>JAEEGL010230557.1_pt1 | contig 10709 bp, 5 predicted proteins | sample 9134231 | NCBI WGS metagenome assembly JAEEGL01 (sample SAMN16246548, study PRJNA631951) | gut metagenome | biome: gut microbiome; feature: rumen; material: fiber-attached | host: Bos | place: Iran: Karaj | collected 2018-10 | reverse complement strand
CGGCTGGTTCAATAATGATAATTACAATAATCAGCTATATCCAAATGCTATAGACCCCGCTATCTACTTTGATACCGATGGCAGGATGTATATGTGTTACGGCTCGTGGTCGGGCGGTATTTTCTCTCTTGAAATAGACCCGGGGACAGGTCAGTGCATACACCCGGAAACAGGACAGACTGCTGACGGAAGAATGGTGGACAGCTATTTCGGCACAAAGATCTCAGGCGGTTACGGCAAGTCGGGAGAGGGACCATTTATCGAATACAACGCAGATACGGGCTATTATTATCTTTGGGTGACTTATGGCGGACTCACCTCAACAGGCGGTTATAATATGCGTGTTTTCCGCTCAACATCTCCTCTCGGTCCGTTCACCGATCCTGCAGGTAGACAGGCGGTGCTCCAGGCAAATCCAAACCTTGATTCAACAGGCCTCAAGGTCATGGGAAATTACAAATTCAGCTCTATCAGCAAAGCTTACATGGCGTGCGGACACAACTCCGTACTGCGCGATGACGACGGCAAATGGTACCTTGTATATCATACCCGTTTTGACGACGGAGCTGAGTTCCATGAGGTGCGGGTACATTCCATGTACTTCAATGAAAAGGACTGGCCTGTAGTTGCTCCATATGAGTATGCAGGGGACGTTATCTCAGGAACGGGCTATGACGAGGCAGATATCGCTGGAGATTATGAGTTCATCAATCACGGTAGCTCCACAGACGGAAATATAATTAATTATAGCAGTATTAAGCTGAATTCCGACGGCAGTATCAGCGGCTCTGTTGCAGGAAAGTGGTCGCAGGTAAAGGACAGCTCCGCGGCAGAGATAATTATCGGAAATCAGGCGTATTATGGATATTTCATTGCTGCAAAGGACGAAAACGGTAAAAAGGTCATGTCCTTTAGTGCAGTCGGTAGCAATAACCAGTCGGTATGGGGAGTTCAGACTAAGGCGTTTACGGGAAAAGAACGTTCCGGTATTGCTGACTTTACCGATAAGAACTCTCAGCTCATAAACAACGCAGATACCGTATCGGGTGCAGGAATCTGTGCAAAGCTCAGCGGAACAGAGCTACTCAGCGGCGTTTCATATTATATTATCAATCAGAACAGCGGAAAGGTCTTGGATATTCCCAATGGAAAACTTGACGAAGGCACTAATATCCAGCAGTGGGAGCACAATGGCAGCTGGGCGCAGCAGTGGCGTCTGATCTCGGTGGATGAGAACTATTTCCGTATCGTTTCCATAGGGGACGAGTCAATGTGTATCGCAGTTTCCGAGAACTCTGACGATGACGGTGTAAATATAGAGCTGCAAAAGTATTCGGGCGGTGACAATCAGCTGTTCAGACTGAAAAAATGCGGTTCGGATTACGGCATAGTTTCCAGGTGCTCAAATGAGGCATGTGGACTTGACGTGTACGAATGGTCGAAGGAGAACGGCGGCAATATCAATCAGTGGAACTACTGGGAGGGCGGCTGTCAGCTCTGGAGCCTTGCTCCTGTTCATCCAGCGGTCACAGACGGTGCTTATACTGTGCGGAGCATTGCAAGCGGACTCTTTATGGCTGATATTTACGACAGGATAGTTCAGGGCGACATAAACAATATAGCCGTTGAGTATGATCCTTCAGGAGCGCCTCCGCCATTTACATTAAATGATCAGATATGGAGCTTCATAAGGCTTGAGGATGGCAGCTATTCAATAAGGAAACAGGACGGAAAAGCTCTTGACCTGACCTCTGGAAAGCTTTCAGTGACCGGATTTACAGGTGCTGACAGTCAGAAATTCAGCCTTGTATGCAACAGGGACGGAAGCTATTCCATATTGCAGAACGGCAGTTGTATTGACGCAGGCGATAATGCAAATAAAGCAGAAGCGCCTCTCGGTACGGTACAGTTTACAGGAGCCGTGAGCCAGCGATTCGTGCTTGAGCCTGCTGTCCCGATAAAAGTCGAGATTCCCGTTAAGGGAGATGTAAACAGCGACGGCGATGTAAATGTAGCTGATCTGGTCATGCTGAAAAAGTATCTTCTCGGCGCAGGCTATCTGAGCAGCAGCTACTCTGCCGATACAAACGGGGACAGCAGAGTGGATATCTTCGACAGCGTAAGCCTCAGAAAGCTTCTGATACATGGATAGAATCAGACTTGTTTTAAATAATAAAAGCCTCTCTCGGGAGGCTTTTATTATTTAAGCTGTATTCAATTAACTGGAACATGAAAACTTTATCGGAAGTTTGAGACAATCAATGTCATTAATATCAGAAACGGAAATGAGTATGACTTCTCAAACCGTTTTGAATTTTATAAAGCCATGATTAAGCTTCTGCAGAAGTATTACTGTTTTCATTTTCAAGACCAAGGAGTTTCCTCTGTATTGCCTGTGCGTCGCCTACAGTAAGTCCGTCACCGTTCATATCTCCGTTGACTTTACCCTGCGGGGTAAGGTGATTTTCGGCTGTACCGTCCTCGCCGTACTTATTTGGATTTGCAAGAGCCTGCATGATGAGTACGGCATCTGCCATATCCACCTCATCGTCGCAGTTTACATCTCCTGTCTTTGTCGGCTTAAGTACAAAAGTTGTCTGAGCCTTTGCTCCTGTGTCCTCGAAGAAATCCATAATCCACGCAAAAGAAGCCTGCCATTCAGGATAAGTGTTATTTACAGACCATGCTTCAACAGAATCCGCATAGCTCTTCTGATAAGGCGCCTTATATGACTCAATACCTGTAAGACGCACATAGTCATCATACAACTGTGAGCATGGACCTCCTACAATAACTCCGTCGGGAGCCTTAGGGAAGTTCCTGTCGAGTTCATATACCCAGTATTCACTGACCGGTGAATTAACATGATAGGTACCGCAGCCAGTAACATACGAGAATCCCAGACCGTTTCTGCCGAAGATATAGTCCATAGCCTGCATAGCGCCGTTGATATATTTTCCGTCGCCTGTTGCGTCATATGCGTAAGCCATTATGACTGCGTTATTGGTAACTCTGCTGTTGGAGCCGTAATCGTAACCCCAGTTGCTTGGCCATGTACTGTCATAGGCATAGTACCAGCTCACTTCTTTATAAGGAATGCCCATATAGTTTTGATCGTTTTCAAAATCAACGTAAGCATCAGCAGTGTTCAGCAGGTTCTGTTTTATTACCGACTTATCGTCTTTCGGAGTCTTATCGCTGAGATAAAGGGACAACGAACCGCAGGCCGTTTTGCTGAAGCTGTCAAAAGCTGTCATTACTCCATCGGTATTATACGACTCTGAATAGGCAGGAACGTCAAAGGCGAAATTTTTACCTTCGATCAGCTTACCGTTATATGATAAACTGGAGTTTATGCAATTCTTAATATAGTCGTAATATTCCTCATCGCCTGTGGTTGCATAAAGCTCGCAGGTTGCCCAGTAAGCGTCATCTGTGAGGTCAAAATTATCATAGTAGAGAATACCAAGCGGCACATAGAACGGATCTTTGTATTCAGGTCTGATACAAGCAAGGATCGCGTTTTCATGCTCCATGACCGCTTTCCATGACTTCTGTGCATGAGAGAGACACTCATTTGCGAAATCATCGTCAATGCCTTTCCACAGACGCGAAGCCTGTGCCGCGCAGGCTATCATATTAAGAGTTGCCGCATATGACGGCGGATTGACAATACGTGACGGCGTACTATAATAAGAAATGTCAATATAATCCAAAGGAATATACGGAGTCGGCAGCTGAGAGCTGTAAACAACGCTGTCATAAACAAGATCGGCAGCCTCTTCGCCCCAGATAGTATCTTTTTCGGGATCAACTATCATTCTGAACATGAATTCCAGCTCATATCTTGCCTCGTCAAGTATATCAGGAGTATTCTTGCAGTTTATATCATTTCCGCCCGGCACCTTGTAGCTGTCGGGAACGGTCATAGTCTTTCCGTCAGCCCATTTGCTGTCTGTACCGTTTGCCTTAGACCTCTCATACATATTCTGAAGCAGCCACACGGCACCGCCGCCGTATTGTACGCTCTTGGCATAGTCTTCAGACTGATACCAGCCGCCGGATACATCAAGCTCTACGTCTTTATTTAAATATATCGGATTTATCCAGTTTCTCCAGTAATCGGACTGTACATAGGCAATATCCTGCCTTATGACATCTTCGTGAGCAAGTGCCTTTTTATCTCCCGAGGTTATGAACTTCTCCTCAATCGCTGAGCCGGAGCGGTTCTGATAGAAATAGTTCAGAGCATTGCCGAGAACTCCGTTGTATATATCGTCGCCTATCCTGAACTTGTGGCTGATGTATTTATTGCAGCTTTCTCTTGTTAAGTCACCTGCAGAAACATTCTCCTCATCGTCCATTACGATGGTATATGTACCAGGTGTCTTCACTGCGGAAAAGTCAATGATATGGCAATACTCCATTGAAGCTTTATCAAGGCCGGCAGGCTCGCTCTTGCCTCTATATACCGTCTCACCGTCCTCGTTCACTAACTTGAATTCCATAGCCTCTTTATCTTCGGTGGTCACATAAGTAGCCTTTTTAACGGCATTGGGATAATATCCCATCTGATTGAGACGCACATCACTTTTCGGAGTTATGATACCATAATCATTGTATTCTGTCCAGCCGCACCCGCCAACCTGAGTTTCGTCGCCGCAGGTCAGACAATCAATAGACATATCATCGAACCATATCTCGTCGCCGCTTTCAGCGTTGCCCTGATAATTGGTACCTCTTGCATACTGGAATGTCCACACAAGGGACTCAAGGTCCTTGGTCGGCTTGAAAATACCCTCAAAAGTCTGCCATTCTGTAGTCAGATTTACTGCATCCAGTGGCCAGTTACCATCCATATCAGGTCCCATGTGCATATCATTTGTGTAGCCGTCCAGCACGAAATACTCCTGTGTATCGGAAAGGTTGCCGATGTACGAGCAAAGCTCCATTCCTGCTCTTGCGCCCTTGACCTTGAAGCTCAATTTGTACTCGTGACCTTTTTTGAAATTGAGATTTCTGTGTATGAACTGAAGATCCCACTTTTCCTGCTCTGCACCGATAGGCTCCCTGATAAGGATATGGAATGTACCGTCCTCAAGTTCAAAGTCCTGATCTGCAGGCTTTGCCTCACAGATGTGCCATGGCAGAGCCTTTTCCTCAAATGCGCTCTCTCCAAGCACCTGAACTGCGCAAGTCTGCATCGGAGCAATGAAAGATACCGCTCCCCCCGCTGTTATTGCGAGTGATACTGCACCTGCCATAAGTTTTTTTAAGATTTTATGCATAAAATATCCCTCCCTTTATTGATATGCTTTATACTGTTATTATACATGACCGCATGCATTAAATCAAGACTTTTTCCATCGGAACCGTAATAGCCTGATTATCAGCACTTCAGTTTTTTTATTTGCCGTTCTTTCCAGTGTCAATCTTACCGTCTTCGCCCGGCACGGATTCATCTGCTGCCATATTTACTGCTCTCGCAAGTGCAGTTGTGAAATTATCTGTTTCAACAAACTCTATAAGCTCACACTCTACGATCACAGAACAGCCTCTGATCGTGCAACTGCTAATTATAATATTTATTTCTTTCTCATGTATTCAATCATTGATATGATGCCTTCTTTTGCAGTTGAAATATAGGAATAATACGCAAGTATATCAGAAGCGTCAACTGCATTGATCAACCCGTCGTGGTTTACATCTGCTGCAAGCTTTTGGTCTTCATTATATCCGGTTTCCTTATTGGTCGATATAAGGGCATAATATGCGAGAACAGAGGAAGCATCTACAGCGTTGATATATTCATCGAAATTGACATCTCCAAGCTGAGCTATCGTTTTGAATGAATACTTGTATTTCTGAGCATATTTCTCAGCAGTCGAATTTTTATATCCCTTGATTACTCCGGTGAACTGGCCGTTTTCATTGGTAATGGTATTTGCTCTGTCATATATTTTAGCGTCTGGATTGAGGATAATAACCTCGGAAAGTTCATTGCAATTGATAAACGCCTGCATACCGATATTCTGAACTGAACCGGGTATAGTCACGGATTTCAGTTTCTCACATCCGTTGAAAGCGTTGTAACCTATCTCAGTCACAGTGTCGGGAATGGTAAGAGATGTTATTTCTGAACACCTTTCTGCTGCCTGATCGCATATTTTATTAACATTGGAGGGGATAACAACATCTCCGGATATCTGATAGAACACATCAACCAGTAAACCGTTTATGATCACGAAAGGAGTATCAATACTTTTCTGAGATTCACACCACGGCGTGCTTGTAAACGCGAGGGCTCCGATATACGTTACGGATTTGGGGATCGTGACGTTTTTGAGTTTCTTACAGCTCGTAAAAGCGCAAGAACCAATATTAGTGACTCCATTGGGGATATCTATGGATTCAAGCGATTTACAGCCAGTAAATGAATATGTATTGATGACCTTAAGGGTATTCGGAAGTGATACTGACGTAAGATTATTGCAGTAGCTGAGCATCCCCATACCGATACTTGTTACGCCATTCCCGATGATAACAGCGGTTATATTGTCCTTGTTATCTTTCCACGGACAAGGATCTGAATCTACACTTGCATTCATATCTCCCGTACCGCTCACTTTTAGAGTGCCTTCACTGTCAAGTTGCCATGTGAGATTCTTGCCGCAGGTTCCGCTGTCAATTACTGCTGCTGTCTCCGCAGATACTGCCATAGGTGCTTCAAACGTAAGAATGGCTGTTTCAAACGGAATCACAGCGCACAGCAGCGTGGCTGCTATTCTTTTATAATTCATGATATACCCCCCTATTTGATATATAAGAATTTTTCAATTGCGAACATTATCTTTTCAAGACGGGCTCTGAGCGATTTTAGTGGCGACTGATGTAACTCTGTATTTTTCCACGTTAAAAATCTTTTTTATCAGAATAATACATAATTACATTATATCATGCAATTGATAAATTTTCAAGGTAATACCGGAAAAGGTTGGTACGTGGTATATGCCATGATGTTTATAAGCAGGCAAATTGCTTTATGAGGTTTACTATGTTGACATAATGGGCAAAAACACAGAGAAGACAGAAGAATATATCAGGGATCGGTTACAGATCTGCAGATAAAAGCCACCACTCGCAGAGCGCACATATCATGAAAGTAGTATATAATAGCAATGTTATTTATGGATGAGATACTTTAACCGTAATTTTCTACAAATGAAAAGTATATTCAATGTTTAAAATGCTAAAAATTGTTTCTTAAATCTTAATTATCAGGATCAAATATTGTTCAGGAATTGAAGGTGATTTATAATGGATTTATACTATTTCTACGGGAGTTTGTTATTATGAGATTTAAAAGGATACTGGCAGCGGTAATCGGTATAACAATGGTCTGTGTTTCTTTTCCATTAAAAAATTATAGCGATAATTCTTATTTTACAGGCTTATTATCTCATGCCGTCACTCTTAAGGAGCCTGCAACTGCCACTGCTTCGACATTAAGCAGGTCTGATTTGATAACTTCTGCTTCGTTGGCAGATATTATGTCTGTTTCTTCCGTAAAAACTGAAAACCCATTCAACAAACAGGATGACAAGGAAGTTATCTATGATGGTTCATGCTGGGTTCAGCCAAAGGAATGGAATGTTCCGATAATAAATCCCAGAAATTATGAAGGCGGTATAATGCTTTTTTTTGACAAGATAGGACTTGAGCCCGGATATGCAAACGGCAAGACGCAACGTATATACTTCAGTCTGACAGGGGCCACTGAACCTGTCAGCCTTATAAAGTTCCATGTTTTTTATGATACAAGACTGACGGTTAAGGAAGATTCAAACGGCGAAGTCATAACCGCAGGTAAAGCATTAAAAGGCTTCACAACAGGTTCTTCAATGGTGGAGGATGGCCAGCTGGTATTCTATGCGTATTCAAATGATAATACTCTGCTGAGTAAAGGCAGCATATTCACCATTGATTTTATTGTTCCTGAAAATGCAGAGCAGGGAGATGTCTATCCCATTGGTCTTTCATACGTTGATGATGGCATTGTGAGCGATATATTCATCAACTCAGAACAGGACGAAGCCGGAAGGCTTCAGATGACCTACGTGTTCACAAAGGGTATATACAACGGTTACATAAAGATCATGGGCGATAAGAAAAAAACTGCACCTGTATATGATCTCGGAGATGTAAATAATGATGGGTATATAAATGCTGTTGACGCATCTTACGTTCTCTCATATTATGCCATGATCTCTGCGAATAAGAACGGAAGCTTTGACGATAGTCAGCAAATTGCGGCAGATGTCAATAATGACGGCTGGATAAATGCAGTGGATGCATCGTGCATACTTTCTTACTATGCTTATATATCGACAACAAAAGAAGAAACAATGTCGTTAGCTGAATTTATAAAGAAATAAGGATTATTTCAAATCTCTTTTACATATCCTGGTTAATTAATAATAATATATATACGTACGTTGTTGTAGCTATTACACAAAATACTTGCAGTTGATTTGTGATAATTAACAATAATATTTTATGCTTTGTAAACATTTACTACAATACATTGATAAATATGTGGGAAAGTGATAAAATTATAAGGGAAAGAAAAAATCTTATTATTAATTATCGGAGAAAAACTTCGTATATCAGTTTGCGCACAGCAGTTATTAATATGATGTGAAGGAAGGTATTATTATGGATTTTGAACAGTTAGTAAAAGGTCATAAAAGCAGGACGTGTATTATTTCTGTTGAGCAGTATGATGACGGCACTTATGGCAATATACGTGTTGTCGCGGCAAATAAACCTTTGCGTGATGATGCGGAAATGATATTTCACCGTCCCTTTGTTCCTGATTCACCGTACTATTACTGCTTGCCCCAGGATAAGAACTTTGAGGATTTTATGTATCGTTGTGCCTGCATGGGAAAGCCGCTTCATACATATGTTCATGTAGAGCATATGGGCTTATGGGTCAATATGTTCCTTCTTCCCATTGAATCGGATAAGGAGAATGTAGGATATTGCTTTTATTCCTGTGATATCTCGCCTTATGCCGACTCTGAGCAGCAGGCGAGCCTTGCAGCGGATACTGCCACAAATGCACTTGGGATAAGCTTGAAGCTCGGCAGAGCGAATAAAGAAAATATCCGTCAGGTATTTAACGAGATCATAGAAGATATCCGCAGAATATGCAGTGCTGAACATTGCAGTATTATTCTTTCTGAATTTGAGGACAGAAAATATGTTGATTTCTGTGAGGCAACATTGACCGGATCTGTCTTAAGCCTGTCGGATATATATATTACAACTGATTTTTATGATGTTGCAGATACCTTTGATTCAGCTATCGGCGGCAGTTCGTGTGTTATCATAAAAGATGAAAATGATATGAAATGGCTGGAATCGAACAATAAGGCGTTACATTCATTGCTCGTCAGAGCTAAAGTGAACAGTGTTGTCCTTTTTCCGCTAAAGCATAACAATGAGATACTTGGCTATCTTTGGGCGTTGAATTTCAAGACCGAGGACACTGTCAAGATAAAAGAGACTCTTGAGCTGTCCACAAATTTTATTGCATCGGAAATTGCAAACTATAAGCTGATGAAGCAGCTTGAATTCCTGAGTTCTATAGATCTTCTGACAGGCTGCAAAAACCGAAATGCAATGAATAATGCTGTAGATGATATCGTATCCGGAATAATCAAGATATCCGAGCCGTATGCTGTAGTCTTTGCCGACTTGAACGGCTTGAAGCGTATCAATGATGAAAAAGGACACGGTGCAGGCGACAGATTGCTCCGTACTGCTTCGGCTATGCTCAGTCAGGTTTTTTACGGTAGCGATGTATACCGCGCAGGCGGAGATGAATTCATGATCATAGTTCCCGGACTGACTGAGGATGAGTTTAAGGTAAGATTACAACAGCTTAATGAAAAATCCGTAATAGATTCCGATCTCCATTTTGCTGTCGGCTGCTGCTTTGTATCTCACGGAGAGGATATCCGTACAGCAATGCGGCTTGCAGATGAAAGGATGTATGAGGATAAAAAGGAATATTACGACAGTTATCCCGAGAAAAAATACAGATGATATATTCAAATAATAGAACAGGCTCGCACTTATTGGAGTATTATCCGTGTGCGAGTCTGTTTTATTATGTTTTTATAAAGATATTTTTTCAGTTTTGCTTCAAGTTGAGGCTGTGGCATCATATCCGTAGTTTAAAAGCTTTATAAATGTAATGACCTGATAAAGCATCAAGTCTGTATTTAAGCGATGACAATAATGAAAAAAACAATTTCTGTTCTTACGGTTCTTTCTCTTATATGCGGTGCTTCTGTACAGCCTATTTTCGCGGTGATTACGGCAGAAATTATAAAGATGTGCCGGAAAAGTCTGTCTTTTATACTAATCAACAAAAAACGCCTTGCTTTTTCACGAAATATATGTATAATAAAAGCATAGATGTTACATTTCGGTTGAAATGATTTTTAATGATGGAGTGATATAAATGATAGGCAATACTATTAAAAAAGCCTTAGGTCTTACTGTTTCCGCTGCGATATTATCTTTTTGCATTCCTTTTTCAGCTTCTGCTGTTGACCAGCAGCAAAGAGGCCGTATAGGTCCATACGACTATGAAATGTGGAATCGGGACAGTGTCGGAAATGTTGTTATGGAGCCTG
>JAEEGL010018363.1_pt1 | contig 10709 bp, 6 predicted proteins | sample 9134231 | NCBI WGS metagenome assembly JAEEGL01 (sample SAMN16246548, study PRJNA631951) | gut metagenome | biome: gut microbiome; feature: rumen; material: fiber-attached | host: Bos | place: Iran: Karaj | collected 2018-10 | reverse complement strand
ACTCTAAACTATATTTTATATACAGATTTTTTTATTTTTTGTTCTCCAAAATTTGATGACTTGAGAAGTAGTACAGAAAACCAAAATGGAAGCATATGAATTCGAATTACGTTGGAGGGCTTTTTTTTGATTATCTAAAAGATTTAGATATTCTCGAGATGAAGAGACTATCGCAAATTTGGTTAAAAGAACAAATAAATGAAATCTCGAAATCGCATTGAAAGATACTTCACCAGAAGATTTACATAAATTTACACTTCAGACATACACTCAATACAAAAAAGATTTTATAGAAAAAAATCAGACTGAGTTTCCAGGTAGAGATAAAAGGTTTTCGCTATGATATTATATCGATCGTTTGGAATATGAACTAAAGGTTATCAAGGAAATGTGATTCAATTCATATTTTCTTATTGTATCAGAATACGTTCGTCGAGCTAAGGAACATCAAATTTCAGTTTGACCATGAAGATGATCATGAGCCTGATCTTTACTTGCGTGGGTAGTATGAATCACAGAAGTTGATCCTTTACCTTTTGATTTACTATTCGAGCGTTTCTTGAATCCTGCTAGAGTGTCAATGCCGGATTTTGATATTGATTTCGAAGATTCATTGCGTCAAGATGTAATTGAGCATTGTTATGAGTTATATTGAGCCGAAAAAGTTTGTTCAATTTGAACATTCATGAAAATGGCGACAAAGGCCGCATTTAAGGATGTTGCTAGAACTCTTTGAGTTCCTTTTGAAAAATCAAATTACGTTTCAAATTTACTCCAAGATAAAGTATGATTAGTTGCGCAAGTAGAAGATCCAGAATGATCTCCAGAACTTAAAAATCTCTATGAATCTGATGAAAAAATTCATCAAGCTATCGAATATTGAGATAAACTTACATGAAATCTTCGCCAAATGTGAGTTCATGCTTGTGGGATTATTATCGCTCCAGAAAAGGTTACGACTTATACACCAACGCAGTACAATAAAGAAGAAGATCATACAATCGTAAGTCAATATGATGGACCAACTCTTGAATCAATCTGACTTCTCAAAATGGATTTTTTGGGATTGCGTAATATTTCTATCATCAAAAACTGCGTAAAAATCATCAAAGCTCGTGCAGATAATAAATGAGAAAAAATCCCAGAGATGTTCGAAGAATTTCTTGAAACAATGAGTTTGGATATTCCATTTGATGACGAAGAAACCTACAAATCGGTTTTTCAACAATGAGATACTACTTGAATCTTCCAGTTCGAATCAGCATGAATGCGTCGTTATCTGATCGAACTAATTCCTGATAAAATTGATAATTTAGTTGCCATGAACGCACTATATCGTCCATGACCAATGGAATTTATACCAAGATATATCAATAGAAAACTATGAAAGGAGGAGATTGAATACATGTATCCAGAACTAAAAATAGAATTAACTAGAAAATACTGACCAGAAGTGGCAGAAGAAGAAAGAAGAAAGTTGATTGAAGATTTGGATCCATTCCTAAAAGAAACGTATGGGATTGCCGTTTATCAGGAGCAGCTAATGTTCCTTGTACAAGCAATGGCTTGATTTTCACTTTGAGAAGCCGACTTGCTTCGTCGTGGAGTTGCGAAAAAGAAAAAATACATCATCGAAGAATTAAAAAAAGAATTTAGAGAACGTTGAGCTTCTTATCATAATTATAAACCGGAAACTACGACTCAGATTTACGAGAGAATGATTGAGCCAGCGGCTTCGTATTCGTTCAATAAATCGCACTCCGTTTGTTATGCCATGATTGCATACCAAACAGCTTACTTAAAAGTTCACTATCCAATCGAATTTTCTGCAGCATTAATCCGTTCTGTAGAAGAAGATACAGATACGCAGAGTTTCTATTTCTCTGAAATTCAACAGGAATGAATCGATATTTTACAGCCAGATGTAAATATATCATTTAACCATGTGGCCGCTATCGATGAAAGTGTAAGAATCTGATTTATCTCCATTAAATGAGTATGATTCGATACTTGAGAACAAATTCAAGAAGAAAGAAAGAGATGAGGAAATTATGCATCGCTTGAAGATTTCTGCAAGAGATGTTCAAAAGTTTTGAACAGAAAAAGCTTAGAATGATTAATAAAATCATGAGCATTAGACCAATTCGAGGACCGTAAAGTTCTTTGGAATAATGTAGATGCAATTATTAATCGAATTTCAAATTCTGCAAATGCAAGTCAAGGTTTATTCTGAGATTTAGAGAATAAGATTCCTTTAAAGAAAGTAGAAAAATCTACATTGATGGAAAGACTAATGATGGAGCAGGAGGTCTTTAAAACTTTTGTCTCATGAAATCCATTAGATGGATTATATAAATTTATCAAGAAAAGAACATTACTTTCAAATATCAAAGATAAAACTGATGTCGGAAATTTTGAAATTGTGGGATATGTGAAAGATATTCGTCGTGCAAAGAGAAAATGATTTTTTGTTACTATAGAAGACATCTCTGATAATTTTGACATATTTTTATCTGATACATATTGACTAGAAAAATTTGATTTAGTTATTGTTTCATGACGGAAGAAGAATAGAATTCAGATTTCAAAAATAGTAAAAACATCTCGTGAAAAGTTAAAAGAATTGTCTGGAGGCTCTTACGATGAAAATGACACGGTTTCTGCCGTTAAAAAAGCCAGGGCAGGAGAGCAGCAAAAACTTAATATTGAACGTATAAAGGCAGAAATAGAAGCACAGAATGAAAAAATGGCAGAAGAAAACCTGACTAATAATGTTTTAAATGAATATAAAGTAGATGAAGATATTGAAACAGAAAATACAGGTATGGATGAAGAATTAAACGATATTGAAGATGAAAATATTGAAGAAGATGTTTCTATTGATGAAGATAAACTTGATGAACAAGACATAGAAGATTCTTCGGTTGAAGCTTCTCAGAATAACGATGATATTTTATTCGATAACAAGCAAAGTGAAATTGGAGGACTCAGTAATAAAGTTGGTACGTTCACAGATTTTCCGGAAGTGTCTCAGAATAATACTATAGTTGAAGAGGATAAACAGGAAGGTTGAGTCCCAGATAGTGAGTACGCCCTTGTCATCACACCAGATAATCTTTCATTTTCAAAAATGAAGTTATTAATGACTATAATTTCATGAAATCCATGAGATATCAACATCCATGTTCTGTGAAACGAAATGAAAGTTTCAGAAAAGTGACTAAGTGAACTCAAAAATTTAATCCAAGAATAATTTATTATTAATTGTTAAAATAATGCTGGGAGAAGAAATAAAGCATAAACTTGAACAAGCACAAAATATTGCAATTTTTGGGCATCAATCAATTGATTGAGATGCGCTTTGATCAATGTTTTGATTATGATTACAGTTAGAAAAATTTTGAAAAAATGTTTCATATTTCACTCCTGATACTCCTAGTGATGCATTTTTATTTTTACCAATTCAAGATTTAAAAACAGAATTTGATTATAGAGATTACGATTTAATTTGTTTCGTAGATTTTTCAACATATAATATGATAAAAAAGTTCACACATTGACACGAAGAATATTTTGATAAACAGCAAAAGATTATCATAGATCATCATATTTTTTCTAAAGAATTACCAAATTCAATTGAGTTTCGTGACGATACTTCAATTAGTGCTGCTCAATTAGTTTTTGAACTTACTCAGCAATGGCGGCCTGATTTGATAGATTCCCAAATCGCTACATTCATATTGACATGAATAATGACAGATAGTGGAAACTTTCGTTTTGATGAGTGAAAAGAATCAATACGTGTATCCAGGAATAATTTGGCATTATTAGAAAAATGAGCCCATAAAAAATTGATCATTGATAATGTTTTTCGTAGTAAGAGCTTTGAAGATTTAGAATTTATGCAAATAATTCTTGGTAGAATGAAAAGAGTAGATGATATAATCTATTCTCGATATTCTCAGGAAGAATTAGAACAATACTGATTGCATCCCGATAGCGCAGATTATGCCTTATATCTAATTTGAGATATCAAAGATCAAGAGTTAGTGATTTTATGAAAGGAAAAAGAAGATCATATAAAGTTTAGTCTTCGTGCAAAGTGAAAGTATAATTGCAGAGATATTGCTAAACATTTTCTATGATGATGACATGCAAATGCAGCCTGATGTTCCATTGAAAAATCTTGAAATTTAGAAAAAGATGTAGCTGATTTCGTAAATCAAATAAGAAGCTTAATAAATTAGCATCAACGTACTATGTTATAAAAAAGAGTAGTTAATATAACCTAACTACTCTTTTTTGTCTTTTTTGATTTAATTTAATTCTAGTGCAATAATTTGACTTCCTCCACTTACGCTACTCATCAATAGGCTCTGAACCATAGAAGAAATTTCATTTTCTCATCATTTTTTGTATCATAAATAAAGATTTACATAACTAGCTAAAACAGTTCTTTCTTCTTGTGTTAGATCCTTAACAATTCACTCGATAGATTGTCAATTTGTATATGAGTTAATAAAGGATGTAGCAACCTTAGTAACTTTATCGCTATCAATTTCTAATCAATAAATATTAGCAATATCTTCTATTCAAGACTTAGCATCATCCATTATTCTCGATATAAATATTCCAGCAATAGATCAGAATATAGAATTAGCATCATTAAAATACTGCAAAACAGCCATTTTTCCTCTAGTAAGAATTAATTCCTCATCTGTTAAATTTTCACCAAAATAATTCCTAATAGTGTTATCATCAAGAGTGAAGGCATACTTAGATCATAAATTATTTGTACTAAGTAATGTTAAATAACCTTCCTTAGCTAATTTTATTAAAGTTGTTATCGTTCCATCTTTTTCAATATCAGTCTTATCTCCATTTAATTTAGCAAAGAATCTATAAAATAAAGTTTCATTTCATTCTCACATCGTCACTGTTCAGATATTTGGATCAATAATTAAATAACGAGTATTATCATTCCTTAATCTTCGATATGTCTTACATAAATCTCAATCTGACGTTTGTTTCCGGAAATCTGATAACATTCAATCTCATTTTATATTCCACTGATTTCATAAGAAATATTGAATATATGTTCATGCAATAATTATTCAGTCGCTATCTTCACGTTCAGCTAATGCATTTATAATCGGATTATACTGAGGAAACTGCAAATTAAATATATTTTTTGCCGTATATCAGTACTTGGTTTTACTAGTAGCTTGTAAGTTATCATCAAAAATTTGTACGTTACCTACATTTCATTTATACCAAACGAAGACAGAATTTGCTCATTGTGAGGCAATTCTTAGAAAATTAAATAAAATCTGGAATCAAAAGAAAATTCAAACAAAAATAATTAAGATTTGTGGTACAATTTTAGGATCGTTCTTACCTCATTTTTGTAACAGTTTATCCCAAAACAAAGCAACTGTAATCATAGTCCAAGATATTAATGCTGTTCAGTACCAAAGTATAGACGATCATATAATCCACCAAATTCATCGACCGACAAGTGTAGTTAAAGTTATAGAAGTTAAAGTTTTATCTTTCTTTATAATGCCATAAAATAAAGAAACGATCAAGATTACATACACAAAAATCCAGAAAAATCCAATATCAGTATAATAACTACTTAAATTTTGTAGAGACCAGTTAAATGAAATATTTAGAGGCACCAAATATCTATATGGAATATTTATAGAATTTTCAGTTGACGAAATACTGTGCGATTGGTAGTATTGTCTTAAGTTAACTATTTCATCATGGAATAATGAAGTATTAGTCGTTCAGAATCAAAGCTTTCATTCAGATTTTGCTTTGTCATACGCTTCTATAGCCTCCTTTAATAATTGTCAGACTTCTCAGTCCTTGTCTTTTATTCCGTTTTCATATATTCCACGTAAATCATCAATTTTAAAATTATCTATAACATCAGCATTATTACATAACAGCTTAGCATCATGATTAATTCCATAGCAAGTATCGCTTGTTGGCCACAATAACTTCATGATTCAATAAACTAAATTCTTTTCACATATAACATTTTTTCCATTAGCTGAGTCTCCACAATCATTGCCTTTTGGCCACATAGATTTAAAGAATTTAAACCATTTCTTATTCGCAGTTTCTTCATCCACACTAAACAAATTTGATTTCGTAAATTCCTTTCGTCAATATCCAATATATCTTCATAAATCTTCACCTCATCATCAACCATTAATTTCCTGCAAATTTTCACTTAATTCTTCATCTGAATATATATTCCCGGCTGATGAACATTGTTCAAACGTTTTTTGACTTGTTTTTGAACTTAAAATTAGACTATCTACAGAATTTTGAATTTCGAGAGAATCGGTATCCTCTGAGTCTGAAATTCCATTTACATTATTAATATCCTCATTTTCCGTATTCTGTACCAAAAATTTATTATAATCTTCATCCTTGTCATTACTCATACTCAAGAAAACAGCTTTTAAGGAATTTCAAATTGAATAATTATCTGTCTTTATTTGGCTAATTGTAGTTCGAGGTAACTTAAGAATAATAATAGGAATTAAGAATCAGATTCATAAAATAATCAAATCTTTAAGGTTCTTCAAAAACTCTTTTCTATTTGTACCTTTCAATAAGTGAAGAACAAGTCACACAACGGTGATAATTCATCAGATAATTATAAACCATGTTGCATTCGAATCAGTTAACATAACGGAAGACGTTAGAACGTTAAATTTTCTAACTAATCACATTGCCATAATTCATAGTCCAAGACTAGTTATAGAAGAGAATCGTAATCATACAAGCAATAATCAAAATAGAACCAAATCTACAAAAGCAGTAATTTTTGCTAACGCAGCAAATCCGAAAAATAGTCACGCAACCAAGACATATTTAAATAAATCTTTTTTATCCTTAGAATTTTTTCTATTTTGAAGAAAAATTAAACCTGCTAGTAAAGCCAACAAAGATAGAGCCATTACTCATAAATCTGTTTTATTGTCGACTATCACTAAGAAAGCTCACATTCAACCAGTCAACCATAGAAGCAACATATACCATCACATCGTAATTCAATTTCAATTTTCCATTTCTACCTCAACAATTGTATTTTTTCATTTTTTTAATTCAGCTTTTTCATCTTCATCCTTTTTCTTCTTATTGTTAATGAGTGAAAATATTTGGAAAATGATAGCGATTCAGAAAATAAGAACTAATACAGCACTTATATTATTCATAGAAATAGCGATATTATCAGAAGACAAACCAAACCATCAATTAGTACATCCAGTTAGGGAGAAAATAAAAGTTAAGAACTGATGCCAAAATCATGGCATTGAATTGGCAACTGTATTCCCCCAATATATTCCAGCATTTTCAGCTATAATTTTAGGTATATACATATATTCATGATTAGCATCCCAAGCTGTTGAATAAGGAGCAAATGCATTTTGTATTCACATATACAGATACGCTAGAGAAAGAATTATTGGTAAAAATAAGAAAATGAACCAGATTTTTTTTCAAGTCCAAAATTTTTTTGAATTCAAATTCCAACCTCATGAAGCTATTCATTTTTTGTATTCAATTAAAATATCTCAAATCGTGTCCCCCCAGTTTCAAAGGTTTTTCCTTTCATATCGAATCATGAATCCTAATCAAATGAAAAGAAGCCAACTCACAATTCAATATAGTAATCAAAGTCACATTAAAACTTGGACAATTATAACAAAACTACAAAATCAGATTCAGAAACTCAAAAATATTTCCTGCCAACGAAATTGGTTAAATTTTATCCATTTCTTTTCTATCCAACTTCATAAGGCAGAGAATCAAAGGATTAAATATATTCATAAACTAACAAGTAATATGGTGTTGAATATTGTAATGAACCGTCAAAATCAAACAAGATCTCATTTTATACAGCTATGCACTAACCCAAAAATTCAGGCTCATACTATGAATCGTATAATCAAGTTCCTGATTTTAAATTTGGAGCTTAGAAACAAGTATAGGATAGGAAACAATCAAGCACAAGCTAGAGCAGAAATAAAAATTCGCCAATTTTGACTTGAAGATAATATTCAAAAATAATACGTATGCTCCGCTAAATATGCAAAAAGAGCCTGATATCACAACCAACCAACAACTAAAACAAGAGCAGTGATACCAATCAGTGATAAATACTTTTTCATTACCGAAAAAAATGAAATAAAAAACTAAGATTCATTGTATTTTTTAGTATTTTTTTTGCAAACTAAAAAAGTCCTCAAAAATTTGACATTTTTTGTTTTTATGAATATAATAAAATATATAATTTATTCTAAGTTAAAAACAAAATGGCAAAACGGTCTGGTTATGAACAAGCATATCAAAGATTTAATGCGGCTCTTTGAAGAAGGATAATTTCTCATAATCACAGATGAAGAAGGGTAGAAAAACTTTATAATGCAGCAAAAAATTGTTCTCGTCGATGGATGTATGCATGAGAAGCTGTTTTAGCTTTTCTTTTTATTTGATGGGCAACTATGCGATGATCTTGAGATAATCTAAAAAATAATACTAGTCTCGTTTACCCTTTATTTCAAGTATCTACGCTAGAATGTAGAACAATGGAACGAAATTCTATGCCAGACTCTTGTAAAATTAAATTGCCAATTATCAATAATGCAGACTATACGACATATGTAAATGAAAAAATTTATACAGATATCTATACAACTCTTTGGTGAGCCAATTATCAAGAAGAACGAAATCAATCAGTATGAGCTCATTACGGAGTAGATATCGCATCAGCAAAATGAACTCCACTTTATGCGATTGCAGATTGAGAAGTTTATTCAGCTTGATATAATTCCGCATACGGGAATGTGGTAAAGATTAAATTTAAATTTAATGGAGAAATTCTTTTTGCAACATATGCACACATGAATAGCATTTCAGTAAAAGCATGAGATACTGTTACAAAATGACAAAAAATCTGAGAAGTTTGAAATACTGGAAATACATTCTGAGCATTAGGATGATATCATGTTCACTTTGAAATTGACAAGAATAATGGTTGAAGACCAGCATATGCATTTTCATGATGTCCAGATCTTTCAAAATGACATTCAGAAATTATCGCAAAGTGACTCTGTAGAATGCAATTATTTCAATATACGAAGGATCCAATTGCTTTGCTTGAATCAGTGGATGCTCCTTATCCAAATCAAGTGGTAACAAAGACAGAAAATAAACCTGAAGTAAAACCAGAAGTGAAAATTGATGATAAAAATCATTGAGTATCAACAGGAGAAGTAGTTTTATCATGAGAAGTTAAAGATTCTACATGAGCAATTAAAAATTCAACTTGAGAAACTAAGAAAGTAGAACTCCCAGAAACTAAACCAGTTGAACAAAAACCATTAGCACAAAACGAAAAGAAAAATCTGATTGAATTAAATTTTGATTGACTTGATGTAAAATGAAAAGAATTTGTGAATAAATGGAATATCGAAGTTGAAAAAGGATTTGATGATTCTGTAATGATAGAAAGATCTACACAAATCATTATCCGTGTGACAAACAAAGTCTCATGAGCTAAATATAATTGAGCATTAAATATCCCATTCACAGCAATAGCAAGCAACACAAATATTTCACTTAATCCTGTATCTGTAATGTTGGTACAAGATGGAGAAGCTAAAATCACTATCACTCCAGTAAAAAAATGAAATACATATATTGCACTTAATTTCGGTAATGGAAAGATTTGATGAACAACGATTTCAGTTAAATAATATATATAATACCATATAATAAGAAATCTGATTCTAAAATGAGTCAGATTTTTTATTTAATCTTGCAATAATATAAATTTATGGTATTGTAAGTATAGTTTTACCGTTTTTTCACTATACAAATGAAATACTTTCCAAAAATATCACGAGGTAATGTTTACCTTTCGCCAATTCATACGGATGACTATGAACTTTTTACAAAATGGATGAATGATAAGAGGATTACAGATTGAATAACAACTTGACCTCAGATTATATCAATAACAAGTGAAAAAGAACGGCTAGAAAATGTGGCTAAAAGCTGAGAATATAACTTGGCAATAATCAGAAAAGATGGAGATAAACTTCTCTGAACTGTATGATTGTTTCATATTGACCATATAAATCAATCGGCTGAACTTTGAATTTCGATTGGAGACTTTGATGAACATAGTAAATGATATGGAGCAGATGCAATTAATGCTATGTTGTCATTTTCATACGATACATTAAATTTATATAATGTTTTCTTACAAGTAAAATCATTCAATAAAAAAGCTATCGCATGTTACAAAAAAGTTTGATTCCAAGAAATCTGAACCAGACACCATTGTCAGTACTGTAACGGTAAATGGCATGATTTAGTTATAATGGAAATGTTGAAACCTGATTGGCAAAAAAAGAATAAATAATTTATCATTTTATATATTCAAAAATGAAATATTTTCCAAAGATTTCACGAGGTAAAATTTACCTTTCACCAATAGATATAGAAGATAGCGAAACTTTTGTTAAACGAAGTAATGATTTCAGAATCACAGATTGAACTCATTGAACTCCAAGAATGGTATCCCTTCAATCTGGTAAATCATATTTAGAATGAATATCGAAAAACGGAGAATATGAATTTGCGATTGTAAGAAAAAGTGACGATAAATTTATTTGAGT
>JAEEGL017398609.1_pt1 | contig 10710 bp, 7 predicted proteins | sample 9134231 | NCBI WGS metagenome assembly JAEEGL01 (sample SAMN16246548, study PRJNA631951) | gut metagenome | biome: gut microbiome; feature: rumen; material: fiber-attached | host: Bos | place: Iran: Karaj | collected 2018-10 | reverse complement strand
TAGCGTCAGCCGAGCTGTAGGCGATGGCTGACGCTTACGTGCGTGCCCCACCATGCACTTAGTGAAGCGGAGTCGTGAGACGAACGCTGAACTTAGTGCAATGGTGTTATGCCTGGAACTGTCGTGGTGGGGGAGCCACCACGACATATGCTTAAAAACACGGATCAGAGTCTTTACACGCCTCGGACCTGCGCTTCCTGTACATAGCGCGCGGCCACCTCACGGAAAGCCTCCATCTCCTCCTTAGAAGGGGCGGACAGATTTCCGAACGGCACGGACTCCCGGTCGGTAAAGCATTGGAGGAAATACCTCTTCGCCCCGCAAATCATCTCTCCGATCCTCTCAAAATCCGCAGCCTCATGAAATTCCTTCACCACCGTTGTGCGGAACTCATAATCCGGTGCCATTTCCATAATCAGGCGGATGCTTTTTGAAACCTTTGCCAGATCGAAGACAGGCAGCCCGATCGTTGCCGCATACTTTTCCGGACTGTTCTTGATGTCCATCGCCACATAGTCCGCCAGACCTTCCTGAAGAACGGCGCGCAGGATTTCCGGGTGATTACCGTTAGTATCCAGCTTGACCGGATACCCCATCGCCCGGATTTTCCGCAGAAATTCCGGCAGGTCCTTATGCAGACAAGGTTCGCCCCCTGTGATGGCCACACCGTCAAGGAGCCCTTTCCGTTTTTGCAGGAACGAAAACAGTTCATTCTCCTCCATCACTTCCGGAGCGCTTCCGTCCACCAGTTCAAAATTGTGGCAAAACGGGCAGCGAAAATCGCACTGTCCCAAAAATACCGTGCACGCCACATGCCCCGGATAGTCTAAAAGCGTCATTTTCTGAAGTCCATAAATTTTCATTTCTATACTCCCACCAGAATATGCCGATTCCGAAGAGTGGCATCCGCTATCCCGTCATTCACGGAATACGCGTGCTTCTCCAGGTCCTGACAGATGGCCTTGGTAAGTCCCTGTTCATTCAGTTCGTCGATCACATCCGCCGCAATCCCTTCGATCACGGCCTGTTTTTCCTCTGCCGCATAAGCCTCGTTGTCCGAAGTCAGCAGATACTCCAGAAGTTCCGCCTCCAAAGACAGCTTGGGAAGTGCTCGAAGTGCCTTAAAGCTCCACTTGTAAAACGGCTGATAGACCCGGTTTAGCAGGAACAGGACGGCCATGGCGCTCTTCACAAATTCAAAGACAGCCAGCTGCGCCGCCGCTGTCTCTCCGTGAGAAAGGCACCGGGCATAGTTGTACTGGCCCGCCTGCGCCATCAGGAGAAGATGACCGGCCAGCTTCTTCTTTCGTACATTCTCCGGGTAGAAAGAAAGCGCTTCCCGCAGGTTAGTTACCTCCCCGTACGGATCCAGAAAAATCCGCCCGTTGGTTGCCTCTGCCAGGGCGGTCTCCGGAATCAGAAACCAGTCGTCTGTTTCTATTGCTTCGCGACGTTTCTCAGGGCCGAATATATCAACCGTTTCTCCCCGTAGCCTCTCTGCGCCTGACAAAACGCCGTCTTCCCCCAAAAGCCTCTCCGCCACAGGGCCGATCTTCTCTGCAAAAAATTCCCTGGTGCGAAAAACCCCGTGCCGTGCCCCTCCCACCGGAGCCAGACGGCTTCGTGACATTCCTGAAAATTCCTGTGGAAGCTTCGCGTACGCCCTCTCCAAGAGGAAAGCTGTCCGCCGGTCCACCACCTCTTCTCCGGGAAGAAAAATGCAAAATCCCGGCTCGAAATCGTGGTCCCGGGAGATGTCATCGTCAAAGCCGAAGCACTCCGAGCCGCTTCCGAAAAGCCCCACCGCCACATATGGCATCACCTCTGGAAACTGCTCAGCCAGCATCTGCCTCCCATATGCCTCAAAATACTTTTCCGATAACTCCAGTCCCTTCATACCCCTTGCCTTCCTGGTTCTGTTTCTTTCCGGAATTCTAACATATCCGCATGTTTTTTTCCATCGTTTTCTGCGCTCTGAAATAGGACATTGTTTTAAAGTGTCCTAAACTTCACTTTCTATATTTCGTCACAAAATAAAATGGGGTTTTGTCTTGATCGGTTGTGGTGAATGGCAAAAAGAACTCATTCGCAGATACCGTGGCATCCACACAAATGAGTCTTCCCGGACACTGAAAAACGAGGCAGGAGATGGTGCCCAGATCGACCTTCTGCTGGATCGAAGCGATAATGTAATCAACGCATGTGAAATAAAGTTTTCTGCAAAGGAATACAGGGTAGATAAGGAATACTATCAGCTTCTCCTTCACCGTCATGCAATATTGCGGGAAGCGGTCCCTGGCCGTAAAACAATTCTGAATACCCTTATTACAACAATGGACTTAGTTTATAACGAATACAGTGGATTTTTTTCCAATGTCATTACCTTGGATGATCTGTTTATGGCAATGCCGTAATTTTCCGCCCTCTCTTTCACGCCCGCTTCCCAAAAGGAAAGCGGACAAGGGACGGTTCTTACGTCAGTATTTCTGGCATAAGAACCGCCCCCTGCCCGCACAGAAAGCCATCGGTAAGAAAAACGAAGCGCCTTAAAGCTCCACTTGTAAAGCGGCTGATAGACCCTGTTTAACAGGAACAGGACGTATCTGCTCAGCACAGCCGCTTGCACCCCGCTGCAAGCGGCGTAAAACAAAAGTTGGCATGCCAAGCCACAGGCAATTTGGAATGCGCGGAGCGCATTGCCTGTGGCTTCGTAACTGCTCAGGTGCTGAGCAGTTACAACAGGACAGCCATGGCGCTCTTCACGAATTCAAAGACGGCCAGCTGCGCCGCCGCTGTCTCCCCGTGAGAAAGGCACCAGGATAGGAGAGGAATCCTTGACAAATCATAGCGGCATTTTCTATAATCATGTTGCTTTAAAGTGTCACGAACTTCATTTTCTATATTTCGTCACAAAAAAAGGAGGTTTTACCTTGATTTATACCCTCAGGCATTTTGACTCGCCGGTTCTGCAGTTTTCTGCAGATTCTGGAGCAAATGTGAATATCCAGGTAAAGTGGATGACGAAAGATACATCTCTTCTTCCTCTGGATTTGGTAGCACCAACCGCACCTGGCATAGAATCCTGGATTCGCCATCGTGCAATACCAAAAAACCGTGCCTATGTTAATTCTCTGCTGGCAACCATGGGACTTAGCCTGAACAGACCGATGGATATCATCAGAGTATCCAAAGGATTGTCGTTAAATGACTGTTATTGGGTAACGGAAGAAGATTTCGATGGACAGTTCGATAAATATAATCTCTATGATAATCGTTTCAGCCGCATTCTTGGACTTATAGCTTTCACCGGGCATGGCAGCAGTAATGTGCCGGAACTATTGTCCAGTCCGGAATTCACAACGAACGGTATGCTTCCTAAGTGCTGGCGCCGTGAAAAAGGCGTTATCAAACTTTATAAAGGAGGGACCGAAGGTGCTGCAAACACCGGCAATGAGCCGTTTTCCGAATACTATGCATCCCAAATCGCTGAAATACTGGGAGTCAACGCCATCCCATACGCGCTGTCTGTTTGGAAAGGAAAACTTTGTTCGGTTTGTACGCTTTTCACAAGCAAAGAATTGTCGTTTGTTCCTGTAGGAAGAATTGTCAGAACCGGAGGGATGTCAGCTGTCCGGGCATTTTACGAGTCCCTTGGTGAAAACTTTACGAAGGCGCTGAATGAGATGATCGTGTTTGATGCAGTCATATTTAATACTGACAGACATTACGGAAATTTCGGCTTCCTGGTTGACAGCAAAACCAATCAGATTGTTGCTCCCGCTCCGCTGTTTGATCATGGCAATGCACTCTTAAACTATGCCTGGGGCGATGATCTTCTAAATGAATCCAATATGTGGAAATATGCGAATACACTTCTGCCGAGCGTGTATGATGACTTTGTTTCGGAAGCAAAAACCGTTCTCACCCATGAACAGAAAAACCATTTAAGGAAGTTACTGGATTTCAGATTCAAGAGGCATTCGCGATATAATCTTCCGAATAAACGACTTTCTTTGCTTGAAGAAACCGTTTCGCACAGAGTTAGAGATCTTTTAGATTAATATGCGTTAAAGGGGGCTGTCGCACACAAATTGTACGACAGCCCCCCTACTCAATTCATATCAAATCTGCGCCAGGGCCTGGTCCAAATCGGCAATTAGATCTGCAGCGTCTTCCAGTCCGCAGGAGAAACGCACCAGATCCGGGGATACGCCGGCGGCTGCCAGTTCCTCATCGTTCATCTGGCGATGCGTGGCGCTCGCCGGATGCAGACAGCAGGTACGGGCGTCGGCCACGTGCGTTTCAATGGCGGCCAGCTTCAGATGCTTCATGAAGTTCTCCGCCGCTTTGCGGCCACCCTTCACGCCAAAGGACACCACGCCGCAGCCGCCGTTCGGCAGATACTTCTGCGCCAGCGCATAGTCCTCATCTCCCGGCAGACCGCTGTACTTCACCCAGGTCACCTTCTCATGTCCGCTTAGGAATTCCGCTACGGCCTGGCCGTTCTCACAGTGGCGCTTCATGCGCACGTGCAGACTTTCCAGCCCCAGGTTCAGGATAAACGCGTTCTGCGGCGACTGGATAGAACCAAAGTCGCGCATCAGCTGCGCGGTGCACTTGGTGATAAAGGCTCCGCCCTGACCGAATTTCTCCGCGTAGGTGATCCCATGATAACTGTCATCCGGCGTGCAAAGCCCCGGGAACTTGTCCGCATGCGCCATCCAGTCAAACTTTCCGCTGTCCACAATGCAGCCGCCCACGCCGGCCCCATGGCCGTCCATATACTTCGTGGTGGAATGGGTGACGATATCGGCCCCCCACTCAAACGGACGGCAGTTCACGGGCGTGGCAAAGGTATTGTCCACGATCAGCGGCACGCCATGGGCATGCGCTGCCTTGGCAAAGCGCTCGATATCCAGCACCTTTAACGCCGGATTGGCAATCGTCTCGCCAAACACTGCCTTGGTATTCTCCCGAAACGCCGCATTCAGTTCTTCATCGCTGCAATCCGGGCTCACAAACGTAAAATCGATGCCCATACGCTTCATGGTAACGGCAAACAGATTGTACGTACCGCCATAGATGGTGGAAGAGCTTACCACATGGTCTCCCTGAGAGCAGATATTAAAAACGGCAAAGAAAGACGCCGCCTGACCGGAAGATGTCAGGATAGCAGCGGTACCGCCTTCCAGTTCCGCGATCTTGGCTGCCACATAATCGTTGGTGGGATTCTGAAGGCGCGTATAGAAATAACCGCTTGCTTCCAGATCAAAAAGCTTTCCCATATCTTCGCTGGTTGCGTACTTAAACGTAGTACTCTGAATAATCGGGATCTGCCGGGGCTCTCCATTCCCCGGCGTGTATCCGCCCTGTACGCACTGTGTTCCCTTTTGATAGCTCATTGTCATGTCTCCTTTCACTTATCTCATCCCGAAGATTGTCGCGATCGCCGCAATAACAAGCAGGATGCCACAAGAAGGTCTTCCTGCCCGGTCACCACCGTAACCTGATCCTGGGTTTACCTGTTCTCTAAATAGAGCCTCTCGGACCGCTCCTTTAACTCCTCTGCTGCCATAAAATATCCGTAGTAGGAGAACGCCGGGACGCACTTTTCATACACAAAGGCTGTATATCCGCTTGCCGGAATGTCCTTTCCCGTCAGCAATTCATAGGCCTGATCCAACAGCGCGTAAATCTTTTTCTCCGCCTGTTCCATGCCATCCTTTTTTTCCAGCAGATCCGCCCGGTTTAAGCATGTGATGGCCTGCTCCAATGCGCCGCCTTCCACCTTTCCCATGGCCTCCATCGCCTTGTCAAAAAAGGAAAGCGCCTCCTCGTATTTTTCCAGCGCCGCGCAGGTTAAGGCCATGTTGTTATACAGGCCTCCTAACAGCGCGGGATCGGTTTTTTCGCTTCCTTCATATACTTCTTTGGCCTGCCGGAAAAGCTCCAGCGAGCGTTCGTTTTCCCCAAACGCGTTATATACGGTTGCCGCGTTTACGTAGGTGGTTCCGGCGCTGATCGTGCTGCCAAAATCCATCTTTTTCACAAGACGCAAGGCTTCCTCTGCGTTCTCGATTGCCTTTCCTTTGTCCCCCGTCTTTCGATAGTGCCCCGCCAGTTCGTTCCGAAGCAGCAGCTCACCGCGCTCGTCCTTCCCAAGCTGCGCTTCCGCCAGCCAGTACAGCAGGTGCCGCTCTGCCCCGCCATAGTCCCGGCGGCTCATGTACTCGTCCATCTTTTCGATGATACGCTTCTGCGGAACCGGTTTTACCTCCGGCTCCTGCCCGTACGCTTCCCCGCATAAAACACAACGGGGTTCCACATAATCTTCCGGATTAATCATACACCATTTATTCCCCCTGCGCCATATACATTTCATAATAACGCCCCTGCAGCGCCATCAAACTTTCATGTGTGCCCTGCTCTACCACATCCCCGTGCTCTAAGACCAGGATTTCATCCGCGCTTTGCACGGTCGAAAGCCGGTGGGCGATGACAAAACAGGTGCGGTTCTTCATCAGCTTTCGCATGGCTTTCTGAATCCGCTTCTCCGTCTCCGTGTCCACGTTGGACGTCGCCTCGTCCAGAATCAAAATCTGCGCATCGTACAGCATGGCCCGGGCGATGGTCAGAAGCTGCTTCTGACCTTTGGAGATGTTGCCGCCATCCTCGGAAATCACGGTTTCATATCCTTTCGGCAGGCGCATGATAAAGCCGTGGATGTGAGCTGCCTTCGCGGCCTTCACCACTTCCTCCATCGTCGCGTTTTCCTTGCCGTAGGCAATGTTTTCAAAAATGGTCCCGTGAAACACCCAGGTATCCTGCAGCACCATGGCGTATGCCCCGCGCACGCTCTTTCTTGTGCAGTCCCGGATATCCTGTCCTTCCATGCAGATGCTCCCGGCATCCACATCGTAAAACCGCATCAAGAGATTGATGATCGTGGTTTTTCCGGCGCCCGTGTGCCCCACAATGGCCACCATCTTCCCCGCCGGCGCGTTCAGGGAAAGGTCATGAATGATCGTCCGGTCCTTCTCGTAGCCAAACCGCACGTGAGAAAGGGCTACGTTGCCATGAACCGGTGCGCAAAGAGCGGTCGCCCCCGGCTTATCCGCCAGCTCCTCCTCCTGATCCAGAAGCGTAAACACCCGCTCGGAAGCCGCCAGGGCGGAAAACAGCTCGTTGATAATGTTGGCGATCTCGTTGATCGGCCCGGAAAACTTCCGGGAATAGAGCACGAAGGACGAAATATCTCCCAGCGTGATCCGCTCGTACATATAAAGTCCCGCCCCGATCATGGCGATCAGCCCCAGGCTGATGTTATTGATAAATCCGACGGTGGGGCCGATGCTGACCGCGTGGTATTCCGCGTCGTGATACGCATCCGCCGCGCTCCTGTTGATCCCGTCAAAACGTTCCTCCACCATGTCCTCATAGGCATAGGCCTGGATCGTGCGCTGTCCGGACATCATCTCTTCCACAAAGCCGTTCATGGTGCCGTAGCTTTTCGAGCGCTTCACGAACAGCGGCTGGGTAATCCCCCTCATGCGCGCCGTGTAGAGGACGGCAGCCGGGATGGTAAACAGCACGACCACCGTAAGTGGCGGTGAGATCAACAGCATCATGCCAAACGATCCCACAACCGTGATCACGCTGGTTAAAATCTGCGTCACATCCGAGGACAGGCAGGTGCCGATCACATCCACGTCATACGAAACCCGGCTGACGATGTCGCCCGCCTGATTCCGGTCAAAAAAGCCCACCGGCAGCTTCATGAGCTTGTCAAACACATCGTTTCGCATCTTCCTCGTCACGCGCTTGGCGACCGCCGTCATCCAGACGGAAATCAGGATGCGAAGAAGGGAGGAGGCAAGGTAGACAATCAGCATGCATCTGACATAATAGCCCACCTTCTCAAAATTCACCAGCCCGGTTCCTGCCTGCGCTTCATTGATGGCGTTTCCGGCGTAGGCCGGGCCGATCAGGGCCAGCACGTTGGACGTGGCGCACATAAGAAGGATGACCGCCAGCGCCGGCCGGTATTCTTTCAGATACGAGAGCATCCTTCGAAGGGTTCCCTTTGTGTCTTTGGGCTTGGTCATAATGGAATCCCGGGCCGCCATCACATCACCTCCCCCATCTGGGACTCATAAATTTCCCGGTATACGGGGCAGGAGGAGAGAAGCTCCCCGTGCGTTCCTTTTCCGATCACCTTACCCTCTTCCATCACCAGGATCTGATCCAGGTCCTTGACAGAGCTGATCCGCTGGGCGACCACAATCATGGTGGTATCCGCGTGGCCTTCCCGGATGGCCCGCCTTACGGCGGCATCCGTCTTGTAATCCAGGGCGCTGGAAGCGTCGTCCAGGACAAGAATGGGCGCATGCCCCGCCAGGGCCCGCGTGATCAGAATGCGCTGCTTTTGCCCACCGGAAAAGTTCGCGCCGTGGATTTCACTCTTATGCTCATAGCCATCCGGATAGCTTTCGATAAACTCCGCTGCCATGGCATCCTTCGCTGCCTGGCGCATGGTTTCTTCCGAAACCTCCCGCCCAAGAAGAATGTTTTCCCGCAGCGTATCCGCGAAAATCGCGTCGTTTTGCAGCGTCACGCCAAACAGGCGGTGCAGCTCTTTTTTGTCCAGCGTGCGGATGTCCTTCCCGCCGATATAAATGTTTCCCGCGGTGGCGTCGTAAAACCGCATGAGCAGCGATAAAATCGTGGTTTTCCCGGAGCCCGTAGCCCCGATGATGCCAAGCGAGCCGCCCTTTTGGATAGAAAAATCGATGCCTGAGAGGGCGTCCTGGCGCGACTGACCGGCGAAGAAAGCGGATCCTGCCGTTTCCTCTGGCAGCCTCTTTGTCCGTTCAGACTTATCAGAGGTCTTCCCTGCTGTCGTATCGTCGGTTTTTCCAGCTGCCCCCTCATACCGGAAAGACACATGGTCAAACACGATGAAACCATCCCGGGCCGAGGGCGGCGCCGCCTCCTCGGATAGCACCGGCAGAGCTTCGGGCTCTTTCACCACGGCCGCGATGCGAGCCGCGGAGGCGTTCGCCTTGGACATCATCATAAAAATGCGGTTTAACGCCATGACGCCCATCAGAATCATGTTAAAATAGGTCAGAAACGCCAGGATCACGCCCGGCTCCATGACGCCTTCATTGACGCGGATCGCGCCGAACCACACCACCAGCGTAAGCCCCACGTTTAAAAACAGCGTGACAAGGGGCCCCGGAAGCGACATGACAACCCCTGCCTTGATATCGCTCTCCATCAGGCGTCTGCTTGCCTCGCCGTACCGTTCCCGCTCGTGCTCCTCCCGGCTTAAGGCTTTCACCACCCGGATGCCGGTAATATTCTCCCGCATGATGCGCACGATATCGTCCAGCCGTTTCTGCACCGTATCGTAAAGCGGTATTCCATAGCGGGAAACCAGCACCACCAGCACCGTCAAAACAGGCGTCATCACGACAAGGATCAGCGCCAGATGCGCATCCATGAGGAGCGTCATAAACATCCCGCCAATCAGCATGATGGGCGCGCGGATGCCCAGCGTCTGCGCCGCGCGGATAAAGTTCTGCACGTTGTACGTGTCGCTTGTCATGCGGGAGGTTAAGGACGGCAGGCCGTATTCGTCCACCTGCGCGCCGGACAGATGGAGGGAGGCACGGAACAGATCCCGGCGGATTTCCAGAATCACCTTGCGCACGACTCCCACGGCATTCCGGTTGGCCGTCACGTTCAAAAACCGCGTCACGACGGCTAACCCCAGCATGCATAAGCCAAAGAGCACCACCAGTCCCAGGCTCTTTTTGGGGACCACCTGATCAATCATGTGCTCCAAGGCATACGGAATGAGGAGCTCCGTGAACGTCCCCGCCAGCTTGATCCCCATGACGGTCGCCACCAGGCCACGGTATTTTTTTACATATGCAAGAAGAAATTTCAAACTGCTACCTCGCTACAGGCTTATTTTACAAGGGATGCAATTGCCTTTCGTTCATGTCCTGCATTCTCACTTTGCTTTTCATGGGTAGTGTAGCACATCGAAAAGGTTTTTTCCAGTCATTCCTTGATTGACACTTTTCGCCTCCGCGCCTATACTGATTATGTCTTAACATGTCGCAACACCTGATCTGTCTGCCTTGTCACAAGAAGGAGGTTTCATCTTGGTCGGACGTGAAAAAGGACAAAACAAACGCATCCGCAGGGATCCATTTTTCCCATGGACCAGCCTTTTTTTGCTTTTCCTGGCGGCCACGCTCCTGTTTTCCTCCCGGGTGCAGGCCCAGGAGAGCGGGCAGGGGGAAACGCTCTCCGCTTACGGCATCTCGTTCAACGCCATAAAGACTCCTCTGCCTTCCGCCGCCTGCCTGACAGAGGACCCGGCGGTTTATCAAAAAGATCTGGCCCTTTTGTCTCTGGATCTGGCCACGGCTGCTTATTCAAGCGGGAAAGCGCAGGACTTCGTTCCCCTGTTTGACCGGTATCTGGCCCTGGGCTTTCCCAGGGAAAACATTTCCCTGTATGGGTACCCCGGCCACGAAAAAAACCGGGAGACGCTTTCCTGGTCATGCGAAGACGCCTACTCCTTTGCTGTCGGGCATCGCCAAGCAGGCCACACAACGCTTCTTCTGATTGTGCTTCGCGGAACCGGCCCTTCCACGCCCTATACCAACAGCTTAACAGACCCCGGGCTCTCCT
>JAEEGL016842630.1_pt1 | contig 10710 bp, 17 predicted proteins | sample 9134231 | NCBI WGS metagenome assembly JAEEGL01 (sample SAMN16246548, study PRJNA631951) | gut metagenome | biome: gut microbiome; feature: rumen; material: fiber-attached | host: Bos | place: Iran: Karaj | collected 2018-10 | reverse complement strand
TTAACCACAACCCCAGGATCCCCCACAACCTGATGAACCACATCCACCATATGATGGACAGTATTGTCTATAATCTCCACCTCCGCAACCTGATGAACCACAACCTGATGATCCGCAGCTGCCAGTGTATCTGTAATTAGAATATCCACACATAGTCTTCTTATTTTGTTATATCAATAAATTTCTTGGCATCCTTGTTATAGATGTACTTACCATTTGGGTCTTCAACATAAGCAAAGTACTTTCCACCTTCCATTTCCATTTTGGAGAAGTGGATGAATCCTTTGTATTTGTTGGAATTAAGTTTGTTGACTCTTCTTTGAATATCCTCTGGCTTTAGCTGATTTTCCAGGTCTGATATATTGAGATAGTTGTTCTTTTCAGTCATAACATATTCACCAAGATCATCTTTCCTCATACTAAAACCACCATAGCAACACCATTCCTTGGTAAATCTCTGGTTTTCCCTATACTTCATATAGGTGTTCAGTTTCTCATTATATTCCTGTTTTTCAATATACTCAAGAACATCAACAGGTTTATATTTAGGTTCATAACCTCCACCACAGGATACATGCTCAAACTCACCCGTACGAACATAAAGTTGTCCAAGTTCCTTAATGTATTGCTTCTCTTTGTTAGTCATAATCACTTGATATGTTTAATTGTATCTCCATCCATCTCAACAGACCAGTCCCAGTCATCATATGCCCTTCCATCCGGACGGATAATAACATCATTGACATAGGTTCTGTCTGCATATCTCACACAAGAGTGTTCAATACCTCTGTGATAGTGGATAAACCGGTCTGTATCCGGATTGACAAATGTCTCACCATTACAAACCATACAACCACTACCTCCCACATACACGAAACGGTTTGCGAGGTAATCAACTATATCATTCCTGAGTTTGAGATTTTCCTTTGTGATGTAACGGTAATCCTCACGCAGATTGAGGAGGATATCAGGCCTTCTAATCCAGGTTTCCATAAACTGATCCAGGTTCTCAATCCAATCTTTGGTTCTCATCACATTGATTCTGATGGAAGTCCTGATTTTAAGAATGTCTTCAGGGCCGGCGACATATTTATAAAGATTGTTGAGCTTACCAAACTGACGGGAAATATTGACACCACAAATCTTATCCTCACTATTCAGATACTCAATAACAGCATCAATGTTTTTCTTGGGGAGGGTGGTGTTGATAAATACCTTTTTTCGGCAGGCATCAACAATCTTTTTGAGAAGTGTGAGATTGGCAGTAGGTTCACCACCGGTGATGACAAATTCCGAAATGACAGGTGATTCATTGACATACCTTATCATTTCAAGGATTCTGTCAATGTTCATTTCAATTCCAGATTCCCTGTACATCCACTTTGAAGTACAGAAAGGACAATTATTGTCACAATCAAAGGGTACAAAGATAGTACAAGCGAGATTTGATCTTCCGGCGACGTATTCCATAACTACCCTCTTTCAATTATCTGATTACTTCAACCTGGCATGATTCCATCACTGTGAGTGCGGATTCCTGTCTCTTGGGATCACCGAAGAGAGGTGCGCAGCAGTCTGCAAGACACTTCACCTTTGCTTCAGGGAATGCTGCCTTGATAGCAAGTGCATTACTTACTACACAGATGTCAGTACATGTACCGGTAAAGGTAAACTCTGAGTCATCACCTGTCAGGTAGTTGATGTCAAAATAAGCAACCCAGTCATTGTAACCGAAGGTGGGTTTATCAAGGAACATAGGTTCAATTCCCTTGAAATCAGCATCCTCAAGTTCCTCACATACTTCCCAACCATTGGTGAGATAGATACAATGAGGCACAGGGAGGAGCTTACCTTCCTGGGTGTTCAGATAATTTTTTGTATGGGTATCTCTTGTGAAGATAATGTGGGTGTATTTCCCACTTTCAATTTCCCTCTTGATATTGGGGATAACATTTACAGCAGATTCATTGGCAAGTGCGCCGGTAAGAAAGTCGTTCTGCATGTCGACGACCACGAGAATTTTGTTAGTCATAACTATATAAGTTAAATTTGTATTACTTTGCGTAACCTGTTTTTATTATCTCACATTCTGAATTCAGATAGAATTCTGTGGACTTTTATTTCCAGCTTACATTATATTTATGTGTATAACTTACACAAACTAAATATAACAAAAAATCTGAAAATTTATCAAGACTCCATTTTTGCCATAAGTGCATTGTACTGTGATGTTGACATACCTTCAAATACAGGTGCTATTATTGGCATTTTTGAATCAAGGTTTCCTTTTTGGGGATTTCCATACACAAGGGATTCAATTCTGTTGATGATTCCAAGTTTGTACTGATCATGCCTTCCTTTCAGGAACTCCTTGTAAAACTCATCCCAGGACATCTTACCCTCTTTCTTGGATTTAATATCCCTATTCCAGTTTTCTGGAATATACCAGTCTGTCATCTTGATGAACTGCATTGCAAAATCATCAAGTGATTTGATGAATGCCTTTGCCTGTCCATATGTGACAATCTTCATATAACCCTTATTATCCTTGATATACTTTGGACTGGTGAGGAAAATATATGTATCATTAGGTTGGATAATGAAGTGATAGTCGCAATCCTTCACACTATCCTCACCATACTTGCTATGATCAGAAACCCTCACCCTGTTGGCACCAATCTGATAATACATGGAGTTAGGGGATGCAATCCCCTTAATCACTCCATACTTCTGAGACCTGAACTCCAAATAGTTGATTAGTTTATCCATATCAGAGAAGTTTTGCCAATTCAGAGGCACTTATCATTATCTTGTAATTATTGATGAACTCCTCCATAGTCACACCATCCTCAAGTTTCCAGCAGGCACACTTGACTGGTTCCTCATATGTCCAGGGGTGTTTCTTATTCTTAACCCAGTCACATTCCTTGGCAGGACAACCAACCTTACAGATGTGGTCTCCTGGAACAAAGGGTTCCATCACACCATTCTCATCAGAATGATACTCCTTGAATTCAATCCAAGACTTTTCTGCCTCTTCAAGGCGACCCTTTTCATCCTCCTCATAACCACATGTAAATGAATAGAGTCTGAAAATCTTTCCAATCCTTTCCTCTCTCTTCTTTCTGATAGAATCCAGAATCTTTCTGGTTTCCTCTTCTGGGAGATCAACCCCATTTGACTGACACCATCCATTATAAAGATATGCTTTCTCCTGATAAGAATCATACCAGGACAGACAACGGTTGTCATGGGGAGCACCATCCTTGAAGGCATACTCGATATAATATCCCTTGTCATCCTTCTTCAGAATAACATATGAGTCAATCATAGGACGACCATACATATCCTTATCATTCTGGAGGTCTTTCTTAATGAGTTCTATAACATCCATATTTTTATTGTGTTTGTTTAATTTCTATTACAAAGATAATAATAATATTTGATATAACCAAAAAAGTGAAGAAAAAATCTTCACTTTTTTATAAGATTGTGTTCAGGAATAGTCCCAACACCTACCATCCAGTACCACCATTCACCATTTTCATAATATTGTAGAATAACCCAACCTTCGGAATATACACCACAAATATTTACTCCGGCATAAAATGAATCAGGCATAATTTCTGTTTTTAAGAAGTACAACATTTCCAGATTTAGCATCTCTGGATACACCGAAAGGATCTGTATACACAAGTCTGTAATCTGATGGCATCTCAACATCCTCTTTGAAATGATAGTAGTATTCATCACCCAGTGCGGTCATTGCGGAATCATAACATTTCTTCAGATTATCCTTAATCTCTCTGGGATAACCATAGTCATCACTTGCACCATAAAGGATGACGGCATTGTCTTCATCACTGAAAGCAAACTTACCACCACCTATTACATATTGTTCTTCACCGGAATTTTCCAGAAGATGAGCATGTCTGATGACATAACCACATCTGAACTCCACATTACCATTCTTTACAAGAATTATGTACTTGTTGTGTTTCATATCATTTATTCAAAGAATCAATCTCTTTTTTGATACCAGGAAGAAGCTGGATACATCTTTCCCTGGTAATGTTGGGATCCATAAACGCCTTTTTGAGAAGTCTGTTGTTGATCTCCGCAATAATCGGACCAGGACCAATATCCAGGGTCTCCATAATGTCATTACCTGTAACCGGGAGCTTGTACCCAAACATCTTCATATATGTATCAGAGTTCCTGACCTTCTCTGTCAATTCCTCATACTGCTTGTATATACAGCACTCCTTCTTGTGTGCAAGGTTGTCACACTCAATGATTCTCATCAGTGAACAGAACCTGTCATAAGTCCTGCAATCATAGAGGAGTTTGTTGAGAGTCTTATCCTTGATGAGTCTTGCACCGTCACCCATCTGCTTGGTTCTCATATGGTTCTTGATGAGGAACTGTACCTCCTTGATGGTGTCATTGTCATACTTCAGGTCTTTGAGAATATCCTCAACAATATCAGCACCCACATACTCATGGTTGTAGAAATGTACCTTTCCATCCTTGACAGTCATTGTATAGACCTTTCCTATGTCATGAAGAAGACATGCCAGTCTCTCTGTCAGGACCGGTTCAAACATCTTGCAGTGGTTGTTCAGTACAGCAAGTGTGTGTTCAGCGACATCACCAAAATGGAATGCATTCTGCTTGAGTCCATAACACTTCTCAAAATCAGGTATTACATACTTCATTGCACCTATATCATGGATGTACTGGATACCTACCATTGCATTGTCACACATCAATATCTTGTTGAGTTCAGCCTGGATTCTCTCTTTTGTGATGATAGAAAGTCTCCTGACAAACTTACACATTGATTTGTATGTTTTTGTCTCAATATACCAATTATACTTGGTTGCGAAACGGATGACTCGCAGGATTCTCAAAGGATCATCATCAAATACGACATCAGGGTCTTCATTTGTTGTCCTGATTACATTGGCATTGATGTCATCCTTTCCACCCACAAGGTCCAGAATGTCACCAGTTGATACATTGTAATAAAGTGCATTGATGGTGAGGTCTCTTCTTATTGCATCTTCCTCAATGGGTGCAAACACAGTGACTGGGTTTCTGGACTCCCTGTCAATATACTTCTCACCTCTGGTCATCACACACTCGATCTCCTCATCCGGGAACTGATGAAATCTGAACATTGCTGTACCATAGGTCTCATAGATGACCACAGTCTTTGTATAACCATTGTCCTTACACCAGTTGGCGAAATCCACACCACCGTGAGGGAGATCAATCACCAGGTCAATGTCCTTGATTTCATTACCCATATAGAAGTCCCTGACAGAACCTCCGACAGCAAAGACATGACCCTCAAAGGGAGTACCTTTGATGATACTCCCTATATAACTTGTTATATTTGAAAAATCCTCTAACTTCATTTCTTCTTATTTGGAATGTCTATACCATACCTGTAAATCTTGAAATCATGTATGGTTATGTTTGTATTTTCACCGGGTACTGCTGCAATTTCATGCTGAACTATAGTCCAGGATGTGGGATAAATATTCAAAACCTTTCCACCATCTGATGACTTGTATATAGAAACATGTGCTGTATGGTCACCATCAAACACATATGTGTGTACCCAGGTGGTATCAGGATATGATACCTCATATTTGAGTACACATTTATAATCCTTACAAGAACACAGGCACAGAAGTGCAATCAGTATTACTAAAACCTTTTTCATAATCAAGACTCTTTTTCCAGTTTATCTTTCAGTTCACCCAGACAGGAGAATGCATCACCCAGGGTAGGTTTCTTCTCATCAAACACAGGAACTGGTTTTTCATCCTTTGGAAGATGTTTCTTCTTATGATGGATACCATTCCTTTTGAGTTCATCATCTGTGAACATTGGTTTGGACATAAATGAATTCATAGCCATAAGTCTCTTATGGATGATGTTCATTACCTCCAACCTGTTGCACTCCAGGAGTACAGTCAGTTTGTCAATAATACCTGGAAGAGCAGCAATATGTGCCAGTTTGAAACTGGGGTCTCCACCTCCATTTTGAACAAGAACAGCAAAAACTGCATCATTGACAAGATCATCTGCCTCTGCCTGTCTCTTTGCTTCCTCTTCATTGTAAGTTGCCCAAACCTTATCCACTACAATGAGTTTCTTGTTGAACTCCTCCCAGGGGAATGTCATAGGTTTGTCTCCAAGTTTCAGTGTCACTGTCTTGGATGTTTTATTGAGGATACGAAATCTGGGTTGCTCTTTATTCATAGTTGATGAAATAATATATAATATAATAAGAACAAGAATCCAGAAACCTACACCAATCAAAAGGGGTGAAAAAACCCACCACCAACTCCAGTCAATCACTCCCACAAGTTTAAGGATAAGGAAGATAAGAAAAAGCACTGTTCCTAAACTAACACCGCTTGATGAACTACTACTGTCACTCATAATGTTTATAAATTAAATGTTTAAATGTTATTCAATTGGTCCGAAAGTACCTCCAGTAAGGATGTTCTGGATGTTGTGACCAACTCTGATATCCTTATTTGTACCTTCCATATGTTCCTTCACCTCAAGGACTTTTCTGCCATTGTGGATGAATACCACATCACCTCTTCTGATGTAATCCCAAGCATTCCTGAGTAAAGCAATCTGGGTGGTCTTCACCACCTCCACATTGGGATTCTCAATTGCCTCACAGGAGGTGAAGTAATCAACCAACATAGTATCCAGATCCTTTTCAGAGGTCTGTTCCTCATTGGTGAGGTTTGTATAGAAATGTATTTCTTTCATATCTCTATTACTTGTTTCATAAACCAAACCATTTACATATCATTAATAACATACTAATAGAACCAATAGCTGTTACAATAACACAAAGCATAAGATGACTTCCAGCAAGAAATCTATCTTTCTTAAACAAGTCTTCATAATGATTGTTTGTCCATATAAAGTAACATATACCTAAAAATAGAACAATCACACCGACTATAAAAATGATTATTTCTTTCATTTTATTCCTTATATATTACAAAGATACAATATTTTTCCGAATTATCCAAATATTTCATCAATATTCTACAACCATATCCCTTGCCTGGGTTAATAGATAGGTATAACAACTTTTACAGGATGGTATGAATATACTGTAGAACTTGGTATTTGCTTCCTTGAACCTTTTTCTGAAACCACCCTCCAGATAGTCATCAATCTTGTCATATCCAACTACACCAAATCCACACTTGTATATCTTTCCCTTCTCATCAATGAGGAAGGAATACATATTTTCCGGATTCTGGCAGTAACATCCCATCATATCATAGATTCCGCTGATATACTGAAGATGTGCCCTCCCCACAGGGACAATTGACTCATTCTTGGTTTGTTCCTCTGTGGCAACAAGTGCAATTGTACCGATACTGTCCAGATATTCCTTGGCAGCATCCACATTCTTGTTGGTATGCCACTTATCCTTGGATATACAGAAATAGATCTTCTTTCCGAATTTCTCAACCAGTTCCTTGATTTGTGCCTTGGTCTTCTCACTATTCACCCAGTCACCATTGGTCACCAACCTGGCATGGTTTATATTGGTATCAATAAGTGTTGAATATATTTCAAACCAATCTGGGTTACAGAAGAACTCACCACCCATAAGGTTCAGTCTCTGCACACCATTTGCATTGATGAACTTGGCAATATTCTGGGCCATCTCAACAGACATCATAATGTTGGACTTGGGAGAACTCTCAAAACAACAATGAGAACACTCCTGAGTACATCTGTTGGTTATCCTAATGGTTGCCGCCAGTTGTCTGTAACATGTATCCTTGACTTGACAGGTTTCACAGTTACAGTTATGAACACCCTTACAGGTCTCTTCAAGACATATATCACAAGGTTTGAACATAATTACTTCTTGAATAATTGTTTGTCACCCCATTTTCCAAATTTGGTGAACAGGAGACTGAAAATGATCATCAATACCAGATATACACAGATAAGGACAAACCAAAACACAAAATGGTTTATGATATCAACTGATGTTGAAAGAGAGGATATATCAGAATATCCCAGTAAAGCACAGGCAATAACACCCCCAAATACCAATAAATCCCTTCTGTTCATAATCACTGTCTTTTGCCTGATGCATACTCATCATAATGGAAGAGGATGTCTTCATACTTTGTCTCTGAAATACCGACAAGTCTTGACCCGGTCACAATGTCTGTCATATTGATTTCACCACTTCTCTGTACTTCCAGGAATCTCTGAAAGTCAGTGAATTCTCCTGAATGAGTGGGTTTCTTCTTTTCAGGTTTGGGTTTCTCAACCTTCTCCTTTACTGGTTTGGGGTTGTCAAGAACTTTTCCTCCAGTACCCCTTACAATATATCCATTGACTTCAACAACTCCATCATAGACATTTCCATAATAGGTATAAATACCACAGATACACCTTTTGGAAGCAGTTTTCATACTGGGATATTCCTCTATTGTGACATAATTGAAATATGTTTTTCCATCATATTCAAATATATTCACAATCTTGTTGTGATGCCTTGCCCTGTTAAAGCGGAAAACATCACCAACCTTCAACTCAATAAATTTATCTTCCTCTAACATATTCTTTATTGTTTGTTTTCATTACAAAGATAATGGAAATATTTGATATATCCAAATAAAAATGGTGGAAATTACTCTCCACCATTTTCAACATAACCTTCCTGCATCTCGATGTCCACCTCTCCGGCATCCACCAGTTTTGCCTCTCGGAACTTGAAGGCATCTGTCTTCAACTTCCATGCTTCTGATACAGGGTCATTCGCTTTACGGAGTACGAATCCCTCTCGTGGAACTTTTGTTCTACACATTGGTTCATCTTCCTCCATTCCAAACCTCTTTTCAATCTTCAGGTTCTCAAGTACATTCTCATGCCAGTGTTCAGTAGTTGAAATACCTGGGTAGAGATCCTTGATTGTTCCGTGATAAAGAAGCGGGAACTCCATAATGCAGTCACCAAGGACTTCCTTGAGTCTTGCACCAATTTCAATAACTTCAGAGATTTCAAGTTCCTTGCCATCCTGGGTTGCACGGTAAACCATCAACTTGGACTTCTCTTCTGCCACATGGGTACAACCATAGTCATAACCCTTCTGGATTGGAGAACCATTAGGTGTGAATCCTGCAATCTCACAGTAGATACACATGTCTTTTGGTACAAGACCATTGAGCTTCTGTGCCCAGTATCCCCATATATCATCTGAATAGAATCCACCAGGTCTCTGATTCTTGTTGATGAACTCATTCTTGATGACAGTCCTTGAAGAATATACAAGGTTATATGCCTGGTCATACTCTGGAGCATGACTTACATACTTCCTCCACATTCTCTTGAACCAGTTTGTAGGAACATTGGTAAGGATGTTTGCAAAGATAGCGGAGGTTCCATGCACCTTGACAGAGATATACACCTCATCATCAGGATTAATATCCCTCATATTCTTCTGCAACTGACTGGTCTCATAGTGCAGTCTGAATGAACCCTCAATAAGCATCTTGAACCTGTCAAGTTTCTTCTTGAGTTTTTCAGCCCTTGAACCCTTCTCCTGCTGTCCCTTCATAGGAGGAACATAAACCTGGACAAACCTCTCACCATTGATCTCATCAAAGTCCTCACCCTCATGTGATTCAAGGAACTTGGTCACATCTTCTACAGGTTCATTGATGAAAACGGCAATTGATTCGGGATGGATAAGGAGACCATAGGATGGAACACCACCGAGTTTGATGACACGGATACGTCCATGCTTGTTGATGTAACCCCTCTTCTCTGTATCCTTGTTCAGTTCCTTATCCCCATACATTGAGTTGAGGTGGAGGAACAGTTCATGCAGGACTGTTTCAGCGGAACAATACACAGCAATGTCACCGGTCTTGAACTCATCCTTACCGATAACAATAGAGTTACCATTGACAAGGGTCTTGACGATCCTGTCCTTACCTTCAATTGGGAAGGTCTCACCGATTCTTACTACGGAGGCGCAATATTCCTCCTTAAATGCTTGATGCTTTGAAATAAACATAATTTTGGGATTTGATTGTTAATAATCTTTGGGTTCGAATCCATTTCCCACTCCAGTCCATTTTTGGAGAATGGACAAACTCATATCTAAATATAACAAAATGTACCAAAATACCTCAACTACAGCTCATCTATGTCTCACCATTGATTTTGATATAATCTCAGGGTTACTGACTTTGAGGTGCTACTACTAACCCTTTTTCACTGGTACATTATACAATCGGAATAATTAAATTATTGTTTGCTGTAGTATCCTCCAGTCTTGGTTCTTTTCTGATGATAATATCATCATTGTCATTATGGATGATTATTTCCTTAACTTCACCTGTCATTATCCTTTCCACAAAATGAGCAATGATGTCAGTACACTGCTGATCAGTCAAGTCTTCAAATCTGATTTCCATTACAACCTTTCTATATTGAATTTGACAATACCTGATTCTTCTGTAATCTCTGGGAACAGTTTGTTGGAAATCATATAATCATGGGCAACTCTTTGTTCCTCAACATACTTCCAACCAAACAGTTTACGCCTTTTTGGACTGAAATATGTTTCAAGTCTGTTACCAATGAAAAGGCAATCCTTGTATCTCTGTACATAGAAATCAGGAGTTT
>JAEEGL016795202.1_pt1 | contig 10710 bp, 1 predicted proteins | sample 9134231 | NCBI WGS metagenome assembly JAEEGL01 (sample SAMN16246548, study PRJNA631951) | gut metagenome | biome: gut microbiome; feature: rumen; material: fiber-attached | host: Bos | place: Iran: Karaj | collected 2018-10 | reverse complement strand
ATCGGCAGTGCTCCAGGTGCCACCGGTTTTTGTGAAATTATTGTACCAAGCATCTGTGTAATTCATCGTGAAACTGCTGAGCGACGCCGTTGTCGTGGCTGCAGCCGTGCGGTTCATCACTCGTGCGCTGGCTTCATTGTCCTGCATGGGGTTTTCGCTTACCTCTACAGTCAGGAGGCGTGGGCTAGGTGTTGGCTCTATAGGTATTGGCACGGCATCGTCATTGTCCCCGCAGGCGGCGAGGGCAATGACGGACATGACGAAGAATAGTTTTCTCATCGTTACTTAGAATTTGATATTGACAGCCTGCTCTCCATTATTCAGGGTGACAGGCTCCTTAATGGTGTAATAGCCCTGCTTATCTACGCTGTAGTAGCGGATTTCGGCCGTCTCACCCTCTTTCTGGCTGAACACATAGCCGGAGAAGGCATTCTCGTTTCTCGTCTTGAAGACGCCTCGGCACTCATCCTTTACAAAGACGAAGACGCAGTCGTTGCTGTGTGCCTTGAACGGGAGTTCCGAAGGCAGCACCACGTTCAGCTTCGTGGTGTAAGGATACTTGGTACTTCCCATACCGATTTCCTGCACCAGGTTGTACTCCTCTCCCCACAGATTATCGGGTTCAAACGGTGGGAGTTTCTTGTTGCGGAACGTGTGAGTCAGCTGTGCACTGAAATAGCGCAACTCCATATTGCTGCCTATCTCCTTCTCGTCGCCTTCTATGTTTAGCAGAAAGACGACCTTGCCGCTCTCTTCTAAGACATTACGCAGGCTGACACCACGACAGGTGCCGTCGATGAATACTGCCATCTTGTCTTTATCAGTGGAGAAGGACGCCAGACCGTCGTCCAGCACCACTCGGAGCTGCATGCTTAACGAATACTGGTTAGCTGCCGGTTCCTGCCAATCGGGGCTTGCCTCAAACCACTTCCAGTTTATCGACCAATCGGGATATTCCGACTCGGTAAACAAGCTATTCTCTTCCTGTGGCTGTGGCTCCGGCTGAGGCTGAGACGCGTCAGAACTATCGTCTGATGAGCAGCCCCACATGATGGTGAGGGCTGCTATCGCTATCATACAAAACTTATATTTCATGGCCTAATAATTTATTTGATAACTTGTTTTTTACCATTATAGATATATACACCGTGCTGCTGGGGTTTACCCTGTAGCTTGATGCCCTGAAGGGTGTACCAACCTTCCTGTGCCAGCTGGTCTGTCTTGGTGAAGTTGATGACAGTAGGCACATCAGGCGAGCCAATGATGGCATCCACCTTGTACTGGAGCACGTCGTTGGCAGTAGCTATCATCTCGCCGTCACGTTCAATGACAAAGGATAGCGGCATGGACTTGTCGCCGGCAATGCTCATATAGCAGAGGTGAGAGGTGAGAGGTGAGGAGCTAGAGGATACATTTGCCACACCCACTATCTCTGCACCATTGACAGCCAACAGGCGGTCGCCTTCCTCCAGTTCGATACCCTTTATCAGCGCCGTCAGTGACATCGTGCGAGCATAATCGGTTGCGTAAGGTGCCTTGCTGGCATTGCTTCCCTCGAAGAAGATAGCGTCAGGCTCGTAGAACGGATAGCTGAACGTGGTCGTCTCCTGCTTCTTGCGATAGAGCATATAGCCCTCGCCAGGTTTCATATACTTCAGACTGCCCTTCCACTCCTTCGAGCCACTGGCGCCAACAGTGAATATCGCAAACTCCGTACGGCTCTTGATGACATCGCCGTCCTCAGCCTCATCGAAGTAGTCGGCCAATGCGGTAGTGATGGGGAGGTTCAGCATCGGTGTATAACCAATGTTGTTCCATCCCGACGTCACGGTCATCTGACGATAGATCGGCTGGCGCAGAATGCTACCAGGAACATCAAGTGTCATATCCTTACTGGACTTGATACGGTAACTCTGCGAGACAGACAGCTTGAAGTTGTCGAGCGCCTCCTGTCCCTTGTTGGTTACCCATTGGTTAGACTCGTAGCGCAGTACGAGGTTGTTGTTATCATCGGCAATCATGTCACCTTCTGTCCAGTTCCATCGCTTCAGCATCTCCTTACCGTTACGGAAGTCGTTGCTATAGACATTGAAGGCTATCCAGTTCCAGCCTGTCACGAGCGGTAACTGCTGTATATACTGGTCATCAGCCTTCAGCACAATAGGACTCTTGGCGCTTCCCACTATCGTGTTAGGATTGAAGGTCACAGCTTCTGACGGTGTGAGCATCATGGTCTTACCCGTATCGAAGTGCCACAGGCGGAATTCTATCGGGTGTGTCGTCATCTGGCTGTCATAGACTGTCAGATAGACCAGACTCTCAGCAGATGTAGCGTCGTAGTTGACGTTACCCACACCCATGCATCGTCCCGTATTGTCGAAGACACCCACCATGTCGCGTGAGTCGGTAACAATCTCGTTCTTAATCTGTACACGTCCCACGATGTTCATTGAGTACTGCTTCATGTCGTCTGCTACCGTCCATTCTGGCTTATTACCCTCTATCGTAATATTCATCGTCAGTGGCTCGTATAGGCCGTTCTCGTCCATCAGGTAGATGATGTTGTCGTAGGTGCCTACGTTCACGTCCTTGCTGACCGTGAAGTTCAGCTCGCTTTCTTCCTTCGGACCAATCATGTTCGTTGGCGTATCTACCGTCATCCACTTTGGCAGGTTCTCAATCGTGTAGGTGTGGTTAGCACCACTATTGTTGATGACGTTGAGGCTGAAGTGGTGCTCCTCGCCAGCTTGCAAATCGGCCAGCGTGAGTTGGCGGCGATTCCAGCGCAACGGGTTGCGATCCACGAAGAGTGCCAGCGTAGCAGGCGATGCCATCATATTGCCATTCATGTCAGGAATATCGCTGACGGTGACATAGACACTTCGCTTGTTGATACGGCTGTTCATCTCATCGACATTGACCATCAGCTGATGTCCAGAACCTACAAAGCTGAAGTTCAGTTCGCGCAGTTCCTCGAAGGCCTGGATGGGTGCACCATTGTTCTTGTCAATATAAGTGAGGATATCATCAGCAGATACTACGAAGACGGTATCGTTGCGTTGACTGATATTGCCATCATTGTCGCGATGGATGACTTTATTCAGAGCGTATGGTTCCAAGAGCAGCTGGCCGTCCTTCTGGCGCTCCTGGCGACAGAAGTCGAGATAGGTCTTCAGTCCTTTCTCCTCACCGCTCAGTCCCTTACTGCCATAGCGCTGAACGAGAACTGCCGGCAATGCCTGCTCGAAGAGCGTCAGACCGTCAATCTGACCTGTCAGGGCATTCTGCTGGTAACGCTTGTCATCGTCAGAACCTTGTTCATTCCATACCATGTTACCCAGATAGAAGTGGTTACCACCCATTCCACCGATATTCTCCGTAGAGAATGAGGCCTTGGCCTTGAAGTCGAGGTAGACATTACCCACCTGACCGGCCTTGTTCATGGTCAGTGCGAAGTGGTGCCACTTGTCATCGCTATACTCATTACCTAAGAAGAACTCCTGACCGTTGGCGCGATACTTCAGCGAGTCTGACTCGAAGCCGATGAAAAACCTGTCGGCAGGCTCCACATCTGTAGCACGACCAGAACCGTTGCTCAGCAGTGCTCCACGTCCGTTCGCATTGGTCTTGAACCAGAACATTAGCGTGTAGTCCTGATCAGCAGCACGCGAGAAGAAGTCGTCTTTCAGCTGTAAGCCCTTCGAACCGTCGGCCTGCACTCTGTTGGAGTCGAGTTGCAGTGACATGCTGCGTGGTACGGTCCATCCGACATTGTCCAGATGCAGGTGAGCACCCTGTGCACCGTCTTTGGCGTAGTCGCCCATACCCTCGTTCATCGGGTAGTAGTCCATCAGTCCCATCTCATAGCCTGTCAGCAGTTTGTTGCCATACATGTTGAGCAGTACCATATCCATTGCGCGGTTCCAGACACGGCCTTGCAGCATGCGACCGGAGTAGAACGTGCGCTTGCTGACATCCACCTGGTTGGTGGCACCATAGATGAGCGGACCGTTACCTGTATAATAGACGCTGTCCAGCGTTGCCTCCAGGGAGTCTGCATACAAATACAGCTTATGTTGCTCGTTATCCAGCACCATTGCTACGCGCTTGAAACCGTTGAAGGTCAATGCGGTCTTGCCTTCCACTACCTTGTCGTCAACCACAGCACGCAGGGTCTTGTTCTCTGTCAGCCACAACTGCAGTTGTTTGCCGTCGCGACCGTGTGAGAAGATAGGCATTGCCTTACCGGTATTGTCAGGTTTAATCATCGCCTCTATTGTGATGCTTCTGCTTGAGAAGTTGCGACGTGCATCACTCTCGGCACTTCCTCCTCCGTCGAAAAGCAGGGAGGAATTCTCCTCGATGACCGTTTCGTTGGTCTCGCCTTTCACCTCGAAGTTGGTAGTGGCTTGCAGGTAATTGTGTTCAATGGCTTCTGAGAAGTTGAAGACGATGTCATCGTCAGCTCCCAGGATGCCGTCCTTCGGCTCAGGTATGCCAAAGAGCTGCGGACGACGCGTGTCCTTGACACCACTGAGCACCTTCGAGCTACTGGTCAGGTAACCATTCCCGTTGCGACAGAAGAGCACGGCACGCAGGTCGTAGCCTTTCTCCATGACCACCCCCTCACCATAGAACTTCGTGGTGATGTTGCCGTTCGACGGAATCATCTCCTTCGTACCGCTGGCCGTGCTGTAATAGAGCGAGTCGGCATAGAAGGCACAGAGATTCGTCCAGTAGTCGTCGCCACGTGTCGATTCCTTATACTGGAACTCGATGTGGTCGAAGTTATGCTGGTTGCGGTCGAATCCGCTGATGATGACAGGCAGATACCATCCGCGACTCGAATCATAGGGTGCATCGGTATTCATAATCCACTTGTCACCAGGTGACGCAATGTCCACGTTACCTGCCGTTTGCAGATAATGTACGGAGAACGATACTTCCTGATAGGTGTTGAAATCGCCCTGCGACATCAGACAGAGCTTCAGGTTGTCGTAGTCGAATACCTCGCCGGCATAGACCTCGATGGTCTTTGTCGTCACAACACCTGGAGTAGCCTCTATCACTCGACCGGAATTAGTTAGTGGCATACCGTCCATCAGCACCTTGGCACCGTTCGGATTGGTCTTGTCGTCCAGATACAGGTCGAAGTACGGATAGACAGCCTCTGGCTGTTCGCTCTCGTTGGTCATCATCACCTTGAAGCGGGCTGGCTCTCCGAAAGGAACGCCACTCACGCTCTGCTTGTCGAGGTAGATGACGGGATTCTCAATCTTCTTTGTGCGTGCATCGAGTACCGTGCCTGAGTTATAGAACAAGGTGGTACGCTCGTCCTCCCAGGTACGCTGGGTAGCACCTCCAAGGGTACGGTAGATAAAGCCACGCTTATGTCTGGAGTTATTCTTCAGATCACTGTTCTCGCTGAAAATCTGGCCGAGAACAGTATCGTCGAACAAGTTAAAATTGTTGTTCACAAAGACATTGTCCCAACTGACTTGATCATCTGACGACGCGATAGCATCGGCATAATAGACATCGAAGTTCAGGTGACTCTTGGGATCCATCGCAATGTTGAAACTCTCCTTGCGGGTAAAGTTGTTCGAACTGGAATAATGGGGCACGATGTTCAAATCAAAGACAGGCTCGAAATGGAAACTCCAATTGATTCCTGCTACCTTGATTTGTGCGAAGTCTTCATTTTCATCTCCTTCTTTATTTGCACCCTTACCCAACCAATCCATCAGTTTCTGGAAAAGCATGGAACTAAAGTACTTGGCGGTTGCAACACCCGCATTATTGTAAACAGATATAAACTTAAGGATATCTTGCGAACTATTAGCATATGTCAGCGTGGTTCCAATATTTGTATCGCTGTAGCTATCCTGGTACTGGCTGGCAAACTCCTCACCATACGACAAGCCTGCTGCACCATCGACATCAAAGTTCTGCAACTTGGTAGAGGCCTGCACTTTCTCACGTTCATTCGTGCCAATCATCGCTGCCCAGGTTAGCAACGACTGACAGAAGTCTGCCACTAAGTCATCGTTGAAGCCCGGAGGAGCACTGTTGGGCTTGATGATGACATAGTTGATACCTTCCTGAGCCTCAAAGATGTTGTCGTTATAGAAATACTCCCAAGTTTCGTCGCCTGCGACCACCTTTTTCTTGGTGTTCAGCATGCCGAAGTCTTCGTCACCGGGCTGGCGCAGCGACAGATAGACCTCCTTGCCCGTAGCATTGGCCTGGCGCTGGGCTTCTTCCTTTGTGCCAGTGAACATCAGCGAGTAGCACTGCTGTTCCAACTCTGGCATCAGCTGGTGCAAGATGTAATTCTGCGAATGGGCAAAGGTCGACTCCACCTTCTGACCTACCGCTACTGTCGTGCTGCGCACCAAATAGAGAGGATCGCCTGTCGCAGCATCAACGCCCTTGCTGATTACCCATAGTCTTCCTGCAGCCTCTTCGCCACGCATCCGTTGATAGATGCTGTCAGGGATGGCTCGCACAGCCACAGCGGGTTTCATCAGCACATTGGTGGTCATGCCGATATATACGTCACCATCGGCTCCCACCACATACGGACTGCTACTGGTAGAGATATCCGTATTCGCAGTCATGGTGTATGAATAGGCTGTCTGTGAATCATGATTCCATACCAGGTCTATATCAATATTGAACTGATTGTCTGCGCTGTTGTAAATACCAGCTCCAAAACCTACCCAGGTCTGGAACGCACCGCCTGCTCCAATACCAATCTTCGCACCATAACTTGAGCTGAGGTCCAATTGGAAGGCAGACGTCAGCGTAGAACCTTTTGACAGCGTGGCGCTGGAACCACTACCAGGTGGGTCGCGTAGCACATCGACCAGCACGGGAACGTTTTTGCTCAGCAAGTCGCTGGTTCCTGGCAGGGTATATATGTTAAGAATATACGCGCGCAAAGGGGTTGCCTCATAGTGGGTGCCATCCATCTCCAAGGTCATTGTCATCGTGCGCAGGGCCTCTTCGCCAGTGGTCATATAAGGTATCTGCTGGGCTTCCATCTGATAGATATATTCACCCACACTGTCGAGTTCCACCACTTCCATGTGCGTACTGCTGACGAAACCGTTGCGGATGGTCACCTTACCGCCCGACAGACGGACGATATCTACCGTGTCGCTCTGCTCATAGTTATTGTAATAGTAACGCTCGGTAGCAGATATCTTCATCGGATACTTGCGCTCAATGTTGAAGACGGGGTATCCGAAGGTGTAGTCAGCGTACACGGAGTCTCTTTGACCTACAGGCCAGTTCTGCTTCCTGACAGGACGTACCAGCTCTATCTTGGCGGAAGTGCCGTCCAGGTTCTTTGCTGTATAATAACGGTTGCCCAGATAGTCGAAAGTGTCGTAGGTAACCTGCTTGTAACCGATGTTGACAGGTGCATGATAGATGCGGCTGTACTGAGCGTGATACTTCACCTCAACCTCTGTGATGTCCTCACCGCTCTTGCTGCGCCACTGGCCTTGAATGATGTCAGTGTGCAACGTCAGCGAATCGGACAGGTCGATGACATCGCTGGTATGTCCGTCCTGGAACAGAGTGGCATAGCCCTTGGCTGTAATCTGCTCAATCTTCCACTTTACAGGAGGCAGATAAAGCTCATATTCACCTGTGCGCACATCAGGTTTCACCACTTTGCGATAGAGCGTGGTGTGCACCTGTGTCTGGTAGTCATTCTCGTCGTGGGTAGGATGATGGAACACCTCGTCGCGCTCCTTGAGCTGGCTATCCTGGATGTCCCATACCAGTCGTGAGGCACGGTCGCCCTCTAAGGTGAATACCATCTGCAGGTCGTCGCCCAGATTGTTGTGGCTCAGTGAGTTGTCCAATGGGATGGCTTCCTGGTCCTTACCACCAGCTACACGTCCAATCAGTTTTACGAGGGTGTTGTCGTAGAAATAGACACCAGCCTTGTCGACATCGAAGTGGTGTACCAATTGCGTCGTGTCGTTACCCTCAAAATAATAGCCTTTCTGATAGAAGACATGACCATCCTTTCTGACTTGTACAATATGGTCGCCAGGCAACATGCGGAAGGAGAACTTACCCTCGAAGTCGGTGGTGACAGGTCCTTCAGCAGTGCGTATCTCACGTCCGTCAACGAAGAACGAGACACCGTTGACAGGGATGCTGGTACCGTTGTAGAGTACGAAGCCGGAGAACTTCACATTGTCCTCGACGAAGAACTCTACATCGTTGATGAGGTTAGAGCCAGGCTCCGTACCGAAGGTGATGGTGCGGATATCGGAATAGCCGTTGAGGTTGGGTGCCAGAGTATAGACACCTGAGTGGTTGCTACCCCAGTAGGGTAGGCCGTCCTTGTAGAAATAACCACTTTCGTCAGTCTTTGCAGTTTCCTGTACGCTATTGTCTCCAGAACAGATGTTCACGGTGATTCCTGCAATACCAGAGCCGTCGGGGAAGCGCACATAGCCTTCTACGCTACCTGTTGGGGCACAGTTGCCAGTGATGGTGTCTGTTGACTGATAGCTGAGACCCTGACAGTCGTTGGCGGCCAGTACGCAGTAGTCGTAGGTGTGACGAGGCGACGTGGTCTTGTCTTCATACCGCGTCTCTGTCAGATCCGTAGCAACGGTTTCCCAGTCATTGGCACCCTTGGCCTGGTCGCGACGTCTCACGATGAAGTAGTCAATGGCACCGCCATCGGTAGCCCACTCTAAGAGTACGGAGCATTGCAGCTGACGGGCAGAGAGCGACGACTTCACCAGTTTGCCGTTGTTCTCATAGTAGAATTTCGATGCAGGAACCTGTACTTCCGTCGTTGTTCCTGTTACAGGTGTTGAGAAGTCTACCTGTCGGATGGCAGGCTGGCCGTTCTTCCAACACTGGTTGTTGGGAGCTGTATTTGACTGGATGGTCTGTGGTTCTCCGAAGGCATTCTTATAAGAACAGTCTTCGAGGAAAGTACGCAAGTTGTTCCTATGGCGTACAAATGTGTAACAGTGATTGGCAGTAGTCGTTCCACCAGCATAATAAGTGTTGCCTATCATTGTCATGGAGGTGCTGTCGCGCCAACCAACGATACCTGCGCTGTAGGTTCGCTTCCCTAAGTCAATACTTCCGTTAAACAGGCTGTTGCTGATGTGAAGACCAGCACTCGACTGCAAAGCAACCAAACCGCCGTGGGTACCGTCGCCGCTACCTCCGGTAGTAATGGTGATGCCTGATGTACAGTTCTCAATGCTGACCACACCATTAATAGGATGGGCCACCAATCCGCCAACATACTTGTTGTCCGACTTCAATTGTCCGGTTGTCTTTAGGTTGGCTACAACAAAGCCGTTGCCCACATGCACAAATGGGGCGAGGTAGTTCTTGTTATAGCTACTGAAACTGAAGTCCAACTGATAGCCATTGCCGTTGAAATTACCGATATATGGCTTGGAACTATTGTTTGACAGGACGTCAGTGCCTGCCGAAATATTGGCGGTGAGGATGGCGTTCAGCCCTGTCTCACCGTTGGCGACGCGATTCCTGAACTTGTCATAATCGCTCTTGGAAGCAATTTTCAGGAGGATACCGCCAGTACCCTGACCAATGGGCGAGTTCTTCGCCTCTGTCACCAAGGTAATCTTATAATATACGCAAGACTGATGCAGCGTGACTTCCAACTGACGGGTGGAAATCTGACTGGGAGTAAGCACCTGTTTGGTCTTTCCTACTGTCTTCCCGTCACGATTGGTCATCTCTATCTCCAGTCGCATCTCTGCGCGGGTGTCCCAGACGTAAGTGTGCGACTTGTCATCTTTCAGATAGTCCCATTTCACCAGTATCTTCGACTCCTCACGGTTACTCCAGTCGGCAGTGGCATGAGTGGGTTGCAACAGTGAGAGGGTTGCCATCTGGGGCTGAACATAGCTGATGGCTGGGTTCATATTCGTGCCCCACAGCTGTAGTGTAGCAGCACGCACCACGCGATAGCGCACCAGTGGAACGCCCAGTACGCTGTCTATCAGTTCAGGCTTGAGATTGGAGATGAGCAACGAGTCCTTGAAGGTGTAATCCTCCTGTCCTGAGTTATACATGATATTGCCAATGCTCTGATAGTCGTCCAGCTTACCTGTCAGCGAACGCTGTACGAGGAACTGGTCAGACTCCAGAACGTCAAAGAACTTCGGCCTGCAGACCTTCCATTGCAGCACGACGCTACCCAGACTGTCCACCTCGGCTGTCAGCATTCGTGCATTGTGCAGCATCGGCACACTGTCAAGAACCAGCGTTATCTTGTTCTTGTTGCTGGTAGGCCAGTTGGCATCACCAATTTTCTCCTTCTCCCATGTAGCAGTCTCGATATCCGCTGTAATCTCAACATTGTCGTGAGGCTCTGTGGCCGGTAATAGGATAAAGCCGGCATAGGAGCCCTTAGGCATATTGATGGTCGGCATCTTCTTCCGCATACCATAGGCATCGAGATAAGTGACAGAGAGCGTTTCTATGGAATGGTCGCTGACACAAGGTATCTTCACCATACCCTCCTCACCAAGCTCTGTCCCAGGCACAGCGTCGAACGTCTGTAAGGCGATATCCTCGAACGAGATGGTACCAATCTCTTTGGTGTAGTCTCTAAAGAATTTCTGGCCGGAATCGTTAAAATACAACTGACCGGTGATGCACAGTGTATAGCTCTTCCCTGCGAAGCGT
>JAEEGL016631100.1_pt1 | contig 10710 bp, 9 predicted proteins | sample 9134231 | NCBI WGS metagenome assembly JAEEGL01 (sample SAMN16246548, study PRJNA631951) | gut metagenome | biome: gut microbiome; feature: rumen; material: fiber-attached | host: Bos | place: Iran: Karaj | collected 2018-10 | reverse complement strand
TCGTAAAATATTCAGGCTATGTTAAAAATAATTGCTGTTGGAGACATTATGCCAGGAGGCGTTTTGTCAATAACAAATAAGGAATACGCCACACAATCGGTTCGTGATTATCTTTCAGAAGGGGATATTAGAGTGGGAACTTTTGAGTGTGCCATAGAAGTCCCCAATCCTAGAGGGAAAAAGTATGATGACGGAGGAAATACTATATTTATAAAAGAAAAAGATGCGTGCAGGGTAAAGGATTTAGGAATAGATATTGTGAGCATAGCTAATAATCATCTTTTTGACCTTGGTCCTGAAGGTGCGTTCAAGACAATGGATGTCTTAGACCGGTTGGGTATTAAACACTGCGGTGCTGGTAGAAATTTGGCAGAAGCGCAAAAACCTGTGGTTATTGAACGAGATGGTGAGACATATGCTTTTCTTGCATTTGGTGATACTCGTTCGATATACATGTATGAGGCAACGGAAACAGAACCAGGTGTAAATCCGTTGCATGAAGAATACGTTATACGGGAGATTCGTAGAGTGTCACAAGAATACGATTATGTTATTGCCATCCCACACTGGGGTATAGAAAATACTTATTTTCCTCCATTAGAAGTGGAAAGACTTGGTAAGGAAATGTTGAAAGCTGGAGCATGTTTAGTATTGGGAGGACATTCGCATAGGATACAACCCGTTCTGAATATAAACCACAAGAGTATTGTATATAGCATGGGAAATTTCTTGTTTTCCAACAGGATAATGAATAAGCCAAGATATACGTGGTATCCTGATAAAGAAATTGACATCTGGTCGCTACCACAAACGATGGAACTACCTGTTGTTGAAGAACCAACCCTTAAATTAACGAGGCCTCTTGCGTGTATTGGAATGGTGGTAAAATGCACGATTAATAAGGGTGCAAAAACTTGTTATAAATTGACATATACAGATAGGCATAATCAAGTTGACCTCATGCGAAAAGGTAGGACACGTCAACGGATAATAATACAATTAATAGGAATCTCAATAAAAATGGGAATATACAAGGTTGCTTATTATTGTTGGAGGTTAAGCGTGCGTTTAAATAGATTGTTTAAAAAATCGGTTACTATTTAGATTGGAGCAAACCTAATTAAGAGAAATCTGTATAATAATTACTTCTTGTATTCTGTATGGTTGTTAAAGTAAGTGTCATCGTAGCGGTGTATAATGTGGCTCAATATATTGAGCAATTTGCTCGCAGCTTGTTTGGGCAGACATTGGGTGATATGGAGTATGTCTTTGTGGATGATGGGTCGAGTGACGGCAGCATGGATATTGTGAAAGAGTTATTGAATGAGTATCCTCATAGGAAGGAACAGGTGAAGATGTTTTACCACAAAGAGAACAAAGGAGTGGCGTCAACAAAAAATGAAGGTATTAGAAGTGCGACAGGAGAATATCTGATAATTGCAGATCCAGATGATTATTTGGAACTGAATATGATGGAGGAGATGTACCTCAAGGCGCATGAGACAGACGCAGATATGGTAATATGCGATTATTATCAATTTGATGAGGAGTCCGCCCATATTGAGACTGCAGTCCCTGAAGGTGTAATAGGGAACGGCATGAATGTCAGGGATGATATAATCAATCGCCGCGATCCTCCTCTCTGTTTTGTGAGATTGTTTAAACGTTCACTTTTTTTGAAAGATGAGATGGTTTGGCCAGTAGGCCGTTTTGCTGAAGATATTGTGTATAGTGTAATAACGGCATATTATTCAGAAAAGATAGTCCATGTGGATAAGCCGCTTTATCATTATCGCAAGCATGGTAAGTCTTTGACATATTCTAAGGATGAGAAGGCTTGTTATGGAAGATGTAAAGGAATCATGGAAAATGTAAGTATTATGGAAGGATTCCTAAAAACGGTTGGGGTGACGGAAAAATACTGGAGAGGTTTATTGATTCAAAAAATAAGAGCAAGAAATCGATTGTTGCCGATAGTCAATAAAATGCGTTATAGAAAAATGTGGTTTGAAGTATTTCCTGAGATTAACCGGATTCTATTTTGGGGAGATAAAAATTATCATTCAACATATAGGGAGAAAGTATGGTTTGTATGTATAGCATTAGGTTTGTATCCTTGGTTTAAGAAATATTTAGGAGGAAAACATTTGAGACCATTTCCAGAGTGGCCTGTCTGGTATTAATAAGATATGGGTAAACAATTAACTTTAAAAGATATCCAGAAACTGAGCTTGGAAATTCTTCTGGATGTTCATGATTTCTGTGTTAAGAATGGGATAAAATACTCATTAGCAGCGGGCACGTTGCTGGGTGCAGTGAGACACAAGGGTTTTATCCCATGGGATGATGATTTGGACGTGTTTATGCTGCGGCCGGAATATGAGAAGTTTATTCATTCGTATAGGTCGGATAAGTTCAAACTGTTGTCGATGGAGACGGACCCGGACTATTTTCTGGCATACGCACATGTGGTGGATATGGACCGCACGGTGATAGAGTATAACTATGTCCCTTTTTATCGGAAACAATGTGGATTAAAGATAGACATATTTCCATTGGATACGGTGTCGGACAACCGGGCGGAGTATGATGCACAGTTTGACCATACTCTTGAATTCCAAAAGAATTATTACTATGCCCGGATGGCATATTGGCGTTTTTCCCGCCATGAGTCGTTGAGGTATAACTATCAGCTTTTGAAAAGGAAGATAAAGACCCGGAATGGAAGGACGGTATTCAAATACTGCAAGCTGATAGATGCGAACACACGGCTGCTGCCTTTTGGCTCGACAGAGCATGTGGCGTTGATGTGTCTGCCTCTTGAGCAGTCGAGGCAGCTGTTTTGCCTAAAGGACTTTGACGAGACGGTGATGCTTGATTTCGAAGGGTATAAGTTTTGTGCCATGGCGGGTTATGACAATGTGCTTAGGTCGGCCTATGGCGACTACATGCAGCTGCCACCTGAAGAAGACCGCCATGGGGTGCATGATATGAGAATTTGTTTCAAATAGTATATCTGGCGATGATTAAGGTTATCACATACGGCACATACGACCTGCTCCATCAGGGACATATCAATCTGTTGAGAAGGGCTAAGGCATTAGGCGATTATCTGATTGTAGGGGTAACGTCGGACAGTTTCGACAAGGGTAGAGGTAAGCTGAATGTTCGGAATAATGTGTTGGAGCGAGTAGATGCTGTGAAGGCAACAGGGTATGCTGATGAGGTAATTATTGAAGACTATATGGGGCAAAAGATTGACGACATACAGCGGTATGGCGTTGATGTGTTTGCCATTGGCTCGGATTGGACAGGAAAGTTTGACTATTTAAATGAGTATTGTAAGGTGGTGTACCTGCCCAGAACCGAAGGCGTGTCGTCCACCCAGTTGCGAGCAGAGTCTCAAAGTATTGTTAGAATAGGTGTAATAGGGTCTGGACGCATAGCAAGAAGATTTGTGCCCGAATCAGCCGTTGTGGATGGGGCACAGATAGAGGCTGTGTATAATCCTAATGAACAGGAGTCTAAAGCTTTCGCCTCTGAGTTTGGGATTGCTCATTTTTCTGATTATGAAGATTTCCTCAAAGAGGTGGATGCGGTGTATATAGCATCTCCCCATCTGTCCCATTATGAGTACGCAAAGAAGGCATTGCTGGCAGACAGGCATGTACTGTGTGAGGTGCCTATGGTGTTGAGTGGGCAGGAGGCACGCGAGCTATTCGAATTGGCGGAGAAGAAAAACCGAGTGTTGTTAGAAGCAAACAAGACGGCTTTCTGCCCCGCGTTTGGGCATGTTGTCACTCTGGTGAAAAGTGGATTGGTGGGTGATGTGGTGGATGTGCGGGCCTCGTTGTCCAAGATGGTGCCGGCCCCTACAAGAGAGTTGGATGCCAGCCAGAAGGGCGGTGCCATGAACGAGCATGCCTCACTGACGCTGCTGCCGGTGGTGAAAATACTGGGTAAAGATTTCTGTGACATACGTTTCCATTCTAAGGTAGAAAACGGTGTGGATGTGTATACCAAGGGGGTAGTCAATTATCCTCATGCCACGTCGAGTGTCACATTAGGTGTAGGGGTGAAGACAGAGGGCGACTTGGTGGTGTCGGGAACCAAGGGCTATGTGTATGTGCCAGCGCCGTGGTGGCTGACAGACTATTTTGAAATAAGATATGAGGATAGCGTGAAGAACAAGAAGTATTTCTATAGCTATGACGGTGAAGGGCTGCGATACGAGATTCAGGAGTTTGTGTCGATGATAGTGAATGGGCGGCGCGGCTCGTATAAGATGAAGCGAGAGGAGAGCATCGTAATAGCCGACATTATTGAGAAGTACAACCAAGGTTATAATCTAACGGTATTATGATTAAAAGAATTCTTGTTGTGGGCGGGGCTAGTGGCATAGGGCTGTCCATAGCAGTAGAACTGGCATCACAGTCAAGTGTGGAGAAGGTATATGTGGTGGACAAAGCTGTGTTTCCTGAGGAATATGCGCATGAGAAGATTGAACCGCATCAGTTCGATTTGACAAACGACGACTATTCCCTTTTTGACCAATTTGCGGATGTAAATGCCATGATGATAACGGCGGGATTTGGCAAGTTGGCTCTCTTTAGGGATGTGCCAGAGTCCTATATCGTTAATTCTTTTGAGGTAAATACCATTCCGGTACTGCGGTTAGTGAAGCATTTTTACCCCAAACTGGAAGGCGCGGAGGATTTTTATTGTGGTGTGATGGTGAGCATTGCAGGGTTTATGTCATCACCTTTCTTCGCAGTGTATGGCGCGACAAAAGCCGCGTTGAAGATTTTCATCGAGAGCGTCAACGTGGAGTTAGAAAAATCCGGGTCGGGCAATAGGATATTGAATGTGTCGCCAGGTAGCATCAAGGGAACTAGTTTCAATGCGGGTAAAACGGACTTGGATCAGACGGTAGGATTGACAAGAGAAATCATATCCCATTTGGAAAAGAAAGACGACTTGTTTATCCCACAGTATGAGGAGGTGTTCAAAGGTGTGCTCCAGAGGTATCATGACGATTTTCGAGCAGAGGGGATGCACAGTTATGAATATAAGGTGAAATCAGGAAGAGTGAAATGAATTTGTTTTTCAAAAGGTGTTATGATAAAAGTAGGTAGACCGATTATTGAGTCCTTTCCGGATAAAGTGGTGTTGAAATCATGGATAGACGACGAAGGTGAGGGCATACACGACTGGTTGTGGTATGCGGTTGAGCCCGAGTATGGACGTTACCTTTGCGATGAGGTGGCTGATGCTTTTGTGGTGCCAATGATACTTCCAGCCACACGGTCGGGTCAAGATATTCTGGTTGACGCCCCTATGTCTGAAAAGCTTCTGTACAATCTGCAAAATTCAGTTCTGTTTGCAGCTAATAATTCTACTCCTTATTTTAAACCATACAGCCCGAAGCCCTTATGTACTTGTCCGAAAATAATATGCGACCACCCAATTATATCGAATTATAATGGCAGGGGCGTGGGAACAGGATGCTCTCTAGGTGTTGATTCCTTCATGGTGATACTGCAGCATTATTTAGAGCCTAATTGTCCTCCAAGTTACAAGCTAACTCATTTGACATTCTTTAATGTTGGTGCGATGGGCTCGGATGCCAGTGAAGCTGTGACAGCATCTTTTAAGCGTGATGGTGCCAAGATACGTTCTTTTGCAGACAAGATTGGTCTTCCTGTAGTGTTTGGAGATTCAAATGTACACGGGTTTTATCCCGAACGTGATTTTAATTGGAGCCATACATATAGAAATATGGGAATGGTGTTGGCACTTCAGAAATTGTTCGGGAAATACCTTTATGCATCGGGATATGATTTATTAAGTTTTGGATTTGACCATCATGACAGCGCCCAGTACGAACCATTCTTATTGCCGCACCTATCTACAGAGTGCACTGAGTTGGTATCAGCCAATGCGGCAATGAAGCGTTCGGATAAGGTAAAGGCGATTGCCAACAATAAGGTGGTTCAAGAAAATCTATATGTGTGTCTCAGAGAGCAGTCCGTCAATGACGGAAGAATTGACAGTGTCCATATTGCGGAAAGAGAGTGGAAGAATTGTGGCTGTTGTATGAAATGCAAGCGAACCATGCTTCAACTCGACATTTTAGGGTTACTACCCCAGTATGCTGCCATTTTTAATATGTCGGAATGGGAGAAACAGAAAGAGACCTATATAGGTATGGTGCTAGCATATCGCAAAGATGATTATTGGTATCAGGACTTATACGATTCAATGATAGCGAACAAATATCCAATCAAATTAGGGACACGCATCCGTGGTATGTTGTACAAGCCGTATCGTCGTTTACGGGGATTGAAATAAAGATATTATGCATACAAGAAAAGCGCAAATACGAGCATATTTGCTCACACATTCCTATCTGGCCAGATATTTCATATCGCCCAGAAAAATAGTGACACTATCTAAGTTGTGCCATTATGCGGGCATAGATGTATCGTCTTGCTCTCCGACCGTTCAAAAACGTATGAATAGGGTGGTAAATCAAATATCGATGGTGGATCCAGAGGTGTCGGTTTACCCCCCGCATAGCATTTGTGTGGTCCGAAACATGGAAGAAGCTATGTTTGCGATGTCCCACAAGCCGATAGCTTTACTATCGGATAAACAGTTTGGTGATTATCCATGTCTGGTAGTATCTAATGTTTCAGAGACCTATTCTAAGATGTGTCATTACTACAGGGCGTTGAATAAGCGAATTCATATCACTGCGGTGACAGGGAGTATAGGGAAAACCACAACGAAAGGGATTATTGCATCAGTGTACTCAGCTTACGATAAGAAGACCTTATACACTCCAGCTAATGACAATTCTCCTTCGATGGTCGGTTATGCTGTGCAGCACATTCCAAGTAGATGTAAGCTTATGGTTCAGGAGGTTCTGGAAAATATGCCTAACGAAACAGGGTATATGTCGATGATGTTGGAACCGCGAGTAGCTGTCATTTCGGCTATTGATAATTCGCATTTCGAAGCTTTTGGAAGTGTCGAAGGAATCTTAAATGAGATATGCTCTATCGTTAAGGGATTGCAACCTCAGGGCTGCGTTATTATAGATAAGCAGGATTTCAGTCGTGTGGCTGAACTGTTGAAGGGGAAGAGAGTGATTACGGTGTCCGATTCGGATACAACTGCAGACTATTATGCTGAGAATATTAAAGTATCTCAATACGGACTGTTATTTGATGTGGTTGATAAGGCTGCTCAAGTTCGTCAGCAGGTAAAGCTGGTAAATATATATGCTCGACATAATGTTTCTATTGCGTTACGTGCTTTTGCTGCAGGTCGGAGTGAGGGTATACCCTATACAGTTATTGCGGAAGGTTTGGCCCAGTATAGGACGATGGGCTATCGGCAAAATGTAATATGGACAAAAAGTGGGATATGTCTCTATGCTGATTGTTACAATGCAATTGCTAGTTCGATTAGGGCGGCCTTAGTTACAGCAGATAACATCCCTGTAAAAGGTAAGCGTATTGCCCTACTGGGCGACATAGCCGAGTGTGGGGCACTCTCTGATGAAGAACATGATAATGTGGTACAAAGTGTGAATGAATCTTCATTTAATGTATTACTTCCGATAGGTGAAAAGATAAATGCTGCCGTTTCTCGTTGCACAATGCGTCCGGATTTGCAGTGTCTCCCTTGTGCCACTCATGATGAGGCAATACGTCATATCAAGAGTCTGGTTCAATCAGGCGATTTGCTACTTGTTAAGGCCAGTGCATCCGGGAGGCTGGAAAAGGTGATTAAGTCGGTGTGGCCTGAAGAATACGGACAGATGATATCACCTTATATCAAACGTCGCCGTGCATGGGAGTTCTATAGTGCGGTACATTAGTTCCTTTGCGTTATGAAGATAGGAAAGAAAATCTTATTAGATACACAATATATAAGGAGAATAAAACATCCTGAAAAATATGTGTCACTCAAAGAGTTGTGTGTGTTTTGTGGGCTTGACACGAAGAATCTTACTCCGACTGTACAAGCAAGGCTGAATAGTATAGTTTGGCATATCTGTCGGAATGGTATGCTGATTATTCCGCCCAGAAGTGTTTGGATGGTTGAGGACAAGGATGAAGCCGACTTCGCCATGAGACATAAGGCATTGGCGTTGATTTCCAATCAGCAGTATTCAGAATATCCGTGTATCGTTGTGGGGAACCCTATGGAGGTGTATGCAAAGATGTGTTTATATTATAGGTCTCTCCAGAAGCGGGTGTCAGTTACAGTTGTCACAGGAAGTATTGGTAAATCTACTACTAGCGGTATGATAGCTTCTGTGTATTCGGCGTTTTGCAAGACAACCTATTCTTTGGGGTATGGTAATTCTCCGTTTGAAGTAGGATATTCTGTACAACATATCCCGTCAGATGCCGAGAAAATGGTGCAGGAGGTATGTGAAAATATTCCGGGTGCCACCCAATATCTCTCTTATATGTCTGCGCCATCGTTAGTCGTCATCACTTCAATTGACCAATCGCACTTCGAAGTGTTCGGTAGTGAGGATGCTGTTGCGGAAGAAGTTTGTAGAGTTGTAGACTTGCTGCCGGCCCAAGTCCCTGTCATAGTACATAAAGGAGAGTTTAAATGGATGGAGTTGTTGGGAGACCACCCCATCATTACTGTATCAGAAGAGGATGACTCTGCTGATTTTTACGCAAAAGATATTACAGTGAATCCCGAAGGATTGTCTTTCTGCGTGGTGGATACAAGAAACAACACCAGCAATAAAGTGCATTTGACTAATATTTATGCCAAACATAATATATCAGCAGCACTCAGGGCATTCGCTGCCGGACGTTGTGAGGGAGTACCTTATGATCAAATTATTGAAGGATTGGCTAATTATCGTACTGCTGGTGTTCGACAGAATGTAGTATGGACAAATAATATTTGTATCTATGCGGATTGTTATAATGCCATAGCGACTTCGGTTCGTTCTGCCGTGGAGACAGCGTGTACAATAAATGTCAGCGGTAGGCGAATAGCGGTTTTAGGTGATATTGAAGAGTGTGGGGAGGCTTCCGATAGTCAACATGACGAATGTATGAGTATTATTAATCAGTCTAGATTTGATGTGCTTTTGGTTGTGGGTGAGAAAATGAATGCAGCATTATCAAGATCTCAGATGAGAGAGGGGCTTGTCATACTACCATGTAGGGATAAGGCTGAGGTGGAGAGATATTTACGTAATAATGTCGCATCTGGAGATTTGGTGCTCTTGAAGTCTAGTCATTCGGGGAATCTTATTACCGTAATTCAGCATTTGTGGCCATCGGCATATAAAGAGATGAATGCTTATAATAAAGCCTATCGCCGATGGAAGTTTTCATCAGCGTTGGCTTAATATGTGTGAGGTTATTGCATAAGAAAGAAACCGAGTTGGATAATATTTGTGGGGACTTCATATTATTACTTTTGAACACGAATTGCACAAATCTAACGAATTGATATTTTGAATCTTCATGCAAGCATGATGACGAATAAAACGAATTTTTAGAAGACCCCTTGTGTGTAGCCGGTTGCACATACAATTCTGACAGTAGGGATATATGAAAATAGCATTTATTCTTGGCACATTGAACCGTGGTGGAATGGAGACATTGCTGGCAGATATGTTCGGCAGTGCCGGACAATTGCCATTCGAAGCGGTGTGCATCTACCGCAAGGAAGGCAATATGTCTGATGCATTCCACAATACTGCGGTGCCGATGCTATATATTCCGCATAAGCATAGTTGGCTGTTGTATGGTTTGCGGCTGAGACGGCAAGTTAAGCGTGAGCATATAGAAATAGTTCATGCCCAGTCGGCGTTCAATGCTGCCATTGCCATTGTTTGTCTAGCCTTTACCCGCGTCAAAGTGGTAACAACTCTCCACGGCATAGGTTTTGGCAAGGCTAACCCATTGTACAAGTGGCTGGTGTACCGTCACAGCAGCCGTATTGTGTGTGTGAGTGAATGGGAACGAGCGGATTACCTTAGGTTGGGTTGTTGTGGTGTGGCAGACCGCTTTGTAGTGGTTCGCAATGGTATAAACTTTAGCAAGTTCGGCTCGGCTCGACCGCCACTTGTTGAAGGTGGTGCGGTACGCCTCTGCATGGTGGGCAATTTTGTTCCAGAAAAAGATCAATACTTTGTTTGCCAATTTATAAAGGAAATGGCATCAACAGGTTTCCCTTTAGATTTTTATTTTATAGGGCGAGAGGTACCTGCTTGTAAGCCTTGTTACGATAAATGTATTACTTACTGTGAACAAAACGGGTTGAGTGGATGTGTTCATTTTATGGGTGGTCGTGAGGATGTTCCTGAACTATTGGGCGATATGGATGCCTTTGTCTATAGTTCGAGAAGCGAGACCTTTGGCATCGCTCCTGTCGAGGCTATGGCTATGGGGCTGCCAACATTTGTGAACGACTTGGAGGTATTCGCTGAGATAACTAGAAACGGAGACTTGGCTGTGTTGTACAAGTCAGCTGACCTGTGAGGCTTCTGTGTCAAGTTTATTGGCTTTATGCACAACCGGCAAGCCTATCATGACAGGGTGATGGCAAATGCTCAGAAAGTACGTAATCTTTATTCAATAGCAGCGCACGTTGATGGGCTGCATTCATTATACACACAAATCTTATCAAAACAATGAGTGGAATTTATGGTAGTTT
>JAEEGL016447555.1_pt1 | contig 10710 bp, 7 predicted proteins | sample 9134231 | NCBI WGS metagenome assembly JAEEGL01 (sample SAMN16246548, study PRJNA631951) | gut metagenome | biome: gut microbiome; feature: rumen; material: fiber-attached | host: Bos | place: Iran: Karaj | collected 2018-10 | reverse complement strand
GGACCCACTCCAGAACAGCGGTGCTCTTGCTTTATTTTGTATTCAGAAAAACCAAAACGGGATCTTTTTCTCAGACGTCAAGCTGATCCCTGTCGATTCGATCTATCAACCATAATTAGGGAGTTCCGATAAACATATGAAAAAACTTGATTCTAGGCTTACCAAACGCATTCTCATGACCGTGATCGGTGTGTCGATCTGCGGTCTTTCCGTCGGACTCTTCAGTTATTCCGACCTCGGTCTTGATCCCTTCCAGGTATTCGCTCATGGTACCTGGGGACTTACAGGAATCGGATTCGGCACTTTCTATATGCTGCTGAATATCGTCTTGCTGATTGTAATCTTCTTTGTTGCCAGGAAGAAGATCGGGCTCGGAACCCTGATCAATCTGTTCCTGCTCGGCTATATGGCGGAGTTCTCTGAAGCCTGCCTTGTTCGCTGGCTCGGTCCCTCCTCTGATCATGCCCTGTGGTTTCGGGTGATCGTACTGACGCTGGGCGTTGTGATCATGTGTCTGGCTTCTTCTTTGTATTTTACAGCTGATCTCGGTGTTTCGACCTATGACGCCGTTGCGATCGTTCTCGACGAGAAAAAACTGATCAAAATAAAAGCCCGCCCCGTTCCGTTTAAATATATCCGGATTGGGACGGACGTGATCTGTGTTGTGATAGGCGGACTTTTAGGCGCGACGGTCGGTATCGGAACCATCATTGCTGCCTTCTTCATGGGCCCGCTGATCTCCTTCTTCAAGAAGACGGTTGCAGAACCTATTCTTCGTTGAATTTGTCTCCTGCGAAGCGACCTTTTTATTCTTCTTTTGTTATATCATATGATCAAAAGATCAGCAAAGACAAAAACAAGATGAAAAGGAGAAACTAAAAATGTCTACTGAAAAACAACTTTATCAATATGGTGATTTCTCCTATTCTATGAATGAATCCAGAGAAATCATCATCCGGCACTATAACGGGTCAGATTCCTGCCCTCTTATTCCCACTGAGATCAACGGAATGCCTGTTACCGTTCTAGGCAAAAACTCATTCTTTGCTTCCCCCATAGAGTCCATTACTGTTCCGGAAGGGATCAGAACCATTGAAACAAATGCTTTTGCCGTTTGTGACGATTTGCAGAAAGTAGTCCTGCCTTGTTCCCTTGCAACGATTGGTCAGGGAATATTCCAAGGTAGTGAGATGGTTGAAGATGTTTCCATCTCCGGTGAAAGCAGTAACTTTATTGTAGCTGATGGTATCCTGTATGACAGAAATGAAAACCGCCTTGTATACAGTCCACCAGGCCTGAAACTGGAAAAAGTCATCGTGCCATATGGTACCGTAACGATTGCCGACAGTGCCTTCTACTGTAACAGTCATTTGCAGTATGTCAGTCTGCCTTTGACACTGCAGTATATTGAAAGCAGTGCTTTCCTGTTTACCAGTTCTATGAGAATCATCGAACTTCCGCCCTATCTTAAAGAGATTGCAGATAATGCTTTTCTGGTTGGACTTGGTCCATATGCGGAAAAACCGTTTGACATCTTCGCCTTTCCCGGCACGAAAGGCTATGAATATGCCGAAAAAAACAGGATTTCTGTCCATCCACTCTATGGAATCGTAACCGATTAAATCATAACAGAGGTGTTCACACATCTCTGTTATTTTGTTAACTTTGTTTCTTTTTGTTGCATTTCTTTCTGACCATCCATTATAATGAAAATAATATAGATCTGGATAAGGAGCCTTGGCAATGGATCTTCATTATAATGCTTTTATTTCATATAAACATGCCCCAGCAGATATTGCAGTCGCAAAAGATATACAACATCAACTGGAGCATTTTCATGTACCTAAAGCAATCAGAAAAAAAACAGGCAAAGACAAGATCGAGCGTATTTTTCGTGATCAAGAAGAGCTGCCAATCACAGCTGATTTGAATAATGATATTGCTTATGCTCTTGAGGACGCAGAATTTCTGATCGTCATCTGTTCATCTTCCACCAAGCTTTCGACATGGGTTCCACGCGAGATTGCTGCATTTCTCAAAACCCACGATCGTAACCATATTCTCACGGTTCTTGTAGATGGAGAGCCAAACGATGTCATACCCGAAATACTTCGCAAAGAAGTAGCGAATGTGACAGATTCCGAAGGTAATCAACATGAGGAGATCCGTATATTTGAACCGCTTTCATGTGACTACCGCGCCGGCATCCGTCAGGCACGAAAAACCGAAATTCCCCGTCTGGCAGCCGCGCTTTTAGGATGTTCCTATGATGAGCTCGTTATGCGTGCAAGACAGTACAAAATGCGTCGTATCACCAGCTTTGCCACTGCTGGTGGAATTCTTATGGCCACAGCGCTGATTTATCTGGTTTGGAGCAATCACCAGATCACGCTAAACCTTCTGCAGGCGCAAAGAAACCAGTCGATTTATCTGGCGAATGAAGCTCATGTCGCAATCGAAAACGAAAATCGGATTGTGGCTGCCGGGCTTGCCTTGGCAGCACTTCCTACAGAAGACAGAACAAACTGGCCATATATTCCGGAAGCGGAATATGCACTCAGCCAGGCAATAGGTGCTTATCAGCCGCGAACCAGTGATTCAACAAGATTCGCTTCAGATTGGAACATGTCGATGCGTTCGCCTATTTCGGATTATATCATATCCCCAGACAATATCATTTACGCATATGATTCTGTAGGCGATATCGCTGCTTGGGATTTGGATCAGTATACACCTTTGTTCTCTCTGGAAACTGGATTGAGCATCTACTCTCTTGAATATATGAATGGAAAACTGATACAACTGGGACAGGATGGATTGTGGATACGCGATTCCAAGACAGGCTCTGCTCTTTGGTCCTATCAGGGAGCAAAGACAGATACTTCAAGAACCCTTTTGTATGGAAGCACGTTCTATGCAACTGAAAACTTCATTTATCTTTTACAAGTTGATTCAGACGATATTAATTACACTTACACCATTACGATTCGTCAACTCTCATTTCAAACAGGTGAATGTGTCTGGGAATCTTCTCCTATAAACGCTGTCTCCACCCAGTCTGAACTCTGCCTGTCCGATGATGGACAATTTCTAGTATTTTCTGCAAAAAATGGTTATCAGTACAGTATTTATCGATGCAGTCTTGTTTCCGGTGCCATAGATCAGATTTTTCCAGAGATTGAGTTCGCCGAACTTTTCAGCATTCTTCCAGGTGACGAATCTCGAATCATTCTTTATGGAAGCATCAGCTCTGGCTTGGGTTCCTACGATTTTCTTGGCGAGAATATGCGTGTTTTGAGCCCTACTGATACAAAAATCTATTGTGTTGATTATCAATCAGAGAATATACTTTGGGAAAACGGGTTTACATCTTATGGAATAAATATGCTTGGCACGAAAGATCGAACGGTTCTGATAGATTATAATGGTGCAAGAGGTGATTGCAGATTAATCGGGTTCTTTTTTGGTGATGAGGTTTTCTTTTATAACCAAAGAACCGGCAAGCTTTTCGATAAGTTTCAATTTGATGCAAATATTGTCGGACAAAACGTCTATACGGATGGAAGCGGATATATGGCTATGCTGCAGAACGGCTATATAGCCCGATACTCTTTTGATACGTCTTTTTGTTCATGCATTGATACTTTCAGTAAACAAATCTGTTATGCGCGCCTCTTTTATCACACCAATCAGGAACTCGGGTTTGTGGTTTTGTCAGAAAATCATCTAATGCAGGTCTATGATAGTTTCTTTGATGACAGTCTTTGTGATTTTGCGGATGCACCGATCTATAGACAAGACTTTTCCGACAATTTTATTTTGATGACACAAGACTATGTTCTTCTCTTGAGTGCAGGCGGTGATACGACTACTGCTTTGGACATGTACGATTTGGAGTCAAAAACATTCAGCCGTAGCATCTCCATACCTAACGATTCTTACAATCTTTCTTTAATGGGAGTGGATGAGGAAGAGAATCTCCTGTATATCGCTTCCACAGAATATGGAAATAACATGCTGCTTACCATTGATTTGGAAAAAGGAGAACTACTCGGTTCTTCTCCCATTGCTCCCAAAGATCAGGAATCGGTTTGTATCTATCGTTCTCTCTTTTGGCAGAATCAGTTTGTATTCTTTGGATCAGATTCAGTTCTTGGGCAGAATATTCTGCTCATTCTGCAGATTATGGATGATGGAAATCTGTCTGAATCTGAAATGATCCCCATTCCGCTGGAACTTTCAGACTATTATCTCTTCAATTATCGGGACTTGTTCATGGCAGCCGATGATATCATTGCCCTCAGTGGAATTAACAGTATTTATGATCCGACTTCAAAGCTCATTTTATATCACCTGAATACAGGGAACTTTGAAGAGATTGTCAATGATCAGTCTGAACTCATCTCCTCTCTGGCTTTTTCCAATGACAAAATAGCTTTCTCAGATGGTGCATCCGTGAAAGTCTATTCCCTTACTGATCTATCTCTTCTTTATCAGAAAAAAGATGTTTCGCGCTCTATTATGAATGTTTATGCCACGAACGAAGCACAAACCAAGGTACCACTTCTGCTTGTACTGTATTCAGATCATATCCTGGAAAGATATAATCTGATAGATGGAACGTTTTTGGGCTCCAGTGAAGTAGCTATGCATGATCGTAGTATGGTAAATACCGTCTTATGGGAGTTTACAGATACGGAAATCATTCTCCAGGTTGATGGTTTAATTACGTTTCTTGATCGAGACACCTGGGAAAGGACGACTGCAGCGAAAGACATGATCGGATATGATTCGTCCAAAAATCTCTTTGTTGCTAAATCGATTTATGATGGCTGCCATATTCAATACTGCGAACGTTATTCCTTAGATCAGCTAATACAAAAAGGATATGATTTCCTTAAAGGCTGTGAACTGTCAGAAACACAAAAAAATTTCTATGGAATAGAATAACCTTCAATGGAGGATATTACAATGAAAAGTAAACGAATCGTTTCCCCCATCTTACTGTTCCTGTCGGTATGCATGCTATTCTTGCACACTGCCTGTTCCTGTACCTCTAGTAATTCACCTGCATCTTCGGAAAAAGAAAAAGAAGAAAGCTCTGTAAGTTCTGCTGAAGAAACATCTTCTCACCCTATAATAGAAAAAAGAGATGCAGAAGCATACTACAACGAAAAAGGAACTGTTTTGGACATCGTTGAATTGAACGAAAACGACAACATGCTTTCCGAAGCAGACGTATTTACTTTGCTTTCCGAACGAGGCTTTACAGACTATACGATTACAACCAGCCATGATTCAACCGGCAATATCATTGATTCCATAGAAATAAACTCATCTTCTCCTACAAAACATCCCATTTATGAAACATATTACATATCTGAAAGTGGAGTCGTCTGGGTAGTTGCTGTGATCAATACCTCAGTAATGGCAAACCCCATCTCCTATAATCTTGAAAGTGGGAAAGATACCATGACGATTGTAATCGAACAGAATTTCGTTACGAGTTTTGATAATGCTACAAAGCGATTCTTTACAACGGTCCCACTGGATACAACAATGAATACGATTCAGGTTAAAACCATCTCTGCAGAAGCACTAAATCAGATGACGATGGAGGAACTGAACAAATGAAAAAAATAAAAAACTCTTTTCTATTCTTGATAGTTATGTTATGCATCTCCATCATTATCCCGACGATTGGTGTTTCTGGAGCTTCGGAAAAGGAAAGTGAAATTGAACCATATATCATTGTTTCTTTAGGCGATTCTTATGGATCCGGAGAAGGCGTTGATCCTTTTTATGATCATGATTTACCTCCTTCTGAAAGAGTAAAAAGCGAAGACTGGATTGCCCATCGCTCGAAGAATAGTTGGGCGGGGAAATTGACAGTCCCTTATCTTGAATATCCGTTATATGAATACAAGGATAAATACTGGTTTTTTAAAGCAATATCCGGTGCAAAAACTGCTGAAATAACTGGAATTGGAGTATATTGGAATGATACGGCACTAAGAAAAGAATACTGTGTTTATGATGACAGCGATAATTTATCTTCATTAGCTATTTCTCGCAGGACCAAATATACAGGCACAAAAAACATCTCTCCCGAAATTTCCATATTCGATGAATTAGAGTATGGGAGCGTTCGATATGTAACCATATCCATCGGCGGAAATGATGCTCAATTTGTTTCAGTCCTAAAAAAAGCTATCATGGGATCCTCCTATTGGTCATTTAACAGTGTAGAAGAATTCATTGCTGATTTTTACGTGAATAACGATGAAAAAATTAATGCCATCATGGATTCGATGGTTAATACTTATCGTGCTATCCAAAAAGCCGCCGGACCTCAGGCAACTATTCTTGCAACTGGGTATCCAACTCTCTTTTATGAAGAAAAAACAATAGATGTATTCTCTCTGATTGAACAGGAAGAGGCAAAAACTATAAATGAAGCGGTACGTGATTTCAATCGAAGAATGGAAGAAAGGATAAATAAATGCAGAGAGGATGAAGGAATTGATATCTGGTATATAAATGTCGCAGATGATTTTAAAGGACACGAGGCCTATAGTCCGGATCCCTACATTAACCCATTTATGCTCTCAACAAATACAAATGGACAGGATATAGATCAGAGCAATTTTCTCAGCCAATATTCATTCCATCCGAATAATGAAGCGAGTGAAATACCCGGCGGCGGTATCGAAGTATATCGAAGATGTGTTCAAAAGATGATCGATACGCTGGAAGAGACCAGGAAACAACCAGCTCTTCCACAGAAAACAGAGAATATTCCTTCCTCACCTGCAACCAATCTCCTGGCTTATGCGGGAACAGAAGTGGAGATCAAGCCTGGTGAAACTGTCAACTGGGATATCGATTTTGACGGTATCATAGATACCTTGAGTTATTCTGCCAATGCCCTAAGTATTGACTTTGGTAATGAAATGGAATCTCTGCATGGGGTACTGGATTTTTCTACTGGCCCTGCAATTGTCATGTGCTTTCAAAACAAAAACTACTTAATATTGTGCGCCAGATCCGCCTTTGACAGCAAGTACGAAGGATGGATTACACTTTTCTGGAACAAACCAGTCCCTTCCGATGCGTCATTCACTGAATTGAAGCTAGAAGATGTCATGGGACTTACTTCTTCCATTGGTCAATACGAAGACCGTTGGGTAACTGTAATCGAAAATGAAACAGGAATGTATCGAGGGATATTCAGTTTCCCAGAAGAAATTGTACAGCTTGCTAAATCCATTGCTAGTGATAATGGAAAGTCTGATAGCTATCCTTCTTTCCCTATTCCTTACAGTAATCTGGGCATGTGCACTTATATTGGAATGGTTCCGAGAGACGATGGTTTAGGACAGGATCTGGTTATCAACCGAACTTGTCCTAGTTCCTGGGGATATATCGAAGAACCGTGCCAAGTATTTGCACAATATGAGGTTCAAGAAACAGGACAGGCAATCGCAAACCGGGTATGGATAGAACCAAATCCACTCTATATGGTCGAGGAGTCGGACATCGATCCAAATAAAATCACGCTGATAACAGATTCCACAGAATCACCCAACGGAACTTATGCAGATTATATGGCGGAGGGTGAACGGTTAGAAGAAGAAGCACTAAATGCGGCAAAATCCTATTGGGCGCAAGCATCTACTCCTTCCTTGGTGAACTATGAACAACAAATGATCCTTTCTCCGGATTCAATTCTTGATTACGAATATGATATATTACTTGGCTCGCTAGAAGATCTCTGGTTCTTCTTAGACGCACTTCTGCCAGATACTGCTGCAGTTGACACAACTAAACTTACTCTGGCTTTGGATGCGTATAAAGCTGCGCTCAAACTGAATCCTTCAGATCAAACTGCAACTGATGCCATACAACGAGTTGAGGCTGAACTTCAATGGGGAAAACCAAGCAAAGCCGAATGCCACGATACTATCAGAAATATGCATTTTATTGCGACATATACCTATGATGCGAATGGGCTTCCGACACAAATATATATAGAAAACACAGCCATGCCTGGTGATGGTATGCTCATTTCATATGAATACAATGAAGCTGGTCTTGAAACATACTTCACGATTACTTCCACGACAAATGATGCATATTATTTCCGAAAAACTGGTTATGATCAAGCCGGCAATATCACATATCTGTTTCTGGGAATCCCTGGGGATTGGGATGATTTATTAGTTCCTTATACATGGGAATATGATTCAACTGGTCATATTACAAAAGCCACCATCTTCTCATATGATGGAACTGAAGAATATGATTCACTTACATACGTTTGGAATGGAGATCGCCTTCAGGAGGTTGACATCAGCGGAGTAGAACAAATTAAATGCACATATTCTGAAGTCGATGGGACGATCTTGATGAATACAGAAGACTATTATGATGATGAAAGTCCTTCGATACAGACTGAGCAGGCTTTCAGTGCGTTGCTTAACGCGGACGGGAGTCTTGCCGAGATCGATATCATCCAACCGATCTTTGGCGATAATCAAAGAATCAAGTATTCATATCATGATCAGCCCCAAAGTATTGCAGCGATCAATATTCTTGAAGATGAAGAATGGACTACAGAAATCTATTACGATTCTTATGGCAGAAGAGAAAAATTCAAATATGCTTTAGAAGGTTATGAGGAGAAATACCAAGGAACATTTGAGTATACATTTGACAATTTGGGTCGCCGTATATCAGGGCATCTTTATATCACAGATATCAGTGAAATGACCATTTCCTTTGATTATGGAAGATAGAACAAAAAAACCGCATCAGCGGTTTTTTTGTTTCTAGTCCTCATACATGGCGTAATTCTCTTCCCAGGTTCGGCCCATGTTGCTCTTCCATTTTTTGTCGAAAGCATCGGTCAGTTCTTCTGCACTGATTCCGAAGCACTCCAGCATATCCAGATAATACATCAGCACATCGCTGCATTCTTCCAGATAATGCGCGCGGACATGTTCATCTTCCATGATGGCATCCGCGCCTTTTTTCTTGATGATCGCTATGACCTCACCGATCTCATCGACCATCCACAGGATACTGTCCTTGCCGAATGCCGGTACGCGCAGGCCCCAGTCATCCTTATGCTTCATATATAGTTCGTGCTGTCGTTTCATCAGATCAGAAATTGAAAGTTCACTCATCGTTCATCACCCCACCAGATTTTTCAGCGTCCTGTAGCCCAGCTTCGAACCCAGGAAACAGTCTTCCATGCCCTCGAACTCGATCGAGAGATATCCGTTATATCCATATTCCAGAATCTTATCCACGATCATCTGGACGGGCACATCGCCCTGTCCCACGATCGCACCGCGCAGGTAATCACCATCGCGGGAAGTCAGCCATCCGGAATAAGCAATAGTCCCATCCATCTTCAGCTGACTGCCTTCTGCATCTTCTGTCCCGATCGCCAGAGCTTCCTCCGCTCCGCGGACATAAAAGTCTTTAAAATGTACCCGTCTAACGATCGGCAGCAGTTCATCGACCATCACCAGCGGATCCTCGCCCACGCAAAGCGCATTGCCGACATCCATCGTGATCCCGTAATTCGGTTTATTGACGGCCAGCCAGACTCTCTTCATCCGGTCTGCACCATTGAAGAGAATACCATGATTCTCACTGAGTACCGGATTCCCATACTGCGCATTGTAGTCGCTAAGATCCTTTGCCGCACGAACGATGCCTTCAAATACCTTTTCGAAGTCCTCTGTCCCGCCGATGATCGTTCCATCCGCCCAGTGGATCCGATCTTTCTTTGTCTGATCTTCCCGCCACTTGCCGATCTGCCGAACCATGTCGATCCGGCTGGAGGTCGCACCAATCTCATGCGCCACATCCAGTTTATGATAAAGCTTTTCAATCTCTTCCTTGTAGGCATCTCCGGTCAGATTTGCGATATCCGATCCGAAATTCAATCCTGCGATCTCTACTCCATACTGCGTCGACCACTCGCGCAGTTTTTTCGGCATATCACCTTCGTATACCGGCAGGGTAAAGTCTGAAATCTCTACATGAGAAGCACCCCAGTCATGAAGCATCCGGAACATCTCTTCTACCGTAAGTTTCCCGGACGAAAGATCTCGCACAAAGTTATAGGAACACAGTCCGATTTTCATCATGATCCTCCTGCGGAAAAAGAGCCTCTGTGTATCCCGTTGTGAGTTTTGCGCAGCAAGTGCCGAACAACGGGGCGCATAGAGGCTCTCCCTTTTTTCTGTCTTATTTATCGATCTCTACGATCCAGCCTTCCGGAGCCTCGATACGGCCCATCTGGATGCCGGTCAGAGTATCATACAGTTTCTTGGTCGTGGGACCCATCTCTTCCATACCAGCCGGGAAGTCGATGATCGTGCCATGATCATTGATCCGGCCTACCGGAGAGATGACTGCTGCGGTACCGCAAAGGCCGCACTCAGCAAAATCAGGAACCTCAGAGAAGAATACCTCACGATGCTCGACCTTCATGCCCAGATAGTGCTCGGCCACATAGCAGATCGAACGACGGGTAATGGAAGGAAGAATACTGTCTGACTTGGGCGTAACCAGTTTTCCGTCCTTGGTGATGAAGATGATGTTTGCACCGCCGGTCTCCTCGCCCTTGGTACGGGTCTGCGGATCCAGATACATGTTCTCCGCAAAACCTTCCTCATGCGCCTTGACAATGGG
>JAEEGL016143337.1_pt1 | contig 10710 bp, 12 predicted proteins | sample 9134231 | NCBI WGS metagenome assembly JAEEGL01 (sample SAMN16246548, study PRJNA631951) | gut metagenome | biome: gut microbiome; feature: rumen; material: fiber-attached | host: Bos | place: Iran: Karaj | collected 2018-10 | reverse complement strand
GGGGCGAGCGACCACTCGCCGCGCCGGTCCATGAGGTACGCGATGTTCTTCACGTGGTCGTCGCAGTTCCACGCCAGCACGTTGAACGCCATGCGCCGGAAAAGCTGCTCGTTGGCGCGCGCATCGTTCACGACCCGGCGCGTGACGTCAAAGGCGTCCTCATAGGAATAGAGCGCCGGATTGTTGAAATCGTAGTGCGCAAGAGCTCCGAGCGTCTGCGCATGCAACTTGCCGCCGTCCGGGAGTCTGTCGAATCGGCGCGTCATGAAGTGCCGCTTGTTCCAAAGACGACACTCGGTCATCTCGATTCCCGCTGCGCGGGCCATCAGATGGTAGGCGTATTCGACGCGCCCGTAGCCCCATTTGTCGTCGCCTTCCTTGTCTCCGTTTCCCGTGAGCCCGTCGAACTTGATGAGCCAGTAGCCGAATCCCTCGGGAAGCGCGACCTGTCCGGACCTCACCTCGCCCGTCGCCTCGTTCCACCCGATGAGCGCCTTCGCGCGCGCGCCGCCGGCGGAAGAACCGACCTTGAGAATCGAGGCGTATTCGCTGATGCCCGGCACAAGCGACGCCTTCGCGTCTTCGCGCATCTTGAGAACCCTGTCAGCGAGTTCCGAAAGCGCATCAACCGTCAACCTTTCGCTTGCATCTTCCTTGTCGACAAGCGCCGGCTTGTATTCAAGCGCACCTATTCCGCGCCGCCCCGTATAGCAGAGCCTGTCCACGGCGTTCAAGTCTTCCGGACGCTTCCCTTGTTCTCGCAACCATGCGGCAATCACCTTGTTGCCGAACTTGTCCGGCAGCGAGTCCGACAAGAGTCCGGGGAGGCCGTGAAACGACTTGACGGGCAGATCGGGAAATTCGAACACCGTCGACGAAAGCGGCATCCTGAGCGGAGACACCTCAACGCCCATGTCGAGGAACTCATCGGAGTACTGAAATTTCGCAATCGGACTTTCATCCTGAACTAGCACGGTCCCCACATGCGTTCCCCAAAGATAGACATTCGCGGTATTATGCATCTCGACTCCTCATTTTCATTGCGCAGACTGACCATCGCCCCACGTGCGTACTGTCTTGGCACGAGCTGTCCGTACGCGCTTTGGCATTTTCATCGCATGTTTTTCCAGTTCCGCAACCTGAAGCGGCGTCGGAGATGGTTCTGGCAGTAGGATCGACAGCTTGTTCAAAACATTGAGGCAGCGAAGAACCGAAAGAAAAGAATCGAGACGAATGCCGCCTGCGCCGTTCTCAAGGCGAGAAAGCGCATATCGCGACAGGCCGGCCTTTGCGGACAGCTCCCCTTGCTTCATCTTCGCAGAAATGCGCAAATACGCAATTCGACGCCCAACCTCCTTCAGCAGGTCTTCATCTGATATGTCATCTATTCTATTCATTACGCCTTACTCCTGTGACATAAACCACATCACTCACACTTTACGCCTTGTAGATGTGACATATTAAACCATATTTCCCCTCGCAATGCAAGGTCATCTTGAAGTTCTTGGCAACGGAAGCAGAACTAGGCACCGCAAAGGTGTTCACTCGCGTACTGGGAAGTCGAAGTAAGTGTCGGGATAGGGCTCGTTCGCGAGCGTGAAGTGCCACCACTCCTCGGCGAGCGGCTTGAAGCCGTGCGAAAGCATGATTTCGCGGAGGAGCATGCGGTTGGCGTACTGCTCCTTGGTCACGCCCTTGTAGTCGGGATGCGACTCCTCGCCGAACCAGTCGAATGTGCCGCCCATGTCGACTTCCTTGCCGGTCTTCATGTCGAAGAGCGTGAGGTCCACCGTGCTGCCGCGGCTGTGACCGGACTTCTCGGCGATGTAGCCGCGCTCGAACAGCACGGACTTGTCGAGATCACAGTAGAAATACGGCTTCATCCGCGTGTCGCCGACATCGGCCGCCCAGCGCACGAAATGCGCGACCGCGCGCCGCGGACGATAGGCGTCGTATATCTTCAACCGGTAGCCGCGCCTGACGCAGTCGTCGCTCGCCGCCTTGAGCGCGTGCGCTGCCTCCTTCGTCAGAAGCGCACACGGCTGCTCATATCCATCCACGCGTTCGCCGACGAAATTGTACGTAGAGTAGTAGCGGATCTCCAGTATTGCGTCCGGCACCGCCTCGGATAGCGACACGAAGCCGTTATCCGTGCCGACGGCCACGTCCATCTGCACGCATCCCGCGAGCATCGCCGCGACGAGACAGAGCATCACGGCCATCGGCTTCTTAGTAGGCATAGTGGGCATAACCAGATTTCCTCGCTGTGCATTCAGGATGTCCGCCGGAATCATCTCGCTACTGGTAGTTCCTTATCCGCACTTCGATTCCGCTTCCGGCGAGGAGGTCCGAAACCTGCTTGATCGGCGTTTGCGAATAGTGATAGGGGAACAGCACCTTCGGCTTGACCGTCTTCGCCGCCTTCGCGACCTGTTCCGGCGTCATGGTGTAGGGCTGGTTGCAAGGCAGAAACGCGACGTCGATGTCCTTGAGCTTCGCCATTTCCGGAATGTCCTCGGTGTCTCCCGCGATGTAGATGCGGAGGCCGTCGATCGTCAGCACGTAGCCGTTGTCGCGTCCTTTAGGATGGAACTGGGTTCTTCCGGGTGTCGTGTTGTACGCGGGAACGGCGTCAAGCGCTATGTCTTTGCCGATGGTGCGGCTCTCGCCGTTCGCCATCGCCGTGCCGGAGCCTAGCATCTTGCGGACGGAAGGGTTGGCGACTACCTGAGTGCCGTCCTTCGAGAGCGCGGCGATTGCTCCACGGTCGAAATGGTCGAAGTGCTCGTGCGTCACGAGAACCAGGTCCGCCTTTGGGAACTTCGAGTAGTCGGTCTCCGGGGCGAACTGGGAAACCGGGTCGACCTGGATCTCAAGCCCGTCGTACTGCAAGCGCAGGCTCGCATGCTTGATGGCGGTTATCACCACGTCCTTACCGCTTCTGGTCTTGAAGGTGTCGGACTGGAATTCCGCTGCGGCGGCGCTCGCGGCGATCATGCCGGCCATTACAACGGCATCGGCAATTCGGCTCTTGTTCACAATATTCATGCGGGAAGTATAGCAAATCCTTCTCTTCGACGCAAACATCGCTTAGGGGAAGGGCATAGCCTTTGAAGCGCTATCTTCGGAATAACGGAATGTGCCTGGTGCCAAAGCTGCGTATTCACGCATTTTCTCTCTTTCCCGCTGCGTTCTGAGCGGTTACTGCCTGTGCACGCAGCGTTTCCTAATGGTGGACGCGGCATTTCCTAATGGTGTTCGCGACATTTCCTAATGGTGCACGGGGGAGTTTTGGCGTCATTTCACCATAGAAATGGCGCCATTTCACTGGTATAATGACGCCATTTCACCCCTGAAATGACGTCATTTCACATGCGTGCACCGTTAGGGAATGCCGCTTACACCACTAGGAAACGCTGCGTGCACCGTTAGGGAAAGCCTCGTACACGCGCGGAGCACGGTCCGTTCACTCACGCCGAAACCGCCGCGGGCAGTACAGAGAAGCCTTGGAGACAGGAGGCATTTGCCCCCTTGGCGCGATACATACTTGTCTCCATGCGCAGGTCCACAAAACCGGAGAGCGTACAAGAAGTCGGCCTTGGCTTGATTTTCTCCCACGGGTAGTGTATAATATGCGCAGTATGAAAATTTGGCTTGCTTTTTGGTATGGAATCTTTAAGAACAACCCGACCTTCCGTCTGGTGCTGGGGTTGTGTCCCACGTTGGCTGTAACGACCAGCCTGGAGAACGCCCTTGGCATGGGGCTTGCGGCGACGTTTGTTCTTGTGTGCTCCAACGTTCTCGTGTCCGCGCTTAGAAAGCTGATGCCGGCAGCGGTGCACATACCGTGCTACATCGTCATCATCGCGACGTTCGTCACGGCCATCGACCTTCTGATGCAGGCCTATCTGCCCGCGCTTTCGGCGTCGCTGGGCATATTCATTCCGCTGATCGTGGTGAACTGCATAATCCTCGGGCGCGCCGAGGCGTTTGCGAGCAGGAACGGCGTGGTCGCGTCGTTTGCCGACGGCCTTGGCTCGGGCATCGGCTTCACGCTTGCGCTTGCGCTTGTCGCGTCGGTTCGCGAGATATGCGGCGCGGGCACGCTGACCGTGTGGGGCGACATCGCGTTCAAGAACCTGAATCCGTGCCCGGCGACTCTGGCGATACTGCCGGCGGGCGGCTTCATAACGCTTGGTCTTCTTCTGGCTCTCATAAACAGGCTGGGCGAGTGGAACGCCCGTCGCCTCGGCGCGCCGGCGCCGCTGCCGGTGAGCCTGGACTGCAGACACTGCACGATGTGCAATAACGGGAAGTAGGCGAAGACGATGAAGTGCCCGAAGTGCGGAGTTGACGACGACAAGGTACTGGACTCGCGCCCGGCGCGCGAGGGTGCCGCGATACGCCGTCGCCGCGAATGCGCGAAGTGCGGGCACAGGTTCACCACGTTCGAAGAGGTCGACCGCGACGAAGTGCAGGTCGTCAAGCGCGACGGCACCCGGCAGACCTTCGAGCGGCAGAAGCTCGAGAAGGCCATCCGCCAGGCGTGTGGCAAGCGCAAGATCACGAACGACCAGATCAAGTCGATGATCGACCGCGTCGTGGCGAAGATCGACGGCGACGAGGTGTCGTCGTCGAAGATAGCCGAGCTCGTCATGGACGAGCTTCACAAGGTAGACGAAGTCGCGTACATCAGGTTCGCGAGCGTCTACCGCCAGTTCAAGGACGTCGCCCAGTTCCTCTCGGCGATAACGGAGATAGTACGAAAATGAAGCCCTCTGAATGCCAGCGACCGCCTGTCAGAGTGGCCCTGATGGGGCTGGGCCGTTCGATGTTCGAAGACCACTACCCCGTCTTCAAGGCGCATCCCGCGCTCTTCAAGGTGGTGTGCGCGTGCGACATCCGCAAGGAGCGCCGCGACAGGATTGAGAAGGATTTCCCCGACTGCAGGATGTTCCGCCAGTTCGCCGACATGCTCGACGAGCGCGACATAGACCTCGTGGACATCGCGACGCCGTCCGTCAGCCACGTGCGCGACGCCGTGAAGGCGCTGAGCCGCGGGTTCTGGACGCTTCTTGAGACGCCGATGTCGCTCACGCTCGACGACGCGATGGTGCTGAAGGGCGCCGCGGTCAAGGCGAAGAACAGGCTGCTCGTGTTCCAGAGAGGCTACTTCGATCCGGACTTCCTGCTGGCGAGGCAGGCTATGGCCGACCAGCGTCTTGGCGCGATATACCAGATACAGATCCGCAAGGAGGACTTCATCCGCCGCGACGACTGGCAGTGCGTCAAGCGGCTTGGCGGTGGCGCGGCGTACTATGCGATGACAGACCTCATTCTGCAGGCTCTCAAGCTTCTGCCGGTGCCGCCGATCCAGATGTGGAGTGAGCTGAAGCGCATCGCGTCGCTCGGCGACGCCGAGGACTTCGCGCACGTGAACCTGAAGACGCGGGAGCAGATCTCGGCCGACATAGAGTTTTCGGGCGGCGTCCTTGCGGAGGACCGCTCGCCGTCTTTCGTCATCCGCGGCGAGCGCGGCACTTTCAAGGTGCAGCCCGGCGCGACGGAGGGCGTTCTCACCGTGATCGACCCCGACTTCAAGTTCCCCCGCCGCCGTTCGTCCGTGCGCACGCCCGAGCTGACGGACATGCATGAGAACGTGCCGGTCAAGACGTTCCCCGTGACTCTGCCTCGCGGCACTCTGCACGGCCCCTCCGCCTTCTGGAGGAGCGTCTACAGCACGGTTCGCACGGCTGCGCCGTTCCCTCTGACCATTGACGACTCGATCGAGGCCGTCAAGTTCTCCCATTTGATGAAGAAAACGAGCCCGTACGGTAAATGAATGCGATTACGCAGAGTCTTGAAGACTACATAGAGGCAATATATCTACAGCTTGCGGACGGCAAGGCCGCGCAGGTGCGAGGCGTCGCGAAGGCGGTGGGAGTCAAGATGCCGTCCGTCGTAAAGGCGATACGCGAGCTGAAGAAGCTCGGCCTCGTCACGCAGGAGCCGTACTCCCCCATCGAGCTGACGGAGAAGGGGACGCGGCTTGCGAAGCACATTCTGAGCCGGCACATGCTGCTCAGGGCCTTTCTCGAAAAACTTGGGGTTTCGCGTCGGAATGCGGATGCCGATGCATGCCGGATGGAGCACATCCTTTCGGCCGAGACTCTCGACAAAATCCGCGAATACACCGAAAAGAGCAGAAAATGAAGAGCCAGATCAACATAATGCGCCAGCTTCAGGAACTAGTGCTGACGCGTGACGAGCACAACCAGACCGGAGACGGAAGCCATCTTGACCAGCTTAACGACTCGATAGACGCCCTTCAGGCGCAGCTGGAGCCTCAGCTGGCGGCCGTGTACCAGCGGCTGTACAAGAAGAGCCACATCGTCATTTCGGCGATGACGAACAACTGCTGCGCGGTTTGCGGCATGCAGGTCCCGATCGCCCAGGGCCAGCAGGTTCGTCTCGGGCAGCATCTTGTCACGTGCTCGAGCTGCGGCAGGATACTTTTCGCGGACTCCGAGGACGCCGCGCACAACGTCGCCGAGCCTGTAAAGGACGACGAGCAGAAGACCGGCATCTCGCGCTTCAGCGCCGAAGAGCTGATGGTCGTGGACCTTGGCGCGAAGGATCGCGTCGGCGCGATCACGGCGCTTGCCGAGGCGATGGAGAAGAACGGCTTCGTGTCCAACTCCGACAGCCTGATCTCCGCGGCCATGGACCGCGAGAGCGTCCTTTCGACGGCGATGGAGGGCGGCATCGCGTTCCCGCACGTCCGCGGCGTAGAGGGCGGCGGGCTTACGCTTGCGATGGGCGTTTCGCGCGAGGGCATCGACTGGGACGGCGAGAACACCGTCAACATCGTATTCCTCTCGGCGATTCCCGTGGCTGTCTCGGCGTTCTACCTGAGGCTTATGTCCGGGCTGGTGCAGGCGTTCTCCAAGGACGCCAACCGCAATGCGATTCTGGAGGCCGAGGACCAGGCCGCGCTCTGGAAGGCGCTTTGCAAGGCGACTCGGACCACCGTGAAGTGAGAGAGGCTCTTCTCGCCCTAGCGCTGATTGCGGCTCTTGCCGCGCCCGCCGCGTCCCGCAGGGCCGCGCCCTACGTGGGCGCCGTCTCTGCGGACTCGACGGGCAGGGTGCTCTTCTGCGACAGGGCCGACAGCGTTGCGTACCCTGCAAGCGTCACAAAGCTGATGACGGCGCTCATCGTCGTCGAAGACGTCCGCGCCGGCAAGTACTCCTTTCTGGACAAGGTCGCGGCGACGCCCGACGCGTCGAAGTGCGAGCCTAGCTGGGTCGGGCTCAAGACAGGCGAGCGGATGTCGGTGAGGGACCTTCTCTACGCGACGATGGTCGAGAGCGCGAACGACGCGGCGATAGTGCTGGGCGTGCATTCCGCCGGCTCCTTCGCCGCGTTCGTGGCGAGAATGAACGAGCGGGCCGCCGAGCTTGGCATGACGGCGACGAGGTACTACAATCCGAACGGGCTGCCGCCGAAGAAGCAGTATCCCTGGAAGGAGTTCAACGTTTCGACCGCCGCCGACCAGCTGAAGCTCGCCCTGCAGCTCGTGAAGTATCCGGAGATATTCGAGTTCACGTCCGTCAAGACCTGCGACCTTATCAAGACCGCCGACGGCTACCGCGTGAGCGTCACTCGCGCCGTGAACCGTCCTCAGCGCGAGACGAATCTCGCGCCCGGAGAGAAGATCGTCAAGCAGCTGCGCAACCACAACAACATAATGCGCGTCGACAAGCTCAAGATATTCAATCCCGACGGGAAGGAGTCCGTGGACGGACTGAAGACCGGCTACATCGACGCTGGCGGCAGCTCGATCGTCCTGACCGGTTCGCGCGGAGGCAAACGCGCCATCGTCGTCGTGCTGGGCTCCGGCAACGAGCTTGACGCCAAAGGCCGCACTCTGAAGAAGAGCTCCGCCGTAAGAGACGAAAACGCGCGCCGGCTTCTCTCCGACGCGCTTGGCTCTCTCGTCTGGTAGTGAGGGGTCTTCCCCTACATGAAGCGCAGCCGCAGCTGCTTCAGTATGTCGGCAGGTCTCACGGGCCATAGCCGCGTCGGCAGCTCCGCTTCAAGCGGGTCTTGTATGAACGCCGGCAGCTCCGGGTTGAAGTCGTAGCCGGAGAGACGCTCCAGCTCGTCGATAGTCACGATCTCCCTCGCCGCCCACGCATTCCATGGCGCGTCCTGCCTGATAAGAACTGCGAGCGCGCGGACGTCCATCCCCTCCTGCGCCATTATCACCTGGAAGAAAGCCTCGGGAACGTCGATAGAGGACGATCCGAAGCGCTCTCCGCTGCGAGACGGTATGCAGCCCACGACGACCCAGATCTCTCCGTATCGGGCGGTCCAGAGGTCCGCGATGCGGTGCTCCACGTCGCGCCATACGCCGCGGTTGAGCTGCGGAGTCTGCGGCGCGATGTTGGTCATGAGGAAGGTCTTGCGGCGTTCGTCGTCTCCGTAGCGAGACACTATCGCGTGATTGGGCACCATGTGGCCGCGGTCATAGCCGCTTTTAGTGTAAGCGTCTGGACGCGGAGCGGCCGACACCGCCTTGTCCTGCATGAAGCTCGGCCTCTTGCCGTCCTCGAATTTGGCGGTGGGCACGACGTGATATGCGCACCAGGCCGGATGGCGGAGCTTGTCGGACCACCCGATCGTGAACTCGCCGCGTTCAATTACGCGTATGTCGTCCGGGGCCGGACCGTGCGTCCTCGCCGGCGTCCCCGCGAAGGTCACGGCTCCTTCGGGCGCGGGTTCGTCATATTCGTAGACGACGTCGTGCCCGGTCCATCCGAGTCCGTCGGTGATGTCGGCGACCGGATTGCCCATCCATTCCAGAACCGTCGGCACCGGGCTTGGCAGCGACGCGCGCTTTTCTGCCAGCCAGTCTCTGGAATGGTGGACGTACCAGTCGCCGGCCGCACCGAGTGCCGCGATCGCCAGCGTGGACACTGCGAAGAGCCACGCCGCTACGCGACGGGACGCGGACGGCCGCTTGCCTTTTCTCTTCCTTTTAGCCATCGCCCGCCGTGTCGCGGAATCAGAAGTCGCCGAGTTCGATGCGAATGGTCCGGCTTTTCATGGCGCGCACCGAGTCCGGATCGACGTCCCCCGCCTTGTGGCGGGAGACGTCGTCGGCTCGGTTGTCCGGTATGATCAGCTTTGCGCCGCAGGCCGGGCACTCGGTTTCTTCGCCGATGAGATCGGGCGAAGCCTCGATTTCGCTGTTGCACTTGGCGCAGACGAAGCTTGTGAAGCAGTCTTCCATGTTTCAGAGGCCCAGTATTGTGGCGCTGCGCCACGCGTAGTACTTCTTGAGCTTGAGCTTGGACGCGGACTCCTCGTCGCAGAAGATCCAGCAGTCGTTGTGCTCCTGGAGCGCGGACGCCGTGCAGAACTGCGTCACCGGCCCCTCGACGCATCCCTTGACCGCGTCGGCCTTGCCCTTGCCGAACGCCAGAAGGATGATCTTCTTCGCCTCGACAATCGTGCCGACGCCCATGGAAAGCGCGCGAGTGGGGACTTCGCTTTCCTTGCCCTTGAAGAAGAGCCTGGCGTTGTCCTTGATCGTCGAAGGCGTCAGGTAGACGCACCTCGTGCGGCTCTTGAGCGAGCTGCCGGGCTCGTTGAAGGCGATGTGGCCGTCGGAGCCGATGCCGAGCACCTGCAGGTCGATTCCGCCTGCGGCCTTGATCTGCTTCTCGTACGCGGCGCACTCGCGCTCGAGGTTCTTGGCGAGCCCGTTCAGCACGTGGGTGTTCTTGATCTGGATGTCGATGTGCGAGAAGAGGTTCTCGTTCATGAAGCGGCGATAGCTCTGCTCGTGAGTTCCGGCGAGACCGACGTATTCGTCGAGGTTCCAGCTCTTCGCCTGCTTGTAGGAGACCTTAGTCGCCTTGGCTATTTTGGCCATCTCCTTGTAGAGAAGAACCGGCGTGGAACCCGTCGCCAGGCCAAGCACGATCTTCGGATTGTTCAGCACGGCTGCGGAGACCATCTCGGCCGCCAGCTTTGACGCTTCTTGCTTTGTCTTGCAGATTACGACTTCCATTTTTCTGATAGCTCCTTTCTGGTTTAAAAGCTGTGTGATATTATACTATTGAAGTCAGTCGATGTAAAGCGGCGGTATCTCCTGCGGAGTCCTCGGCTTCGCGCTGGCAGGCGCCGCGGAATCAGGCGCCTTCGTCGGCTTTTTGGCGTCCGCTGACTTCGGCTTCTCCGCCTGCTTCTTTGCCGGCGCCTCCACCACCTGCTGCGGCGTCGGGTTGTCGACCGCAGGCTCCTTGGACGACGTCGCGCGGTAGAGCGCGCGAACGCCTGCCGCCAGGCCCCAGAGAACGAGCGCGAGCAGCGTGACGACTACGGCCCACCTGAACGCCGCCGGCGCGAATCGCGGCAGTTCTCCGGCGTAGTCGCGTATCGGCGTGGCGTACCGAGAGATGACGGGCCGCCCGTCATCGTCGTCGGACGCGGCTGCCGAGGCCTGGGAGAAGAGCTCTGACTGCGTGCTGGCGAAAGGCTCCTGCGCCGGCTGCGAGAAGAGTCCGTGCAGAGGCGTCGGGTCCGGCTCGCGAGCGGCGGGCTCCGGTTCCGGCGCAGGCTTCGGTTCAGGCGCGGGCTCCGGCGCGGGCGCCGCGGCCTGCATGGGCTTCTCTTCGGCTTTGGGCTCGTACGGCGGCT
>JAEEGL015983017.1_pt1 | contig 10710 bp, 9 predicted proteins | sample 9134231 | NCBI WGS metagenome assembly JAEEGL01 (sample SAMN16246548, study PRJNA631951) | gut metagenome | biome: gut microbiome; feature: rumen; material: fiber-attached | host: Bos | place: Iran: Karaj | collected 2018-10 | reverse complement strand
GGACGATGATGAGATATCGCTGGTGTCGGATTCATTGAAAACAGCGAAAAAGAGCACTCCAGCCCCTGTACAGCAGGGATCTGCAGTGGAGCGCGTCTTCGGTTCGGCGCCCTCTGATGCCCCCTCACAACCGGCGCCATCCGCGCGTTCCTCGTCCCGACCAATGACGCGTGAAGAGAAGCTGGAGTACGACCGTCAGCGGGCGGAGATGGTGCGGGATGTTTTGACCGGAAGCCAGGAGGAGACTCCCGGTCAAGTCGGGAGTGATGAAACGCCGGAACCAAAATCCATCGACCTTTCGGCCGTGGGATCCTCGGACGGGATTATCTCCTCTCTGGATGATGACTTTGAGGATGCCGCCGTGCAGTATGAAGGCTCTAAACGTCCCTTCCGCTGCATGTTCGTGCGGGACCAGAAGCTCACCAGCGGCCAACGCGTAACGCTGCGCCTTCTGGAGGACTATAACCAGGATGGTGTGAGGATACCTGCCAATACACACCTTGCCGCCATCTGTAAGATTGGCGACCGGCTGGAGCTGCAGGTGCGTTCCTTGGAAATGAATGGCCGTATCATCCCGCTGGCGCTAGATGCCTACGACACCGACGGCCTGCAGGGCATATACTGCCCGGAGACATCGGCCGGGAAGAACGCTAAGAAGGCCTCCGACGACGCCATTTCCACCGCCGGACAAACCTTCGGCGGCCTGGTGGGAGACATTGCTTCCACCGTCATCCGTACCGGCGCATCCATTGCCAAATCGGCCAGCGGAGAACTATCCGTAAGCGTTGTGAGCGGCTATGAGTTTTACCTTGTTAAATCCGAAAGAAAATGAAAGCACAAACCTTCTTTTTCATCGCTGTGCTCGGGTGTTTTCTCGGGGCCTTTTCGGCACGTGCCCAGGCCCCGGACACCCTTTTTATCTCCACCACGCAGGTGGTGCACCTTCGCTTTGAGAGCGAGCTGAAGTACGTCAACCTGGGCAACAAGGCCATCGTGGCAAAGATTGTAGATGGATCCAAGGACTATGTGGCTGTCAAGGCCCGAGAGCCCTTCGACATCTGCACTTCGATGAGCTGCCTGGAGAGCACCGGAGTCATGCACACCTTCCTGGTGGCCTACCGGGAAAGCCCTGTGCGGCTGGACATTGACACGAGGGTGCCCGTGCGCACTGTCGGTTCCTCAGAGGTATCGGCCGCCGCTCCGGCGCACACCGCCTTTTCTTTTTCATCCCATAATCTTCAGGACTATGCAGCGATGAGACAGGAGTTGTATCATCTAGGAACCGGCGGATATGGCATTGAGATTCTGTGTGAAAACATTTTTGTCAAGGATGATGTGTTGTTCCTACTCGTTTCCTTGCATAACAACTCTGCAGTGAGTTATACCCTGGCTTCTCCACGCTTTGCCGTGGAAAGCAAGCGCAGAACTAAGCGAGGCTTGCAGTATGAGAAAGCCGTATTCCCCAAGCAGAGTTATGGGCTTGGGGTTGTTAAGCCAAACGAAGAAGGCAAGTTTGTCTTTACTTTTGACAAACTTGCCCTCATTCGTGGTCAGGTACTCCGAATATATTTCTACGAAAAAGACGGGACTCGCAACTATACGCTGACGCTAAGTGTTCAGGACATCAATAACGCCAAAAGGATAGATTAGATAATCTCCACCTTCCAACCCAATCCCAGAGCGTTGGAGATATAGTCCAGGTACTGCTTCTTCTCCAGTGTGTTTGAGTGATGAAGAATATATAGTTTGGTTATCTGTTCATAATACTGCGCGTGAGCATATTTGGGATGCTTCTTATCATCAACCAGATATGCTTTAAAGCACTGTATCTTGAGATCATAAACGCGGAGGATGCCGGCCTCCAGAATAGCCAATATAAGAGTATCTTTAGCCTTGGCCATTTGAAGAACGGTTCCATCTTGCCTGGTAACTTTAAGTATTGATGCCTTTGCGCGAGATTTGGCAACTCCTCTCTTTATGGGCGTAGGAACAAGTTTAGCGGGGGCTCCTGTAACTCCTGATCCAAGCGGAACAGACGATGCATGCCAGAAAATAAGCTTCTCAAAGAGGGCTAACACCTTTGATTCATCTTTCACCGGGTAAAAAGGATATAGGGCGCTGATTGCCATCTTAGCCTCCGGAAGAGCTGGATCAATTGAGGCCGACTTGTCGGCATAGGTCTCTATCCATTCTTCCTCGCTGTATGATAACATGTGCGCAACACAATCTATGAGATATCGGCCAAACCCGTAGCAGACGACTTCACCAACGCCAGTAGCCTTGTGGCCTACTGAATAGTAGTGCTCACGGGAAATATCGCCGAAAGTAGCATCTACCTTAGATAGCGCATCCAAGAATACTCCGGTAGCGAACTCCACCATAGGCTCGTCAATCTCACGGATAGAGCTACGACTATGCCCCATGAAGAAGTTCACGGCATGGAACATCTCGTGAACAAAGACACCAATCATTTTGAGGTACCGTGTACGCTCACTTGGATACCCCTCAAGATATAGAATTACCTTAATAGTCGGGGAATCAACGAACTCGCCAAAAATCTCCATTGACGGAACGACGTTGGCTCCGTTAGAATTCTCCAAGAGTCTTTTGAGGGAGCGCACTCGGTCATTGGCATTGCCAAGCGCTTCTTCCGCGGTGCGCAGCTGCCGACGTAATTCTTCTTTCTTGTCGCTGTCGTAACACTTCCACAACTTCTCCTGAAGATCTCTGAAGCGAGCATTTGCTTCATCGGCCACCATTTCTGCCCTTTGAAAGGCATTCAGGGCATCATGAATGTCGATGGGGTTGCCGGGGATAGTCTTGCTTTCCCGCTTAACCTCAAGCTCTATAATATCGTCATAATCACGGAAGCAAATACGCTTGGTGAATTTGAAATTGATAACTTCGTTAATGAGCTCAATCTCTTTTGAAGTGAGAAGGTGTGCGTTGATTATCTTCATGTTACAAATCAATTGTGGCCGTCAGAATGCAAATATAGTAAAAAAGAAGATCCGGTGAGCTACTGCTCCTCCGGACCCTCCTCTTCCTTCTTGGCACGGGCTTCCTCGATCAGGGCGGTCACCGTGGGGTTACCCTTGGTGAGCTTCTTGATGGTGAGCCCTTCGACCTTGTTCTCGGCAGCGTCCAGATGGCCGGCAGAGACCTGCAGGGCCTTCTTGATGGCTTCCATGGTCTTGATGGCTTTGTCGATGCCGTCGATGGCCTCGTCGTACTTCTTCTTGGCGTTCACCACGTTCTTGCCGAAGGCGTCCTTGAACGCAATGAGCTGGTCCTCGAAGTTGGTGAGGTCCATGGCCTGGTTGCGGGCGGCCAGCAGCTGCTTCTTGCTGTCCACAGAGTTCTTCCCGGCCTGCACCAACAGGGTGATGATGGGGATGAACTGGTCCGGGCGCACCATGTACATCTTCTCGTAGCCGGGGACTACGTTGATGCCGGAGAAGCCTTCGTTGTCCAATTCCAACATGGACACCAGCACGGCGTACTCGCAGCCCTTCTTCTTGCGGTCGCTGTCCAGCTTAGCGTAGAAGTCGGCATTGCGGTGCTTGGTGGCGGAGACGTCTCCCTCGTTCTTCATCTCGAACATGATGGAGACCACTTCCACGCCGTCTTCCGTGAGGCGGAAGATGAAATCACCCTTGGTACCGGAGGTTTCACCTTCTTCGCGGACGGACTCGTTGTCCTTCTCGAAGGTGGCGCCGGGCATAACCGGCAGGAGCATCTGGTTGTAGAGGTTGTAGCAGTGCTGCTCCAGATCCTCACCAAGCAACTTCACGGAGCGCTTAGCCTTGAAGTTCTTGTACAGCTCCACCTCCTTCTCCAGGGCGTCCTTTTCGGCCTGGTACTTGGCTATCAGGGCCTGCTCGCGCTCAGCCACACTCTGGCGTTCGGACGCAGCAGAGTCCTTCAGGCGGCTGATTTCAGCCTCCTTCTTGCGGATTTCTTCCTCCTTCTTGGCAATGGCATCGGCCAAAGCCTGCTGGGCCCTGAGGCGCTCTGCCTCCATTTCCAGGCCCTTATTCTGTTCCCAGCCCTCGATGCGCTGCTGCAGGGCAGCGATTTCACGATCCTTGGCGCTCAGGGCTTCCTGGTGACGGGCTGCCACTTCGGCTGCCTTCAGGGCTTCCTGGTCCTTTACTGCCTGTTCTTTCTGAGCTACGACGCGCTCCACCTCGGATTTGAACTCCTCGGTTCTTACCTGGTTGAGGATGTCAGCGAAGTCGGCGTCATTGACGGTGATTGCGGTTCCGCACTTGGGGCATTTGATTTCTTTCATGGCGAATGAGTTTTGGTTTTAGTTTAAGTTCGTTTGGGCTTGTTTCTGCTATAAGATACCGGGGCTAGCGTCATTTCTTTCACCCCAAATGCTTTTTTCTGTTATTTGAGACAACAAGCAGCCCCCTGGGGAGGCTGCTGGATGATATTTATGAGATGTGTTATTCAAGGCCACCGCGATAGTGCTCGTCAAGGATGGCGAATAGCTCGGCCTTTACGGTATTCTCATATTCGCGTTTTTCCTCCTTATTCAAGGGTTTGCCATCATATAGAGGTGCTGCCATGGATTCGCTATAGGAATGCTCCGTTTTCAGTCCTAAACAACTGAAATTAATGAACAAATCATCAGCAACACGATACTCGTTGGCGTAACTCAAAAGCTTGTGCTCCGGATCAAATGGCTTGTCAGATATAGTGACGCTGAATGCCACGCCCTTATATTGGGCTTCTATCACCACATCGTTCTCAATGTAATCAAAAACGCAGGGAAGGATAATTTTTCCGTCACCATAAACCAATCCGTGCTTGCCATTGTCCACTCCGCGAGCATTGAAACACCATTTGTAGGATAATGAGTTACCGTTAATCCAGAGCAGCCCTTCAGGCGTCTTGACATCACCTTCAGGTGTAAGAATGGCGGCTGTGCAACCAATACGGTCGTGAGGATATTGGAGCAAGACACATTTGTCACCAACATAACCAATCCAAGGCTGCTCCGAGCGGACTCTTCCATAGTAGCTTTCTGCCGCATCAAACTTTTCGGCAATCAGCAAACTCCGGCAGTCATTACGTAGCCTCCGGTTATCAATTGTAGGAACAACAAACTGAAGGGCGGCGTCAACATCCCACCGAACGCCTTCCATCTTAGAGATAAGTTCATTGATCAAAGCCTCTTTCTCGGAGGCTTGCTCATCATTTGACTTGTAACGGAGAATGGACTTGAGTTCAGACTCAAATTGTTTTTTATTCATGTATGGCATAATCTTCAGATTATTAGCGTGTCTTTTGGTCACTCAAATATATGCAAATAACCGCATAAAACCAATTTTGTCAGTCATTAACTGGCTATACACCAGATGATAAAGCCAATAGAAGCGATGATGACAAGTATCCAGAGGAACTCTCCGCCGAAGATGGCAAGGCCGGCCAACATTCCGCCAAATAGCCAAATGCACATCTTGATTACCAACCATAGAAGTGGAATGGCGAAGGCTAGAATAAGCAGGATCAGAAAAGATATTGCAACGAATTTGAGTATGTCTCCCATGGCATTCAGGTTTTTCTATAAATACCGGAATGCCAGGGAAATCTTTCACACGTTGCGTTAATGATTGTGAATCATCTCCTGGAAGTACTCCCAGATGAAGACCATGGACATTGTATCCAGCTCGCAGTAGCGCAGGAGGGCTTCAGAGAGGGCCTTGGCTTCGGCCGAGCTGCAGAATTGCAGTTTGGTGTAAGCGGCCAGCGCAGCACCGCCATTGGCTATCTGCTCGCCTTCAGGAATATAGGTAGCATCGAACTTCTCCAGTTCCTTGTCCGATACCCCGATGAAGGATGCAACGGAATCCAGCAGATGGTAAGGGCTCTCTACCGGGAGCTTTACCGTGCCGTCAGGATTGGTTTCAATCCACTGCTTGGTAACACCGCCAGTAAAGTTCTTGCTGGGAATGGATGCACCATAGATAGGCTTGCTATACTTGGCCTGGATAGCCGCACTGGAGTTCAAGACAGCCGGGAGAACCGCCTTGATGGAATTGCTGCCCTTCATGGAAGGATGATAGTAGTACTTGCGTACCACATCCAGCAGGTCCACCATATCGCGTGGACCGGCCACCTCTTTCGAACCTTCCTTATGATGGGTGATGGTGTCGATGAAGTCCATCAGCTCCTGCTTCCGGGGATAGTCGTCGCTGGCTTCCAGCTGCCCGTGCAGGGCCCGCAGGATGGAGTTCTCGTGCGTGGCATAGCGGAAGATGGTTCCGTTATCCTTTTCCAACTCCACCTTAAGCTTCTCCACAAACTCGAAGTTGGGGTTTTTGTGTGGATCTGTGTTCAGGTACTGGTCGGCGTGGCGGATGGATCCATCAGCCTCAATGATGTGGTGGGAGAACTGGAAGGCCACCTGCTCGTAGGGACGGAGCCCTTTGTACAGGGGCAGGGCCACGGAAGTGGTCTCAAAGTCAATCATATGCAGAGGGTACACCCAAGTGGACATCTCTTTTCTCAAGCCTTCAACATCCACATAGATACCATCAAAAATCTTGTCTTTGAATGGTTCCAACATCTTCTTGTTGCCGGTAGTAAGTCCTATCTGCAGAAGACGGCGTTCGGCAGGAGTAAGACCGCTTTTTACCGGTTGAGATTTCGGGAGATCAGCTTCCTCGACATCCTCAAGGAAGTACTTCCCAGCGCCAACGAGATTCTGCTTGATGGATACGGGGCCAGCGTTGCCGCACCAGAGCTCACTCACGGAAGGCTTGGTGAAGTCGTCATCTTTGAAGTGAGCCATTTTCTCCCAGCACTCCTTCCGACCATCCAGCTGATTTTTGGGACTTTCGTCTGTTTTGTAGAAGGGGCAATTGAAGCACTTGGCACTCACGGGACAGTCGCGGCGTACATGATTAACGTACAGATTGGACATATCGTCCACGAAGTCCTTAAATGTAGCGCCCATAACGGCGGGCTGCTCGGAGGTCTTTCCGGCAATGATACGGTCGCATAGCTCGTCTACTTTGCCGAACTCGTCGAAGGCCGTGAGGATATGTTTGTGGTTTTTGTCGCGGAGTGCGTCGACTCCCGGCTGACGGACAATCTTGCTCTTGCCGTCCGGAGTCCTGACCACTTTGAAAAGCTGATTGATGCCATCGATGTCTGCAACCACGCTTTTATTGGCCAGCATAAGGTGGGCTACAATCTTGAATTCTGGTCCCAGCGCATTCTGGATGACGTATTTCTGGAACGCAACGTCATAGACGTACTCCCGGATAGCCGGGTCCACGGTATCGGGTCCCTTTGTGAACTCCCTGTTGGTAGTCCAAGACTTGGCCTTCACCTCGATAAGGTTGATGACATTGCCCTTCTTTTCAATAATATCCGCGCGCACGAAGCAGTTTCCCCAGCTGAAAGCCGCTTCAGCAATATTTACATCCTGGCGCTTAAGCAGTTCTATCGTACGCTCCAGGGTCTTTTCGTATCCATGAAGAGCGGAAAGGTCTGCGTCCGGCTTGACGTCGTAGTACACCTTGGCCAGGTCTCCTGCCTGGTTGCCGCCATCGGCCAGAGCCTGGAGGAAGTCATCCTCGCTGTTCTGGTTGGCATAGGTCTGATCGTCATAATAATAGTATAATGACGTGGGGCAAAAGAGGGCCTGCTTGAAGGCGGATTTGGTGAAAAGTTTCATACGCATTATGTGACGTTCTACAAAGTTACCATTTTTCAATCACATTATGATACCCGCAAAGATTAGTTTTCTTTCCGGGAAAGGTTTTGCCGCCAGGGCGGTATCTCATTATGTAAGCCAACTGAAAATGATCGTTTCTGATAAAAACCAGATTGCATCGGCCATTGCCGATATCCTGAGCAGGAAAGGGTTCTTAACTCTGTCCAAGGACGATTTCAAGGCTCTTTGCCCAGAGCCGTCAGCAGCCATCCACGTGGTGGGAGCCAACGCTACTGAAGCTTCTGAGAAGCTCCGTACAGAGTGGGCTGAATCCGGCCTGAAAGCACCTGATGCCGTGATTCTGTCCATCTGCGGGAAGGATATGCTAATGTCCGATTTAGAAAAGATAGATGCTGCCGTTCCGGAATGCCTTCACATCAAGAAGGGCCTAGAATTCTCCCAGCCGGAAGGCGGTAATGTAGAGTTGTGGTTGTTTATTCCATAGTGATTTTTGTTTTGTTTTTGGTGTTGTGAAAGAGGTCCCGCCGTGATGGTGAGTCCTCTTTCTTCATTTAAAAGGACAGCCTTTGCGTGAAAAATGGTATCTTTACCAAACAAACGATAAATAACCGCATATGTCAACGAAATTGGATACGATAAAGCGAGAATTACAAAAGTCGCCTTTGTTCAATCTATCTCTTACCAACAAGGAACTGTTTCACAGTAATTTTCTTGCCTGGTTTGGTAATACGTATAAGCCTGAGTTTAAGAAGCTTATCGAGGAATTACTTGGCCAGGGAAGTTGGCCCGCAGATGTCCTAGATTATAAGATTGATAGGGAGTTTATGCATTTTGATATTTGCGTCAAAGATTCCCACAATAAACCCAGGATTGTTATTGAGAACAAAGTCAAGAGTGTGCCCACGAAAGAACAACTGGACGCATATAGAAATGAAGTTAACAGCAACTCTTGTCTGTTTATTCTTCTTACGATGACTACTCAGTTACATAATTTGGCCGGGGCTCAAGGTTGGCATATTATCACCTACAAGGACATCTCTGATGCGTTGTTTAAGGTCAAACTCGCTGACCCTTATCACTCACTTTTGCTAGAAGACTACAGAAAGTATGTTGACTATCTTCAACAGGTCATTGAGTGTTTTGACGCAGAGACCACTTATCTGTCAAAAAAGGAGGATAGGCGTTACAAGTCTGACCTAGGGATACATGACATCTGCGGAAAGAGGAAGGCCCAGATTCTATATCGCAAACTAATAGCAGAAAGTAAGAAAAAAGGATGGGTGGTTGTTCCTAATGTAACAGAGTTAACAGCTGACAAAGTTATGGTTGGTTGGGGCTTTACCAACTCACAACCACTGATAGATGTAAAGCTGAGATCAGGTGCAGATATTTTTGTTATCCAGATTCAGGGGAACCAGTATCGTCATGCTGTTGAGTATTTTGATCAACAGATAGGTGATCGGATTGAAAAAATCGGAGATGATTTTTTCCCGTCGCAGAAAGGCTTGGATTATTTACTGTCCAAGTACCCAGACATGTATGCTGCGAAAGGCTCAAATCCTGCTTTTTACCCTTTCGAAGGCAAGTTTGGTAATAAAAAGGAGGAGGGCTACTGCAAGTTCTGTAATGGAAAATCCGATGACAATGGCTGGATAAGCTGCTTTGTCCATCAATGGATTCCTATTCCCAAAGATATGACTTGCGACGAACTTGTTTCCAATATCATCAAGGACACTGAAGCCATCAAGAATAGGCACGGCCTGAAATAATAATCATTTGAAAGAATTCTGCCATCCGGCGGTATCTCCTAGAGCACGAGATATCGCCGGGTGGGCGTTATTGTCGCCATACAACCAGCTGCCACGTTATGAAGTACGACAACCCACGGATTCGAAACATCATTGACGACTGCGTCAGGAAGATTCTGACGGAGCCCGATGAGGAATTCTTTCTGTATCTCAACACCAACAGCCGCTGGGAACTGAGACTTGCACAGGAACTATACAAAGAGTTAGCAGCGTCGCCGTCCAATTGCTTCGCCAGCTTGGAGCCGGCCCTCCGTTATCTGGGGAAATTCCAGATGAAGAACACATCTTGGCAATTGACGATTGAAGACGGGCATATTGAAGGAAAGTTTACCATTTCGCTAGCGACGGAAATCGGCCGATACGTCGTTGCGTATGACTCTATCATTCCCGCCGGGGCTATCCTGGCGATAGACTATCATTTCACTTACATCCAAGAGAAAGCTCAGACCTTGATAAGGGAAACGGAAAAACGACATCTGATACGCAAAATAATGAAAACAGGCGGAATCCGAACCAAGGATGCGCAATAGTTTGGCACTTCTGTTTTTTATATTTGCGCGCATTGAAAACTGTTTATCGTATGAAAGACGAACTCAATAAAGAGCAAAAAGAGGCCCTGCAGTGTACTGAGGGGACGATTCGCGTGGTGGCGGGCGCTGGTTCCGGCAAGACACGGACACTGACGCATCGCTATGCAATGCTCCTGAACAAAATGGGCATCCCGCAAAGCGACATACTGTGTATGACCTTTACCAACAAGGCGGCACAGGAGATGAAAACGCGTATCGCCTCTATGTGCCCGGGCGGCGCAACTGGGGACTTTGTGACCACCATCCATGGTTTCTGCGTCAAGTTCCTTCGGGAAGAAATCTACCGGCTGGGCTATCCTCAGAACTTTATCATCTTCGACGAAGAGGACATGAAGGCTCTAGTGAAGGAAGTCTTGGAAGAGAACGGTGTAGAGCGCAAAAGCGGAATCGTCGGCAACTATATGGAGGAGCTGGCCGAATTCAAGGCCGCAACGCCATACATCCAGCGTTTCATCCTGCCGTCAGCCCAGGTTTCTGAGGAGGATTCAGCCCTGCTTGGGAAGATGATTCTGCGGCAGAAACGCTACTTTGCGCTGGACTTTGACGACCTTATGTTCTTTGCTCTTCACATCCTGAACAACTTCCCGGAAGTTCGTAAGAAGTGGCAGGAGCAGTT
>JAEEGL015916989.1_pt1 | contig 10710 bp, 6 predicted proteins | sample 9134231 | NCBI WGS metagenome assembly JAEEGL01 (sample SAMN16246548, study PRJNA631951) | gut metagenome | biome: gut microbiome; feature: rumen; material: fiber-attached | host: Bos | place: Iran: Karaj | collected 2018-10 | reverse complement strand
TGGAGGCTGAGGGCGTGGAGATATTGCCCTTCGAGAGTGTGTGCGACGCGTACATCGTCAATTCGTGCACCGTCACGGGCGAGAGCGACCGCAAGGTGACGCAGATGGTGCGGCGCGCGGTGAGGAACAATCCGGACGCGGTCGTGTGCGTTGTCGGCTGCATGGCCCAGGTGGCGGCGGAGCGGCTGCGGGCAATACCCGGCGTCGCCTTCGTGGGCGGCAACAAGGAGAAGCGCGCCGTCATCGATTTCATCAAAGAACACCTCCTTGACAGGGAACGTGAAGGGGGACAGACCTCTTTCCGGGAAGGGGGACAGACCTCTGAAAAGGCCCAGGAACAGCCGGTGGTGTACGTGCCGGAGTTCGGAAACAGGCCGGAGTACGAGCCGCTGGGGCTCAGCGCCACCGCGCATACGCGGGCCATCGTGAAGATCGAAGACGGGTGCAATTCGGCGTGCGCGTATTGCCTCATCCACACCGCCCGCGGGCCCGCAAGGTCGCGGAGCGAGGAAGACGTGCTTACCGAAGTGCGCGCGCTGGCAGCCGCGGGACACAAGGAAGTGGTGCTGACGGGGATCGAGTTGTCCTCCTACGGCGGCGACCTGCCCGAACTGGTGCGCAAGGTCGGCGAAATTGACGGCATATCGCGCATCCGGCTGGGCTCGCTGGACCCCGCGTACCTCACGCGCGAGCGGATCGACCGCCTCGCCGCGGTGCCGAAACTGATGCCGCATTTCCACATTTCGCTGCAGAGCGGCAGTTCGCGCGTGCTGGCGTCAATGCGCCGCAAATACAACGCCGCCACCGCCCTGGAGCGCGTGGAGTATCTGAAGGAGCGCTTCCCCGGCGCCTGCCTGTTTGCCGATATTATCGTAGGTTTTCCCGGTGAAACCGAAGCGGATTTTGGTGAAACCGTACAATTTATTCAAAAAGTGCGTTTCCTGCACCTTCACATTTTCCCGTTCTCCCGCCGGACCGGGACGGTGGCGGCGACAATGCCGGGGCAGTTGACCTCCGCCCAGAAACGCGCCCGCTGCGCCGAGCTGGCGGCAATCCAATCCGGCATCAAACGCGAGCTCCTGGAAGCAATCGTAAACGGCGAAACCGCGTTGCCCAAAGCCCCCGCGCAGTGTCCCGGACAAAGGTCTGTCCCCCTTCTTGAAGTGCTGTTCGAGGATGAGCACGGCGGGCACTCGCGGGAGTTCATCGAGGTGCGGCTTGCGGAGGAAGGCGGCGCGCAAAACGGCCAAAAAAACGCCTCCGGCGGGGCGGCCAGAGGCGAGATAAGATATTGTCAGCCGCTCTACATGGACGGCGACGTGATATACGCGGTATTAAAAGACTGAGGTCACATCGACTTGCGGTTGGTCTCGACCTCATTGTACGTCTTGGCCAGGAACTCGCTGAGGCCGAGAAGGGTGTTGTCCACATACTCGCGGGTGCCGTGGCGGATCTCCTTCGCCCGCGCGTTGGCCTCCGAAATGATCTCCTCGGCGCGCGCCCTCGCCGCCTCCGTGATCGAATTCTCCTCGATCAGCTGAAGCCTGCGCTGCCCCGCCTCCTGGACGATCAGCTCCGCCTGGTTGTGCGCGTCCGCCACGATGCCCTCCGCCTCTTTCTGCGCTTCGGCAACGATATCGCCCGCGTCGCCCTTGGCTTTCGCCATGATGTCGTCGGCGTTGTCGTTCGCCTGGCTCCACACTTCGCGGCTGCGTTTATAAAAGTCGCTTGCCCGCACTGTCTCCTCGGGCAATGAATTTCTGAGCTCGTCGATTATTCCCAGCGCCTCGTCGCGGTCAATGGACGCCTTGTTGTTGAACATCGTTTTCTTCGCACTGTTGATCATGCTCTCCAGCATATCCAGCAGATCCAGACTTTGCACATCCTGCTCCATTACATAACACTCCTTTAACTTTTTTACTCTTTTGTATTAGCTGCGTGATATCCGCACTCGCCGCGGGCCGCGTCAGTTATGTCCCGCGTCAGTTGTCCGCCTCCGCGCGCCGCTTCTTTATATTGTCAACGATATCCTGCTCGATCTCCTTCGGCACCAGCCCCGTGATGCTGCCGCCGTGCCAGGCCAGCTCCTTCACCACGCTGGAACTCAGGAACGAGTTCTGCACGTCCGCCATCAGGAAGATCGTGTCGATATCGCCGTCAATATGCTTGTTCAGCGCCGCCATTTGCAGCTCGTACTCGTAGTCCGATACCGCGCGCAGGCCTTTCACGATGGCAGCGGCGCCGCGCTGCTTCACGAAATCCACCAGCAGCCCGGAAAACGTACCGACTTCCACATTGGGCATGCCGCCGATGCATTTGCGGATGAGCGCCGCCCGCTCTTCGATGGTGAACAGCGGGTTTTTCTTGGAATCATTGACCAGCACGCCCACGATAAGCTTGTCGAACAGTTTTGACGCCCGGCGGATGATGTCCAGATGGCCGTTTGTGAGCGGGTCGAAGCTGCCGGGATAAACTCCGATGCGCAGCGGGCACTTTTTCCCGCCCGCGCCGGCGCGCCTGGTCTTATTTTCGCTTCTGCTGTCGCTGCTCATGCTTCCACCCTGCCGTTCTGCTGTTCGCCGCGCACTGTGTAAATCGTCAATCCGACCGTTCCGTAGCCGCGGCTTTTTACGGCGCCGAAGGCTCCGATCGCGGCGGGCAATTCGCTTTCGCGGCTATGCTCACACATTATAACACAATCGGGGTCAAATAATCCATACCGAGTTACAGATAAAATTACGTCTTCGTAATAATTGGCGCCGTAGGGCGGGTCGAGGAGTATCAGGCCGAAGCCCCGGGAATCGCCTGCGCCTCCGCCTCCGCCGCGCCCGAGCCGTTCCAGCAGCGCCCCGTATTTTTCGGCGGTGACTTCGGCGCTGCCCGCAAGGTGCGTGTGTTCGAGATTCTGACGTATCAGCTCCGCGCAGCGCCGGTCGGCGTCGTTGAAGAGGCAATATGCCGCGCCCCGGCTCAGCGCCTCGATCCCGAGGCTGCCCGAGCCGGCAAACAGATCCAGCACGGTCTTGCCCGAAAGGTACGGCTGCAGCATGCTGAACATGGATTCTTTTACCCGGTCCAGCGTGGGCCGCGTGCGTATATCGTCAATAGTTTTCAGCTTCAGTCCGCCGGCGCTGCCCGCGATGACTCTGACCATTATCCCGATTATCCCCTTTCGTGCCGTTATTTTGCGGAGTTTCTGCGCGATCTGACAATAAACACCGCCAAAACGGCCAGCGCGATCACGGCTGCAGCAACGAGTATGATGGCGATCACCGCCAGCGTCGGCAGTCCGCGCCGCACGTTATTGTCATCTGCCGGGTCGGGGAAGTCGCCGACCTCCACCAGGCAGCGTTCGATGAATTGACCGTCCGCCGATGCCGCCGTGATCAACGCGGTGCCGTCGGCGACCGCCGTGATCCTGCCCTCGCTGTCCACCGTTGCCACCGTCTCGTCCGAACTGGACCAGGTGAGTCCCGCGGCCGCGGCGTCAACATTGGTCCCGGCCACCCCGATAAGGTGGTCTGTCCCCGGTCTTAATCGGTAGCTGGCCTTTTCAAAACGCAGGTCCTTTATATAGGTGCCGGCATAGAGCGCCTCGACGAGGTCGCTGTTCGCTTCGCAGGACAGGATCAGCAGGTCGTCCAGCGCGGCGTCGGCCATGAATTGTCCGCCTGCCAGCGAACCCAGGAAAAGGGGCAGTTCGACTTTCCTGATGTCGTTGCTGAGCGCGACGCTGCCCCGCTTCTCGCCGTTGACGTACACTGTCATGCGGTGTTTGTCCGTCACGAAGCACAGATGCGTCCACTTGTGAAGGAACTCTTTCATATTGACGCCGAACGAACTGTCGCAGATATCCACGGCGTACAGTTTCAACTCGCCCTCGTTGGCGTAGATCTCGAAATGGCCGCTGATCTTTTCGCCCTTGGCAAGCAGCACGTTGAAGCCTTTGAACGATTCCGCCTTGACCCAGAACGAGATCACGGTGCCCTTGAGCTGCAGATCGGATGTAGTCAGCATTATCTCGCCCCTGTTCGGGCGAATGGCGCTGCCGCCGTGTCCCTCCGTATATTCCGCGCCGCCCGCGTTGCCGGCAAACATATTGTAGCCCGATTCATCCGTCAGCACGTCCGAACGGTCGTCGAAAGACCATTGTCCCAGGATCGCGGCATCCAGCATAAAGCGGGAGCGTTCGGCGGGATTGGCGCCCGCGGAAGTGTCGCGCACGCCCATCACCGTGAGCGTGTATCCCGCGCGGTCTTCGGGCAGGCCCTCGAACTTCAGCAGAACAGTGCGGCCGTCGGCCTGCAGGGCGGCTTCGGTCACTTTCGCGCCGCGGTTTACGATATAGTAGTCGGTGTTGGCCGCGCTGTCGGGGTCAACTTCGCGGCTGAACGTGACGCTGGCCGTGTCAGCGCCGGTGAAGGCGAAGCGGAAGGCGCGGGGGGCAATATTGTCCGCGACCGTCCGGCAGGTCACGGTCTTCGACTCGCCGGAGCGGTTGCCGCCGCCGTCAACGGCCACCAGCTTGAAATCGTACTCGGACAATTCCTGCAGCCCCTCCGCCGTGTACGTATCCGCTGTGCCCTTGATCATGGCGAGCAGCCCGCCGTTCACGTACAGTTCGTAGTACCGCACGTCGCCTGCTTTCTTCCAGCTGAGTTTCACACTGTCAAACCGTTCGGACACGGCGGTGAGCTTTTCGGGCGCTTTGGGCGCGGACCTGTCCCCCGTATCACGGACGTTGAAGCCGGCAATACCGGTGACGCCGTCGGTGAAATTGCAGTGCACTGTCTTAGTCTCGCCGGGCTCAAGCCAGAAATAGTTGTCGTCGGGGCGGAACTTGTCGGTCACGCCCGCGCACTCGAAATTCACCGCCACCGCCGGGACGTCGCTCTTGTTGGTGAGGATGATGTCGCTGCCGCTGACCCGGTATTCCACCTCCGCGGAAGGCGTGGCAAACAGGCTGCCGGGGTCCTTCCCCGCGTTCATGAACACGAACGTTCTGGAGGTCTGTCCCCCGTCACGGTAGAGGGTGGTGACGATGAACAGAGGCGCGCTGTCGGTCTCGGCGGCGGTGAGGGTGAATTCGCCGCACTGCTTGTTGACGTCAACGGAGCCGGAGCCGGTATAGTGCTCCTCTTTGACCACGCGGAAGCGGCTGTCGTACGCCTTGACCGCCACTTCCCAGGAGGAGCCGGCCAGGGCGTCGTTGTCGTCCAGCACGTACACGGGCGCGGTGAGCGAGCGGTCCAGTTTGTCGTACGTATCGTAGCGGTCCAGTTTGAGCGCGGCCGTGAGCGGCTCGAACGCGTCCTGCAGGAACCAGTACGCCATCTTGGGCGCACCGTAATAATCCACCACGCTCCAGGAAGCGCCGGGATACACGTCGTTGAATTTGTACACGAACACCATCGACTGGGTCGGGAAATTCGCGCGGGAGTTGATCGCCGCCAGGTAGTCCGCCATGGTCTGCGCGATCTGGCTGCCCTGTACGAGGCTCGCGAGGGAGTCAACTTCCACGAACTGCGAGGCGTAGTGGATGAAGGTGTCAATATCATATCCGTACGGTGTCTGCGTCCAGCCCTTCGCGCCGTTGAACGTGGCGGTGTGGTAGGCGACCGTGCCCTTCGGATCGATCGGCCATTGCGCCATTTCCTTCTCCGTGGCAAAGCGCGCGATCGAATCCAGGTTCATCATGGCGTCCAGACCGTACTCGTGCAGGTTGCCCGCAAAATCATAGTATGCGGTGGCGTAATGCTCCGGCGTCTCGCCGCCCCAGTGGATGTGATCGTGCCGGATGCCCGCCGCCGCGTATCCGCCGTCCTGCCGCCAGAAATCGCGGGTGCCGTCGTACTGATAGGTCAGCTTGCCGATATTGTTCATCACTTTATCGTTCGCGGGGGCCTCGCCTTCGTTGCCGCCGCCGTACACCATGAGCGAGGGGTGGTTGCGGATGCGTTTGGTGTTCAGGATCACCGTCTCGTAAAGCACGTCCGCCGGCTGGTTTTTCTGGCTGTCCCAGCAGCACGGCCATTCCTGGTAAACGCAGATGCCGTATTCGTCGCACAGGTCGTAGTAATCGTCGGTCTCGCACATGCCGCCGCCCCAGGAGCGGAACGCGTTGAGGCCCTGGTCCTTGGCGCGGCAGAGGATGCGGTCGTAGTCTTCCCGCGTGAAGTTCATGGCGGCGTCGATGGTGCACCAGTTGGCGCCACGCAGAAACAGCGTTTTGCCGTTGATCATGGCGGTGCGGTTGTACATGGCCGTCTGCTCTTTGCGGCCGGTGGCGACCATCTTTAGCGTCCGCACGCCGAAACTTGTGACGTCGCTTGTCCGGCTGCCGCTGTCGCTGACGAACGTGGTCTCCAGCGTGTACAGGTTCTGCTCGCCGAAGCCGTTGGGCCACCAGAGGCGGAACTCGGGCAGGTCAAAGCGCAGCCGCACATTGCGGTCGCCCTTCTCCGCCGCCGCGGGCAATTTATACTCGAACGAATAGGCACCGCCCTCGAAATTCTTAGGTTTTATCGTGCCGTACAGCGTGCCGTTCACAAAGGTCTGTCCCCCGTTCAGATCGACCAGATCGACGCTCAGGTCCAGCGTGCCGGTCTCGTGGGATACGGTGGTGATGAACGGGTGGTCGAGGGCAACGTCCGTTTTGTCCGTCACTGTCACGGAGTTCCAGATGCCCAGCGGCGGCAGATCCGCGTAGTGCCAGGCGTAAGAACAGTTGAACACCACGGTCCGGGTGTAGTCGACGTACGGCTTCAGGTGCACGACCAGTTCGTTGGCGCCCTGCTTAATGTTTCCGCTGACGTCAATATACGGCCCGCCGAACATACCCTGATGCTCCCCGACTTTGACACCGTTCAGGAACACCTCCATGCGGTCGGCAACGCCCTCGAAGTTCAGGTACACATTGTGCCCCGCGCCGCTGTAATTGAAACTTTTTTTATAGTACCAGTCGCGCTTGAGCAGCTCCTTGGCAGCCGCGTCGTTCAGCCCCACCGTCGGGTCGCCGATCGCGCCGGCCTTGTACAGCGCGGTGGCAATACTCGCCGGCACCGCCACCGTATACGCCTTGCTCCAGTCGTTCCTGCCCTGATCCGAGAGCAGCCAATCACCCCCGTCCAGCACCATCCGGTAGTTCTGATCGGGGTCTGTCCCCTTTCCCGCTCTCAGGGAGATCTCTTCCGGGGCCTTGTCCATGGGCGAATCGGTCTTCATCGACGTTGCACGTTCCGCGTCGGCCATGCTGCGGGCAACCGCCACCGCCGCGCCCAGACTGAGCGCCAGCACCAACGTCAATACCGCTGCCGCTATCCTTATCCGGAAGCGCCGGTTCCAAATATACCTGTTGTTCGACCGTACGCTCATGGCCGATCTCCTTCCCGCAGTTCAGTGCTGCCGATCAAGGCGGTCAATTACTTCCCGCCCTTTTTCTTTTTGCTCACCAGTACAGCCGCCACCGCAGCGCCCGCGATGACCGCCGCCGCAGCCACTATCGCGACGATCAGACCGGCCTTTGAAGCAGGTCTGTCCCCCTTGTTAACGCCTCCGTTATTGCCGGAGGGAGCGGTCGTTTTGCCCGGTATGGGCGTCTTCTCATCGGCGGCAGGTCCGTCGGTCGGGTCCGCGGGCACGTCCGTCGGCGCTGGCATGGGAGCCTGGGTCGGGACCGCCGTCGGCGCTTTGGTCGGCACCTCGGTAGGCCGCGTGTACCCCTCGGGGTAGTTGGCCTCCACCATGCCGATCACGTCCGCACGCGCGCCCGCCGGATCCGAGTACAGCTTTTTGATCAGCTCCGCGCTTAACTCATGGTCCGCCAGGATCAGTTCATCGTAATAGCCCGCGCACACCAACTGACCGTCGCAGAGCGAACCCAGCGCGATGTAATCGACCTCCGGATCCAGCCCCTTCATGCGCCTCGGCGTGCCGTTGCGGTATACCTCCTCGCCGTCCACATAAACGACGAATCCGCCGGAACCGTTGGTGCAGGCGATATGATACAGTTTACCCCGCTCGATCTCGGCAAGACCGCGCACGTCCTGTCCGCCGCCGGTACTGTACGAACTCAGCGAGGCTTTGTCGCCGTCAACGCTCAGATACAGCTCGAAATGATGATCCGTGTCCTTCTCGGCGATCGCGAACAACGCGGCAAAAGCATCATGCTGATTCTCATCCCACTGCGCCCAGAACGCGACCGTAAACTCGGTCAGATCCATTCCCTCGGGCAGCCCCTCGGTATAAATACCCTCATAAAGTTCCGCGCCGCCGTTCAATTTGACCTCCCTAAAGACGGGATCCGTTTCGTTGAAATCCAGATCCACGCGCAGGTGAGAGTAGTCCGCGGCGCTGTTGTCCAGAGGCCAGTACAGGACCGTATTGCCGCCGCCCGGATTCGATGCCGGGGGCTCCGTCGGCGCAGGCGTGATCACCGGCTCATCCGGCACGTCCGGCGTGATCGCCGCCGAACCGTCGGCCCAGCTCTTTAGTTTGGCGCCATCCGCGTACGCGGCGGCAACGTCCTCCGGCTTCAGCGCGAAGGCTGCATAAAACGCGTCGTCAATGCATCCGTTAAAGCAGAACGTCTCTCCGTCGTGGTTGAGCGCTCCGACCGTTACGGTGTTGTAATATTTCAGCGACTTCCCCAGCGGCGCCGACGCGGCTTTCTCGCCGTACAGCTCGCCGTTCACAAAGAAGCGCAGCGTATTGCCGTTGAAAGTCACCGCCACGTGCGTCCAGGTGTCGTATGGCACGAAAGGCCCGTCGTTTTCATTGGCAAAGCCGTTGTTCGCCGCGGGCGCGTACACCAGCAGCGTGCCGCCGCCTTCGTCCGGCGACGCGTGGCCGATGTGGATCTGGTAGCGGTCATTGCCGTCGCCGCCGGTGTCGCCCTTGGACATTATGATGTTCCATTCCTCCGCGCCTTCCGCCAGTTTGAACCACGCGCCCATACTGAATCCGCCGAGAGTGTCCTCGGTCAATTCCTCGCTCTTCACCGCCCCGCCGTCCGCCGGAGCCAGCGCGCTGCCGGAATGGCCTTCCGAAAACGCCGCGTCCCCGTTTTTGGCGGCAACATGCAGCTTTCCGGACGCATCCGTCAGGTCGCCGTCAAACGCCCAATAATGGAGTACATTTGCGGCCGCCGCCCGGACTTTTACCGCGTTCGACACGCCGCCCGGAGCAAGCATCGCAGTCATTACCGCCGCCAGCAACGCCGCGATGATCTTTAACGTTCTTTTACCGTGATGTGCAAATACTTTTTTCATGCTCGGTTTCCCCCTGTGCGTAAATTGTTTATTTACACTCTTTGTACTTAAACTTTCCTGACCCAGACCGGGCTTGACCAGCCAAATCTGCCGTCCGCAAGTTCGACGCGGACATAGAAGCAATCTTCACCGGTCTCGCGCTCGTAATCGAAGATCAGCCCGCGCTTGCTGCCTTTAAGCATAATATAATCGCGCAGGTTCTTCACCAGCGTGACTTTTTTGACCGCGCAGTCCGCCTCCACCGAAAACCATACGGCGAGTTCCTCATCGGCCCCCGCGCAGAACTCCTCGCCCATATAATGGCCGTTCACGCGAAAATCGATGACCATCCGGCCGCCCATAAACGCGTAGCAGCGGCGGGCCTTCAGCGCGGCAAACAGTTCCGGAAGTGTGTTGTCCTTCGCCCAGATGCCGGTGAGCCCCTGGCAATTCCACGGATACGGCGCGTCTAAAAACATTGCCCCGGTGCCGGAGTGGTTGTCCGAGCCGCCGATGCAGCCCATTTTTGCCCCCCGCCTGAGCGCGTCCTGCCAGAAGCCCCCGTCACACGCGGAATTGCCGTCGAACGCCGGATTCCCCATATATTCGGCCGCGTCGGCAATCGAATACAGCTCGATCAGGGGCGTGAACAATTCCTCCGGGATATGCTTCAGATCTACGCCGGCGGAAAACATATACGTATCGTGGGGAACAAGTATCACGTCGTCCCGGGAAAGCGCCGCGCGCAGTTCATCCGCCGTGAATTCGCCGTCTCGAACGCCGCGGATCATACTGCCGCCGCAGGTGCCGTAATAGACCACCAGATTGTTGTAATACGGGTACGAATCGCGCTCGTAAGCCGGTATCACCGTGAACTTCCCGGGTTCGCTGTATTCCGCGGCTTTTTGCAATATGAGCTCCCATTTGGAGGGACTCCCCGACCAAAGCGCCGGGCGCCCCACGCCGCCGTGGTCGTGATCGGCGATCGCCGCGAAATCGATCCCCCGGCTTTTCAGATTTCGGAAATAGGTGTCAATATCCACCGAACCGTCGGACAGCGTCGTGTGCCCGTGCATTTCTCCGATATACGCGCTGTACTCCGGCGGCGCGGGGTCAAATTTGTGTTCCGCACGGTTCAGATCCGCCCAGCTCACTCCTGCGTCTTTGTACACCTGATCGGTGAATTCGGCGCATCTCCCCGGGGTATCATATCTGCGTGCAATTTTTTTCTCGGGATGAGTCATGTCGATCTGCCTCCGCTTCAAACTTCAGTTATATATTATATTAAATATATAAGCGGTTTTTGTCAAGAAAAAAGCGGACAATGGCTGTTACTCCCGAAATCGTAATGACAATGCTTGATTCAAGCATTGCGACAGATAACGCCTGTGAAAACAGGTAATATCCTGTCATTTTCATTTTTCATGCGGATTTCCCTTCAAAAATAAACAAAAACCCATGA
>JAEEGL015876063.1_pt1 | contig 10710 bp, 9 predicted proteins | sample 9134231 | NCBI WGS metagenome assembly JAEEGL01 (sample SAMN16246548, study PRJNA631951) | gut metagenome | biome: gut microbiome; feature: rumen; material: fiber-attached | host: Bos | place: Iran: Karaj | collected 2018-10 | reverse complement strand
GTATAATCAACGTGGCGAGGACGTTATTTCCTTCCGTCGCAACGTTCTTGTTAAAAAAAGAGATATTTAACTCCATATCATATGAGCGAGACTTATTTGATGCGCAGCTTGATGTTTGTGCCTGCGCATAACCAAAAGCTTTTGGATAGCAGCCTTCGCAGAGATGCAGATGTGCTGTTGTTGGATATTGAGGACTCAGTTCCTGTAGTTGATAAACAACAGGCGCGTGATAATGTAAAAGAGTTTGTTACGCGGCCGGAGGCTCAAGGTAAGTTAATCTTCCCGCGCGTTAATGATCGTGAGAGCGGAGAACTGCTGAAAGACCTCTATCAGCTCACAATCCCGGGTGTCACGGGATTCATGTATCCTAAGTCAACCAAGGAGGAGGATGTCTATTTCGTAGGCAAACTCCTGGAGACAATAGAGTATGAAAAGCAGATACCTGTGGGCACGTTCAAGCTCATCCCTCTGATAGAAACGGCCGGCGCCATTGTAAACATTAAGGAAATCTGCACTGCATGCACTCGTGTCATTGCTGTTGCATTTGGTTGTGAAGACTACGTGACCGACCTTGGAGGCAAGCACGATCCGGATGGCCAGAGTATCTTCTATGCACGCAATGCCATCGTAAATGCCGCACGTTCAACAGGTGTTCTTCCTATAGACACGGTACACATCAAAGTCCATGATCTAGAAGATTTGGAGAAGAACCTTATCCTTGCCAAGAACCTCGGCTTTGAAGGAATGCTTGTCCTCAATCCAAAAGAACTTCCCCTCGTTAATCAATACTTCTCCCCGTCAGATGAAGAGGTTGCATGGGCTGAAGAGATGGTTCAGCTGACAGCAGAAGCAAAGGCTGAAGGTAAAGGTGTGGCCGTAAAGGAAGGTAAGTTTATTGGACCGCCTATGTTGAAGATGGCAGAAAAGATACTGTCAAAATATGAAAAAATAAGTAATAAGTAACCTGTTAATAAAATAATTATGAGCAAGAAAGTAGTTATTATTGGCGGAGAAGGCAACGGCGGTGTTATTGCCTCCTGCATTGAAGATAATAGGAATCGTTTTGGTGATATGGAATGGGAAGTGGTAGGTTTCCTCAATGATTTTGAGAAAGAAGTGGATGGCTTTCCTGTGATTGGAAAGTTGGAAGATTTACCAAGGTTGTTAGAAACGACAGATTATTATTTCTCATGGGCTATTCATCTTGTAGGAAGGAACTATAAAACTGCAGAGATGTTTGCTGCGGTGAATATTCCCGACGACAGGTTGGCGACAATCATACATAAATCAGCCTTTATTGGTAAAGGAGCAACGCTTTGTCCCGGTGCATTTGTTATGTACAATTGTTATATAGGCCCCAACGCACATGTGGGGAAGTGTAGCCTTGTAATGGCGAACTGTAGCATTGGACATGATACTTGGATTGACGATCTGTGTCATTGCTCCGTTGGTGCTATAATGACAGGGTATTCGAAGTTGGAATATTGTTCCGACTTGGCTGTGGGCGCAACACTTATTGCATATAAAGTCGTAGGTAAGTATTCGATGGTTGCAGCCAACGCACTCGGAACGCATGATGTGCCTGAAGGCGAGATTTGGGCAGGAACTCCTGCGAAGTTCTTAAAACCGATGAGTAAAGATTAATTTAGAATTTTAAGATATATGAATATACCTTTTTTGAGTCTTAAAGATGTAACTGCTCTTCACGGGGCAGAAATCAACGAGGCAGTAACTCGCGTAGTCAATAATGGTTGGTACCTTCAGGGTAAAGAGAATGAGAAGTTTGAAGCCAACTACGCCAAGTTTATAGGCTCTAAATATTGTATCGGTTGCGCCAATGGTTTGGATGCGCTTATCTGGATATTCCGTGCATACATCGAGATGGGCGTGATGCAGCCAGGTGACGAGGTGATTGTTCCTGCAAACACCTACATTGCCACCATCCTTGCAATCACGGAGAATGGTTTGAAGCCCGTTCTTGTGGAGCCTAAACTCAATACATTGGAGATTGATGATGACCTCATTGAGGCTGCCATTACTCCTAGAACCAAAGCGATTGCTATTGTACACTTATATGGTCGTATTGCATATACCGATAAGATTGGTGAACTATGCAAGAAATACAATCTGAAACTGGTAGAAGATAATGCACAGGCGCACGGGTGCAAAGCACCGGTTCAAGGTTCAGGGTTCAAGGTTACTGGTTCGCTGGGTGATGCTGCTGGTCATAGTTTCTATCCGGGAAAGAACCTTGGCGCTCTTGGTGATGGTGGCGCAGTAACCACCAATGATCCAGAACTGGCTGCTGCGGTGCGTGCACTGGCCAACTACGGCTCGCAGAAGAAGTATGTGTTCAAGTACACCGGTCGCAATAGCCGTTTGGATGAGATCCAGGCTGCTGTGTTGGATGTAAAATTGAAGTATCTGGTAGAGGACAACACCCACCGCAAGGAGGTGGCTCACTATTACTATGAGCATATCAACAATCCGCTGATTACACTTCCTGACCTGCTGCCAGACGAGCAGAACGCCTATCACCTGTTCCCGATACTGGTGGGAGGAGGCAGGCGCGATGCCCTGCACGACTATTTGGAGCAGAATGGCGTAGGTACGGTGATTCACTATCCCATTGCTCCCCATAAGCAAGAGTGCTATGCCAAGGAAGCGTGGAACATTCCGCAGCTGAGTCTGCCTATCACCGAGCGGATTGCCGACGAGGAGCTGAGTCTGCCTATTGGACCGGCAATCATGTTGGAGGAATTTGCTGAGGTGGTGAGATTGATAAACTTATTCAAATAAGAAGGATTGATTGGTCTCATGCCTAATACCACCTCAAATAATAAGAGAATAGCAAAGAATACTTTGTTTCTATACCTCAGAATGCTCTTAACCATGGGTGTGACGTTGTTCACATCGCGTGTGATACTTAGAACATTAGGAGTAGATGATTATGGAATATACAATGTCGTAGGTGGTTTTGTATCTATGTTTGCTGTACTAAGCAATTCGCTTTCTGCTGCAATTAGTAGATTTATTACTTATGAGTTAGGTGGTGGTGATTTGAAAAAACTAAAAACAGTTTTCTCAACGGGCGTGACAATTCAAATAGGCCTATCCGTTCTAATAATATTACTATGTGAGATAATTGGTGTTTGGTTTCTTAACAATAAGATGGTTATACCTTCAGACCGTCTTTATGCAGCAAATTGGGTTTTGCAATTTTGCACGTTGTCGTTCTGTTTAGGCCTTATAAGCGTTCCATACAATGCTGCCATAACTGCACATGAACGCATGGACGCATTTGCATATATTGGTATATTAGAGGTAACGCTTAAGTTAGTGATTGCATATATGATTAAGATATCTCCGATAGACAAACTTATAAGTTATGCAATTCTGCTTTTTTGCGTTAGTTTATTGATACGTTTTATTTATGGCTATTATTGTAAACGTCATTTTGAGGAATGTACCTATAAGTTTGTATTTGATAAGCCATTGTTAAAGGAGATGACCAGTTTTGCTGGGTGGAGTTTCTTCGGAAATACAGCATTTCTATTAAATACGCAAGGCGTAAATATGCTGATTAATGTGTATTTTGGAGTAGGTGTCAATGCCGCACGAGGTATTGCAGCACAGATAGACTCTGCTGTACGCCAATTTATCATCAGCTTCACAACTGCAGTCAATCCCCAAATTACAAAATCATATGCTTCTGGAGACTATGGATATATGAATATGTTGATATGTCGTAGTTCGAAATTATCTGGCTATCTGCTCCTTTATTTTGCGGTGCCCATAATTATAGAAGCCCATGAGGTATTGACCATTTGGCTTGGTATTGTACCAAATTATTCGGCTATATTCTTACGGTTGACCCTTTTCAACGCCTTCTTTGATACAATTTTTTCGGGAGCCTTGGTAACTGCTATAATGGCCACAGGGAAAATAAAGCGATATCAAATTGTTATAACACTGTGTGGCTTTGGAGTGTTTCCCTTGACTTGGTTTCTCTATTACATAGGTATGCCTCCTTATTTTTCATATATAGCGTATGGCTCTATTTACTTTGCTTTAATCTTTGTAAGATTATATCTTGTAAAGGACTATATTCATTTGTCACCAATGAAATACATCAAGGATGTAATGCTATCATATGTACCAGTAGTCATTGTTGCTTTCTCAGTACCATTTCTGATTACAATGTATATGAGCGAAGGTATAGCTAGACTATTAGTTGTATGTGTAATCTCAGTTGTTGTAACAACTATCTCAATATATCTTTTGGGCCTTACAAAGCCAGAAAAGATTTTTGTTAAAGAATCCCTATCTAATTTCCTAATTAAAATTAAGCAATGAGTTTAATGTTATATATAAAAAGAGGAATATCATACATTTTGAGAGGTACTCCAATTAAGCACACAACGGCAGAGATTTCATATTTAAAACCAAACAACCATCTTGCTGGGAAAAAGATTATCATTACTGGTGGGGGGAGAGGACTTGGTGCATCTATGGCAGAAAAATTTGTCAGTGAAGGTGCTGATGTACTTATAGTTGGGCGCACGGAGAGGACAGTAAAAGATACGGCTGAAAGAATAGGGTGTAAATACATGACACTTGATGTATGTAAAATAGATTCGTTTACTGATTTTATACATAATGCAGACGAATTGTTATGTGGCGCTAATTGTCTTGTAAATAATGCAGGTATTTCTTTACATGAAAAAACCTTCTTTGATGTCACACCAGACACTTTTGACAGACAAATAGATACAAATTTCAAGGGCGCCTTCTTTCTTACGCAGGAGTTTATTAAAATGGTCAAGAAAACCAATCGTCCCGCAAATGTCCTATTTGTGTCTTCTGAAACAGGTGACACTATGGATTTTAGACCGTATGGTTTTACAAAAGCGGCAGTTAATAGTATGGTTCAAGGGCTTGCGTACCTTTTTGCAAATGATGGTATTCGCATAAATGCCGTGGCTCCTGGAATTACTGCGTCAGAGATGACTGGACTCTCGGGTGAAGGTAATCTTTATCTCTCTAGCAACCATACCGAACGCGTATATCTTCCAGAGGAAGTTGCAGAGACGGCATGTTTCCTTCTGTCAGAAGCAAGTGGGTGTGTGTCGGGACAGATAATCACTTGTAACAATGCAAAAACAATCAATGCACGATGGAAATAAAAAATATGGAAAAAAAATATTATTCAGATGAACGCGCTGTTCAAATTATCGTTTCCTTGCTAAAGGCAAATGGTATCAAAAAAATAATTGCCTCTCCAGGCACCACTAATCTTACCTTTGTGGGAAGTGTGCAGCAGGATCCCTGGTTCGAAGTGTATTCTTCGGTTGATGAGAGGTCTGCTGCTTATATAGCATGTGGCTTGTCATCAGAGAGCGGTGAGCCTGTTGTGCTTACTTGTACTGGTGCAACAGCGTCACGCAACTACTACTCAGGTCTCACAGAGGCATATTATCGTAAACTTCCGATTTTGGCAATCACATCACACCAGGGAAATGATCGCATTGGGCATTTGATTGCGCAAAATTTAGATAGAAGAAATATTCCGAATGATATTGTCAAATTATCTGTAGAGGTACCTTTTGTTACAAATGAAAGAGAAGAATTTCAGGCTACAATTGAGGCAAACAAAGCGATTCTTGAATTGACAAGGAATGGTGGTGGGCCAGTTCACATCAACCTATTTACACGTTATAGTAGGAATTTTTCGGTTCAAGAATTGCCTCCGGCACGAGTTATCAGACGCTACTATTGTAGTAATGAGTTGCCGTCACTAGAAGGTAAAAAAGTTGCAGTATTCGTTGGCTCTCATGCAAAATTCAATAAAGAGCTCAATGTTGCTGTAGAGAATTTCTGCAGCACTTTTGATGCTGTTGTTTTTTGCGACCATACAAGTGGGTATTATGGGAAATATTGTGCCCAGATGTGCCTCCCATTCTCACAAACTCAGTTTGTTTCATCCAACCGTTATGTGGATATATGTATTCACATTGGCGAAGTATCTGGATCAGAGGGATTAGAGCCTATTGCGAAAGAAGTATGGAGAGTAAGTGAAGATGGAGAAATCAGAGATACATATAAGAAGCTTACCAATGTGTTCCAGATGCCAGAGGTGGAATTCTTTAAGTATTATGCACCTAATGCGAGCGAGAAACATGCGTATATTGATTTGTGCAATGCAGATTATCAAAAGGTCTATAATGCAATACCAGAATTACCATTTAGTAATATTTGGGTTGCAAAGACACTTTCTCAAAAGCTGCCAGCATCTTCTGTTTTGCATTTGGGCATTCTAAACTCTTTACGTTCATGGAATTTTTTCAAACTTCCAGAAGGTGTAGAGACGAATTGTAATGTGGGCGGATTTGGTATTGATGGTGATATTAGTTCTTTGTTGGGCGCATCGTTTGTACATCCCGATAAATTATATTTTGTTGCAATAGGTGATTTGGCGTTCTTCTATGATATGAATGTCCTGGGGAACAGACATATGGGTAAGAACGTCAGGGTTCTGCTAGTGAATAACGGATGCGGTTCAGAGTTCAAACTCTATTCACATCCATGTTATGCCTTTGGGGACGATGCAAATAAATATATGGCTGCTGCGGGTCACTTTGGAAATAAATCCTCTATGCTTGTAAAGCATTATGCGGAAGATTTGGGATTTTTATATTTGACGGCATCTTCAAAAGAAGAATTTGAGAATAATATAGACAGGTTCGTAAATGTAGAAATACATAGACCAATTATTTTCGAAGTATTTACAGAGCACAATAATGAGAGTGATGCTCTTCATTCAATAAAAACATCATATCAAGATTCCGGACGTATTGCAAAACAGAAGGTCGCAAACGTTCTTCGTGCCATAGGCGGAGATAAAGTTGTTGATGCTATAAAATCAATAATAAAATAATGAGAATAGGAATCTTAACTCATCCACAAGGAAAAAACTATGGGGGAATTCTCCAATGCTATGCATTATCGGAAGTCCTCAAATCCTTGGGACATGAGCCAATAGTTATACAACGGAAAACAAACCGACAACCTATACTGCGACGAATAGCTCATCATGTACTAGAAGTCGTGAGATGGCTTAGAGGTCAACACCGTAGAGAAGGAACGGAAAAAATATTGACTTTTGTTGATAGTTACCTCAAGAGGACAGTCCCTGTGACCAATCCACGACAAATGAAGAATATCTGCAATCAATATAAACTGGATGCTGTATTTGTTGGCAGCGATCAAGTATGGCGTAGGGATTTTGCTATCAATTTTGGCTATGAGTATTTTCTCGATTTTGTCCCCCAAAACGTAACAAAGTTTTCTTATGCCGCATCATTCGGTCTTAGTAACTGGCAGTACACACCTGAAGAAACACTGAGGATAAAAAGTCTATTAAGTGAATATAACGGGATTTCTGTTAGAGAAGATGAGGCCGTGGCTTTATGCAAAGAGAATTTGGGACTTGATGTAGAACAAATGGTAGACCCTACTTTGTTGCTAAAACCTGAGGATTATGACAATGTGTCATCACCTAGGCTCACGGATGAAAAATACGTTTTTGTTTACTGGCTGGGTGAAGAAAACCGAATTAGAGAGTCTGTTTCAAAATCAGAAGAAGAGGGGTATAAAATAATCTATATTGGGCTAAGAGAGCAAAGAACAATGCCTCCTGTTAGCGATTGGATTTCTTATATAAAGTATGCAAATAAAGTGATTACAGACTCATTTCATTGTTGTGTTTTTGCAATCCTTTATCATCGCCCGCTTCAAGTTCTTGAAAACAAATCGGGGGGCTACGGACGCATTGTATCTCTGTTCCAATCTTTAAATCTCGATGCAGAGAAAGTGAGAGTAATGGATGAAAAGGATTGTCAAGCTGCAGAGCAATGCTTGGCTAAAATGAGAGAAAATTCTTATAGTTTCCTAAAAGAACATATAGTATGACGTTGACTTTTTTTTCAAATTTTCTGAACATACATCAGTTACCCTTTTGCTTAGAACTGATTAAGCATTTGGGGGAAGACAACTTTCGCTTTGTCGCAACATCCAAGTTGGCAAGTGATCGTGTTGCAATGGGATTTGAAGATATGAATCTCAAACCCTTTGTCGTCAGGACCTATGACGCTACAGGTGAAGGATATCAAGAAGCTCTTCGTCTTGCTGTCGAAAGCGATGTGGCTATAATGGGCTCAGCTCCATCGGAATTCACTGAGGTCAGAATGCGCACCAACAAATTGACATTCCAATATACCGAAAGGTTGTTGAAACGCGGTTGGAGAGTATTCACGATGCCTGGTTTTTATCGTTCAGCATATCGCCAGTTTTTCAGGTACCGCAAGAAGAATCAGTATATTCTTTGTGCGAGTGCCTATACTGCACCCGATCTTGAAAAACTTGGATGGCCAAGAAGCAAATGTTTCAAGTGGGGATATTTCCCAGAGGTCAATGTCGCAGAAGCGCGAGATTACGAAAAAGTAGGATTGAAGCACCAGGGTGTTTCCATCCTATGGGCCGGTAGGCTCATAGGATTGAAACACCCGGAAGTTGCCATTCAGATAGCGGATGCATTGAAAAAAGCAGGGAAAGCATTTACAATAAGGATTATTGGCGATGGTGAGAAAATGGATTCTTTGAAACATGAAATAAAAGCAAAAAAAATGGAGGACTGCATCACCATGCTCGGTTCGCAACCTCATGAAGTGGTGTTGGAGGAGATGCAAAAAGCAGACATATATCTTTTTACATCCGATAGAAACGAAGGTTGGGGAGCAGTTTTAAATGAAGCAATGAGTTCAGGATGCGCAGTTGTGGCAAGTGATGCTATAGGTTCAGCTCCGTTTTTGATTGAGAATGGAAAGAATGGGTATATGTATCGTGATGGCGATATTAATGACCTGTTACAAAAAGTGTGTAGTCTTATTGATAATCCCCAGAAGAGAAATCAATTTTCTGATGAGGCTATAAAAACTATCGGCGAAGAATGGAGTATTGATAATGCAACTAATAATTTGATAAAACTTATACATGGTCTTCATAAGGATGGGAAAACACCAATTGAAACTGGACCATGTAGTTTGGCATAATATAGTGCCTATCATAATAATTCTAAAAAAGAACGTATGATTTATTCGTTATTATTTATAAACGCAATTTGTACTTTTATTGCGTATTTTGATAAGGGAAGATACTTAAAGTGGTCAATAGGATTATTATGCTTGTTTCTCGGATTACGATATAATTTCGGTAATGACTTTATGGCGTATTACGAGAATTTTAAATGGAGCTATGATGAAATGATATCAATGGATGTTGAGCCAGGATATGCATTGCTCTGTCAATGGTTTCATCCATTTGGTTACTTCTGTATGCAGTTTTTTATTGCATGTTGTTTCTGTACAATTCTGTATCAATCCATTAAGAGGTATGTTGCACCACAATATTATTGGCTCGTAGTTTTTTCTATTATCTCAAATGCAGACCTCATTTTCTTTGGTGCCTCGGCAGTACGCCAGACTATTGCATTTACTTGCATATTATTATCTATGCCTTTCTTAGAAAAGAAAAAAGTATTGCCCTATATGGGGTTAATATTGCTTGCCACCTCCTTCCACATGAGTGCAATACTTTTTGTTTTATTGTACCCTTTTATCTATATGGATTTCAGAAAAAAAAGCAATATAGCTATTCTTGTCATCACATCGATAGCTTTGGTAACAGTCCTCAAAACAGTTTTCTATGGTTATTTGTCAAATATTACCGAACAAAACTTTGAGAAGTATTATCAGCGATATGGTGAGAGTGATACAGCCATTGGCGGTGGTGAAATAGGAACCATTATACGATTAATAGTTCTTTTATTTTTTATTTTTGCTATGAAGAATTCTTCTTCGGCATTGTCTGACAGAATACGCAATATCTTTATGGTTATGGGCTTTGCTGGTGTTGTTGTTTTTACAATGCGAGAACAGGTCATGCTGCAGCGCTATTGTATGTATTTTTCTTATTTCTTTAGTTTCGCATATTCTACCGTTCTGGAACGAGGATGTAAAATAGGCAAATTAAAACTTGATAAGGTATTTATTAGTTTGATAGTTATTTGGAATACTTATATGGCATTAACGTTTGCTTATGGGAATAAACTATTTGAATATCATACAATATTTGAAGCATAAATGAAACTTATAAACAAAGAAAAACTTAAGCAGTTTAGACTAATTTGATTGCTTGTTATGGAGTATAGAAGCTGGAATTCCAGACGAAGCTATAATAGAGGAAAGCATAATACAATAAAAAAAAGAGGTATCAGCATACATTCAAAGTTACAGATTTCTGGCAATGGTAATGAAGTGATTATTGAGAAAAATGCAATTGTCGTAAAAGCTCATATATACCTTTCAGGAAATAACAATAGAATAATCATCTGTGAAGGGGCCTATATAGAAGGCACAGATATATGCATGGAAGATAATAACCTTCATTTGGTAATTGGAAGAAATACATTCGTCGGTCCAAGCCATCTTGCAGTAACTGAAGATGGAAGTAAACTGCAAATAGGTGATGATTGCATGATTTCATCACATGTCCAAATACGAACAGGGGATTCTCACGCGATAGTAGACATGCAAGGGAACAGAATTAATCCCGCAAAATCCGTCACAATTGGTAATCACTGTTGGTTAGGAG
>JAEEGL015801572.1_pt1 | contig 10710 bp, 9 predicted proteins | sample 9134231 | NCBI WGS metagenome assembly JAEEGL01 (sample SAMN16246548, study PRJNA631951) | gut metagenome | biome: gut microbiome; feature: rumen; material: fiber-attached | host: Bos | place: Iran: Karaj | collected 2018-10 | reverse complement strand
TGATATCGGATTCTGCGAAGGTGATATTGTTCGCGGAATCAACGGGATGTACGAAGAGAATGAAATGCGTGTTCTTCGCGTGGATCCCCTGAAAAGAACACTGGTTGTCGAAATGGAACTCTTTGGAAGGAAACTGCCGATATCCGTTCTGGCAGACAATGTGGTAAAAAAATGAAGAAAGTGATCACGTATGGCTCTTTTGATCTGTTTCATGAGGGCCATTATCAATTACTGAAAAGAGCAAAAGCCCTTGGTGACCACCTGACAGTCGGGGTCACGACGGAGCATTTTGATCAGATGCGCGGCAAGCTGAATCTGGCGGATTCGCTCATGACCAGAATCGAGAATGTCAAGAAGACGGGTTTTGCCGATGAGATCATTGTTGAGGATCATGAAGGGCAGAAGATCGAGGATATCCAGCGCTACGGAATTGATGTGTTCACGCTCGGCAGTGACTGGGAAGGCAGATTTGATTATCTGAAGCAGTACTGCGAAGTAGTATATTTACCGAGAACTGCCGGCATTTCATCGACGGCAATCCGCGAGGACCTTCACAAGATCGTGCGGATCGGGATTATCGGCACCGGGCGTATTGCGCCCCGCTTTTTCAAGGAGACGAGTTTTGTTTCCGGTATTGAAGTTGTGAATGCGTATAACCCGGAGTCGGAGAGTGCCAAGGCTTTCGGAGAGCTGTTTCAGGTTCATGTTTATACGGATGATTTTGATGCGTTTCTCTCCGAGACGGATGCGGTGTATGTGGCGTCGCCGAATGAGACGCACAGTGATTACGTTCGCAAAGCGCTCGTCGCAGGGAAGCATGTTCTTTGCGAAAAGCCCATGACCTTCACGTATGCGGAAGCGGTGGAGCTTTATGAACTTGCCAAGAAGAACAAAGTGACGCTGATGGAAGGCATCCGGACAGCGTATATTCCGGGCTTTTCGCAGCTTTTGTCAGTGGCAAAAAGCGGCGTGATCGGCGAGATCTGCGATGTCAACGCATGCTTTACGAGAATCGGCACACCGGGATCGAGAGAGATGACCGATGCCAAGTACAGCGGTGCATTTCTGGAATACAGCAGCTATACGATGCTGCCGATCTTTAAACTGTTTGGAAAAGATTACAAAAAGGTGGAAATTGAGAGCATCTACGGGAAGGATGGGATCGACATCTTTACCAAGGTGCATTTTTATTATGATAATAAGCTTGCAACGGCGGAGTCCGGTGCGGGTGTTAAGTCGGAGGGTCAGCTTGTCATTTCCGGTACGCAGGGATATATCCTTGCAAAGTCGCCATGGTGGCTTACAAGAGAGTTTGATGTTAGATACGAGGATCCGAACAAGATCGATCATTATGAGACTGCTTTCAGTGGCGAAGACGGTCTACGTTATGAGATCGCCGAGTTTGTATCCAAGATTAACGGAACGGGCGGCAATGACTATAAACTGACGGCGGGAGAGTCTATCGCCATGGCGCATGTCGTGGAGAAGTTTATGAAGAAGCGAAAGGAATACCAGGACAAACTGTGATCAGACTGGGAATCATCGGAACGGGGAGAATTGCGAAGCGCTTTGTCCCGGAGGCTTTGTGCGTAGAAGGTCTTGCGGTTACGGCGGTGTACAATCCGCATGCAAAAAGTGCAGATCGATTCGTGCAGGATGTATGCCGGGAGATAGATGTCCTTGGAACAGATGATCCCGATGTGTTTTGGGATCACGTGGATGCCGTATACATCGCATCGCCGCATGAGACGCATGCGGACTATATACAGCAGTGTTTGCACAATGGAAAGCATGTTCTCTGCGAAAAGCCGATGACCTTAACGAAAGCGGATGCTGAGGCATGCTTTTTTGCTGCGGCTTCCAAAGGTCTTGTGCTGATGGAAGGCATCAAGACTGCATATTGTCCCGGCTATCGCAAGGTACTCGAGCTTGCGAAAAGTGGCATGATCGGAGAGATCAGATATATCGACAGCTGCTTTACAAAGCTGGAGAAGACGGGAAGTCGCGAACTGACAGATATTAAATACGGTGGAAGTTTTACGGAATTAGGGAGCTATGTGATGCTCCCTATATTTGATTGTGCAGATGAATGGGGCGAACCTGTTTTTTCATCTGTCTGTGATGAAAAGGGAATCGACCTTTTTACCGGGGTGTCTTTGAGCGGAGCGCAGTGTATGGCTTCTGCAGAGTGTGGCCTGGGTGTCAAGTCGGAGGGAAGGCTCCTGATCGGTGGGACCAAGGGCTTCATCAAAGTGAATGCGCCGTGGTGGAAGACAAGCCGGATCGAGGTACATTTTGAAGACGAATCCAAGACGATGTATTATGATGAGACGTTTGAGGGCGATGGGTTACGATATGAGATCGCGGCGTTTGTGCGGATGATCGAAGAAGGGGTTGCTGGAAGTAATGCAGAAGCACGGGAACGCAGCGTTTTTGTTTCGGGGATGATGGAACGGTTTTTGGAAAAGCGTAAGACATTTTAGAAGTGAATTGAAACAGAATGGAGCAGGAAGTATGAAGATATGGGCACACAGAGGATGCAGTCAGCTGTATCCGGAAAATACATTACTTGCGTTTGAAAAGGCGGCAGCGCTTTTCGATAAGGGTCTTACCGGGATTGAACTGGATGTGCAACTGACAAAAGATGGCGAGATCGTTGTGATCCATGATGAGCGAATCGATCGAACGACGGACGGTTATGGATTCGTTAGGGATTATACACTTTCGGAGCTTAAGACTTTTCACATTCACTCGGGAAGAACGGAAGCGGAGCGGATCCCGACACTGACGGAAGTGCTGGATCTGATCGAGGCACCCATGCGAAAAGGCTTTCGACTGAACATCGAGCTGAAGAACGGTGTCTATCCGTACCCGGGTATGGAAGAAAAAGTGCATGCACTGGTCGAGCGGTATGAGGTTCATGAGCAAGTGGTTTATTCGAGTTTTCACGCAAGATCGCTTTCCATCATGAGAAGTATTGATCCGCATGTCGAGATCGGCATTTTGGACGGAAGGGTTTCGGACTGCCTGTATAAACTGAAAGGCGGGTGCGGTGCCGGCGCGCTCCATCCGGCGGGCTGGGGGATCGACCTTTCGAAAGAAGAGCTTGAGGGGTACACTGTGCGCGCCTGGTTTGGCGGTCATCTGTATCCTGAAAAGCCGACCGGCGGGAAGATGAATCTGCAGGCTTTGGAAGATAAGGGCGTGACCGACGTTTTCTTAAATGAGCCGGAAGCATATCTGTAAGATCGAGAGAGCGGGAGTATGAGAAGAAACAACAAAGAGCAGTGCCTGGAGCTTGTAAGAACGCTGGAAGAGGCGCATGCTGAGATCGGAAAATACATTGAGAAGACGGACGTCAGAACGGCTTCGGCGCTTTTGGGAGAGTGCCAGGATGCAGCCGTATCGATCGGAAATATCGTGGAAGCGTCGGAAGGCGAGGGGACAGAAGCTGTAAAGTGCCTGGAAGAATACTGCGAGTTGGTCTATACGATCAATGAGGAGATTAATTCAGGCGACTACCTCAATGCCGGGAGCATCGAAAAAAGGCTACGTAAATCCATTATTCAAGCCGGCAGTGCGATTCGTGCACTCCCTACGAAGCGCGTGGCAGTGTTTTTACCATACAAAGCTTCCATGTGGGATTCGCTTGAATCGATTTGGATGGCAGCGGATGCCGATCCTGATTGTGACGCATATGTCATTCCGATCCCATATTATGAAAAGAATCCGGATGGTGGGCTTGGTCTGATCCATTATGAAGACAAGGATTTCCCGGATTATGTGCCGATCACATTTTATGAGGCATTCGACTTTGAAAAGATCAGACCGGATATGATCTTTATCCATAATCCGTATGATGAATACAATTATGTGACAAGCGTGCATCCGAATTTCTATTCGTATAATCTCAAGAAATTCACGGATTGCCTTGTGTATGTGCCGTATTATGCGACGTCGGGTGCGATGAGTGAGGGGCAGGCATACTGCCCGTCATATCTGGTTGCGGATTATATTGTGGTACAGTCCAAAGATCTGATCAACCAGTTCGATAAACGTGTCCCTAGAGAAAAGTTCCTGCCACTGGGGTCACCTAAATTCGACAGGGTAATCAGGCTTTGCGATAATCCACCTGCGCCGCCTGCGGAGTGGGCAGAGAAGCTATCCGGAAAGCGGGTATATTTTTACAATACATCACTTGGCGGCATGCTGGATGATACGGAGTCTTTCTTAAAGAAGATGGAATACGTGTTTGATACCTTCAAACAGGTTGATACGGCGTGCCTTCTGTGGCGCCCGCACCCTTTGTTTGAGTCAACGCTGAAAAGCATGCGCGGAGAGTACCTTGCGGAATATGAGCGGATTAAGCAAAGGTTCCTAGACGAGCAGATCGGCATTTATGATACGACGCCGGATATTGAATCAACGATCGCTTTGTGTGATGCATATATCGGTGATACCAAGACGTCGGTCACATCCCTTTTTGAGGCAGCGGGAAAAGCCGTTTATGTACTTGATAACCGCGTGACAGAAAAGCCGGAAGAGCATGCGTGGCGCGGTATGTACGCTGTTTTCCCATCAAAGGACATGCGCTTTAACAAAGCTGTAGTCATGCCGGATGACAAGCTCTTCTGGACACCGAACGAGGATCTGCAATACGAATTCTTCTGTGATCTGCCAAAGGATAAGTATCACTGGGGATACTGCATGGCGTTCAGTTTCGGTGGAAACATCTATGTATTTCCGAGGAATGCGCAGGAGATTCTGATCATTTCGGAAAAAACGAAAGAAACCCGGCATATCGAGCTGGAGCATTACGATATCGAGAAGGATGCTTTTGACAGAGCGCTGATGTTCGGAGAGGAATATGCGATCCTGATTCCTAACCAATATCCCGATATTGTCCGATATTCATTTAAGACAGGTAAGATCGATTATGTGCAGGGAATCCGAGATCGACTGTGGACATTTGAGCAGGGTGAACAGCGCTTGTGCGCGTGTGGTTTCAGTGGTGTCTGCAGAGAGACACTTTTTCTCATAGACGGCGGCAATACGTTGCTTCGGATGAATCTGGACACTTTAGAGATCACAACAACGGAGGTTGGTTTCGGGCGGCCGATGCTTGCGATGATCTCGGAAGACTGGACAAAAGATGAGTACCTGTGGTTCCTGCCGTATGACGGAACGGAAGCGATCCGCTGGGAGCGTGAGAAGAATACATTCAAAACATATGACCTTCAGATAGACGAGCTGTATGCATACAACACGTTTTCGCATTACCAAACCGACAGTTATTACTTCTCATCAATTGCTGTCTTGGACGGACGCGTGATCTTTGCGCCCAGACTGGCGAATAAGTTTGTAGAGCTTGACCTGAAATCGGGTAAAGTTTCCGAATGGATCCCTCCGTTTAAAATATACATGGAAAACAAGGGTCCGCACTATGTGACATGGGATCGGGGATGGTTCGTCTGGAACATGAGTGGCAAGGCATGTGGCTATTCCAACTCGCCTGAGCGGATCACTTATGATCTGGACTTCGAGAAAAATGAAGCAACTCCTGTTGCTGTCTCTATTAGCGAGAAGGACATTGCAGAGCAGTACTGCAAGGGATTCTCTGCGGAAAGCATGATCAGACCCGTGTCCTGCGAGGAATCGTCGTGGAATATGCTCTACGATATCGCAACGGATCATATCACGGGCAATCCGTTCAGGAGTAAAGACCAAAAAGCGGCCTTCCTCCGGATCAATGCGTATGGGGATGGCAATTGCGGGGAGCGGATCTATAAGACATTGGTGAAACGATTGATATAAAAGATAACTAGACAGATATGGCAGATTAAGTGCTTAAAATGGGCTTAACCGGACAGAAGTGGCAGATTAACGATTCAAAATGACTGAAAAGATGAAGAGATTTAAAATCGGATACACGCAAGGCGTTTTTGATATGTTCCACGTCGGCCACCTGGCGATCATCAACCGGGCGGCAGCGATGTGCGAGCAGCTGATCGTGGGCGTGAATTCTGACCGCCTTGTGCAGGAATATAAGAAAAAGACACCGGTGATCTGCGAAGCAGACAGAGCGGAGATCATACGGAATATCAGAGCGGTAGATCGTTGCGAGATCGTAGATACGCTGGATAAAGTGAGACTGTTTGAGGTCTACGGATTTGAAGCAGTGTTTATCGGAGATGACTGGAAAGGAAATGACCGATGGAAGCAGACGGAGGAAGATCTTGCCAAAGTGGGAGCCTGCGTCATCTATCTGCCGCATACACCGCAGGTTTCTTCATCACTACTAAGGGTTGAGGTGCCGAATCGTGTCGAGTGAGTCACGGTACATTCTAAAACGAAAATTCAAAGCGAAGCGCCTCAGTTTGTTGTTCCTTCTGATGCGCGTCTTTCCGGTGCGCCGAAAAAAGATCGTTTTTGCGGCTTTTGAGGGAGATGGCGGATTCGGTTGTAATCCGCGTTATATTGCAGAAGAACTGCACCGAAGGGATGAAACGCTTGAGATGGTATGGCTGACACATGATCTGGGGCGAGGATTTCCTTCCTACGTCCGTCCGGTTCGTGACTCGGGGCTCAATACGGCGTATCATCTGTCGACTGCAAAGGTATGGATCGATAATTACAGAAAGCCTTTCGGAACATTAAAACGAAAGAGCCAGCTGTACATTCAGACATGGCATGCTTCGATCGGATTCAAGGCGGTCGGGCTGTTCCGCGGAGACGCATTTCCGAAGATTGCGCGGATCGTGAGCGAGTGGGATTCTCATCTGGCGGACTATTTCCTGTCCAATTCCGATTATTGCGACCGCGTCTATCCAAAGAAGCTATTATACGATGGACCGACACTGCGAAGCGGATCGCCTAGATGTGACATCATTGTGGGTGACAGAGCGCCGATCCGAAAAGAGATACGTGAGCGTTACGGCCTTACAGCGGATGCAAGGATCTTGCTTTATGCACCGACTTTCCGCGGTGGCGCACAGAAAGGGAAAAAGCAAGTGGTGCCCAATCCCATCACGATCGACTTTGAAAAGATCACTGCTGCGCTTTCCGGGAAAATGGGCGGCGACTGGATCGTGATGCTACGGCTCCATCCGCAGCTTGCAGCTATCTATGATGAGATGCCCGCGGATAAGAAGATTGAGCACGCGATCGATGCAAGCCAGGCAGATGACATGAGTGAACTCATCGCTGCTTCTGATGCGCTGATCACGGATTATTCCAGTTGCGCATTTGACGCACTGTACGGCGGAATCCCGGTATTCCTCTATGCCGACGATATAGAAGATTACATACAGAAGCGTGGGCAGTTCATGTGGAAGAAAGAGGAATTGCCTTTTTCCATTGCGTCCGACAATGACGAGCTTAAAAAGAACATCAGTGCATTCGACCACAGTACTTACCTTGCGGAAAAGGGTGCTTTCATGAAGAAGCAGGGAGTGTGTGAGGACGGGCATGCGAGCAGCCGCGTGGCAGATGTTGTGGAAGAATTTATTGGGAAGGTGTAGTAGTGGCAGAATACCGTCAATGGAGAAATGAAAATCGTACATATCTGAAAGATGTCATTCCGCTGGATACCCCCTATAACCTGAAGGTTGAGGTATCCTCGCTGTGCAATGCCCGCTGCGTGTACTGTGCGCATTCTTCGAAGGACCACGGTGTCTATGAAGGCAACATGACGTGGGAGTTATTTGAGCGGATCATCGACAGTTCCAAACAGTTTCCGCACAAATTCAAGGTGATGGAGATGTTTTCTTTCGGCGAGTCGATGTGCAATCCCGAACTCGCAAAGATGATACGAAGAGCTAAGGAAGCGAATGTCGCCGATAAGATCAACCTTACCACAAACGGTCTATTGTTAACGCCACAAAAGGCGGATGAACTGGTAGAATCCGGAATCGATATCATTCGAATATCATTGCAAGGATTGGATGCGGAGGCGTACCGCAAGACCTGCAATGTTAAGGTGGACTTTGATGATTTTCTCGCCAATTTGAAATATCTATACGAACAGTCCAGAGGTCGTTGCAGCGTCAGGATGAAGATCGCAGATGTTGCAATTGCTGATGTGCCAAATGGCAAAGCGCGGTTTGAAGAACTTTTTGGAAATATCGCAGATACGATTTTTGTAGAAAAGATTATTCCGATGTATGCCGATATAAACTATGACATCATCAATAAAGACATCTATCGGAATTCGATCAATGGACGCGAAGACATCGCACAAAGCGAGGTGCACACTGTTTGCAACAGGCCGTTTTACAGACTTCGGGTGGCAGCAGACGGAAAAGTAACTGCCGCTTGTTGCGATATTCCGAATGATTTTTACTATGGCAATATTTATGAAGATTCTCTTGTGAATATTTGGAATGGTGCCAAGCGGAAAGAACTTCTTCGGATGCAGCTTGAAGGAAAAAGATTCCTGCATCCGATCTGCAAGAACTGTACGATTCCGAATGATATTACGACGGAAGCGGACATACTGGATCCGTATGCAAGGGAACTGCTGGGAAAATTGCAATAGCGAATGCCAACATATAATGCTTAATCAGGCGTGAAGTGTGCAGGTATGTACAGTTTGATCATATTATTGATGCTATGTCGCCGTCTTCATATTATGATCCTGATATTTACTTTGAACCAAATGCGATTGGAATAGGCGATTACCAATTTCAGCGTTTTTCCGCGCTGGAATTTGCTTCGCGGGAAATATATCGCAACGATGTATGCGGCGCGATTGCTGAGGTGGGTGTCTACAAAGGAATATTTGCCAGTTCCATGAATCGGCTGTTCCCGGACACAACGGCAGAGGTTCCTGACATGAAATATGCTTTTGTCAGTCTGGATACCGATCTATATAAACCGATAAAAGCAGGACTTGAATATTTCTGGCCCAAGATGGCGGACGGAGGTTACATATTTGTAGATGATTACGGTCATAAGTATTTACAGGGCGCGAATCAAGCTGTAAGTGAGTTTGTCCGGGAGCATCACGTAAGTTATGTACGCGTAAATGATGGGGTAGATTCGACGGCAATTTTGCAAAAGCCATTATGATGAATCGTTAATCGATAAAGAAAGGAATACATGACCTATTCTCAGAAATAGTCATGTGAAAAGAATGATGAGTTCTGAAATAATACATATTTGCTTCGGCATACATGACGGAAATGGGCAGTACACAAAGTATATGGCTTGTACGATGTGTTCGATCTTGCAGAAAACGCGAGAGCATGTAGAGTTCCATGTTTTGCACGATAAATCTCTGACTGACGATTATCAGCAGAAACTATGTACGATGATTGGCAGATACGACCATGCAAAGATGTCATTTCACATGGTGGATATAGATGAGAAAAAATATGAGGATTACGATCTTAAGCGCTTTACGGTCGGAACTCTATTTAAGCTACTGATCTGCGATCAACTAAAAGGAATAGCGGAAAAGGCGATCTATCTCGACTCGGATATCATTGTTAATCTGGATATTTCAGAACTCTGGAATGAAGAACTTGGCGGCAAATTACTTGGGGCAGTAAATACTCCGCTCAAAACGCCGGAAATATGGCCCCTTTTGAGTAAAGGAATAATCAGTAAAGATGACTACTTCAATACCGGGATCATACTTTTAGACATAAAAGCTATCTGCGAGAAGCATGATATGGGGAAGGAATGTATCGATTTCATAATCAATCATCCCGATTTGTGGAGAGCGCCTGACCAGGATGCTATTACATATGTATTTAAAGGCGAAATAAAGGCACTTCCTTTGAAATACAATGTGCGGGTTTCAGAGTATAGAAAAGTAGGAGGCGATGAAAACTGCCTTTTTCACTTTATAGCCGACTGCCCGCGTGATACTTTTGACTATTTGCCGGATCGACTTTTCTTTGAGGCGCTTAGGAAGACTCCTTGGGGGACTGAGGAACAGATCATACAGCATTACGAAAAAAGAATTTCTGAAAAGGACAGACAAAAAGCGGCGGTATATAAACTGATGAAAGCAGTATATGAGGAGCCTCGGAAAAAGAAGATATTTTGGGGGATTCGAGGAGATATTCATCAAGGTATTATGGATATGTTGCCATGGGGAGAAGATGATTATTTCGTTGATAAAAACGAAAAAACCTGGGGTGAAGAGCATCTAAACGGAGTGGTCTATTCCCCAGAGCGTCTAAAAAGTGAAAATCCGAAAGATACTATCATAATAGTTACCGTTTTTCGATACAACGAGATCAAACCGATTTTGGAGCAATATGGATATATTGAAAACGAAAACTTCTTTAACGGAAAGCATCTTCTGTCGGAAAGAAGCACATTTGTATTAAGTGGTGAAAGAGAATCAAAATGGGATCTATAAAGGGGAGAAAGAATAGTATTGTCATACCGGTTGTATTTGCTGTGAATAATAATTACGCGGCTCACTGTTATATCGCAGTTTTTTCATTAAAAGATCACAGGAACCTCAATCTTTTGTATGAGATCTATATCTTATCAACGGATTTGACAGAGGAGAATCAAAGAAGATTGGTCGATTTGTCAGAAGATGAATTTCGCGTAAGTGTAATAGATGTAAAGGCGGCTGTAAAACAGGCAAATCTTAAAGGAATTAATCATCTATCAGTAGAAACGTACTATAGACTTTTTATTCCATCCATTCTTCCGCAATATGATAAAGTGCTATATCTTGACTCGGAT
>JAEEGL015414619.1_pt1 | contig 10710 bp, 7 predicted proteins | sample 9134231 | NCBI WGS metagenome assembly JAEEGL01 (sample SAMN16246548, study PRJNA631951) | gut metagenome | biome: gut microbiome; feature: rumen; material: fiber-attached | host: Bos | place: Iran: Karaj | collected 2018-10 | reverse complement strand
TTGCAAGCGATGTTCCAGCCGTTCTTGAATATACACGCGATGTATTCTTCCTTGATCAGAAAGAGCTTGCAGTACTTTATAATGACCACGTAGACCTGTTCACAGACGAAGGTGAAAAGGTTATAAAAGAGCCGTTCCACGTAGACTGGGATATTTCTTCTGCAGAAAAAGGTGGCTATGCCCACTTTATGCTCAAGGAAATTTACGAGCAGCCAAAAGCCCTGAACGACACTCTTCGTCCACGACTTGTAAAAGAAAACAATCACAATGTAGATATAAAATTTGATGAAGTTGTATTTGACGACACATGGAAAAATGCAGAACGCGTAGTAATTACTGCATGTGGTACTGCTTATCACGCAGGTGCTGTTGCAAAATATGCGTTTGAACGAATTGCACGCATTCCGGTTGTCGTAGACTTTGCAAGTGAATTCCGTTACCGCGACCCTATTTTGAACAAAAACGATATTTTCATCGTAATCAGTCAGTCGGGAGAAACTGCAGATACACTTGCAGCACTTCGTCTTGCTAAAAAAGCCGGTGCACATATCATTGCAATTACAAACTGCGTTGGTTCAACAGTAAGCCGCGAAGCAGATGACGTCATTTATACTTGGGCCGGCCCCGAAATTGCAGTTGCTTCTACAAAAGCATATACAACACAGCTTATGTGTTTGTGCCTGCTTGCACTCAAAACTGCACAATTGCGCGGAACTGTTTCTGCCGCAGAATACACCGCCCTGCTCGACGAACTTGAAAAGATTCCTGAAAAGGCTCAGACAATTTTAGACAATCAGGACGTTATCCAGAAATTTGCATCCCGTAACTTTAACAAAGAAAAGGTTTTCTATATTGGCCGTCAGTTCGACAGTGCAACAAGTCTTGAATGTGCGCTCAAGCTTAAGGAAGTAAGCTACATGCATTCAGAAGCCTTTGCTGCAGGTGAACTTAAGCACGGTCCAATTGCACTTATAGACAGACGAACACTTGTAGTTGCTACTGCCACTATGCCTTCGCTTTTTGACAAGCTTAAGAGCAACATTGTAGAAGTAAAATCTCGCGGTGCTGCAACTCTTGTAATTACACAGGACAACAACGGAACCTTTGGCGAAAGTGCAGACGAAGTTATTACAATTCCAGATACCAATGAAATCTTCATTTCCATGCTTTCAATAATTCCGGCCCAGCTTTTTGCATATTATTGTGCCGTTCAGCGCGGAAACGACCCTGATAAGCCAAGAAATCTGGCAAAGTCGGTAACTGTTGAGTAAGACCCTTTGACAAAATAAATTTGATTTTCTTTCAAAATTCGGTGATAATATATAGTTATGAGAAAAAAGTTTTGCCTTATAACTATATTATCACTTGTTCTCTTTCTGCCATGCTTTTCCCAGAATTCATTTTTTGACAATTACGTTTATCATTCCTGGAGCGCATTCGGCGGACTTTCAGGAACAACAGCTAACGATATTTACCAGACAACAGACGGTTTTATAAACATTGGAACATACGAAGGCCTTGTTTCCTTTGATGGAGTAGAGTTTACTTCAATAAGCCGAACAACAGATTCCATGTACAACTTTGTTTCTGTACGTGCAATTCTTCAGGATTCAAAAGGCAACCTTTGGCTTGGTTCAAACGACGAAGGACTTCATAAAATTTCAACAAAAGAAAGCATAACTTATACAATAGAAGACGGTCTTCCTAATAACTCAATCAGAGCACTAACAGAAGATCTTGACGGAAACATCTGGATTGGAACTGCGGGAGGTGTAGTTTATCTTACTCCGGAAGGGCATCTTATTTCTCCACAATTTGCACCAGGTACAACTGCAAACGGAGTAATTGCTTCTCACATTTACTGCGATTCAGTAGGAAGAATCTGGCTTACAATTTCTAACGAGAACGGACTCTTTCTTTTTGTAAACGGAGTTTTCCGTCCGCTTTTGGAATTTGAAAAAATTGGCCTTTACTTTGCAACAAGCGTTTTCCAGGATTCTCACGAAACATACTGGTTTGCCCTTGGTGAACGCGGCATTTACAAAATGGTTAATGGTATAGCAACACACGTTGTTACAAATACAATTCTTGATACCATTCCTACTTGTACAATTCTTGAAGACAAAAACGGCACTATCTGGTTTGGTACAGAAAAAGGCCTTGTAGTTTATTCAGATAATAAATTCATTCAGTACAATGGCGCCCCGGAACTTGCTAATTCAAACATTAATAAAATCATTCAGGACCGCGAAGACAACATCTGGTTTGCTACAGACAGAAACGGTATTGGTAAGATGACTCACGGTAAATTCAAGCTTAGCCGAATTAATGTTACAGTAAACTCAATTGATGAAACTTCGGATGGAAGAATTTGGGCCGGAACAGACAACGGCGTTTACTGCTACAAAGATGACAACCTTGAAGAAAACATGCTTACCCGCTACACAAAGGGACTCAGAATACGCCATGTAGAAGTTACTTCTGACAACAAGATTCTTGTAAGCTGTTACACAATGCCTGGCCAGATTCTCTACGACGGCAAAACAATCAAAACCTGGTCTACAGATGAAGGCCTTGTAGGAAACAAAGTTCGCGTTGCAATTGAAACTTCACCATCAGAATACTACATAGGAACAACAACAGGTTTAAGCATTATTCATGCAGACGGCTCTATTCGAAACTTCAAGCAGGCAGAAGGCCTTGAAACAGAATATGTTATGGCAATTTATAAAGATACACATGGCGTTATCTGGATTGGTACAGACGGCGGCGGTATCTATCTTATGAAAGATGAAAAAATCTTTTCGCACCTGACCTCAACTTATGGAATTGCCGGAAACGTTATTTTTAAAATTTCGCAGGATGAAAATAATAATTACTGGATTTGTACAGGAAGCGGTATTTCTTACATAGAAGATTTTGATCCGGAAAAAGGATTGCGTTTTAAGTATACAAATCTTAATTCAGAAACAGGACTTGGAACTAACTCTGTATTCCAGATTCTTTTTGATGCACAGAAAAATGCCTGGATTACAAACAATCACGGAATTGCAATGATTTCGAATGACGAGATAACACGCTTCCTTGCAGGCAAAGAAAAAACTGTAAATACAAAATATTTTGGAAAGGATGATGGGCTGGACTCAGACGGACCAAGCTCTACTGCACGTTCTATTGTAGATTCAAACGGCAGACTCTGGTTCACAATGGTAGACGGAATTGCTATTTATGATCCGGCCAGAACTCAGGAAAATAAAGTTAGTCCGCTTGTTCATGTTCAGACAGTTACTGTAGATTCTGTTGAATACAAGAATACCGGCGACATGATTTATCTTAAACCGGGAACAAAACGTATAGATATTAAGTTTACTGGTATAAGCTTTGATGCTCCTGAACGAATTATGTTCAGCCATAAGCTCACAGGCTTTGAAGAAGAATATACTACTCCAGACATGAAACGCGTTGTTTCTTATACAAACCTTTCTCCTGGCAGGCATTCATTTAATGTATATGCTATAAACGGAAACGGTCTGATGTCTGATCACGACGAGATGATGTTCTTCTTCCAGCGTCCATACATTTACCAGCGTGCAGGCTTCTGGGTTGTTCTTATTCTTCTTCTTGTTGGAAGTGCTCTTTTCTATTTCTATCAGCGTGAAAAACGAATCAGAAAAGAAAACATGCGCCTTGAAGCTCTTGTAAAAGTTCGTACAGCTGCTCTTGAACAGGAGAAGATAAAGTCCGATAACCTTCTGCGTTCTATTCTTCCAGATAAGATTGCAGACAAACTTAAGGAAACTCCTGATGAAAACAAAGCATTCGGAGAACACTTTGAAGATGTTACACTGCTCTTCTCTGATATTGTAGGCTTTACAACAATTTCGAGCGGACACACTGCTAAAGAAATTGTAAATGCCTTAAACAAGATGTTCACTTTGTTTGATGAACGTGCTAAGCGCATGGGCGTAGAAAAAATCAAAACAATTGGAGACGCCTACATGGCAGCGTGCGGTGTTCCGGAAGCAAACAAAGATCATGCAAGCATAATGGTGAACTTTGCAAAGGGAATGTACGAGGACCTTGCAAAATACAACGAAACTGCAGAAATAAAATTTAATATACGAATTGGTCTTAACTGCGGACCAGTAACTGCCGGTGTAATTGGTACACATAAGTTTATTTATGATGTCTGGGGCGATACAGTAAACGTTGCAAGCCGAATGGAAAGCGCTGCAAACGCTGGTGCTATAAGAATTACCGAAAACTTAAAGGAAAAACTGGAAGGCAAAGGCTTTGAATTTACAGAGCCTATTGAATGTAAGATTAAAGGCAAAGGTCTTATGAAGACTTTTGAAGTTATACAGTAGGATCGGGGTTTGAATATGAAGAAATGCCGTTATATAATTTTTTTAGCCGCAATAAGTGCTCTACTCTGCTTTGCTTCCTGTCACAAGGAAGATGAAGAAGTTGTAAAAATTGGATTACTTAATTCGACTACCGGTTCTATGGCTATTAGTGAACAGTCTGTTCTAGATGCAGAAATAATGGCTATAAAAGAGTTGAATAATTCCGGTGGAGTTCTTGGTCACAGAATTGAATATATTCACGAAAACGGAAACAGTGATGCTAACACTTTTGCCGCAAAAGCTCGCAAACTTATAGAAGAAGACAAAGTTGTTTCTCTTTTTGGCTGCTGGACTTCTGACTCGCGCAAAGCAGTTAGAGCTGTTGTAGAAGAAACATATAATCTTTTGTGGTATCCGGTACAGTATGAAGGCATGGAAGCAAGCCCTAACATTATGTACATTGGTGCCTGTCCTAACCAGCAGGTTGTTCCCGCAATAGATTACGTCGCAACTAATTTTGGAAAACGAATGTACCTTATTGGCAGCGATTACGTTTTCCCACAGATTGCAAATAAAATCATTAAAGCACAGCTTAAAACCCTTGGTGGAGAATGTGTTGGAGAACGCTATGTTTCTATGGAAGAAACAGACTTTAAGGAAATATTAAGTGATATTGCCGCAAAAAAACCTGATGTTATTGTGAACACACTCAACGGTGCTTCTAACATTTCTTTCTTTGCACAGTACAAGATTTCTGATCTTTTGCCAGAGACAACACCAGTTTTAAGTTTTTCTGTTTCTGAAAACGAAATTAACCAGATTGGTGCTACAAATATTGCAGGTCATTATGTTGCCTGGTGTTATTTTGAAACTACACAGAATAACAAAAACTCAAAATTTGTTTCTGACTACAAAAAAGAATACAGTCACAGCAAGAGTGTCGGCGACCCTGTAGAAGCCGGATATCTTTCTGTTTACTTGTGGGCTGCAGCCTGCGAAAAAGCCGGTTCTTTTGATATAGAAAAAGTCCGCATTGCAAGTAAGAACTTAAGCTATATTGGACCAGAAGGTTATGTAACAATTGATGGCTCTAACCAGCATTTGTATAAAACTGCAAGAATAGGAAAGGTTCAACAGGATGGCTCAATTGAAGAAATTTGGACAAGCGCCGATCCAGTTCGCCCAGACCCATATCTGAGCACCTACGATTGGGCTAGAGGATTGTAGTACTTTGACAAATTCACTAAAATAGTCATTATGAGTAAAGACAATGAATTATGCCCATGCGGTTCGGGCAAAGCTTACACAGAATGTTGTGAACCGATTATTAAAGGAAAAACAAAGGCTCCTTCTGCCGAAGCATGTATGAGAGCACGCTACTCTTCTTATGTAAAGCATGAAATTGATTACATTATCAATTCATGTATTGAAGGTGAAGAAGTTGGCGAAATTGACCGTAAAGCTACAGAAGACTGGAGTAAACAGTCTCAGTGGAACGGACTCAAAATCATTCGCACAGAAAAAGGCGAAAAAGACAATGAACAGGTTGTAGAGTTTGAAGCAGACTACACTCTTCACCAGATGCATGACGTTCATCACGAAATTTCTTTATTCCGCGAAGTAGACGGAGACTGGAAATATGTTGCAGGAAACGTTATTCCAACAACTGTAAAACGCGTAGGCGCTAAGGTTGGCCGCAACGACCCATGTCCATGCGGAAGCGGAAAGAAATATAAGCAGTGCTGCGGACGCTAAATGATCATTACCGGTTTCCACTCCATCGAAGAAAAAATACGTTCTCTGCAAAAAACAAAAGGCGACGCTTCGGCATATAAGCTGTTTTACAGCAAACCCGGTCCGCGCGTAAAAAAAATTCTTGAAGCAGCCCGCGAAACCGGCATTACTTCAGAACAAACAGATGACAAAAAGCTTGATGACCTTGTAAAAGAGCTTGATTCTACACTTCAAGACCACCGTGGAATTGTAATGTCAATTGCGGGAGCTAAAAAGCAGGCCGAAAACCTTGTAGATTTTGATGCCTGGATTAAAAAGCATGCAAGCAAGGCAGAAGACACCTCTGAATCGGCCGTAGAAACCGTATTAATCCTGGACAAGATTACAGACCCCCATAATGTAGGGGCTATAATCAGAAGCTGCGATCAGTTTGGCGCAACACTTGTAATTATTCCGGAGCATAACAGTGCAAGCAACATTGCTTCTAACGAAATAATCGGCCGTTCAAGTGCAGGGGCAAGTGCATGGGTTCCCGTTGCAATTGTAAAAAATCTTGTAAGGGCTGCAGAACAGCTTAAAGAAGCAGGCTTTTGGATTTATGGAGCAGATGCCGGCGGTCAGAATATCACCAGTTTATCTTTTGCAAAGAAATCTGCTATTATTATGGGAAGCGAAGGTTCTGGAATAGATGCGCTTTTACAGAAAAAGTGCGACACAATTGTTTCTATTCCAACCTGCGGAAAAATAGACAGTCTGAATGTTTCGGTTGCAGCAGGAGTAATCCTATATGAAGTATACCGAAATATAAAAAATGAAGAGGGAAAATAAAAAAATGGAAATGCCAAAATCAATCAAAAATGTACAGAATGCAGTGCAGGATGTACAGGAATCTATTCAGGATGAAATTGCATCTAAGGCAGTTCGTAAATCAACTTTAAAATCGATTAAACAGAAGAAGAAGTATCGTCTTAAGAAACTCAAGGAAGACTACGAAGCAGAAATACGCGAAATAAATATTCAGTATTCAAAAGACCCTGAGCGTCTTAAAGCAAAATATGCTGCTGCAGAATATGCACGCAACGAAAAAGCTCGCGCCCGTGCAGAACGCCGCATTGCAGCAGAACAGAAAGAGCTTGAGTTTGCACAGAACGAACGCTCTTTAACAACAAACGAAGAAATTGCAAGTTCAATTGTTCAGGGAATTGGTGTGGCATTATTTATTGCTGCAACTGCAATTCTTGATACCCTTGGTATCCGCAATGGAATGGACTTTAGAAACCTCACAATTATTTTTAATACATTGTTTGGCGTTTCAATGATTCTCATGTACCTTTCAAGCTGTCTTCAGCATGCGTTTACGGCAATTGTTCCAAAATTGATTTTTAACAGACTTTCACACACATTCGTTTTCCTGAATATTGGATTCGCATATACAACATATACAATCACAAAAATTCAGGGAATGCTTGGTTGGATAATGTTTGGAATTGTATGGGGCTTTGCCGTTGTTGGTATTTTGTTCTATGCAATCGCAGGAAAACGCCACCAAAAGCTCAATACAGTACTTTATTCACTTGCAGCAGTTTCTCTTTTTGCAATGATTAAGGTTTTGTATGACGTTCTTTCTACAGGATGTTTTGCAATGCTTATGTGTGCAGCAGGCTTTTATATTGCAGGCTTTATTTTCTACAATCTCAAGAAAGTTAAATTCATGCACTTTGTAGGAAATCTTTTTATGCTTATTGCAAGTATTTACCTGTTCTTCTCGCTCTTCTTTATTGGAGCTTAGAACTAAAAGCCCAGCATGCTTTCTACTTGACCTTCGAGTGGAAGCAGTTGGGCTTCTTTTGTCTCTAAGTCAACGCTTACCATCATATAACTTCCGTCTTTTTTCATTGCATTATAAATGAGTTTATCATCCTGAAGTGTGAAAGCATAAATCTTTTTGATATTAACCTGATTTGGATCATTTTCCAAAAGATCCTGTGTTTTTTCTTCTGAGTGATAATAAACTGTTGTCTTATCAAGTGAAAGAATTGCAATTCCAGAAGTATTTGCCGCAAAAGGCTTTTTATACCATGGGTCGCCATCTTTGCGCTGTCGTTCTTCGTCTGATCTTGTATAGAATGTTCTTCCATTCAAAGCAGAAGGCTGTTCCGTTACAAAGTTTCCTCGTTCATCTGTAATTTTATATACAATGGAATGAGTATTTCTTTCCAAGTCATTATTCCAGATATCAGACAAAACCCACATGCCTTCATCATTTGCAAGAATAATTCCGCCTTCGTTCTGAGAATGAACTGCCTTACCAAAAACAACATCAACTGCAGGCTCGCCTGTCTTTTTATTTATAAGAATTTTTTCCCAAGGGAAAGCGTTTCCGTTTTGATAACCCTCTTTAACATAGCCATTCATTGAGTGATTCCAGTCTTCATCAGGATTTTTGTATCTCCAGAAATCATCAAAATAAATATCAAACAGATGCAGGAGATTGTTGTTATCGCCATTTTCGTAATAATCAGTTGTTGTATAAAGATATTCAAGTAATTTTTCATCTGTTAAAGGATCTCCGTTCTCATCTTCTTTATAAAGAGGTGAAAAATCCTTTAAGTAATATTCTTCATTCCAGTAAACTTCTTCTTTCAGATCTTTAAAATACTCTGTTGTAAATACTGCATCTTTTTTATCACAGTTACACATTCCTTTTAAGTAATCAAGGAAGCCCTTATAATCAGGCTGTTCAAGATTCTGATCTTCAAGGAAGATTCGTCTTGCATTATCAAAGCACCATTTTGGAGTTGAATAATATCTTTTTACTCTGTCGGCACTGTACTGTCCGTTTGTACTTCGGCTTGCAACATAAAGGCCGCTTGCACTTCTTGTATCATCAAGATATTCGCAAACATACCAGTAAACTTCATTTGTTGTAGGATTAATTTCTATACTTGAAACTGCCCACTGAGGATCTTCACCAGGCTCTGGAATATCACCTGTAAACTTATACATTGTGATTGGCTTTGTATTTGCGTTTACCTGCATTGCATAAACGTTGTTTTCCTGATGTCTGAGCATAACATTGAGGAAAATCCACTTTCCGTCGCGGGTAATTCGGAAGTTATTGATTTGAACGTCACCTGTAACATTAAGAGTATAGCCGTCTACCCTGTCATTCATAGGATTGTAGCGGTAGATAACTGTTTTACCTGCAGTGTCATCACTTGTGAGAATAAAAATGTTTCCATTCTCATCAAATTGAATATACTCTTCTCCGTCGTTTTCTTTAATCCAGGTTGAAGCCCATCTGTTTACGTCATTATCAAAATTAAGGATATCCATTACAGAGCCGTCTGGTTTTACATACATAACCTGGCCTACATTTGGAGCAGGAGATCCGTTTTCGTACTGCCACCATGAAATTGGATACGCAAAAATTGTATAAAAGCCTTTTGCTTCATCTTCTACTGTTGAATACGGACATTTATAAACTTCGCGTACAGGAGCAGGCACACACCAGTCGGCAAGCTTAAGCTCGTCCTGGTCAAAATCCATTACATTTTTTGTTTCAAGTTCGCCATTTGCATTTTCAACAACTGCAACAAGGGAATCTACAGTATCTACGCTTTCTTCTTCATCTGCATCTCTGGCGGCAGAACGATCCTGCTGGTCATTTGCCCATTTTGTTGCAAGATATCTGGCATTTTTGGCATCAAATGTTATGAGCTTGGTTCTTGTAGCAGAATCGCTGCTGTAAATAACGCCGTTATTATGTTTACAACCACAGATAACTAAAGAACAAAGAACTCCTGTGGCAAAAAATGCTAAACGTTTTTTTGATAAAGACACAACCGCCCCCTTTTTTTTAAAGCAAGTACATTAAATTATACCATATATATTGTATAAATCAAACCTAAAAGGTAAAATAGTGCCATTATGGAAAATACAAAGCGTACAGTTACCTGCGGAGATTTGCGTGCCGCAGATGTTGGTAAAAAGGTTATTCTTAATGGATGGGTCAGCCGTACACGCAATCTTGGCGGATTGATTTTTATTCGTTTGCGCGACCGCTACGGAATTACACAGGTTATGGTTGGTGATAATGCCAGCGATGAAGTAAAAGCCGTTGCTGCCAGTCTTAAAAGTGAATATTGTATTGCTGTAGAGGGTGTTGTTGCTGCCCGCAGTGAAAAAGATATAAATCCGGATATGGCAACTGGAGAAATTGAAGTAGAAGCAAGCGACATTCAGATTTTTACTACTTCACAGGAGCTGCCATTCAGTATTGAAGAAGTTCGCCAGAAGGACGGAACTTTAGTTGTTGCAAACGAAGATTTGCGCTTAAAGTACCGCTACCTTGATTTGCGCCGTGAACCAATGCAGCATAACATTATTTTGCGTTCACAGGTTGCTTTTGCTACACGCGAATATCTTACAGGCAAAGGATTTTTGGAAATTGAAACTCCAACATTTATTAAGTCTACTCCAGAAGGAGCACGCGACTACCTTGTTCCTTCACGCGTTTCCTCTGTTATTTTTTACTCTCTGCCACAATCGCCATAGCTTTATAAGTATTTTTTGATGGTATCCTGATGTGATAAGTATTGCCAGATTGCACGCTGTTATCGTGATGAAG
>JAEEGL014314367.1_pt1 | contig 10710 bp, 4 predicted proteins | sample 9134231 | NCBI WGS metagenome assembly JAEEGL01 (sample SAMN16246548, study PRJNA631951) | gut metagenome | biome: gut microbiome; feature: rumen; material: fiber-attached | host: Bos | place: Iran: Karaj | collected 2018-10 | reverse complement strand
TAAGGATGAGGAGGTGATAGCCCATGTCCTCCGCTCCCTCGGATCGATAGAGCCGGGATATGCTGTTCGGAAGGATGATGAGGACGGAATTGGGCTGTACCTGATAAGTCTTCAAGTTGACATCCACCAGGAATTCTCCCCGCAGGCAGAACAAGCATAAGACTCCGTTGATGCGGATGGGGTTTTCTGCGAACTGAAGGTCCAGTTGATACTCAGGGTCGTCGCTTTTGAACTCCCGTAACATCAAATCATTCTCGAGAACCTCCTCCTTCTTGTGGGGAGTGAGCCTTCGGATGTCGGAGAGGGTTAATGAGGAATACGGTTCTTGCATATATATAGTTACAAAAATACGGCGCGAATTGTTAATTTGGTAGTTTCAACTTCTTGAAATTGTATCTGTTTCGTCGAATTTATTTCTTTTTGGACGAATCGAATCATCTTCTTTATTTCTATATTTCTTTCGGAATGACAGATTTGATTGCGCTTTCGCGATTTTTTCGATAAATTGCCATTGATTTTGATTCAACGTCTGTTTAGCATATGAAGATTCTGGCTTTCCTTCTTTCTGTCCTGCTGTCGGGCTATGCGACCGGTATGCAGACGGCACCGACCGGTGACGAATGGCAGACTCCGCAGCAACTCTCACTCAATAAGGAGGCTCCGCACGCCTGGTTTTTCTCTTTCCCTGATATAGAGTCCGCCCGCAAGGTGCTTCCTGAGCACAGCGCCTACTGGAGGAGTCTGGACGGGGATTGGAAGTTCCATTGGGCACCGGATCCGGACCATCGGCCGATGGATTTCTATAAGGCGGACTTCGATGACACGGCCTGGGATCTGATCCCGGTCCCGTCGAACTGGAACGTCATCGGCATCGGCAAGGACGGAAGCCAGCGCTACGGCATGCCGCTCTATGTCAATATCGGTGTCCCGTGGTGGACGGAATGCAAGCCGGATGACTGGCGCCTGGGGGTGATGCGGACTCCGCCCGAGGAGTGGATGGCGTTCAAGAACCGCAACGAAGTCGGCTCTTACCGCTGGCACTTCGACCTGCCAGCCGAGTGGGTGGGGAATCGTGTTTTCCTCAATTTCGACGGCGTCGATTCCTTCTTCTACCTGTGGGTCAACGGGCAGTATGTGGGTTTTTCCAAGAATTCCCGCAACCTGGCTCAGTTTGACATCACGCCCTGGGTGAAGCCCGGCGACAACCAGCTGGCAGTCGAGGTGTACCGCTTCTCCGACGCCGGCAACTTGGAGGCGCAGGACATGTTCCGGTTGCCCGGCATCTTCCGGACGGTCGCCTTGGAGGCCAAGCCGCAGGTGGCTGTACGGGATGTCCGTGTCGATCCGACGATGACATCGTTGCGGGTCGCGGCCGAGATCACGGGTGCCGCGGCCGGACAGACGCTGCATTACCGCCTTTACGAGAATGTCCTGTATGAGGACGAGAATTCCCTGGTGGCCGAGTTCGACGGCCAGGCTCCGGTCTGCACCTTGTCCTATCCGGAGGCGAAGCCCTGGTCGGCCGAGGCGCCGCATCGCTATACGCTGGTCGGCGAATTGAAAGATGCGGCCGGTCAGACGCTCGACATCTTCTCGACGGTCGTCGGTTTCCGGGAAGTGTGCATCAAGGATACGCCTGCTTCCGAGGACGAATTCGGCCTGGCGGGCCGCTATTTCTTCCTGAATGGCAAGACGGTCAAGCTGCGCGGCGTCAACCGCCACGAGACCGAGCCTGCGATGGGCCACGCGATCACCCGTGAAGTCATGGAGGAGGACATCCGCCTGATGAAGCGGGCGAATATCAACCACGTGCGCAACTCCCATTATCCGGACGCCCCATACTGGTACTGGCTCTGCGACAAATACGGCATCTACCTGATGGATGAGGCCAATATCGAGAGTCATCATTACCGTTACGGGGATGCGTCCCTGTCGCATCCCGTAGAGTGGAAAGACGCCCATGTGGCGCGCATGGTGGAAATGGTTGCCGCAGATTACAACCATCCTTCCGTGATCCTGTGGAGCATGGGTAACGAGGCCGGCCCCGGCAAGAATTTCAATGCGGCCTATGCCGCGGCGCGGGCGATGGATCCGATGCGGCCGATCCAGTATGAGCGCAACAATGACATTTCGGATATCGGTTGCAGCCAGTATCCCGGTGTACGTTGGGTCCAGTGGGTGGCGACCGGCAAGGGCGATGTGAAGTATCCGTATCATATCAATGAGTTCGCTCATTCGATGGGCAACGCCCTGGGCAATTTCGCCCAGTATTGGCAAAGTATCGACTCGACGGACTTTTTCATGGGGGGAGCCATTTGGGACTGGGTGGACCAGTCGCTGTGGAATTATACGCCAGAGGGTGTGAAATACCTGGCTTCCGGCGGCAATTTCGGGGATATCCCGAACGACGGCCAGTTCGTGATGAACGGTGTACTGAACGGCGACCGGAGCCCGAAGCCGCAGTACTATGAGGTCAAGAAAGTGTATCAGAACCTGTATACGGAACTGGTCCAGGTGAAGGACGGGCAGGTCTGGTTCGAGCTGTTCAACCGCAATTATTTCGTCCCGTGCGACTATCAGGCTCGCTGGCTCTTGCAGGCGGATGGTGACGCGGTCGCGCAAGGCACGTTCGACACCGGCGAACTGGCTCCGCGTTCCAAGACGGTCTGCTCCGTGGAGATCGGCCCGTTGCCGGAGAACAAAGAGTGTTATCTGACAATCTATTACGGGCTTAAGGAGGAACTGCCGTGGGCGGAGGCGGGTTATTCTGCGTGCAAGGAGCAGCTGTTCCTGCAGCCGGCCGGCACAAGTTCCATGGACCGGGCCGAGGTGTCCGGACGGAAGCTGAAGAAATCCGTTAACAGGTCGGGGCACCTGGTTGTGAAGGGGCGCGGCTTCAAGGCCGAGTTCGATCAGGAGCAGGGGACTTTGTACCGTTTGCGTTATCGTGGAAAGGACGCGTTCGTGCCGGGCCAGGGCCCGCGGCTCAACGCGTTCCGTGCTTTGACGAACAACGATGGATGGGCATGCCGTCAGTGGTTTGCACAGGGGCTGCACAATCTGCGTCATTCGGCATCCGGTGGCAGTATCTTTGAACTGGAGGGCGGCGCCTTGCGGATCGCTTATGTCGTTGAGTCCCAGGCTCCGAACGGGGCTCGTCTCGAGGGAAGCAATGCCAGCGCGACTTGCCGCGTGGTGGAGGATTCGACGCGGACGGATGTGATGAAATTCACATCGAAGGTGACGTGGACCGTGTATCCGAACGGGTGGATTTCACTGCGTTCGGAGATCGGTTCGGACCATCCGGAGGTGCCGCTGCCGCGTTTGGGTTATGCGATGCAGATGCCGGCCTCGTGCGATCGGATGACCTATTATGGCCGCGGACCGATGGAGAATTATTCGGACCGCTATACCTGCGCTTTCGTGGGCAAGTATTCGTCCACGGTGGCGGAGCAGGTGGGGAATTATACGAAGCCGCAAGAGATGGCGAACCACGAGGATGTACGTTGGGTGGTCCTGACGCGGAAGAATGGCCGGGGCGTCCGTTACGATGCGCTGGCGAATGATCTCCGTCGTTCGGATTCCGATTTGCCGGTGATGTCGGTTAGTGCGCTGCCGTATGCGGCGATCGATCTGGTGACGGCGGCGCATCAGCACGAGTTGCCGGCGCCGGGTGACACTTGGCTTTGCCTGGATGCGGCCGTGACCGGCCTGGGTGGCAACAGCTGCGGCCCCAGCCCGCTTCCGGAAGACCGCGTCCATTCCGCCGCGACCTTCGGCTTCCTCATCCGTCCTGTCCGGTAGTCCGGCGGAGGGCTGTGGGGGCGCGGGGGACTCCGCTCACTTCGTTCGCTCCGGACCCTCCCACCGTTTCCTGCGCGGTCTACGACCGCTTGTCTCCGGCGGGCCCCTCCCGCTTCCCGTGAGCGCGGGAGCTCACGCCCCCGCGCCCCCGCAGCCCTCCGCCGGCTGAGCCTCGTACCAGCAACGACGGATCGCAAAGGCTTGGCAGGTGCATTCCCGAAGGGTTAAACCTCCGCACCTGACAGGCCTTTGCGATCCGTCGCTGCCCTACGTCTTACTGATTGAGGGCGTCGGCGCTGGCCAGGTAACCGGCCAACTCCTCGTCGGACGGGCGGTAATTAATCATCTCGCCCGAGAAATACTGGTCATAAGCCGCCATATCCACGAAACCGTGACCCGACAAGTTGAACAGGATCGTCTTCTGCTCACCTGTCTCCTTGCACTTCAACGCCTCCTGGATCGTAGCCGCGATCGCGTGGCAAGACTCCGGCGCCGGAATGATGCCCTCCGTACGAGCGAACAGCACACCCGCCTTGAACGTGTCCGTCTGGTCGAAATCGATCGCCTCCATGAAGCCATCCTTCATCAGCTGTGACATGATGACACCTGCACCGTGGTAACGCAGGCCACCCGCGTGGATCGTCGCCGGCTTGAACGTATGGCCGATCGTGTACATCGGCAGCAGGGGAGTCATGCCCGCCTCGTCACCGAAGTCATACTCGAACTTGCCCCGCGTCAGCTTCGGGCAGGAAGCCGGTTCCGCCGCGATGAAACGCGTTTTCTTTCCGTCCTGGATGTTGTGCCGCATGAACGGATACGCGATGCCGCTGAAGTTCGAACCGCCGCCGAAGCAAGCGATCACGATGTCGGGATACTCGCCCGCCATGGCCATCGGCTTCTCCGCCTCCAGGCCGATGATGGTCTGGTGCAGGCAGACGTGGTTCAGCACGGAGCCCAGCGTGTACTTGCAGTTGGGCGTCGTCACGGCCAGTTCGATGGCCTCGGAAATCGCGCAGCCCAGGGAACCCTGGTCGTTGGGATTCGCCGTCAGGATATCCTTTCCGGCGCGGGTGGACATCGACGGGGACGGGGTGATCGCCGCGCCGAACGTCTGCATGATTGAACGGCGGTAAGGCTTCTGGTTGTAACTGGCCTTGACCATATAGACCGCACATTCGATACCGAACTTCTTGGCTGCGTAGGACAGCGCACCGCCCCATTGGCCGGCGCCGGTCTCGGTCGTGATGTTGGTGATGCCTTGCTTTTTGGCGTAGTAGGCCTGCGCCAGCGCGGAATTCAGCTTATGCGAGCCGGCGGGGGAGACACTCTCATTCTTGAAATAAATGTGTGCCGGCGTGCCGAGAGCTTCTTCGAGCTCGTAGGCGCGGACGAGCGGGGTGCAGCGGTAGGCAGCATACTGCTCGCGGACCTCTTCCGGAATGGGAATCCACTCGTGGACCGTATCGAGTTCCTGGTTGGAGCACTCTTCACAGAAGATGGGATACAGGTCTTCCGCCTTCAGCGGCTCGCGCGTCGCGGGATTGAGGATGGGCTGAGGCTTGTTGGGCATGACAGCCTGGATGTTGAACCATGCCTGCGGGATCTCAGAGTCCGGGAGGATAAATTTTTTTGTTCTCATGGGTTTGAAAATTTATGTAAAGTTAAACACTGATTCGTAAATAAAAAAATGCTGCCCGGTTTACGACCGGACAGCATGGAGTTCTAAAATGTCTTTTATGGCTAGCAATGGCTAAGCATCAGCACACCGATGTCTCCTGTCCGATCGAATCAGCCAGGCGCCACCAGAAGAAATATGATGCGTTGTGTCTCATTGCTGGTACCAAAGGTAGGAATATTTTTTAATAATCCAAATTTTTTTGAAAAATTTCTTTTTTCGAAAACAACGCCTTGACTATTATAATAAGAAAAACATGGCGACACCGGTCATGCTGACAAGGACGCCGATGAGCTCCCGGACTTTTACTTTCTGGTGGTGGATCAGGCAATAGGGCGGGATGATGAGCACCGGAGTCAGGGCCATCAGGGTGGACGCGATGCCGGCGGCAGCATAACGGACTGCCATCAACGAGAGGGATACGCCCAGGACGGGGCCGAAGACCGTGGTCAGGATGGAACTGCGCATCCCGCGGCGGTCGTGCATGGCGGCGCGGAGTTTCCCTGCCTGTCCGGTGGCCAGCAGCAGAAGCAGGAATCCCGTTCCGCCGACCAAGGCACGGATCATCGTTGCGGCGAAGGGCATCATCGTTTCGAAGAGGGCGGGTGCATCTGCCGGCACGGCGGCCGCATAGTGCAGCATGCCGATCTTGCTCAAGACCAGACCGACGCCCTGGCCGGTACCGGCGCCGATGCCCAGCAGGATGCCTTTGAGGGGCAGGGCCGAATGGATGTGGTGGTCGGATCCGCGGCTCAAGATGGAGACGGCGATGCCCGAGAGGGTAACCGCCATCGCGATCAGCGCTTTGAATCCCAAGGTTTCGCCTAGCAGCGCCCAGGCGGAGAAGGCCGCCATCACCGGGGCCAGCGTCATGAACAACTGGCCGAAACGGGCGCCGATCACCAGGTAGCTGTTGAACAGGCACCAGTCTCCGAACAGGTAGCCGACCAGGGCCGACAGGGCCAGCCAGAACCAGGTTTTCCCGTCGGCAAAGGCGGGATAGGGGGTGCCGATGGTCAGCCACAGGATCACGCCCAGGAACAGGCTCCCCAGCAACAGGCGGATGACGTTGACCGTCATGGCTCCGAGCCGGTGGCTGGCGTCGTCGGCGAACAGCGCCGTCGCCGTCCAACTGAAAGCGACGATCAGCGACAGTATTTCTCCCAGGTGCGTCATCGGGTGCAAATCTATCAAATTTTTTAAAAAAGTTCCCTGGAATGGAACATAACTGGCATTTTTTTCTTACCTTGTGGGGAGTAAGCCTTTTTGTTAGTTAGTGTAAAACCTTTTCTTATGGAAAAATTTGCCCAAAAGTACGTCGAGACCTTCATGGCCGACTTGATCGCGAAGAACCCCGGTGAGCTTGAGTTCCATCAGGCTGTGCGGGAGGTACTTACCAGCGTGGCGCCTTATCTGCAGGCGTATCCCCATCTCTTGGACAACAAGATCATGGAGCGCATCGTAGAGCCCGAACGAGTGATCATTTTCCGCGTTCCCTGGATGGATGACAGTGGCGAGATCCACATCAACCGCGGTTTCCGGGTCCAGATGAACAGCGCGATCGGCCCCTACAAGGGCGGCATCCGTTTCCATCCGAGCGTGAACCTCAGCATCATGAAGTTCCTCGCTTTCGAGCAGACCTTCAAGAACAGCCTGACCACCCTTCCGATGGGTGGCGCCAAGGGCGGTTCCGATTTCAATCCGAGGGGCAAGTCGGATGCGGAGGTGATGCGCTTCTGCCAGTCGTTCATGACGGAGCTCCAGAAGTATATCGGTGCGGATACAGACGTGCCGGCCGGCGATATCGGCGTCGGCGGCCGTGAGGTCGGTTTCCTTTTCGGCCAGTACAAGCGGCTGCGTGACGAGTTCACTGGCACCCTGACCGGCAAGGGTCAGACCTGGGGCGGCAGCCTGCTTCGTCCGGAGGCCACCGGTTACGGTGCCTGCTATTTCGCGCAGGAGATGCTGGGGACCCGCGGCAAGTCGTTCGATGGCCAGACCGTGGTCATTTCCGGTGCCGGCAACGTGGCCCAGTATGCTGCCCAGAAGGCGATGCGCCTGGGTGCGAAGGTCGTCACCCTGTCCGATTCCGACGGTTTCGTCTATGATCCGGACGGCCTCGACGAGGAGAAGTTCGCCTATGTGCAGCACCTCAAGAACGTGGTCCGCGGCCGTATCAAGGAGTATGCCGTCAAGTATCCGAACGCCCAGTACTTCCCGGGTGAAAAGCCCTGGAAGATCGCCTGCGACATCGCGATGCCTTGCGCAACGCAGAATGAGATCAACGGCGATGCGGCGCGCGCCCTGGTGGCGAACGGCTGCTACTGCGTGACGGAAGGCGCCAACATGCCTTCGACGCCCGAGGCAATCGAGGTGTTCCAGAACGCCAAGATCCTCTATTCGCCGGGCAAGGCGTCCAACGCCGGCGGCGTGGCCACTTCCGGTCTGGAGATGTCCCAGAACTCGATCCGCCAGAAATGGACGGCCGAAGAGGTGGACGCCCAGCTGCACCGGATCATGTCCGACATCCATGCGGCCTGTATCAAGTATGGCACGGAAGAGGACGGTTATATCAATTATGTCAAGGGTGCCAACATCGCCGGCTTCATCAAGGTCGCCAATGCGATGATGGACCAGGGACTGGTTTAAAATATGAAAGAAGCATCAGCATTGATGGCGCGCAGGGTCCGCCGGATCCTGCTGATATGCAGCAGTTACGACCGTTTCTCCCTCGAGGAGGACGGTCGTATTGAAAAACAGATCTCCCAGGAGTATGCGGAGCTTGAGCTGAGTAATCCGCCCGAGATCCGCCGCGTGGAGACGACGGCGCAGGCACTGGACCTGTTGGAAAAAGGGGAGCGTTTCGACCTTGTCATCACGATGTACTACGTGGGCGAGATCAGCGTCTTTGACTTTTCGAGCCGTGCCAAGGCCTACGACCCTGAGATGCCGATCGTCCTGATGTCTTCTTTTTCGCGGGAGGTTTACCGCAAGTTCGAGAACTACGACACTTCCTGCATCGATTACATCTTCCGTTGGAACAATTCCGCCGACCTGCTCATCGCGATCATCAAGCTGATTGAGGACCGGAAGAATGCGGAAGATGACGTCCTGGGCGCCGGCGTGCGTGCTATCTTGTTCGTGGAGGATTCCATCCGCTATATTTCCACGTATCTTCCTGCCTTGTACAAGATCCTGCTCCAGCAGAACGCATCATCCATCAAGGACACGCTGAATGAGCGGGAGCAGATCCAGCGGAAACGCGCGCGGCCGAAACTCCTGATGGCGAACAACTATGCCGATGCGGTCGCTCTGTATCAGAAGTACAAGAACAACCTGCTGGGTGTGATCTCCGACGTGGGATTCATTTTAAAAAAAGGAGACAAGCGCGCGGATGAGAAGTCTGACGCGGGCGTCGACCTGTGCAAGCTGATCCGCGCCGAGGATCCCCGCATGCCATTCCTGATGCAGTCGTCGCAGGAGAGCATGCGCGAGGTGGCCCGGGAGTTAGGGGTGGGCTTCCTGAACAAGCGGTCCAAGATCCTGACCCAGGAACTGGAAGTCTATATGGAGCGGGAATTCGGATTCGGCGACTTCGTCGTCCTGGATCCTGATACCGGTGAGGAAATCGCCCGCGCCCGTGACCTGTATGAATTCGAGATGGTCATCCGGGAGATACAGCCCCGGGCCTTCCGCCATCTCTCGGACAACAACTACCTATCCAAGTGGCTGTACGCGCGGGGCCTGTTCCCGCTGGCGCGCATTCTCAAACCCATCCGTGCGACGGATTACGCCACCTTCGAGTCGCACCGGGACCATGATGTCAAGCTGATCCATGATTTCCGGATTTCCCAGGCGCTGGGCGTCGTCGCGGCGTTCAATCCCGAGACGTTCAACGATACGGTCTGGTTCTCGCGCCTCGGCAGCGGTTCCCTGGGCGGCAAGGCCCGTGGTCTGGCCTTCCTCAACCATATCCTGCAGAAATACAATCTGTATGACCAGTGGGAAGACGTGCGTGTATCCGTGCCGCGGACCCTGGTCATCACGACCGACTTCTTCGACCGTTTCATTGCGGAGAACGGCCTGACCTACATCGTCAATTCCGACACGTCCGACATCGATATCCTGTCCGAATTCGTCGCCTCGCGCCTGCCGCAGGACCTGATGGATGCGCTCCGCATCTTTGCCCGGGTCTCCCGCCGGCCCCTGGCCGTACGTTCTTCCTCCAAGCTGGAGGACTCGTACCATCAGCCTTTCGCGGGCGTCTATTCGACCTATATGATTCCACATGTGGAGAATGAAGACCAACAGCTCCGCCTCCTTTCCAAGGCGATCAAGAGCGTGTATGCCAGCACTTTCTTCGCCTCCGCCCGCGGCTATGTCGTCTCCTCGGGCAACGTCGTCTCCGAGGAAAAGATGGCCATTGTGATCCAGGAGGTGTGCGGAAGCGTCGAGGACGGGCTGTATTTCCCGACCCTTTCCGGCGTGGCCCGTTCGCTCAATTTCTATCCCGTCGGTCACGAGAAGGCGGAAGATGGGATCGTAAAGCTGGCCTATGGCCTGGGCAAGGCCGTCGTGGACGGCGAACAGGTTTTGCGGTTCTCACCCCGTTATCCGAAGCATGTCCTGCAGACCTCCACGCCTGACCTGACGATGAGCGACACGCAGAAGACGGTCTATACGCTCAGCCTGCGCCCGGAGCATTTCCGGACTTCCGTCGACGATGCCGTGAATCTTGAGAAGCTGAATGTCACGGACTGCTACGGATTCCCGTCGTTCGCCAAGGTGGCTTCCACCTGGGACATGGCCAACATGCGGATCGTTGATTCCGCTTTCCCCGAGGGGCCGAAGTACATCACCTTCGCCCAGATGCTGAAGTACAACACGGTCCCGCTCGCACAGATTACCGCCCGTCTGCTGGAGATTACGAAGGATGAGATGAAATGCGATGTGGAGATCGAGTTCGCGGCGGAAGTGGAAGCTTCCGGCGAGACTTCGTTCTCCGTCCTGCAGGTCCGTCCGATTTCCGTCGATACGCGTTACGCCGAGGTCAACTGGGACCAGGTGGACACGTCCGGTGCTATCCTGCTGTCTGATTGCGCCTTGGGTACCGGATGGGTCGAGGGCGTGCGGGATATCGTTTACATTCGGCCTGAAGCGTGGGATGTGCTGAAGACCTACGAGATCGCCCGCGAAGTGTCCGCCATCAACGCGCAGATGCAGAAAGAGGG
>JAEEGL013651349.1_pt1 | contig 10710 bp, 5 predicted proteins | sample 9134231 | NCBI WGS metagenome assembly JAEEGL01 (sample SAMN16246548, study PRJNA631951) | gut metagenome | biome: gut microbiome; feature: rumen; material: fiber-attached | host: Bos | place: Iran: Karaj | collected 2018-10 | reverse complement strand
CTACCTACGAGGACTTCGTGGAAACGCTTTCCTGCATCATCACCGACACCAAGCACCGCTGGATGAACCGCATTATCAATGCCGCTTCTATGGGCGTACGTCAGGGTGACAAGGAAGACATCCTCGTCCTCATCGACTCTCTCGGTATCGACCTGGATGCTCCCAAGTCTCATTGGAACAACTTCACGCTCTACGAGGAGTCAGAGTATAACGACCAGACCGACGAGTATGACCCCACGAACCGCTACGTGCTTGAAGACCATCGCCTCCTGGACAATGAGGTTGTCAACAAGGCTGCAGATGCCTACGTCAAGCAATATCGCTACAAAGAGCTGCGCCACTTCAACTCCTTCAAGGACGACTTCCTGCCTTGGGTGAAGATTTCTGCCGACGAAGACCTTACGGGCATCAACTCCTTGCTCAAGAAGCTGGACATCGCCACGAAGTGGTACACAGAGAACTGGGGACTTTATGCCTTTACGCTTCGTCGCGAAGTTGAGAAGCGTCAGAGCAACATCAACGACTACCTCCAGAATGAAGTCACCATTTATGAGCTCAAATAATCTCAAAGAAAGACTACGATGATGAAAAACATAAGATATTATATTGCAATGGGTGTGGCATTAGCCACCATTTCACTTGTTGGCTGTTCCCGTTTCCAGGAGGAAGACCTGTTCGACGAGAGTGCAGCTCTTCGCATCGAGCACAATGCCGAAAAGTTACAGAATATACTTGTGAATGCGCCTTATGGATGGGTCATGCAGTATTATGTGGGCAGAGGCGTGTCGGTCTTCGAAGGCTTCAACCTCTTTGCCAGGTTCGAGAAGGACGGTAAGGTGACACTTGCCGGCAACCATCGCTTCCTGCGCAACGGCAACGCTGGCAAGTACACGGAGTACAACAGCCTCTATGAGCTTATTCGCGAGGACGGACTTGTGCTTGCATTCAATACATGGAACGATGTGCTTACTCCCTTTGTTGACCCTGTTGCTCACTGGGCAGCACCTGACAATCTGGTGAAGGACGGCGAAGGTATGCAGGGCGACCAGAACCTGGTCGTGTTGACAATGAGCGAGAACGAGTTGCTGTTCCGTGGCGAGCGCTACGACGCCCTGATTCGTATGGTAAAGGCCGACCGCGACTGGCAAACCTATATCAAAGACACGCAGGCCATGAAGAACCGGATCACTGGCGAAGACATCAACTCCTATTACATAACAACAGAAAACGAGACGATGTATTGCGTAGGTCTGCGCGACGGACGTTACCGCATCTCAGACCGCATAAAGAATCCTCTGAAGGTCGATTCCCTGTCCTGCTGCTTCACGCCTACAGGTTTCCGCAACGAAAGGCCGGACACCATTATCGGTCACGTCTTCCAGGAGTTCAAGATGAATGAGGAGGGCACGGCCCTTGTCAACGAAGACGGCACCGTTCGCATCATTGCGACTTGGGACACGACATTGGCAGAAAGCACACAAATCATGTGGATTGATGCCGAATCCTTGTCAGAAGATTTGAAGGCGCTCTACGACCAGCTGAATGCTGCTTTGGCAGAAGAGAACAAGAGCTATTCGCTGATACGCCTCGGTATAGGCCGGACCACCAATGCCAACAACGTGACGGGTCTTGTCATGGAATGGAAGATAAGCCGTACGAAGCGAGGTCATGGCGGTATGGAGCTGGGACGCAGCGTTCCTGCATTAGGTCAGATGACTATTACCTGTGCCCCCGATGCCATCCTCGACAACGAGATGAAGAAGCATCCCGACGTTGTCATCTCTGCTGTCCGTGCCTTCGGCGCTGCTTTGGCAGGCACATATCAGATGACGCCCAACAGCAATTTCGTGCCCACAGAGGTTAAGTTCCAGTCGCTTGCAGGCGCAAAGACCTTCAGCCTCAAGTCAGAGGTATATTAAGAAGATGCCAGCTTTGACTATCCCCAAAAACAAATAATAACAATTAATCATTAACTTAATTTTACGCATTATGAGGATCAAGAATCTTACTCTTATGCTGATGGCAGTCCTCTTCTCTTTGGCAGGCTTTGCACAGGTGCAGAAGTCCATGCCGATTGAAAAGAGATTTGCCTTCAATCGTGAGGCGAAAGCGGTTCTGAAGCAAAACAAGCAGACTTCCGCTTTTGCATTGAATTCACAGGCTACACCTGTACGTCCAGTCAGTGGACCAAAGGCCGCCAGTGTAGTGACGCCTCCAGAAGACGGTGAAGTTGAGTACTTCACGCTCGTTGGTACAAACAGCAGAGAAGGCGACATTACGAGAACCGTGCAGGTTATCTGGGACGGCGACGACGATGTTTACATCTCTGGCCTGAGCTATTTCATGCCTTTCTCTTTCGTGAAGGGTACCTTCAAGGACGACGAGACCGTCATCTTCGAGATGGGTCAGTACATGGGTGCCATTGATGGTCAGGACGTCTTCTTCGGCGCAAGAATCAAGGACGACTTTGTGGATGCCGTTGCAGTCTTCGACGAAGTGGCCAACGCCTTCATCTTCAACGACAAGGTCATTGATAATGGTGACAGCAAGAAGCTCGACGAACTTGCTTCCTGGGAACCCAATCTGACTATCGCTCCTGCAGAAGGTCCCGGAGAGTCAATCGTAGAGATTCCCAACGACATGGAAGTCATTACCTATGCTTATACGGCAGCTGACTACTTCTCTGGTCATGCAGTGGTTTCCGGTAATCTGAATGTCGGCTTCTATGGCAGCGACATGTATATCCAGGGTATGTCCACCGACTTCCCCGAAGCTTGGATTAAGGGTTCGTTTGTAAACGACACGACAGTCGTCTTCCCTTCTCCTCAGCTGCTTAACGAGGATAGAGGTGTGTACTTCGCATCTTCTGACCTTGACACTTACGTTGAAGAATACGTTTTGTATTATGATACAGAGTCTGGTGCTTTCTATGAAGGCGAATACTTTCCAATGATTACTTCCGACCTGACAGGTTTCTCTCTCTGGCAGTTCTATTATGGCTATCTGATTACGCCGATTACCGAGCAGCCAGCTACGCCCGCAGCATCTTTCGTTTCTGCAATGGCGTATATGCCCGACGGTGATTACCTCGAGTTCTCTTTGGCAAAGGTCGATGAAGATGGCTTTGGCTTGGTTCCCGAGAAACTGTCTTACAAGTTGTGGTATGCTACTGAAGATGGTGATACGCTTGAGGCAACATTCCTGAAGGACGAGTATGCCAGCCTGACAGAAGACATGAAGGAGATTCCTGCTACGTATTTCGACGGCTCTGACTTCCAGGAAGGAAAGCTGAAGATGAACTTTGCCGAGTATGCATCTTGGACTGGCCTTGGCATTCAGGGCATCTATTATGGTGGCGAGGAACGTCATGAGTCTGAGGTCGCTTGGTACACACCCACATGGCCGCAGACCATCACATTGCCCGAAGGCCTGACCGTAACAGAGCACAAGCTCAAAGGCTCGACCAACAGAGGCGCTAATGTGGAAAGAACCGTAGGCCTGGCATTTGATGGCGACGACATGTACATCCGTGGTATTGGTTCGATGGGTGCAGATGCTTGGGTGAAGGGTACGAAGAACGCTGACGGCAACTACATCTTCCCGAAGGGTCAGGAGATTGGCATGTATTACGATGAAGACCGTCTCTTCCTCTTAGGTTATGACGATGAGGTAGAAGTGACCGATTTCGCTGTGTCTGTCGATGCAGCCAACAACGAATATGTTTTCGCTACAGACTTCATCGAGAATGCCGACTACACCGACAAGACCTACTACGTACAGTGGTTGAATGCCGGCACGACCATCGAGATGGGTGAGGCTCAGCCCGAGGTTCTCACGCCTGTAGAAATTCCTGATGGACTCGTCACAGAGGTTTATTCCTTCACAGCAACTGCATATTTCGACAAAGTTACAGTTGCCAAGAACGTACTTGTAGGCTTCGATGGCGATAATGTTTATATCAAGGGCATTTCCGATGCACTTCCCGAGGCTTGGATGATGGGTACTATCGACGGTGATAAGGTTACCATTCCTGCAGGTCAGTATGTCGGCAATACTGGCACCTATGACTTGTGGACCATTGGCTTCATCGATGGCACTGGCGTAAGCAACTACACCATGGAGTTCGACGAAGAAACCTCCACACTCACCAACAAGAGCACAGTAGAGTACTTCGGCACAACAAGCGTAAAGGGTAGTTCAAGAAACCTGTCTGACTTCTTCTATGGCATCACCATCAAGAAGCTGACCGAGAAGGTTGCTACTCCTGCTACACCTTCTATCACCACCATTGCATTCAATTATGCAGGTGATGAGGTTGAGTTCAACGTGCCTGCTGTGGACGTTGACGGCGACGGCTTGGTTACTGATAAGCTCTCCTACAAGCTCTACTACGACGAGGGCGACGGCGAGGCTAAGGAAATCACCTTCACCACCGACCTCTACGAATGCATCACCGAGGACATGACTGTCATTCCTTATGGCTTCATCGATGCTACTGAAGAACATCCCAATGGCTGGGATTTCTACGGCTCTTCTGTATATCTGAACATGGAGCACAGCACTTGGACACGCGTCGGCATCCAGAGCATCTATACAGGTGGCGGCGAGACCAAGACCTCCGAGATTGGTTGGTACACCATCACCTTCCCGCAGACCATCGAGCTGCCTGAAGGCGCTGAGGTTGCTACATACAACTTCAAGGGTGAATACATCACAGACTCGGGTAACCAAGCATTCAGCCGTCAGGCACAAGTTGCTTTCGTAGGCGAGGAAGTCTATATCGCCGGCGTAAGTGAAGACAATCCCGACTACTGGATCAAGGGTACGAAGAGCGAGGACGGCACCACCTATACCTTCGCCAAGGGTCAGAGACTCGGTTACTTCCAGACTCAGTCCGGTGCTGTCTATCCTCTCTTCCTGATGGGTTACAGCTCTGTATTCGGTGCTCTCGACGTCAAGATGAGTTACGATGCAGAAACCAACACCTTCACTACACTGACCGAAACGGTAGTGAATGCTCAGTATGTTGACAACCTCTATTACCTGGACCGTATCGCTGCAGGTGCCCTCATCCAGCCCGTACAGGACGTAGCAGCTGTTCCTGCCACTCCTTCGGCTGACCACATGAGGTTTACCGCCTATGGCGACGTCGTTGAGTTCACCATCCCCACAACAGATGTTGACGGCGCACCGCTCGTGAGCGACAAGCTCTCCTATAAGCTCTACTACGACGAGGGCGACGGCGAGGCTCACGAAATTACCTTCTCACCCGAGTTCTACGAAAAGCTCGAGGCTGAGATGACTGAGATTCCTTATGGCTTTACCGATGAATACGACTTCTACGCTGGCGAGCTGTACCTCAACATGGACGCATACTATGATTATGCATGGAAGCGCATCGGCATCCAGAGCATCTATGCAGGCGGCGGCGAGACCAATGTTTCCGAGATTGGCTGGTACGATGTCATCTATCCCGAGGTTGTTGCAGCTCCCGAAGGTGCTGAAATCAAGAAGTACGATTTCATTGGCTCAGCTTACTACAACCGCGTTCAGCATGAGACTACGACAGGCGGCATCAAGGTTGCTATGGTTGGCGACGATGTATATGTCCAGGGCTTCGGTTCAGTGGATGTTGACCGCTGGATCAAGGGTACAAAGGGCGAAGACAACGTCTATACCTTCTCACTCGGCCAGTATCTCGGCATGGATTCTTATGAATACCAGGGAAATACATACTACGACCTCCTCTTCCTCATTGGTGCTGAACCTACTACAGGCCAGGCCGAACCGGTTAAGATGAGTTACGATCCCGAGACAGGCATCTTCACCACACTCAACTACATGGTCGAGAATGCTGACTACACCGACAAGCTTTACTACAACAAGCTCTACAACCCCGGTGCACAGTTTGTTCCCGCCGATGGTCCAGACGCTATCTCACTTGTTGAGGCAGATGCAGAGGGCGATGTTGTCCGCTACAACGTAGCAGGCCAGCGCGTAGGCAAGAACTACAAGGGCATCGTAGTAGAGAACGGCAAGAAGGTTCTCCGCAAGTAATCCCCCGCTTAGTGCTCCAGCACAAGCAAACGATAAAGGGGCGGCTCATTCCGAGTCGCCCCTTTTTGCGTCATTTAACAAAGCGTTGCCAGACAGCCAGCGACACGTTGCCAGACTGCCAGCGACACGTTGCCAGACTGTCAGCGACACGTTGCCAGACTGTCAGCGACACGTTGCCAGACAGCCAGCGACACGTGTTGTTAGCAATTTACTAGTGAGTCGTTCACAGTTTACTAGTGGGAGGACTGCAGTTTACTAGTGGGAGGACTGCAGTCCACTAGTGTAAGGACTGCAATTTACTAGTGTGTCGTTTGCGATTTACTCGAAGAGACGACAGGCCCGCAAAACGGGAAAAAGCTCTCTCACGTGAATTATTCCCCCCAAAGGAGCGATTTTCTCAGATTTTATTTATACCTTTGCATAGTTCTGGGCAACTTTTTTTTTGCATGATAAATTGCTTATAAGATGAAGAACCGAGTTTTAACATTATTCGCAGTAGTATTCGTATTAGCTTCGTGCGCAACGCAGCACCCTGGTTGGAAACGCGTGTGGACGGAGAATTTCAATGGTAAGTCGATTGACGAGAGTGCTTGGTCAAGAGTGCATAAAGGTCCGAGCGACTGGGACGACATGATGTCGCTACGCCCCGACCTGGCATACGTTAGCGATGGGCAACTTGTGTTGCTTGGCAAGGTTAACGACCATTCCTCTTCCGATACGACTGCTTTTGTGACGGGCGGCGTGATGAGCAATGGAAAGAAGTCGTTCAAGCAGGCACGTTTTGAGATTAGGGCAAAGTTCAACAACGTGAACGGCTTTTGGCCAGCTATCTGGCTGATGCCCGATGCGAAAGTGGAAGCACCCAATTATGCTGAGATTGATATCATGGAGCATCTCAACTCTGATAAGAAAGCCTATCAGACAGTACACTCACATTACTCGCTCCATATCCAGAAAGAAGACATTCCCCCTCACCATGTGACGGCAGATATCAAAGTCGGCGACTGGAACGTGTATGCTGTTGAGGTGAACCCCGATAGCATCTGTTTCTTCGTCAACGACAGAAAGACGATGACCTACCCACGTCTTCCCGAGAAAGAATATCAGTTCCCTTGGGCCGACTATCCTTTCTATCTTATACTCTCCAATCAACTTGGAGGAGCATGGGTGGGCCCCGTCAGCAATCCCGAGCAATTGCCCTCGGAGCTTAGGATTGACTGGATTAGAGTATATCAGAAGCGAGCCCGTCGGTAAGGGTATTGATGCACTCTGTTGAATGAGCATCGTCCACTCTCGGCTATGCTTTTTACTGGGCACTGATTTGATTACTCTTGTTTTTTGTTATTGTTTATGTATTTTCGTTTTCCCCTATATATAAGGGAGAAAAACAAAAAAACAAAAATATGTACTCTGCTTCCTTCGGTAAGTAAGTTCACGATGGTGCCATTACAATTACGCGAGGGTAAGCCCTCTGTGCAAAAGCATATATACTCCATCCCAATCCCTTGTTGCCCCGTCACATTACATCGCTAAGCTGCCAATGATGTGATGATATCGCCTACTTAATACATTAATTTCGCCAACTTGATTGCAGTTGTTTGACGAATTCACTAATAGGTTGTGTATTTTTATTTGTTTTTGCATATTTATTGAAATTCTTTTTGTACCTTTGCACTGTGTTCTTGCAAAAGACACAACATTTGTCGCTCAACTTTCCGTGAACGAACTAGCACCTCGACCAAGGAGATTTGACGAGCAAACCAATAATCAAAGGAGTGTGCACTTAGTGCAGACAACTCCATTTGATTATTGAGGCTGTGCTAGGCCTGTTCACGGAAATGGATGGGGTCTGCACTTCCTTTATGCCATGAAGTTAGTGCTAATAGTGGGTAAGCGGATTTTGAAAGGAATTAAAGTCATTTAGTATTAACTAAAATATAGAATTATGGATGAAAAAACAGCAAAGGCCATTGTAGCAGACATGAACGATGAATTTGATTCTCATGATTTCATTAAAGAATTTATTTGGCAGCATCCTAAAGACTATGGAGAATTGCTTATAAAGCACGAAAATGTAACAAGAACACATGCCGAAATCTCCAACTTTTTGTTAAACCATGCAAATTCTTTAGGAATTGCGAAAACAAGAGAAGATGTCTCAGATGACATTTTTGGTCACGTTACACCATGTGCAAAATGGAGAAAAAAATAATTTTCAAAAGGTGTATTATGAAAAGAATGTTTATTCTTTGTTTGATGATGCTATGTGCTCATCTGACAAAAGCCCAATTCAGCGGGCAAGGTTCTGGTACTGTTGATGATCCCTATTTGGTGTCAACGGCACTGAATGTGGAAGAAATCCGTTATTATCAAGGCAAAAATGTAACATTCAAGCTGACGAAAGATATCGATATGAGTGAACTCATAGAAGATACTTATAGCAATGCTGGTTGGAATCCGCTTCCCAACTTCAAAGGAGAACTGGATGGTAACGGGTACACCATTTCTGGCCTATTCATCAACCGTCCTTCTGTTGAAATGGTAGGATTTTTTCAAGATATGACTAATGCAAAGGTTCACGATTTGATATTGGATTATAGTGGAGATGTAATTGGTGGAACCCAAGTTGGCGGACTCTGTGGTTCTTTAGATGATTGTAATATTGAGCGTAATATGATAAAAGGGAAAAAGATTTCTGGTTACATTGCTGGAGGACTTTTGGGAGTAGGACGTGGTGCAATAATAAAAGAATGTATTGTCGAATGTAATAATGTAGTAAGTGGAAAAGATTTTGATAGCAGGTGTGGTGGATTAGTAGGATTTGTAGGTGCTCTTTCGACTTCATGTGAGATATATAATAATAGAGTGAGCGCAAACATAATGGGCGGACATAAAACAGGAGGTATTGTGGGCGAAACTGATAATAAAGCCGGTTTTGTCGCTTGTAATATATTTGAAGGGAATATAGAATCGTTATATTCTGATGTTTCATGTTCTGGAGGTATCGTAGGATATCATCTTGGTAATTATATTTTTTATAGTAATGTTGTAATAAGTGAGTTTATTAAAACAAAAGATCCATCAAATGATTATATAGGCAGAATTTCCGGTACATCAAGTCCAGGACTTAGCTATCCAACTGCAACAAACGCTAACAGAGCATATAATCAGATGAAATTAAACGAGCGATATCCTGAAGATAGTCCTGAAAATGGTATGGCTGTTGGAAAGTTCCTGTTGAAGAATGGCAATATGTACAGAAGTATGGGGTGGGATTTGGATAACGTTTGGACTATTGATGAGGGGAAAGCATATCCAAGACTTCGATGGGAGGTAGAAAGAGAATCCCAGACACCTCCTCTACTCATTACCCATCAAAATGTACCTGTTGATGAAAATGATGTTTTGACCTTTGAGGCAGAAAAGGTAACAACAAATGTAGGTGGCGGTATTACTTATATATATTATCAATGTATTCCAGACGAACCACTAATCACAAATATCTCGAGCAGCACACAGCAAGTTACGGTGACAATATCGTCCGAAGACTATTCTCATCTGAAATGGGCAGGTATAAATGGCGAGGATGCAGATATGGCAACTGTTAGCGAGTCGCGTTCATGTCAATTGGAGCGAGGCGCATCTATTCCTCTAAAACTTCATGCAATATTTGCTGATCAGGATTTTACAAGTTATACAGCTACAGTAGAAGTATCATGTGATAAATTTACAAGAACCTTCCAAATTGTGTTCTCTAATGATAATTCTGTTAAACCTGTTTGTCCTAAGCCCGTTATTGATTATGTAAATGGGAAGCTTACATTCAGTTGTGACGCAGAAAGCACGCCTAAATATCATGTGACAATTACGAATTCTGACGCGAACTCCTTTGTCGTTGACGGCGAATTACCTTTAGAGCGAACATACATTATTGATGTATATGCTACAGCAGAAGGTTTTCAGGCTTCCGAGAGTTCGAGGCTTTATTTATACTGGACCGATAGTTTTGTAACAGATGATTATGATGGGATGATAGAAGAAAGAGGGTTGCCGGTACAGATACAATCGAATAATGGTTTGATTACCATTTCTGGGGTCACCAAAGGTGTTCCCGTTTCTGTTTACTCATTAGGAGGTGTACTATTAGATAGTACTACCAGCCTATCAGAGGTTGTAACACTTAATGTCTCCACATCTACACATTTGGTCATTCTAAAAATATGCGATAAAAGTATAAAGGTTAGCTTTTGAGGACTATTTTTAAAGAATAAACAATGGTGGATTCTGAACTCACAGGTTAAGCATTCCACCATTGTTTTATTTGATTATATTGCTGTCCGGTAAAAATAATTCCCTCTTCCTTTTAGGTCCTTTCCCATCGGTGTTTCTGACGAATAGCAGCTTATGGGGACTTGCCAAAAGTCTCGAAGAGACGAAAGAACATAGACGGGGGTGAAACCCCCGGTAATGATGCAACGGCAGAGAAAGCCCTAAATGGGCGACAGAGACATAAGCAAGTTGTTACTAAACAAGTTACATATTCTGTCACCCCTTGACTATCGTCGACCTCGCAACTGGCAGCATGTTCCTTGGCGACCTTTGGTTCGGTGCTTTTCCCCGACAGCAATGATATCACTGCCTTTTTTATTCGCT
>JAEEGL013430274.1_pt1 | contig 10710 bp, 6 predicted proteins | sample 9134231 | NCBI WGS metagenome assembly JAEEGL01 (sample SAMN16246548, study PRJNA631951) | gut metagenome | biome: gut microbiome; feature: rumen; material: fiber-attached | host: Bos | place: Iran: Karaj | collected 2018-10 | reverse complement strand
TATAAAATTTTTGGATATCCTTCGGGAAGTTTTTCTTTATCTGATATGTCATCTTGTATATTTGAAATCATTTTTTTATTATATTATTTTAAATGTTTTTATTGATTTTAATTTTTATTTTAAATATTTATATTTTTATTTATTTTTATTTATTATTTTAAAACAATTTTTTTCATTTAGAATAATTTATGATTTGAAAAAATAAGTATTATTAATTATTAGATAAATTTTATTTTTGTAAATTAATGATTTAAAAATTTTTAAAAGTCCTTTAAATTTAAATGATTAATAAAGATAAAAAGAAAATCATTATATGATTATATTGAATAATCATTATACCTTAATATTAAAGATTTTAAAATTTTTATACTCTTATTTTAATAAATCATTTAATTAAATTATGAAAACTTTTATTTGATAAAATAAATAAAACAGTTAAAAAAATGAAAAAAAGTGAAAGTATAGCTTCATTATACAACAAATTTTCAAATTCATTCCGTTCAAGAAATACAACAAATCAAACATCAACAGTAAAAAAATCTCAAAGTACAATAAATATATTATCAAATTTAAAACTTCTTAACAATAAAAAAAGAGAAATTAATATCTGTAATAATTATATATCTTTAAAACTTTCAAATTATGAAAAAAAAAAGATATTGAAAAACAAATTATTCAAAAGTCATCTTACAACAATTACAAAAGTAAAAAATACAAAATCACATAGTTTAGAATATAAAGATTATGACCAAATTGAAAGACCTTTAACTCAAAAAAAATCTTTTTTACCATTTTTAAAAGGAAATTTAAATAGTTCAGAAAATTCAGAAATAATTTTTAATAGTAATGCAAAAATGCTTTTTGAAATTAATGAATTATTATATAATGGACTTTCTGATGATAGAAATGAATTGATTAAAAATTCAAAAAAATTAAATTTACTTAAAGTTTTTGAAAAATATCAAAAATTAAGATTTAATATTCATAAAAAATATGATATAAATGAATTAAACAATAAGATTATTCAAATTGAAAAAAATATGAAAGAAATTAATAAAAAATATCAAAATTTTGAAATGAATATGATTCATTATTTTAAATTTTTACAAACCCAAAAATCAAAAGAAATTGTGAAATTAGAACATATTTTAGAAAACAAATATAAAATTCAAGTAAAAGTAGATAAATTATTATTAAATATAGTAAATAAAGAATATGAATTAGAAAATTTAATTGAAATTAGAAATTTTTTACTACAAGTTAAATTTAAAATATTAAAATTTCCTATAGAATTAAATTCAATTATAAATAATATTTATAATAGAGATAATATAATGAATGAATTAAAAACATTATTTACTAAGTTCAATCATGTTCAAGTTCGGAAATTTATTATTGAGTATCAAGAATATCAAGAAGAAATTAACAAAAATAAACCACAAACAAATTTAAATAATAATTTAAATTTAACAGTAGATACATCTAAACTAAAAATAAATAATTTAAAGAATAAAAATGATAAAGTTATAATGAAAAAAATAAGTCAGTTAATTAAAGAAAAAAATCCAATATTTAACAATTCTGAAGAATTTAAAGATATAATCCTTTCATTAGAAGATAAAAATTTAGATTTATTAAATCAAAGAGAAAAAATATATAGAAATATTATAGCATTAAAAAATGAGTATAATTTAATTTTTAAAGATTTTAAAAATTATGATACAGTTATTGAAACAACAATAAAAGATAAAGAAGATAAACTTAATGAATTATATAATAGAAATAAATATCTTAATAATCATTATCAATCTCTAATTAATCAAAATGATAATTGGAAAGAAAATGATAGATTAAAAAAAATAAATAGAAATTCTTTTGGAATTTTTATTGATTTAAATAAAATATCTATGGTCAAATATAAATATATTATTAAAAATTATAAGTATAATTATACTTTATTATTAACAAAATTAATTGAATTTATTAATATATTTCTTAAATCAAATTATCATAATTATAATAAGCAAAAAATTTATACAATTATTGATAAAGATATATATAAAGCAATAATAAAATCAAATATTTATTCTTCAAATGAAATAAAACATTTAGTTTATGAATATTGTGTTGAATTATTAAAAGTATATGAAAGTATAATTGAATTTGTTCTTATTAATAATAAAAAATATGAGCAAAATAAAAATAATATTCCTTTAATGACAAGATTAAAAGATAAATTAATAAGAATTAGAATGAATCAAAATTCAAAAGAAATGAGAGGCTTTTTTGACCAAAAAAGAGAAGATGAAAAAAAAATTATATTTGAAAAAAGTAAAAAAGCTTTTTATCAAGTTAATAAAAATATATTAGAATTTCATTCAGAAGAGAAAACAAATAAAAATCAAAAAATAAAAAATGATGAATTCCATAAAAAAAATGGTAATGAAAATATTATTAATATGATATTATATACAAATGAATAAAAAAATGAAAAAACAATTGTTTAAAATTTTAATTATTAGTATTATTTTTAATTAAAATCATTTTATCTAATAATTCTTCAATTAATTTAGTTATTTTTTCTTCAAAATCACTTTTTTCTTTTTTTTCATTTTTAAACTTAGTTAAAAATATTTTTAACATATCTTGAATTGCATCTGCTTTATCAAAATTACTTCCAATTAAATCTAAATTATTATCATTAATTAATTTATGTATAATACTAAATTCATTATTCATTTCATTAACCATTGTTTCAATTGTATTTTCTCTATTATTTATTAATAAACTAACTTTTGTATTTATGTCTCTAAAAAATTTTGATAGTTCTTCTTCAATATTTACTATTGCATCAGTATTTATTATATTTTTTGTATTATTTTTTAATGTTTCTTCATCTGTATATTTTGTAAATTTTTCATTTATAAATTTTAAATTTGTTTCTCTTTCATTTGATAATAATTCTTTTAATTTTAATTCAAATTCATTAAAATTTATGTTTTGATTTTTTAAATCTTTATTAAGTAAAATTGATTTATTGTTTTCATAAATCTTTGTTAAAATTAATAATTCGTTCTTTAGTTTATTCAAATTATCATCAAACTTATTTAATATTGTTGAATTTTTTAAAAATAATTTTGTTATTCTATAATCTAAAGATGAAAAATCATCATTATTCATTTTTTTAACTTTAAAAATAAAAAAAATGATTAAATTTATTTTTTTAAATTTAATTTTGTCAATTCAAACTTTATTTAATTTTTCTAATATAACTTTTGAAAAAACACAAGGAATTTTTATTACTGATATTGATTTTGATAATAAACAATTTTTAACTTCAAAAACTTTTAAAAACAAATATTTAAATTATACTTTTAAATATTTAAAACTTGATAAAAATAAAATACTTCAATGTAAACCTTATGATTATTTTCAATGCAAAATTTTATCAATTCATAATGGAAATATTATTAAAACTTCTTTTAATATCATTAATGATTTTAGTACAAAAAAATTTTATCAATCATTAGAATTATTATTATTAAATACTCAAAATGAATTTATTGCTTCTTATTATTCAAAATTATTTATACATTTTGTATTTTTTGATTTAAATGGAATTAGACTTTCAAAAAATTTAAAGATTCCAATTAAAAATATTGATGTATATAGAATATATATTAACCTTTATTATAATAATTATAATAATAAAGAAATTTTATTTTCCTATCATAATGATTATACAAATTATTTATCTATATATGATTTAACTAAAAATAAAATAATTATTTCAAAATTTAATATATATCATAACTATGATTCTCTTAATTTAATATTTTTGAATAATGATGAAATAATAGTTTGTACAACAGATAGTTTAAAAATAAATTTTTGTATAATATTTTATATTGATAGAATAAATCAAAAATTATTCCAAATTCAAAAATTTCAAATACCTTTATTAATTAAACAAATAATATCATTAAATAACAATAATTTTATATTATGGGTTATTGATCATAAAAATAAATATTTATCAAATCTTTTAATATATAAAAAGATTAAATATATTTATATAAAAATTAATGATGAAAAAATTATTTTAAACAATAATGCATTTAAATTAATTGTAAAATTTTCAATAATTAATAAATTTTCAAATATAATTATTGGATATTCATTTATTGAAAATAATAATGAATTGTTTAATTATACTAATTTAAATTTGAATTTAACTTGCTCTGATTATATTATTCCTTTAAATCAAATTAAACAAAAATTTAAAATGAATTTTATTTATTCTTCTAATTTAAATAAAAAAAATGTTTTAATATTATTTTTGTCAAATAATCATTATTTATATACAATTGAAAATTTGAATAAAATATATTTAAATTTAAATATTGAATATAATATTAATAATATATTCATAGATTTATATAATATAAAAAATGAAGTAATAATTCCTTTTCAGATTAAAATTGATAATATAATAAGTGAAATTTGTTATATAAGATTTAATCAATCAATGAAATTTATAGAATCAAATTATGAAAATGAAGATTATGAATTAAATGAATCTGATATAAAATTTCAAATTATTTTTGTCTTTCTATTTATATTACTAATTTTTATAATTTTGGGGAAAAAATTTATTAAAAATCAAATTAAAAATATAAAATTGTCATCATTATATAATAAAGAATATTATAATACTAAACGATATTTTTTCATTTTTCAGAAAAATAATCTTTCAATCAATTCATCAATTTTTTCAAAATTCTTTTTTATTTTTAAAATATACCAAATAAATTATATTTTAATATTATCACTTATAATATCAAATTTATCTATTAAAAATGGAATAATCATTTTTATTATATTTAATTTAATATTAAATAAAATAAATTTCAGTGAAAAAAAAAATTTTTTATTTGAATATTATAATTTTTTATTTATATATGATTATTTCCATTCAAATAAAAAAAAAAATAATAAACAATTTAATTCAATAAGAGGAAAAGTAGAAAATAAATATTTAAACGATAATAATATTCTAGAAAATAAATTAAATAAATCAATTTCAGATTTATTTATATATATTATATATATATATTCATTTTATAAAATAAATCAATCTTTATTCAATATAACAATTAATAAGACTACTTTTTGTTTTATAATTTATCAATATTTTATTAAATTTTTTCTCTTTTATGTGGTATCAATTTTATTTATATTTATTCAAATATCTTTTATAGAATTATTTTTATATAAGGTACATTTTTCAGATTCTAATATAGAGAATTTAAATTTTAAAATAATATCAATATTATATTCTTTTTTAATTCCTAATGAAATAGATGAAATTTTTATTGCATTATATCAATATACAAATTATTGTTCTCTTATTTTAAACTTATAAAATAAAATAATTTAATAATATTTAAATTAATTTTTTAATTTAATATTTCAATAAATTTAAATTAATAACTCTATATTATCAATTCTTTGTAAATTTGCAATAAATAAATTATGTCCTAATTCATTTATATAAGAATTATTTCTAATAATATCAACATAATAAGTATTATTTTCAATTTTTTTATTATTTACTAATTCCAATACATTAATTTTAAAATGAATTAAAGCATTATCAGAGTTTATTATTTCAGCATTCATTATATTAGGAACATCAATATATAAAGGATATTTCTTATTTTTATCATTTAATGCTTCAAATAATGCAAAAACACTTTTACCAGATATTTTTTTCATTTTTTCAATATCATTATTATAATATGCTAATATCATTTCTTTAAAAATATATTGAATTTGTTTTTCTAGATGTGTTATATCAGTTATTTTAATTTTTGAATTATTGTTCCAAATAGTTAGTGAATTATTTATTGATGATTTAAAATTAATTTTATGAATGATATTAAATGTATTTGATATAATTGGATTATTTGAAAATTTTATATTGAATAATAAATTATCTAATGAAGTACTAAAGTCACTTATTAAAAAACATAAATCACTTTTTTTATATATTGAATTTATCTTTTTAGTTAATTTATTATTTTTAAATTTATATTTCATATTATTATAAAGAGTTTTAATTGGATTTTCTTTATTATATTCTGAAATATAAATTAAAGAAGTTCTAAATTCTTTTGAAAATTGTTTATTAAATTTTTCAAATTCTTCAATTAATTTTTTTTGTTTTTTTTCTTCTTCTAAACATTGTTTTTGTTTTTGTATTATATTTTTAAATTCTTCTTCAATATAATTTTCAGGAGGATAAGTTTGATAAAATAAATTTTTAAAAGGAACAAAATATTTCTTATTAAAAAATTTTTGAATATTAAAATAACGTTTTTTAATAAAATTAACAATCATAATATTAATAAAAAAAATATAAAAATAAAATAAAGTATTTTTAAATCTATAATTAATATTTAATTAATTATTCTTTTTTATTTTCATTTTCATTTGGTTTTTCTACAATAACAAATTCAGATAATATTTTTTGAGCATCTTCTTCATCTAATTTAATAGATAATGCAGTTAAATCTTCCCAATCATCAATTGAATCTAATTTCTTCTTTGTTAAATCTTCTTCATCATTTTCATTATTTTCATTTTCAATTTTTAAATTTTCGGTTTCTGGTTTTTTTTCTTCATTATTTTTTTGTAATAATCCTTCTTTTAATTTTAAAGTTTCTTCTTCTAATTTTTCTTTTTGTTCAAGAAATTCTAATTCTTTTTCTTTTTTTTCTTTTTCAATTTCCATTATTTTTTTATCTTTTTCATCTGAAATTTCTTGTATTTTTTTTTGTAATTCTTCTTTTTCAATTTCTTTTTGTTTTAATTCATCTTTTATTTTATTTTTTTCTTCAACTTCTCCTTTTAATTTTTCTTGTTGTTCTTTTAAATTATTTAATTCTTTTTTTAATTTTTCTTGTTCTTCTTTATATTGTTTTTCTTTTAATTTAATTTCTTCATCTTTTTTTTTTTCATTTTCTAATCTTTTTTTTTCATTTTCTTTTTTTAATTTATCTTCTTCTTCTTTTTGTTTATTAAGTAATTGATTTTTTTGATCTGCATCTTTTTTTATTTTTTCAGCTTCAGATTTTATTTTTTCAGCATCATTTTTTAATTTTTTTGCTTGTTCTTTTTCATTTTCTAATTGTTTAATTTTTTTCTCTAAATCATCATATTTTTTTTTTATATCTTCTTCTTTTTTTTTATTTTCTTCATTTTGTTTTTTCATTTTATCATCTTCTTCTTTTCTTTTTTTATCTTTTTTTTCTAATTCTAATTTTTCTTTTAAATTTTTTTCTTTTAATTGTTCATTTTCTTTTTTTAATTTTAATAATTCTTCTTTTTCTAATTGAAATTTTTTTTTCTCTTCATCTAATTGTTTTTTCTCTTCAGCAATTTTTTTTTTTTCTTCTTCAAGAACTTTTTTAATTTCTTCATTTTCAATTTTATTTTCTTCAATTTTTTTTTTTAACTCAGGTTCTTTAATAGTATTAACATTAACTTTATCTAATTTAACATCTAAACCTTTAGTTTCAAAATTTAACCATAAATAATTATCACAATTCTTAGTATTCATTTCTAAATTTTTAGCATCACCTTCTTTAATTGTTTTTAAATCCAAAAAATGAAAAGTAGAAACATCATTTTTAATAAAAGGATGATTCTTAATTTCTTCCCAATCAAATCTTTTTTCAGGATAAAATTGTAATAAACCATTAATAAATGTAATAACTTCAACACTTAATTTCATATTTTTAGGTAAAGTATATTTTCCACTATTAACTTGTTGAAATAATTCTTGGAAAGTTTTAGCATAAAAAGGTGGTTGTCCAATTAATAATTCATAAGTACAAGCACCTAAAGACCATAAATCAGCTTTATTATTATATTCATGTCTATCTTTATTATTATTATTCAAAGCAATATCAGGTGCCATTGTAATTGGTGTACCACATATTGTTGATGCCATTGTACCACCTTCTAATTCTCTTGCATAACCTAAATCTGCTATTTTAATTTGAAAATTATCATTTAATGATACTTTAGAATAATCTAGTTTTTTTGGTAATTCATCTTTTTTTACTTCATTTGGAAATTTTGTAAAATTTAATAATATATTTTCTAATTTTATATCACGATGAACTGTATGATTTTTATGCATGTATTCTAATCCTAATACTAATTGACGTAGGATTTTTTGAATAAAAAATTCATTTAATTCTGCTTTTTTTGTTTTGTTATAATATAATTTGTATTCGAGTAAATTTCCACCATTACAATATTCTAATATTATATATAAATTATGTGAGGTTTTTTCTATTCCTATTATTTTAATTATGTTTTCGTGATTTAATTGATGAAGAAGTTTTAATTCTCTTCTAAAGTATTCTGACGTTCTTTTGTCTTGAAATTTTGAAGTTGGTATTGCCTTTACTGCTACTATTGTATTGTTTTTATCGTTTATTCCTTCGTATACTACTGCTGTTGCTCCTTTACCTATTTGACGAGTTAAACGATAGTTGTTTATTTGTTTTAAACCTTTCATTTTTTTTTTTTTATATTTTTTTATATGATGGGATTTTTAATTAAATTTATTATTTATAGTGGAGATTTAAATTGGTGTTAAATAGTTAAAATAAAAAATTTTTTTTTTTTATCTTTCTTTTTAATTAATTTATTTAATTTTGATTATTTTTTTTTATTTTTGTTATATTTTTTTTTAATTTGGAATTTTAATTTAAATTTATATGAAATTTTATTCACAATTTGCTAGTCAATTATCTTTAAAAAGCCAAAAAGAAAAAGAAAAACCAATTTATGAAATGTCATTAAATTTTAGTAATAATTTATTACAAACTTTTATTATTGATATTTTTGATAAAGCAAATATTAGTTTTCAAACAGATTTTTTAAATTTAGAAGATTCACCATATCAAAGTAATATTATTAGAGTTACATATAAAAATATTATTTATTTTTTAATTTTTCAATGTAAAAATGATTTTATTAATAATGTTCATAATTCAGATATTTTATTAGAAACAATTGAATATTTAACAAAACATACAGAATCAAATAATATAACTTTAATATTATATCAAGTAAATTTTGATTTAAATGAAAAAAATGAAAAAGGAGATTTTAAATATTTTATTCAAACTGAAATGAATATAAAATATATTGATATTTCAAATTCTAATGAATTAATTGATTATTTATATAATTATATTGAGAGTTTAATAAATAAAGAATATAAATCAAAATTAACATTTTTTCAATCAAAACCAGTTCAAATAACTAATTTATGTGATATTGAAAATATTAAAAATAAAGATTTTATAAAACATTTAATGTGTATTAATGGAATTTCAGAAATGAAAGCAATAGCAATTGTGAAAGAATATCCAACATTAAGTAGTTTATATGATATATATTTAAGTGATCAATATAATGAAAATGAAAAAAAATCCTTATTAGAAAATATTGAAATTGAAAATAAAGCAAAAGGAACAATTAAAAAAATAGGAAAAGTACTTAGTGAAAAAATATATAAATATTATATAAATAAAGAATCAAATTGTATTATTTAAAAAAGAAAAATACAAAAAAAAATATAAATATAAAAAAATATTCTAAATAAAAAAAAAATAAAAACAATTTAAATAAAATATAAATTAAAATAATGAATAGTTTAGCAGTTTCCCCAGAATTTCCTTTACCTATAAGTAAATATTGTATAGTAAATAAACCAATAAATAAACCAAAACATCATATTACAAAAAGTTTACAAAGTTTTTATTTTAATTCAGAAGCCCCTGATGCTTTTAGATTAGATAATTTAAAAGAAAATAAATATTCTTATAAAAACCCTTTTTATAATGAAATTTTACCTGTTGATAGAAATGAAGCTTTTAAAAAAATGGATTTTAATGCTAAACAAGTTAAATTAATTGATTTTATTAAAAGTAATAGAGAGTTGAGCCAAGATCCAAAAATATTAAAATATATTAGAACTGATTTTGATGTTGAAATGGCAAAAAAAAGAGAAAAATTAAAACATGATAATGAAAATAAAAATAATAATTCATTAAAAAATGCAATTTCATATGATAATTTAAAAGATAGAAAAATATTTGAGAAAGGATTATCAATTTTAAAAACTGATATTCCAAAAATAAGTTTTAAATATAAAAATCAAATTGATAATAATAATTTAGAACCAATATTAAATAATAAATATAAAATATCAAAATTTGATAAAGAAAATTTTAAAACTTTTTCTTCTAATATTGAAGTAAAAAAAAGTGGATGTTTTGGAAATATAAATGATTATGACATTAAAGAAGGAGATACTTTAAATGATAATTTAATGTGTCATATAAAAAGAAAATCAAATAGTACTTATAATGTTTTAACTCATAGAAATGAAATTATTAATTATCCAAATATTATTAATAATAAATGGAATAAATATCAAGAAAATTTCTTTTTATTTATGAATAAAGGTGGTTTTAGAAAGAAAGGAGGAATTTTTAATGAATTAAATGATAAAATAATAAGCGTTATTAAACCAAAAAAAAGTTTCGAAGGATTAAATAAAAAAAATAATAATAATAATAATAAAAGTAAAAATAATATAAATAATAATCATTCAAGAAATTT
>JAEEGL013340559.1_pt1 | contig 10710 bp, 6 predicted proteins | sample 9134231 | NCBI WGS metagenome assembly JAEEGL01 (sample SAMN16246548, study PRJNA631951) | gut metagenome | biome: gut microbiome; feature: rumen; material: fiber-attached | host: Bos | place: Iran: Karaj | collected 2018-10 | reverse complement strand
TTTACTTTGATTTAATTTTTCAACAATTTGGAAATAAGCATCTGGTTTATAATATCTTAAAGATAAATCCTCTAATTCACTCTTCATTTGGTTAATACCTAAACGATCAGCTATTGGAGTTAAAACATCCAATGTTTCTTTAGCTTTTTCTTTTTGTTTATTTTCTGGTATTGCCCATAAAGTTCTCATATTATGAAGTCTATCAGCTAATTTAATTATTATTACTCTAACATCTTCAGTTAAACCAACTAATATTTTTCTTTGATAAGCTATTATAGCTTCATTATCACCACCAAATGATAACTTATTTATTTTTGTTACTCCATCAACTAAGAAAGCTATATTTTTACCAAACATTTCTTCTACTTCTTCCTTAGTTACATCACAATCTTCAATAACATCATGAAGTAAAGCAGCTGATAATGTTTCTGAATCTGCTTTAATGAATGATAAGATATAAGCAACTGATAAAGGATGAATTATATAATCTTCACCAGTTAGTCTTTTTTGACCATAATGTTTTAAAGCAGCAAACTCATATGCTTTTTTTATTGTTTCAAGCTCACTTTTTTTACTTATATATTTTTTTATATTTTTTAATAATTCTTCAAATGTTAGTGGCATATTTTCACCCCTTTTATTATTATAAATTAAAGAGTTTTGCCAAAGCAAAACCTCTAATCTAAGAATTAATTCCTTTAATTTTTAATTCTTCTACTTCATCATCCAACCATTTTTTCTTTGGTTTTCCAATACTCTTTTTTTCAATTACATACCATAATGAAGTACTTAAGAATATACTTGATAAAGTACCAGCAATTAAACCTACTAATAATGCTATGTTAAAGTTAACAATTTCATGTGAACCAAATACTATTAAACAAATAACTGGTAATAAAGTTGTTATTGTTGTTACTACTGTTCTTGATAATGTTTCTCTTAAACTAACATTAATTGCTTCTTTAAGTTCTTCTTTATTTTTAATATCTTTATTAAATTTGAATCTAATTGTTTCTCTTATTCTATCAAATGTAACTATTGTATCGTTTATTGAATATCCAACTATTGATAATATAGCTGCTATAAATATTGTTGATACTTCTAATTTAAATAATGAGAAGAATAAGAATACTACAAATACATCGTGGAATAATGCGATTAATCCTGATATAGCATAGCTAAATCTAAATCTAATTGATACATATATAATTATACCTATACATGATAGTAATAAAGATATAATAGCATTTTTAACTAATTCTTTTTTTACCATATTAGATACTACACCAATATCAATACTTGCTGTATATTTTTCTTTTAAGTAATTTGATGTTTCAATTACTTGATTTTCATCTAATGTTTCTTCTATTTTAACAATTACACCATCACTATTTTTTTCAAAATCATAGAATGTAAATTTTAAATCTTCCATATCTTTTTTGATTAATTCTTCTGTTATATCTACCTTAGTATTGATTGTAATTGAAGATCCACCTTTAAAATCAATACCTAAATTTAATTTGTTTAATACTAATGATGTTACACCAACTATTATTACTAAAGCTAAAACAATAAATGTTTTTTTAATTTGTTTAACAAAATTAAATTTAGTAAAGAAATATTTTGTTCTTTTTTCATTTTTATTTATATCAGGTATATCTTTAACATTAATTCTTATAAATAAGTTTTGTTTATCATCAAAATATCCTGTTTTAACTAATAATCCTAATAAGAATCTATTTAATACTACCATTATTAACATAGTAACAATTATACTAATAATTAACATTGTAGCAAAACCTTTAACACTACTTTCTCCAAATGTAAATAAAATGATTGCAACTATTAAAGTAGTTAAGTTTGAATCTATAATTGTACTAAGTGAAGTTTTAATACCATTATAATATGCATTTTTTAAACTTCTTCCAGTATATAATTCATCTCTTATTCTTGAGAATGCTATTACTGATGAATCTACAGCCATACCAATACCAATTACTAAAGCTGCTATTCCTGATAAAGTTTACACTCCACCTACTAACCAGAATATTGCTAATGTTACTAATGTATATGCAAGTATTGTAACTGATGCTACTACACCACATATATGATATAAGTTAATTAAAATAACTATAATTAATGCTATACCAATAATACCTGCTAATAATGTTTTTTCAAGTGCTGATTCACCAAATGCAGCATCTACTGTTTTAGATGAGATTTCAGTTAACTTAGTTTGTAAACTACCTGAATTAATTAAATTAACTAAATCATCTACCTCTTGTTGTGTAAAGTTTCCTTGGATAATTACATCAGATGCAAATGCTTGATGAACATATGCAGCTGATAAACAGTTTGAGTTTTTACTTCCACAAATAAATTTGTTTTGTTCATATGTATCTGTGTCTTGATAATCTAACCAAATAATTATTTTATTTTTATCATCTGTTTTTTGACTTATTGTGTTTGTTACTTCATAAAATTTATCTTTATCTTTTACTGATAATGCTACAGCTGGTTTTCCATATTGATCAGTTGATGATTTAGCACCACTTATTACTGAACTATCCATTAATAAGTTATTATCGACATCTCTAAATGTTAAACTTGCTGTTTTAGAAAGTAATGTTCTAGCTCCTTCACTAGATTTTATTCCTGCTAATTGAACTCTTATATTTTTTCCTTCTACTGTTATATTAGGTTCAGATACACCAAATGTATTAACCCTTTTTTCTAATGTTTTATATGTATTTTTAACCATATCATCTGTTAATTCAGAACCATCTATAGTATCAATTTTATATAAAACTTCAAATCCCCCTTGTAAATCTAATCCATAATTTAAATTTTTAAATAATGGTTTTATACAAACAACTGAAATTGCTGCTATTAATAATAAAAATATATACTGTTTAATTACTTTTTTCATGTTACTCTATCTCCTCTAAATTTATTTTAATTTTTCTTGATTTTAATTTATTTTTTAAATAATTTTCTATCAAATTATTATCTGTATTTAATACATCATTAACCATTTCATATAATGATAAGTCATTAGCATTTTTCCATCTTTTTTCTTTTAAATAATTCCATATATCTTCTTCTTGTACATAAGTAATACCTACTCTTTTCATTTCACCTTTTTTTGTTCTTAGTGCAGGTAATAATCTATTGTATAGTTGTTTTATATTTTGGAATTCTATTTTATCAGTTGATTTATCCATATACCCTCCACAAACACTAATATAATTATATATCAAATTCATTATTTTTTAAAGAATTTAATCAAAATTTGTTTATTTTTTCATATATTTTTTTAGGTGAAAATATGAATAAATTTATAAAATCAACTTTATTACTAATATTTGGTGGATTCATAACTAAAATACTTGGTATGGTTATTAGAATTGTAATGACAAGATATATAGGAATTGAAGGTATTGGTTTATATATGTTAATTATGCCTACATTTTCATTATTTATTGGACTATGTCAATTTGGTCTTCCAATAGCAATTACTAAAATAGTATCTGAAAATAAAAATAATAATAAAAATATCATTTTAATATCAATTATTTTAGCATTATCTATTGATATTATATTAATAATTATTATAATTATTTGTTCTAAATTTATTTCAATTAATTTATTAAATGATTATAGAACATATTATCCATTAATTTCTATATCACTAGTTTTACCTTTTATTTCTATATCTAGTATTATTAGATCGTATTTTTTTGGTAAGCAAAGAATGTTACCTCATGTTTTTTCTAATATTATTGAAGATATAATAAGATTAATAATTATTATAATTGGTATTCCAATATTTTTAACTAAAGGAATTATATATACAGTATGTTTCTTAGTATTATCAAATATTATTAGTGAATTATCATCTATCTTTATATTGTACTTATTTTTACCTCATAATATAAAAATTAATAAAGATGATTTTAGTTTTAAAAATATTAAAAAAATTACAAATATAAGTCTACCTACTATATCAACTAGACTAATAGGTAATATTGGTTACTTTTTTGAACCAATAATAATTACAAATACTTTATTATATATAGGTTATAGTAATAACTTTATTGTAAAAGAATATGGTATAATTTCTGGATATGTTATACCATTACTTACCATACCAAGTTTTTTTACAAATGCAATTTCATCGAGTTTATTACCTGTTATTAGTAATGATATATCTAAAGGAAATAATATTAAAAAAAGAATAAAACAAGGATTATTTTTTTCTTTAATTATTGGTATACCATCTACTATAATCTTAATTATTTTTCCAAAACAATTATTAAATTTAATTTATAATACTAATTTAGGTATTAATTATATTAGATTTCTAGCACCTATTTTTTTATTACTTTATATACAAGGACCACTAACAAGTATTTTACAAGGATTAAATTTATCTAATAAAGCAATGAAAGGTAGTTTAATAGGTATTTTAATTAGAACAATTTTATTATTTATTTTATCATTATTAAATATAGGTTTATGGAGTTTAATACTTGCGATTACATCTAATATTTTGTATACAACTATACATCATATAATTGTATTAAAAAAAGAATTAAAATTTTAATTCTTTTACAAAATTATTATTTAATTCTTCCTTACTTGGTAAAGTATTACCATCATATTTTAATAAATAAGATCTAACTCTATTTAAAATTTCAATTTCTTTTTGTTTTCTATTTTTATTAGATATTATTTGTTTTTGAATTTTCTCATCTTTTCCATTAAACCAATCAATTTTTAAATCATTTAATTTTTTAATCATTTCATCATTTAATTTACACGAACAATATCCTTTAAATGTTCTTCTTTGAGTATCTATCCAATTTCCTAACCTTATACCCTTAGCATCATAATTAATACCATTACTTGTTATGAAATATTTAGGAACATCTAAATTACCATAATAATCAAAATACTTTTTAGCTAATTCATAATTTTCATTCCATTTTTTTTGTACAACTCTATCATATTTTTCTTTATGATCAACATCCCAAGGCATCTCAATTTTATTTAATAAATCTATATGTTCATCTGTCAATACACCTGGTTTATTTTTTTTATAAACTCTTCTTTGAGTATTTAACCAATTACCTAATTGAACTCCATTTTCATCATAATTTATTCCATCATTAGTTTTAAAACTAGTTGAAACCATTAAATTACCATAATGATTAAAATAATTTTTAGCTAATTCATAATTTCTATTCCAAATATAATCTGTTTTATTCTCCCAATATATACCAATTTGTTCTAATAATTTTTTTTCTTTTTCACTTAATGTTTTATTTTTTCTTGTATATTCAATCCAAGAACATAAATTAGTACCATTTTCATCATAGTTTATTCCATCACTTGTTTTAAAAGAATTAGGTATTAATAAATTACCATTTTTTTCATAGTAATTTTTTGCTAATAAATAATTTCTTTCAAAATTATAATTTCTAAAACTCCAAACCATTCCTATTTTATTTAATAAATCTATTTGGTATTCAAGTAATCTATTTGTACCGTTTCCTTTATATGCTTGTCTTAAAGCATTTAACCATGCTCCTAATCTAAAACCATCTTCATCATAATTAATACCATCTTTTGTTTTAAAAGAATTAGAAACAGCTAAATTACCATATTTTTCATAGTAATTTTTAGCCATTTCGTAATAAGTATTCCAAGCATAATCTCTTGCTTCCCAAACCATTCCTATTTTTTCTAGTAAATCAATTCTTTTTTTATTTAATTTACCAGTTAAATATTTTCTTCTTTGTAAAACAATCCAAGCTCCTAATGATGTTCCATTTTTATCATAATTAATTCCATTGTTTGTTTTAAAATTTTCAGGTACTAATAAATTAGAATGATTATAAAAATATTCCTTAGCTAATGTATAGTATTTTGCCCATTTTTGTTTATTAACTTCCCAAACTATATTTATCATTTCTAGTTTTATTTTTCTTGCTTCTGTTATCTTATTTTTAGAATAATTTTTTCTTTGTTCAACAAGCCATCTACCTAAATTAATACCATCTTCACTATAATTTATTCCATCTTTTGTTTTAAAATCTCTTGGAATTAATAAATTACCATATCTTTTATAGTATTGTTTTGCTAATTGATATCTTTCTTCCCAGATATCATCAAAAACACTACCCATATATCTCACCCCATGTCCCAATATGATAATATAATATTAATTTATTGTCAATTAAAAAAAATGTAAAAAATTACATTTTTTTATTATTCACATTTATTACTTAATACTTTTATAAAACCATTATTTAATTTTTCTTTACTTGGTAAATTATTAAGACTATTTATATAAGATCTAAATCTATTTAACATTTCTTTTTCTTTTCTTATTTTATTTTGTTTAGTTATTTTTTCATTTTTTAATTTTCTATTTTTAGAATAACTAAACCACCTTATATTTAAGTCATCTAATAGTTTTATTTGTTCCATATCTAATTCATAATTACCAATTCCTATATATGCTTGTTTTTGATTAGCAAACCAAAAACCTAATTTAAAACCTTGTTCTTCATAATTAAAAGGAATTTTATTTGTTTTAAATTTTTTACAATAATTTTTGACTAAAACATATTTTTTAAGCCATTTATCATTTAACATAGGAATTCACCTCTACAAGTTTTATATTTTAATGAAAAATAAGCGAATTGTCAAACAAAAAACTAGTTTCCTAGTTTATTTTGCTTGATATAAATTATTTCCAAATTCTATATCAACTTTTAGTGGTACTGCAAATTTATATACATTTTCCATTTCATTAGTAACTATTTCAATTACTTTATCTTTTTCACTTTCTAATGTATCAAATACTAATTCATCATGAATTTGTAAAATCATTTTACTTTGAATATTATTTTCTTTGAATTTTTTATCAATATTTACCATTGCTATTTTAATGATATCAGCACTAGTACCTTGTATAGGAGCATTAATAGCCATTCTTTCTCCACTACTTCTAATTATATAATTTTTATTTAATATTTCAGGTACATATCTTCTTCTTCCAAATAATGTTTTAACATAACCATCTTTTTTAGCATTTTCAATTACTCTTTCCATGTATTCTTTAATACCTGGATAAACAGTATTATATCTATCAATAAAACCTTGAGCTTCTTTTGGACTAATATTTAAGTTTTCTGACAAGCCAAAACTACTTATTCCATATATAATACCAAAGTTAACTGTTTTAGCTATTCTTCTTTGATCTTTAGTTGGTTCAGATACATTAAATAAATCACATGCTGTTTTAGTATGAACATCTATTCCATTATTAAATGATTCTATTAGTGTACCTATATCAGCTAAAGCTGCTAAAATTCTTAATTCGATTTGTGAATAATCTCCACTAATTATTAAATCATAACTAGGAACAAATGCTTTTCTAATTAATCTTCCATATTCATTTCGAGTAGGAATATTTTGTAAATTAGGTTCGATACTAGATAATCTACCAGTTCTTGTTAATGTTTGCATGTAAATAGTATGTATTTTACCATCATCACTTATTGAATTTAATAAACCTTCAATATATGTTGTATATAATTTAGTTAACATTCTATATTCCATTATTCTATTAATTATTGGATGTTTATCTTTTAATTTAGTTAAAACTTCAACAGCAGTTGAATAACCATTTTTACCTTTCTTAGAATGAGGTAAATTTAGTTTTTCAAATAAAATATTTCCTAATTGTTGTGGGGATGAAATATTAAATTCAACTCCGGCTAAATCATATATATCTTTACTAATTAAAGAAATATTATCTTTTATTTCTTTACCCATTTCAATCAATTCATTTTTATCAGTTTTAATACCATTTAATTCCATATCACCTAATACATAAGTTAAAGGCATTTCAACTTCATTAAATATATAACTCATTTCCTTATTTTTTAATTCATTTTCATATTTTTCTTTTGTTTCATATATAAATTTAGCTTTCATAATAGCATTATAAGCAAATGTATTTATATTTTCAATTGTACTTTCAAAGAAAACATCATAATCATTTTGATTAGCTAGGTATGCTACATCTTCTTTTGTATTGTAATCTAATAAATTAGCAGCTATTAATGTATCAAAACTAAAGTTTTTCAATTCCATATTTCTATGTTTTAATGAAACATATATTCTTTTAATATCATATGTGTATTTATTAACTTTAGATAAAATATCAATATTTTTTTCTATATCTTCATTTTTAATAAAACAACATATTTCTTTAGAATATACACCTAAACCTAATATATTAGCTTTATGATAATTTGTATTATCTAATTCCAAATAAATTGAAACAGTTTCTTTTAATTCAGGTAATTTATCTATTATTTTAATATCTAATATTTCTTCTTTTTTAACAACTTTTTCTTTTTTTAAAAATGAATAAAATTCTAATTCTTCATATAAATCATTTAATTTTACATCATCTTTTTCTTTTAATTTAATATCATTTATATTTATATCAACTGGTACATCTTTAACTATAGTAGCAATTTCATAACTCATATAAGCATTATCTTTATCATTTACCAACTTATCATGAGTTGATCCTTTTATTTTATCTATATTTTCATATATACCATCTAGTGATTTATATTCTTGTAATAATTTTAAAGCTGTTTTCTCACCAATTCCCTTAACCCCTGGTATATTATCAGATTGATCACCCATTAAAGCTTTTAAATCAATTATTTTAATTGGTTCAATACCCCATTCTTTAATAAATGATTCTTTATTATATCTTATATAATCTTTTGGTTTTAATAATTTAATATCAACATTTTCTGTTATTAGTTGTAATAAATCTTTATCACTACTTATTATAGTTCCTACATAGTTTTCATCTTTATTACAATATTCTGAAAATGTACCAATTATATCATCAGCTTCATAATTATCTATATCATAATATTTAATACCTAAATATTCTAATAATTGTTTAGCAATAGGAAATTGTTGTTTTAATTCATCAGGCATTTCTATTCTTTTACCTTTATATACTTCAAATTTATCATGTCTAAATGTTTTTCCTTTATCAAAAGCAACTATCATATAAGTTGGTTTTTCTTCTAATATTATTTTGTTAATCATATTATTAAATCCAAATAAAGCATTTGTTGGAAAACCTTTTGAATTTTTCATAAAATTACCATTATAAGCAGTAGCATAATAACTTCTAAATAATAAATTATTACCATCTACTAATACTATTCTATCCATTTTTATCACCTATTATTATTTTACCAAAAAAAGAAAGTATATACAATTAACTAAAAAAAGAAATTGATATTTTCAATTTCTTTCTATATTATTGAGCTCTTCTATAACATGTCATATCAGATGAATTATATGTACCTCCAAAATGACTCCATCCAGCTGGACATGAATATGAAGAACTCCATCTATCACAACTATAAGATCCGCAATGGACATATGTACATCCCATTTTTAAATCACCTGTACATGAAGGATGATTTGGTGTACAATCTGTAATTTTAACTAATCCATCACCATATGCGTCATCAGTTACATCATAATAGTATTGACAATTTAAATTAGAATATCCCCAACTATAACAAGTATTATGTGTACATGATGAAGAATAATCTGCACTTTTAACACATATATCTCCATAAGTAGGATGTGTTTGTCCCGTTCCTACTGTACAATTTATTGCTGCTTGAGCTGCAGCTGTTCCATTAGTAGCTGCATCAGTACTATCATATATCCATTGTTGATATCCACCTTTTACGAATGAAACTGCAACTTGGAATGATTTTCCAATATATGCATCTGTAACAGTAAATGTGCTTGATGTTGCTCCTGATATTTGTGTACATGTACCATCACAAGAATACCATAAATACTCATAAATTCTTGCATTAAATGTATTACTTGTTGTTGTTACTGATAATGTTTGTCCTACTTTATTTGTTCCAGTTATTTTAACTGCTGCATAATTTTGATCAGCTATAACCCAATCTCCACCATTATTAGTAGCATCAGCTAAATCTTCCCAAGTTGCTGTATTATAATTTGCTTTTGTTGCTGTTACAACAACTCTTATACGTGAACCAGTATATGAATTTGCAATTTTGTATGTACTTGATGTTGCTCCTGAAATAGCTGCATATTGATGATTATTATCATAATCTACATAATACCATTGATATGATAATGATGCACTATTTGTGTTTGTTACGCTTGCTGTTAATGTTTGTCCCACTTTATTAGTTCCAGTTATTTTAACACTACCTGATAAATTAATTGGATTAATTGTTAATGTTCCCTTTGTATATGTAATACTATAATTACTTGTTACATCTGTCGAACCTGATTTTATTGTTGCGGCTGAAGGAACTGTATTTCCACCTGGTACATTTGTCGTACTTCCAGATACTGTTACAGCTGTTAAACTATGACCAGATAATAATCCTGATACTGTTACTTGTCCAGTTCCAGTTGCTACTGTACCACCATAATTAATTGTTTGATTTTTAGCAGTTATTGTTGCTGCTTTTTTATTTACAACTAATTTACCTGTTGCATATGTAATACTATAGTTACTTGTTACATCTGTTGAACCTGTTTTTATTGTTGCGGCTGAAGGTGTTATTGTTCCATTTGTTGTATAGTTACTTGTAT
>JAEEGL013306754.1_pt1 | contig 10710 bp, 9 predicted proteins | sample 9134231 | NCBI WGS metagenome assembly JAEEGL01 (sample SAMN16246548, study PRJNA631951) | gut metagenome | biome: gut microbiome; feature: rumen; material: fiber-attached | host: Bos | place: Iran: Karaj | collected 2018-10 | reverse complement strand
TTTTTATTCATTTTATAAATTACTTCTGCGTCTTTACCATCAGTTTGCATTCTTCCACTATCATACTGACGTATAATAGAATCGGCTGATTCTGAATTTTCATCTTCTGCATCCATTCCGTAAGGTGTATTCAAAATCTCAAAATCATCTTCTGCAGGTGCTTGACTAATTTCACTATTATCATTAGCATTTAAAGCTTCTATATTATCTATATCGTCGCCGCTATCTTTTAAGTCTTCTTGCTTTGTTGGTGTTAGTGTAAATTGATCTGCGGTAATTGTAAATTTTCCACCCGTTTTTGTAATCAAAGCAATATAAGTTCTGTCTGCAGGATTGTATTTTATAATTTCACATGCGATTTGGTTTGGACCAACTAAATAACCTTTTGTACCAAGTTTATATTTTTGACCAGGATAATTATGTTCTTTCTTTTTATGTTCAATAAAAGTATGTGTATCTTGAAGTGTAATTACTTTTTTTGCAATCAATAAGTTTACATACTGACTAGATCTCAACACATCTTCATCAAATGCTTGAAAAGAACATTGGTAAGGTTCTAACTTACAAATTATATCTTTATTTGCTGCTGGAACGATCAACGTGGAGTCGATCATATTCTGAATGTACTTCTTTGCCATAATATTTTTCTCCTTTATTCTTTTTTTCTTTATTTCGGGCAATTATAGTAACTGCCTTATAAAAATATAAATGCATATAAAAAGAGGAGTTTAAAAGCTCCTCTTTTTATAAAACCTATTTACTTAAATTATTACTCTAAATAAGTAGATAAATAAATGTCTACCCATTTGGTTTCAAGTAAAGGCAATATCTGTGCAGTTACTTCTAATAATTTAGGATTACTAGAATTAAATGAGGCAGATACATTTCTATAATTTTTGATTTCTTGAATATTCTTGAATCCTTCTAATGTAGAGTCGGTCATTACCAATGCTGAATCTGCTAAAGAATCAAGATTTAATTTACCTACGCAGAGCACATCTAATTTCTTTTCAAGAGTATCTGCAATAACATCTACTACTCTTATTACAGATCTTGTTTCAGTTACTGCATTCATTGAGTCAGTTGTGAAAATATCAAAAACTTTTACTGATGCTGTATTTTCATCGTATGCCATGCTAGATAATGTTTTGGAACCTAAATAAACTTGTTCACTAGGATCAAAATTTAATCCATCATCTAGAGTAAATCTAGGAGAAAGTTTTTTATTTAACATAGGTTCAGCAAAACCATATTCAGGATTGCCCTCAATACCTGATAAATTGCAAAGCATATAAATAGCACTAAGTTTTGCTACAGTTTCTTCGCCAGATTCTGCATCAATTAAGGAAATGTTGCAATATGAATTTGCAAAATATGTTACTCTTTGATTGTTTAATGCTTCTCTTTGCTCAGCAAGTTGTTCTAACTCAAGATTATCACTATTAGGAATAATCATCGTAGTTCTTCTTTTCTTATAAGTAGAAGTAGAACACATCATAACTTTAGAAATTAAATAATTTCTTAATGTTAAACTATCTTGTTTTAAACAAATAATAGTATTTAAATTGACAGAATCTAGTTTATCTATTGCTGCTTTATAATCTGCTTCTGAGTCAGTTTTTACTTGACAAAGGATAACACCACCACCGTTGATAGTTTGTCCCTCTAATGTCAAATTTGCTGCCAAAGTAAGCGGATTAATAACGCCGTTTAAATACTCAGGACCCATATATTCTTCTATATCTGAAGAGCTGAAATATCTTTTAGGTGAATAATCGCCTCTTTCTTCGCTTTTATTCAATTTATATTTAATATAAAAGACTGAACCATTTGCAGGTTTATTTGCATTTAACCAAGTAATTTTAGTGTTATTTACGTCGATAGAATAATCTACATCTTTAATAAAATTATAATAACCAGAAAAACTGCCTAAACCGACAACCTCTAAAATATCACCAGTTTGTGCAGCCTGCGTATTAGGAAGTAAAATACTAGTTGTGTCTGCAATTACTGTAAACGCATCAGAATCTTCAGAAATATCAAAACCATTTCCTGTAATATTTGCTACAACTTTTAAAGCACCAGTTGTTGAGCTAGAAGATTTCTTATAACCATATTCTTCTTCTGTATCGATTAAAATAACGTAATCATCTTTTTCAACTTCTCCAATGCCAATCCAATGTGCTTGAACTTGTGCAATTTCAATTTCACCTAAAGTAGGAGAAGTTATTTCATCCCATTTTACTGAATTACCTAAAGCAACAGGAGATGAACCAATCCAAGGTGTTACTTTATCTAATAATATTTGCTCTTTAGTTGGAATAATATCTTCTTTCGTCAATTCCAAATTATTGACCATGTACCAATTTCTGGCCAAACCTACAATTGCGGTTGTATTAAAACCTAAACTTGTTGATGCTCCACCAGAGTAAGCAGTATAATGTGCATAAGCTCCTGGAGATCTATAATTTTTTGATGCCATATTTTAATTTTCCTCTTTAATTTAAATTTTAAATTCGGGTTTCTTTTCAAATTCGCTATTTTAAATTTAAATGCGTTTTCTGATTTTCACACAATTTTCCCCTCCTTTGTCGGAGGGGAAAATTTTAAATTATATCTTCTACTATTTCTTCTTCGCGATCTTCATCTTTAAATAAATCATCTAATCCTGTGTCGTTTAAAGCGAAGAATCTGTCATTTTCTGCCTTAAATGTACCAGACCAATAAGATTTTTCATCGTCTATTGAAAAGATCACTAAACCTTTTTTAATTTCTTCTGGTTTACCTTTGGAGGAGAGATTTAAAATTATTTGTAGAATTGCTTTAGCATTAATTTCTGGATCCTCAATTATGCCCTCTTTTTCTGGCATATCAGAATTCATAATATTAACACGATAATTAGAAATAGTTACATTATAATTAGATATTTCTTTTATTTTTTCATTAAATTTATCAATAATTTTATTTACCCTTTCACTTATTTTATTTGCTTTTTCTTTTTGTGTTTCATCTTGAAAAAATTGTGCAGGAGTTAATTCTTCTAATGCTTCATTAATATCTGCATCTTCCAATTCTTCAACCTTTTTGTCAATGTCTTCTTTTGTTTTTTCTTCTTGAATATCGTCTGCTTCGTCCTCATCAAAAGCAAAAAGCTTTTTAGATAATGAACTATAAATTTTAGATTTTGTATTTAATTTATTAAGTGCAGATATTACTTTATCGGCTAACTCTGTCCTTTCCACATTCCATTCTGTTGCAATATCATCGATCAATTCACCAAAAACTTCAGAATGTAATTTGTTTGTTGCTTTTGCATAGTCATCAAATGAGACATCATCAGATAACATTCCCACTGCTTTGTCTATTGCTTTTTCCATGTTTGCTTCATAATTTTCTTCAGCAATAGGCTCTTCAGAGTTTTCTGAACCTTCTAATTGATTCCAATCTTGATTATGAGTTAAAACTTCATTATTATTAAACTCATCTTCTATTTCTTGCTTTCTAGTTTCTTCATCTCTCCAAGCAAGTAAATTATTAGCTTGTTCTTCTGTTATTTCATTTGCAAGAATCATTTTTCTTGCTTGTTTATTGAACTCACTCAGAGTAATCATTTTGTTTTTAAAACTCTTTTTAAGTTTTCTAATAGGATCTGAAAAATAAGGATTGTTTACAGAAAAATCGTTGTTTGAATTTAATTGAATTGTTTCTGTTTCTAAAAGATCTTCTGTGATCACTTTATTTAATGTTTGAATTTTTTTAGCATGTTTTTTTAATTCTTCTACTGCCTCTGGAATAGTTGCTAATTGTTTTACTACATCAGGTTGCTCTGTCTCATTTTTATGCATTACAGAATAACCATATTCCCAAGGCACAATATAAAATGCTTCATCATTTTTAGATTTAGAATAACCCCATGCCAATGTCATAGGAGGAACATAAGCTGGAGCATTATAATACTCATTATTATTTACAATAAGTTTAGGATCCAAACCTGTTAATTCTTTGAAAACATCTTGAACCATCTTTCTATTATAACCTAAATTAGAGCAATGTTCGATTATATATTTTGCTGTATATTGATTAGACTTAATTAAATTTCTAACAACTCCTATGAGCCCTACTCTTTCTTGATTTGTACCTGCACCGGCATAAGGCATGCCTAATAAACTGTCTTTAAGGATTGGATCCATGACTAAATCTCCTATGATTTAATAAAAATTTGTGCTTTAAAAAAGCACCTTTAAAATATAAATGAGGTGGATTCATATTACCACCTCATTTGCTCTTCTTTGATAGAGAAAAGAAGACTCATTGAAATTAATTTGTCGCCAATTTTAATGACAGTGAAAGATCGCATCCACACATATCTGCTACTTCTTCCGCATTAAATTGTTTTTTAACTTCTTTTACTTTTTCCGCTTCTTTTTTATCGGTCATTTTAAAACCTTTTCTCATAAAAAATTCTTCCTTTTTACCCTTATTCCAACTTTGAACCGGTCTTAAATAACCTACCACTCTTGAATATACTTCACACTTAGACCCCTCTACTTTACCTAATTCTTCTTTAAGTGCTGTAATTTTATTTTGTACCATTTGTCTTTCTGACGCTGTCATTTTATTTCTCCTTATATATTAGCAGAAAAATTAAATTTCTGCATTATTACTTCATCAAGCTTTTTTGTTAACAATATATCTACCATTGAATTATGGAGCTTGGAACCATCTTCAGGCAATAAATTAAAAACTTTCAAAACAGTTGATAATTTTATATTTTCACTAGTAAACTTATTCGCTAATCTCAAACCATTGACTACCTGCATGACATCATAATACATAAAACTAAAAATATTATTAAAATCTGTTCCTATATTTTGCATAGCTTTTTTCAAAAAAGAAATATCAAAATTTACATTATATCCACAAGGTATAGGTTTATTTTTATAATTATATAAGCTGTTTCTATCAAAACATTTGCAAATATCTGAAATAAAAACCTTCATTTGTTCTTCAATAGAGGGATAAGTTCTTATTTCTTCTAAATTAATGTTATTAACTTCTAATGCTTTCATATCTATATCTTTTTCAGTAAAATTTAATTTTTGCATCTTTAAATCATTTGTTAATAAAATTTTGTTATCTTCCTCAATAATATAAGATAACTGCAAAATAAAATGTTTTTCTGGATCTATTCCAGTAGTTTCTATATCTATCCAAATTCTGCGCATTTTCAGACTCCAATAACTATAATATTTATATAATATTATGCTAAAAATGCATTATTTATTCTTTACTTTCTTTGTCTTTGGGCTCTTCAGTTTCGGAAGGAGTTTCCTCATCTGGAGAATTTTCTGTGCTTTCAGAGATTTCTTCTGTATCTTCTTGAATAAGAGATACGGGTTTTTCTTCTATTTTTTTGTCTAAATCTTCTTTGGTCAAACCTAAAGAAGTATAAAGTTCCTGCAAACTTATCTGCCTTTCTAATGTTACTCTGCTCTGCAATGTTTGGAATTCAACGATTTTATCGGTTACATCTTCTAAAACTTTTTTCCAATATTTATCGTCATCTTTATATTTTTCTATATCTGTATCTATTTTTTCATATTCAGGAGTGCCTTTTTCCAAGCCATTAATTCTTGCTTCACTCCATCTCAAAACTTCGTTGATTTTATTGATTCTTTCCATTACTTTATCTTTAATATTAGTAAGTTCTTGGTAATAATCAACTGTTTCAATTGCGCTTTTTACTTTTTTATAATTATTTTTTAATTGTGATGCGGTGACAAAAATTGTGTTTTTATTATTTTTTAAACAATAAACCTTTTCACTACCAGGCATATTAATGATTTTAGAAACAATATACTTTTTCATTATTTTGCCTCCTTCGCATCTTCTCCAATTAAGGATAGTGCCTCATCTGCTAAAGAATCAACTTCATTAATGTTTCTTTCTTGAATACTTAAGAAACCTAAATAATAGGAAAGCTTTTCTTTTATTGTATTAAAAAGTTTCATAACGCCTTCTTTAACAGAATCTATAACACCCGCTTTAATAATTTTATTGTCTTTAGCAATTTTATATAGACTGTTTATTTCTAATGTTGCTCTAATAGGATCTTTTTCTATCAAATCTGAGACAGTGTCGTAATCTTCAAAATCGATAAGATCATTTTCTAAAAGATAATTTGCTTTAATATAGGCTTTATCTTTTATTTCTACCGCTACTTTTTTAAGAGAGGATTTCTTATCCATAATCATCTTTTTGATCTCTTCGGTTTTTTCTTTAACTCTATCCATTACGGCTGGATTCTTTCTATCTACTACAACTCTTAAATCTTCTGATATTGAAACCCACTTGTATAATTCTTCCTCTAAAGATTCAAATGTGCTAAGATGTCTAGGCGGAATAAGTTGTTTCATCTGTTCAACAATTCCTTCTACCTCTTCAACGCTTTTTACTTTTTTAGAATACTTTTCCACTCCTGGAGTATAATTTAAAACAAAACCTTCACCTAAAGCCTCTTTAAGTTTAATTAATTTTTTGCCAGTTTTTTCACTTGCTAATTTAACTCTTTCCGCTTTATTAGCCATTTTTATAATAGTAGGTTTAACCACATCTATCTTTGCTGCTAATTCTTCTCTCTCTTTTTCTACCGCTTTATTAATATTATCAAGTGTTTCTGTTGCTAAATCTTGAACAGCAGCTGCAAGAACTGCATCACTTTCCATGTCTCCAGAAATTTTACTAATATCACTCATAATTTTTGTAACTTTTTTATTTTCTTTTTCATCTTTGGCAGCTTGCAGAACCCATTCACCAGATTTAATTTTACTTATAACATCATCTTTACTTAATTCTTCTTCTAAATTGGTGATAACTTTTTCGTCATTTACAGCTGTTAATGTTCTAATCATTGTGTCTTTTCCAAGATAAGTCATGCCTTGACGAATATCTTTTTCTGGATTAATTTCACCTTGCTCTTTTACTTCGTCCAATTTATAATCTTCTTCTTTTACACCTATAGAAGACTCAGGAATGTTTTCTTCTTGTGAAGCCAATTGTCTAGAAACAGGTTTATCAAACCCAGAAACATAGGTCTTTTCAGAAGTTTGCTGTGGAATTGAAGGTTCATCCAAATATCTTGTCTCTAATGCATTTTTATAAGTATCTGAATCATAACCAGAACTATAAGAACTGGAAGCGATATAAAACTCACCCAATTCTTTAGTATGTGCTAAATCATAAGCTGATTCTTGTGGATCTCTATTTGATACTTGTGTTAAAAGATCGATTGCTTCTGGAATATTTTTGGTAGAAATATTTTCTTTCATTGAAGCATCTTCTATATTCCAACTACCTTTATTATAAGATAAGCGTATGAAGTTTATTTTTCTTTTGGGAGAACTAGAATAAAAACTATCATCCTCTAATATATGATTTTGTGAAGCTTCTTTGAAAAAAGCATTGATTTTTACTAAATCTGTATTTTCAAATCTTTCAAAATATGATAATATAGAGCGTTTTTCTTTCTCCAAATTATCATATAAATCTCTTTGATTCGCTTTAATATACTTCTTTTCTAATTGTCTATAGCCTGCCAATATTTTATTTAATTTAATTGCATCTTCTTTATGCAATTTAGATATTGAGCTTAAAAATTCAATTACGCCCAAATTTTCAACGCTTTTCTCCATGAAAGAATTTCTCCCAATTATGATTTATGCGGACAGTTCCGCTATCGATTTTAAATATAAATGAAGTCGGCGAAAACTCTTAATCTAATCCGTTTACATTATTTAATGCATTAAAAACATCATCGGATTGATCGGAGTGCAATCTCGCATTAACTCCACCAATTGCTTCTTGTTCACCAGAAATAGGATTTACACCAGGTTGTGCTTTCTTCTTTTTTATAAAGACGCCATCATCATTTGTGAAAGAATCTTGGTTCTTAAACCCTGATAAACCCATAATAGCTAAACAATTTGCACGCCAAATATCATCATGTTCTTTATATGGATGATCCGGCTTTCCTTGATTATCTTTAGTTAGTCTTTCCATCTCTTTCATTTGTTCTGGGCTATCTAGAAACTTAACTAAACCTGAATAAATTTTCACTCTTATATCAAAGAAATCTTGCAGTGTCAATGTATATGCTCTAGCATTTATACCTCTATTTACGAGGGATTGTATTAATTGTGCAGAATTATAATGGTCAAAATATACACCAGCTATAGGAACTTTATATATATCTATTAAGGTGAAAATTATTTCTTGTATATTATTTATGTCTACTTTTATTTTCTTTTCTTGATCTGGTTTCCAATAAAGCATCCAATCTTGTATATAATAAGATAAAGATTGATTATTTCCTAAAAATCTATCAACTCTATGCCACATTGATAACGTTGACCAGTCGTATGATAAACCAATATCTCCTGCTAAAACAAAGCTTGTGTTAGTTGTATTATAATTTTGATTTTGTATTTTTTTAATGATAAATGAACCATTTGCTGTTTTGCTTAATGTTTCTATAGTATTAAACATTGGCATTTTATTTTTATCAACAGCAGAAAGTAATTTTTCTTTTTCTGTAAAAAATGGATCTGAAGATTCACCAGGTATGCACAAATATTTTCTTTTACTATCTTCCGGATTCTTTTCAAACTCTTCTAAAAATGTAACAGGTATTTTAAAACCATTCCAAGTTGTCCATTCATCTGAAAAACATTTTTTAGGTTTTACTTCAAAAGTGGATGCTATATCTACATATACATGGGGATCATCCTTATACTGTTCACATAAAGTTTGTATTGGATCCCCTTTATATCTAGGCCAAGAAATCACAAATCCCTTTCCTTTTTTCTCAAATCTTGTATAAGAAGATGTTTTTAAAGTTTGAAACATTTCATAACCATTTGATTTTTTGTTTTTATCCGAAAATGCCGAGACTTCATCCAAGATCCATATTAATGTATTTTTACCTTCTGCTGCTTCTTGCTGTGAGTGCATAGAAACAGCTAATATGTTTTTAGGAAAAAGAATCTCAGATGATTTAATATTAACTATTTCTTGACTTTGATATTTCTTTTCTAATTTTTTAGATTTACCAGACTCAACATATTTATATTTATTTCTTAACCATTTCCAGTTTTTTACACAATTAACAAGTCTAAGAAAGAAGACTGAAGATGCTTGCTTTGCATTATAAGCAACATTAATAATATCAATAGTAGAATTTTTATCTATGCCCAAAAATAAACTATGTGGATTTTTGCAACAAAGAAGCACATACACAGAATACATAGTTAAATGAATCGCTAATGTATCCTTACCGCTGCCCTTACCCCATTCTAAGAGACACAAGTAGTTTTCATTATCAAAGATTTTTTTAGGATCTTTCCCAAACATAAATTTGACGACGTCCATTTGTCTATCACTATATCCTGGAAAGCCCAAATGATCTGGTGAAGTAAGAAATTCTTGAAACGTTACTGGATCTTCTTCCCAGATTACTTGTTCTTTTTCACCAGTTTTTTTAGTTGAGAGACTAACAACTTCTTTTAAATAACTATCTAACTCATTTCCTATTGACATTCTTTTTAACCTTATTTTTTGCTTCTTTTTTCTTCTCTTCGTCTTCTAAGACTTTTGTATATTTTTTTAATCTTTCTAATGCCTCCACTTCAGAAAAATGAAAATCTTCACCTTTTATCATTCTTTCTATTTCTTCTGGAGACATTATTCTTCGGCAAATGTTTCTAATCATTCTATAATAAATATCTTTTATATGATCTAAAGCAGATGTGACTTCTTGTCCTTTACCATACATATAAGTAGAAAAAGTATGAAACATCAGTGTGCTTCCTATATTAAACTCTATATTGGGGCAATATAAAGCAAGTATTGCTGCAGCAGATGCTGCATAATTTATTTTAGCTGTAATATTTTTGCATTTAGATCTCAATAATGCATTTTTAAACATGATCAATGTGTTAACACTGCCACCGGGAGAATTAAAATATATTACTATTTCATCATTCTCTCCCGCTTTTTCAAAAACATCTAAAGCTTTTGAATGGAGCCAAGTATCAAAATTAAATTCATACCAAAAATTTATAGTAAATAATTTGGGAACATCTTTCAAAGGTTTTACACTGACACTAGCATCATACATTCTTTTTTCTGATAAATCACTCATTTTTGGACTCCTTCATTTTTATAAATTTGATCTATAATACCTAAATTTTTCTCTTTTATATCATCTAAACATTGATTTACTTTATTCTTAAAACTACTGATAATTTTATTTCTTTCTTCTTCTGTTTCTTTTACGATATATTTAGAAAATACATCTATTGCTGCTTTAGCAACATTTATAGACATTTTTTCAATTAAATTACATACATCGTATTTATCAATAAATTGCTCAACATATTTAAATATGTCATGCGTATCCATTGTATATTGCCTTATGATCGCCTCAATAGATGGATTCATTTTAGCATTAGAAAAATTGGAAGAAACATATCTTAAAACAATATTTTTCTTTTGCTCTCTCTCAGAAATGTTTTCACAATTAGCTAAATCTTCTATCATTTTTCTCAAGACTATTGTCCTGTCTCCTTCTTTCTGTGCATCTATTAACAATTGCTTTCTATCAATTATATTTTTTAAAAGATTCATACGTCTAGACATAATGTCTGACATATT
>JAEEGL013184640.1_pt1 | contig 10710 bp, 7 predicted proteins | sample 9134231 | NCBI WGS metagenome assembly JAEEGL01 (sample SAMN16246548, study PRJNA631951) | gut metagenome | biome: gut microbiome; feature: rumen; material: fiber-attached | host: Bos | place: Iran: Karaj | collected 2018-10 | reverse complement strand
AATAAAAACTTTTTTAATATATGGGATAATTAATTATTTTAGGAATTTGATATAATAAATTAAAAATACATAAATTTTTTTTTTATAAACATTTTTTTTAGAAATTTTCTTTATTTTTTATATTATTACTTGGTTCTGTTGAATAAGTTAAAATCAATTTTTTTAATTTTAAAATTTTATTTATAAATTTATGAGTTTTTTTTCTTTTTTCATCTTCATTTTCAAAATTAATTCTAAATTTATTAATTTTTATATTTTTTTGTGAATTATTATTTATAATATAATTATCATTTTTAAATTTTTTTATTTTAAAACGTACTCTATTATTATCTTTTAAATCACTATAATTATTAATTAATTTTTTATTATGAGATTTACTGAATTGAATATATAATTTATCAATTTTCTTTTTTTTAAATTCTGTTTGAGTAGTACTTTCACTTTTTATTATATTTTTATTTTGAACAATATGTAAATATTTATTGTTAAAATTATTATTATTATTATTATTAATTTTATTTAAGCTATTAGAAGTTTTTAAATTTTCAGTTTTTGAAGCAAAAAATAAAATTGAATTTCTTAGATTTTTTTGAGGTATTATATTTTTAATATCAGGTTCAAAATACATCACTGAACCAAATTTTAATTTTTTTGATTTTATTGGATGTAAATTTTCTCTTGTACTTTTTATTCTTTGATAATTTTCAAAATTATTTTTTGCTTTTTCAAAAATTGATATTGGTTTATCATATATTTTTTTTTTTGCTTCATCTATAATTGTCATTAATTTTTTTGATTCACATATTATTGTATCTAAATAATCTCTATTTACTTTTCTTTTTGATTGAGGTGATAAAGATGTTCTTGATGATAATTGTTTTAAGGGTTGAGAATATCTTCTTACTTTTAAAGGAGAAATTATTTCTAAATTTAATTTCGGAATTCTTAATTTATTTTTTTCTTTTTCTTCTTCTTCGTCTTCTTTTGAATCTTCAGGAAAAATATCTTTAAAATTAATGATTGATGAATTTCTTTTAATTTTAATATTTTTTTCCTAATTTTATTAAAAATATAAATTACTTCTGTCATTTTTTCTCTGAATACATCTTTAAATACTCTATTATTATATAACATTTTTTATATTAAATGTATTCAAATAAATTTTAATAGTTTTTTTTTATATTTTTATTTAATAAAAATATTAAAAAATAAATATAAAAAATTGATTCATTAATATCTAGAATAAAATTATAATTTTAACTAATAAGAAATTTAAAAATATTAATCTTTATTTAAATAAAATGTAACTAATATAATAAATTAATTGAATTATAAAATATTTAAAAAGAAGTAATTTGAATCTTTTGGATTTCATTTCATTTCTTTTTGAAAATTTAGACTAATTGTTACTTCCTCTTAAATATTATTTTAAGAACTAAAATATATAATAAATATCAAAAAATAATTATAATCTTTTTCTTTATTTACTAGAACGTATAAAATAAATAAATGATTTAAAATAAAATGAAGATATAAATTAAATATAAATTAAAAAACTTTTTTAAAGGAGTTCATTTTCATTGTTATAATAATATCTAACTAATACAAAAATAATTTATTTAAGTTCAATTTTAATTTCATCTTTAAGAATTTCAAGATTTTCACAAATTGCTTCACCATTTTCAATGTTTTCATTACATAATTTTTTAGCTTGATCAATTCCATAATCTTTTAATGCATTAAGAACTCCATTAAGTAATTTTTTAGGTACTTTTTTCATCATTTTTTTAAGTTGATTTTGAACATTTTTTGCTAAATTTTTAAATTTCATTCCTTTAGCAATTTTACCAATGTTAACTTTAGGAAGTTTAATTTTAGGAAGTTTTATTTTTGGAGGTTTTATTTTTGGAGGCTTTATTTTTGGAGGCTTTATTTTTGGAGGCTTTATTTTTGGAGGTTTTATTTTTGGAGGTTTTATTTTTGGAGGCTTTATTTTTGGAGGCTTTATTTTTGGAGGTTTAAATTTGAATTGTAAATTAACATTGTTATTAACACAAATCATAACTTCATAATATGCATCTGGTACAGAAACTAATAAAACTGAAAGAAGAGCATTTAAGTCTTTATCTTCAACAAATTTTTTTACTGCTTCAATTACTGCGACTAAATCATTTGCTAATTTATCTGATTCTAATAAACATTTTACTACTGGAAGTGGGTCTTTATTTTTTTGTTGAACAAATTGACATGATGTAAGGGCAATTAATAATAATGCTAAAATTTTCATTTGTTAATATTTTTATTTTTTGGGAATTATATATATTTTTGAGAAAGATTTTATTTTTTTTATATAATTTATTTTTAATAAAATAAATTATTTATTTTTTATATTAAATATTTGATTTATATTTATAAATAAATATTGAAAATTAATTTAATTCTTTTTTTCAAAGGGATTAATTATAGAAAAAACACTTTATTATTATCTAAAAAATGAATTAATAATGATTTAATATTATAAAAGAGTTATTTTTTCAAATTTATGTTTTTTTTTATTTGAATTTAAAGATTATATTTTACATATATTCAAAAAAATATTAAGATTTCTTTTTCAAACTTTTAATTTTTAATTTTTCAAAAGGAGTTAATATAATTATTTTTCAAAATTGCAAAAATAAAATTTGAAATTGAAAGTTATTTCAATTTCTAAAATAAATAAAAAAACTAATAAAATCAATTTAAATAAATATTAAAATGTAAAACAAACTTATCAAATTCATAATGAATAAAAGTAAAAAATTATGAATTTTATATGATGATTTTTATAATTGAATAAATTATTTGAAGAATTTAATTTAAATTAATCAATATACATATTTAATTAGATAATATGTTTTATATTTTTTAATTATTTACAATTTTATGTGATATCATTTAATATTAAATTTGATTATTTTAGAATTTATTTTTTTAATTAAAGAATTTTTTCAATATAAATTTTTCTTTTTTATAAATTACAGAAAAAATTTTATCATGTGAAATAATATATATTTATACATATGATACTTTAAATTAATAAAATTTTGCTTTTTTTATTTTATTTCAAAAAATTAATTCTATGTTAATCTTAAGAACTATTATATTATAAAAATATATTGATTAGTAGTTTTATATCATGTAAATAAATTAAAAATTAATTTAAAAGTTTAAAATAAATCATTTAATTAATAAAGTAAATATTGAACTATTATTTAATAAATAAAACAATTTTCATATTTTTCATCATTTTTATCTAACAATTTCTTATTACTAGTTGTAATAATACAATTAGAGTTTATATTGTAGAACATTCCATTAATATTAATAGCATTATTAAATTGTGCTAAATTTAAAGAAATTAAATTTGAACATTCACAAAACATATCACTCATATCAATAACATTATCAGTATTAAAATTTGATAAATTTAAATTTTTTAAAGAAGAACAATTCTTAAACATCCAACTCATATCAATAACATTATTAGTATTAAAATTAGATAAATCTAATGTTTTTAATGAAGAACAATTATAAAACATACTACTCATATTTTTAACATTAATAGTATTAAAATTAGATAAATCTAATAAATTTAATGAAGTACAATTACAAAACATCCAACTCATATCAGTAACATTTACAGTATTAATTTTTGATAAATTTAATGAAATCAAAGATGAACAATTATAAAACATAAAGCTCATATTAATATTATTATCAGTTTTAAAATTAGATAAATCTAATAAAGTTAATGAAGAACAATTACAAAACATATAATTTGTATTAATTAATGGATTTATACATATTACTTTTATTATATTATTACCTTCTTGAGGGAATTTATAATTGAAACAAAAATCTATTTTTTTATTATTTATATATAATTCACAATTTTCTTTTAATTCAATTTCATTATTTTTTCCTTCAAAATTGGGAAATTCTTTTAATATTCCCTCATAACAATTTAATATTTGTCTATTTAATTTATCATTTTTATCTTTTTTTTGTATTAAATGTTCACAATATCCTAAATTTTCAAATTCAACTAATTTAATTAAATTAAGATTTTCATAACTTTTTAATTCCTTATTTACAAACTCAAAAAAATCAATATAATATTGTTTATAATTATTTTTTAAATCATTTTCGTAAATAGTAGAATTTTCTTTATTTAATTTCATTTTATTTATTAATGTTACAATACCATTTTTTATTGTTGAAAAAGTATTAAAATTATTATCAAATTCTTTAATTAATTTATCAAATTTATTTTTTTCTGTTTCAGTTAATCCAATATCTAAAAATGGAATAATTTTATGTGAATTATGATTATTTAAACATAATTCACATATATTTCTTTTGCAATCAACACAATAAGAATTAAAGTGATTTAAATGATTTTGGCATATCATTTGAAAATGTGGTAATAAATTTTGATTTAATTCTCTTTTATTATTTTCATTAGATTGTTCAACTTTTTCTGGTAATAAATTTTCTTCTGAATCATTTTCTTTAAAAAAAGGATGATTAAAATAATCATCCCATGAAATTCTTTCTTTTTCATTTTTAATTAACATTTTATTAACTAAATCATTTAATTCTTTATCATTAATTTCTTTTAATTTTTTATTTGATTCAATATTTTGAATAATTTGATATTCATTAATCCCATTATAAGGATATTCTCCAAAATACATAAAATAAATAATTATACCTAAACTCCAAATATCACTTTTAATTGTTGTAAATTCTCCTTTTAAAACTTCAGGTGCCATTGTTAAAGGAGTACCATTTATTGTTTTAGTAATATTGTTATTTTTATTTAATATTTTACTTATTCCATAATCTGATAATTTAAATGTTGTTTTATTTATTTGATCTAATGATAATAAAATATTTGATGGCTTTAAATCTCTGTGAATTATATTTTCATTTGATAATAATTTAAAAGTATTATTCAATTGAATTAATATATCTTTTATTTCTTCAATTGATAATTTATTTTCTCTCATTTTTAAATATTCATCTAAATTTATAATACATAAATCCATTATTATATAAAAATATTGATTTGTGTCAAAAATTTCTTTTAAATGAACACTATTTTTATTTTCCATTTTTTTCATTATTTCACTTTCATTTAATATAGTATTGATTTCTGATTTATATTTATTTTTATCTATTTCTTTAATTGCTACATAATTTCCTGTATTTTTATCTATTCCTTTATATACATTACCATAAGTTCCTGAACCAATAGGAGGATCTTTTTTTTCATATTTTTCCCATATATTAGACATTTTTAAATATATAAATTTTATTAAAATTTAAAGAAAAATTTGTTTTTTTAAATGGATAATATAAAAGTTTATTAAATCATTTAAATTTATCTTATTTTAAAATTAATAATGTTAATGATAATGTTTTTTTTTTAATTGATAATATGATATTAAATAAAATATTTTGGATAATATCTAATGCCATTTACATCCTTTTTATTTTTAAGAATTTTAAAATGAAAATTATCTTTTAAATTAATTCTTAATTTATATAATAATTAAGAGTTAAATTATTCTAAAATTTTATTTAGCATTCAAACATTATATTAAATTATATTAATTAATTTAATTTTAATTGATATTTTAACAATATCATTTTTAATTCCATTTTCAATTAATAAATGTTAAATAAATTTATTTATTTTCAACAAATATAAAAAAATTAAAAAACTAAAATATAACAATTATAATAAAAAATAAAAATAAATAATTATCCCTACAATCTTTAAAAATTATAAAAAAAAAATTATCCTATAAAAAAAACTATAAAAAACCCCTAAAATTAAAATAAATTACAAAATGAAATACTTAATAATTTTATTATTAGCACTTGCATCATGTCGTACTGTCAAAAAAGACCCACTTCCAGTAGTAAAATGTTTATTAGAATCAGATAAATTAGCAAATGATTTAGTCGCAGTATTTGAAGCAGTAAAAAAATTTGTTGAAGATAAAGACTTAAATGCTCTTCTTTCAGTTTTATTAGTTTCTGTACCAGATGCATATAATGAAGTTATGACTTGTGTAAAAAAAAATCCTAATTTACAATTCAGATTTCCAATACCAAGAATTCCAAGAATTCCAAAAATTCCAAGAATTCCAAAAGTTCCAAGAATGCCAAGAATTCCAAAAGTTCCAAAAATTCCAAAAGTTCCAAAAGTTCCAAAAATTCCAAAAGTTCCAAAAGTTCCAAAAGTTCCAAAAGTTCCAAAGCGTCCAAAAATTCCAAAACGTCCAAAAATTCCAAAACGTCCAAAAATTCCAAAAGATCCATTCAAAAAAAGACTTCCAAAAAAATCTGATTTAAAAAAATTGAGATTAAGACTTCCTAAAGTTAAACTTCCTAAAGGTAAAATTGGTAAATTTCCTAAAGGAATGAAATTTAAAAATTTAGCAAAAAATGTTCAAAATCATCTTAAACAAATGATGAAAAAAGTACCTAAACAATTACTTAATGGAGTTCTTAATGCATTAAAAGATTTTGGAATTGATCAAGCTAAACAATTATGTAATGAAAAAATTGAAAATGGTGAAGCACTTTGTGAAAATCTTGAAATGCTTAAAGATGTAATTCAAATTAACATTTAATAAATAATTTTTTTGTATTAGTTACATATGATTATTAAAATGAACTATTATAAAAATATTTTTTTTTTTCATTTTAGCAATTACGTTAATTTTTTTTAAAAATACATTTTATCAATCAATAAAGTTAATTTAAAATAGAATTTATTCAAAATTATTAAATCTTTTTATAATAAAAAATGAATATGTTAAATTACTAGATTATTATGATAAGAGATATTATTTATGAGAATCATTTAAAAAGTGAAAAAGATGTTAATAGATTATAAAAAGAAATATTAGATAATAAATTTCTAAAAATAATACATTAAGTCTTCTTGAAAAAATAGAAATATATTTAAAAAATAAATGAACAAAATTTAGATGCTTTATTATATAATAAATAACATAATCACTATGTTTAATTAAAAGATATAAATGGTAAATAAGTAATAGAAAATAAAGAAAATTAGATACTGAAGTAAATAAATCAAATAAAGAAGAAAATAATCCAAATAATAATAATGATCAATATAATCTTTTAGATTATGAAAATAATAAAGTAACAATTAATTATATTAAACCACTTGAAATATATTTATATCCTTAAACTATTTTTACTAGAGATGTTCATTGAGGTGATTATTTAGTCCCAATCACTTTTTAAATTTTAGATATTGATTCTAATTCTAATTTACCTATTATGACTAAAAAAAAGAAGAAAATGAAAAAGAAGAAGAAGAAATTTAAGATGAAAAAGATGAAATTGATGTTATTAATTTTGATTTTCAAGATAATGATAAAGAAAATGAAATTGGAATGTTTAAACTTTAAAATTTAATTGAAGGAGATAAAAAATTAGAGATAAAGAAGATAAAAAAAGGAAATAAAATAAAGAAGATAAAAAAGATGAAGATAAAAAAGATGAAGAAGATAAGAAAGAAGGGGAAAGTAAAGAAAAACAAAAATAAGTTTTTAAACCTAAATTTAGACCTAAGAAAGACTCTTTTTATATTAGATTAGCTAGAATTGAAATTCAACAAGTTCATGATTCCGAGGAATTGTATTTTTTTTTCTTTTGTTTTAATTCTGATTTATCTAATATTTTATTTATTTTTATTGTTTGATTATTGCATTTTTTAAATTTTTTTTTAAATAATTAATTAATAATATTTTTAAATTGAATTTATTATATTTGGTTTTATTTTTCTTTATAATTTTAATATTTTTAAAGAATTATGAAATTTTAACAAACTATAATAATTCTTTTTATATTTAATTCATCATTTTATTAAAATATGATATTTTTAAATTTATATAAAAAATATAATTTAAAAATGTTTAATTTTTTTGAAAAAATAGATTTACTTGGTTCAAAATTTCATTTTTACGATGGATTATCATTAAAAAAACGTACACCTTTAGGTGGAATATTAACATTTCTTTTATTAATAATATCAATATATTTAATAATTATATTTGGGAAAGAATTATTTATGAGAAACAATCCAATGATAACAATTTCAACTCAAAATGATTCAAAATATGAATATATAAATTTAAAAAAAGAAAATTTAATATTTGCATTTAGAATAGAAGATTATCATGGAAATTTTATAAACGAAACAAATATTTTATATATAAAAATATATTATTATTCATCAATTCCAAGTGATGATGGAAAATTTAGATCAAAAAGTTATGATGAATTTATAGAATATCATATTTGTAATGATAATGATATGACAACTGAAAATTTAACTAAAAATTATGGAACTTTATATTGTCCTGAATTTGGAAATAAAACTTTAGGAGGTTATTGGGATAATCCTTATATTTATTTTTTTGAATTTCAAATATTTTTTTGTAAAAATGGAAGTAATTATTCAGAAAATAATACTTGTACTTCAATTGAATTTTTAAAACAATTTTTAAATAAAGAAAATCCAAGAATTTTTAGTTTATATTATCCTGTTGTTGAATTTGATCCTCTTTCTTATTTAAATCCTTTAAGAATACATTATAAAAATTATTATTATTATTTAAATTATCAAACTCAAAGAAGTGATGATTTTTTTTTTAAAAAAACTATATTAAATGATGATAAAGGATATTTATTTGATAAAATTAAAAATATTTCTCTTTGGGGAATTGAGACAATTGCTTCATCATATGCTTTTTTCAGTGAAAAAGAATTAAATACTGAAGGTTCTTCTTCAAGAATTTATACTTTAAAAATTTATAATACTATGGAAAATAATTATTATACTAGAAATTATATTAAAATTTATAATGTTATTGCAATTGTTGGAAGTTTATTAAATGTTATTTTAAATTCTTTTATTATTATTAATCAATCTATTGGAGAAAGTTTAAGAAAAATTGATATTTTAAATAATTTTTTTGAATTTGAAGATAATAATAATAATTATGATTTTAATTTTATGAAAAGAAATAATTCTCAAACTATAATTCATACTAAATTATTTACTCCTCCTATGATAATATTAAATGATAATAATTTAATAAAGAAGAAATTTGAGTTTTTTAATCCTTCTCTTAAAAATTTATCTATTATACAACATAAATCAATTTTGAAAAATACTACACAAAATAATCACAAAAAAAAAAATAATGTTGTAAAATATAGTCTTGAAAATAAAAATAAATTAACTGATCAATCAAATGCAAATTTATTTAAAACTAAAAATAGTTTACCTTTCGATAATTATAAAAAAATTAAAACAAAAGAAACTTTTACTCCTTCAAAATTAACTTTACATCATATTATATTTGAAAATTTCAAAATATATTTCTTATTTTGTTGTACTAATCAAAAAGTTTATTCAAAATATTTTCATATAAAAAATTCTAATTTACTTCAATATTATTATATTTATTTAATACAAATTAATAGATATTTAAAAATAATTCAAGAATACGAATTTTTCAAAAAAGCTTTATTAAATGTTTATCAAATTAAAAGTTTGTTATTTTTAAAAAAAATAAATTTAACAAAAAAAAATGAAAGAGAAGAAATAACAGAAAATAAAAATACACCATTAATAGAAGATAATGTTATAGAATATTTTAAAACTCAATTATCTTTAAATACTCTTTCAAAGCTTGATAAAGTAATATTACAAAATTTATCAAATAATATAAAAGAAAAAATTATATGAAAATAAAAACACATATTACATAAAAAAAAACTATAAAATAAAACTATATAATTTATAATATATTAAAATAAAAAAATAAAATAATTATAAAATTAATGTCTTTACATGACTCTCTCTTAAATGAATCAGTATTTAGTAGAAATTCTCTATTAAAAGATACAACATATGAAAATGATTTTCCATTATTAGAAGAAATGGGATATAATTCAAATATGATAAAAAAAATTTATGCTTTTTTAAAACCACAAGATATCTCACAAGCAATAAATTATATGACTGAAGAAAATGGAATTTATTTTCATAATTTTTTTAAAGATTATAAACACAAAAATAGAAAAACTTGTTATATTTGTGGTAAATTAAAACAATATCATTCTGATTTTCTTCCTCCTGAATTTGGTGGAGATTTAAATGATAATAATATTGAAGATAATGATATTTATTTTATAGATAAAGATAAAAATGAAAATATTAAAATTGATGATATTAATGATAATAATTTTATTTGTAGAATTTGTAATGATACATATAAAAAAAATTCAAAAGATATTATTTCTTTTAATAAATGTGGTGATGAATATTGTATTCATTGTTGGTTTAGTTATTTAAGAACTAAAATTGAAGAAGGTTTTGTTGGAAATATTAAATGTATGAATTTTTCTTGTAAAGAAATATTAGATGATATATTTATTAGAAGTGTTATTAAAACAGATAATAAATTATTAAAAAAATATGAAAGTTTTATTATTAAAAATGAAATATTAAATAATCCAAATAAAAAATTTTGTCCATATAAAAATTGTGATAGTTATGGTGAAAAAATAGGAAATAATAAATATGTAAAATGTAAAAATGGACATAAATTT
>JAEEGL012771938.1_pt1 | contig 10710 bp, 9 predicted proteins | sample 9134231 | NCBI WGS metagenome assembly JAEEGL01 (sample SAMN16246548, study PRJNA631951) | gut metagenome | biome: gut microbiome; feature: rumen; material: fiber-attached | host: Bos | place: Iran: Karaj | collected 2018-10 | reverse complement strand
TTTTCTTCACGGCGTTTCTTCGGTTATTACCAAAGGCCGCCGTTATAGAACTTGTGGCTGCCGATGGTGGTCACATAAGAGCAGTTGCGCTCGAACCAGCCGTCGTCAGAGATATCCGGATTCAGGAAATAGCAGCAGTCGCCGATCACATCTGCCCCGTCCAGCGCCATTTTTGCGGCGGCGACGGCTTCATCCGAGGGCTCCTGATAAATGCTGCCGTTGGCGGTGGGAGAAAACTGGACACCGGCCCGATCATCGAAGATGACCTTGTAGATCGTGTTGGGCCAGAGGTAGCAGGCCTTGCGGTTGAGCACGACCTGGGCAACGGCGATCTGTCCCTCCAGGGGTTCGCAGCCCGCCTCGGAATAGACGATGCGGGAGAGCCAGTAGACATTGTCGTCGTTGTAGAAGGACCAGCCGGGAGCAAGGGGCTTGGCCGTGCCATTGACCAGCACACAGTCCCGTTCGCTGTCCCACTCCACCTCCATGCTGAACGCCTTGGCCAGGGGGCGGATGGGGAGCATCAGGCTGCCGTCTTCGTTGCGGACCTTGCCGCCATCCAGATAAAGATAACGACCGTTGGCGACGATGTACTTGGCGTCCTGGCGGACCTTGATCTCCATTCCGCCGGAATAGACCTTTGCGGTCTGCGTCTCGTCGCTCCAGCTGAATTCCGCGGTTTCGTCCAGGGCGGTCACAAAAGCCCTCAGGGGCACATAGGTAAGATCATCGATCCGGCGGACCATGGGATCGCTGACCAGCTCCTGCCCGCTGATATAAACCTTGATGGTGGTAAACTTGGCGGACACGGGGATCATGAACAAACTGACCGCCAGCAGCAGGGCCACCAGGAATCTCAGCCGTTTCGCAGAAATTCGAAACATGTTGCAATACCTCGCACTCTGTCATTTTTGGCTTCCACACAATACACCATTCGTTACTTGTTGTCAATCTGTAATTTTTCATTCGGATGTCCGTAACACTTTGTAACCTTTGTTCCCGGAAGGGTCTGGCAGCAGCGCCAAAAACAAGGGATTGCAGTTTCTTTCGGAAATCGTTATACTGAGTTCAATATCTAGTGGGGGGCAATTATGCGTGCATTACGAAAACGTCATGCAATAATTTTTTTATTTTTTCTCCTGATCGGGCTGTTTCACCTGCTTTCCGGGCGCCGAAAACTGATGAATGCCCTTGCGGATGGGACGCTGCCGCTGCGCCAGGGCCTGAGCCGCGTCTGCAGCGTTTTTCCCTTTTCCGCTGCGGAAGCGCTCTGTACGCTGGGCGTCCTGGCCCTTGCCGCCTGGCTGGTGTGGACGGTGGTGAGCGTCGTTCGCCGCAGGCCCAGGCTTCTGACATTGTGGAAGCGCATCAGCCTGCTGCTGGCGGTTGCCCTGGTCCTTTATTTCCTGCTGTGCGTACTTCTGGGCGCTTCTTACCGGGCGGACAGCTTCCAGGACAAAAGCGGGCTCCATGCCCAGCCTCAGACTCTGGAAACGCTCAGCGCGGTAACGGAGCTTTTTGTGGATGAGCTGTCGGCTTCCGCCCTCCGGGTCCCACGGAATCCCGACGGGACCTACGCCGTTCCTCAGGATGAGATCTTCGGCGCGGCGAAGGATATTTACCGGGGCGCAGAGCGGCGCTTCCCCCTGCTTGCGCTGCGGGATGCAGCGCCCAAAAAGGCCTTTTATTCCCGGCTCATGAGCGCTTTCAACTATACCGGCTTCTATTTTCCCTATACCGGGGAGGCCACCATCAATGTGGATCCGCCCCCTGCCCTGCTGGCCTCCACCATTGCCCACGAGATGGCCCACCAGCGGGGGGTCTCTTCGGAGCAGGAGGCGAATTTCGTCGCCGTTCTTGCCTGTGTGGAAAGCGGCAGCGCAGCTTACGAGTATTCCGGCTGGCTCATGGGCTTCATCCATCTGGGAAACGCTCTGTACAGCCGGGACCCGGATACATATTTCGAGCTGGCAGAACGGCTTCCGGCAGAGGTCTGGGCAGATCTGGAGGCAAACCGCGTCTACTGGGCACAGTTTGAAACCAAAGCGGCCGAGGTTTCCGATAAGGTTTACGATACCATGCTGAAATCCTACGGGCAGAGCATGGGGGTGCAGAGCTACGGGGCTGTGGTGGACCTGTTGCTGGCGTGGTATCTGGAGGGCGGTTTTACAGCGCGCGCAATTGCCGAGTGATTTGCTGGGTTTTTTCACCCGAACACTTGACAGCCCCACTCCCCTTTGTTATCATTTCAATATCAATAAGGAAAGGGACGCGGCAATGAAAGCAAGAGTGATTTCCTACAGCCGGATGATGTGCATGTCCATGGGCATGTGCATGCTGTCCCGTGCCGCTATGCCGCGATCTCCCTCGGAAGCATGAAGCTTTGAACTGCATGCCGGGAGGTCAAAAACCTTCCGGCTTTTTCTTTTCGTAAGAAGGAGGAAGAACCATGCCCATCCGTATCCCTTCCGATCTTCCCGCCGCCCAGACCCTGCGGGAGGAAAACATCTTCACCATGGATATCCGCCGGGCGGAGAGTCAGGATATCCGCCCCCTGCAGATCCTGGTCCTGAACCTTATGCCCACGAAGATCAACACCGAGACGCAGCTGGCCCGTCTTCTGGGCAACACCCCCCTGCAGATCGAGATGCATCTTATGGCGGTGGGCCATGTGCCGAAGCACACCTCACGGGAGCATATGCTCACCTTCTACAAAACCTTTGATGAGGTGAAGGGTGAATACTTCGACGGCATGATCATCACCGGTGCGCCGGTGGAGACCCTTCCCTTCACGGAGGTGGATTATTGGCCGGAGCTCTGTGAGATCATGGAGTGGTCCAAATCCCATGTGTACAGCACCTTCCACATCTGCTGGGGGGCCCAGGCGGGGCTTTATTATCATTACGGCATCGATAAGGTGCCTCTGCCGAAAAAGCTCTCCGGCATCTACCCCCATCGGGTGACCCATAAAGGCTCCATCCTGTTCCGGGGCTTCGACGATGTGTTTCTTGCCCCCCATTCCCGTAATACCACCGTGCGCCGGGAGGACATCGCCGCAGAGAAGAAGCTGAAGATCCTGGCGGAGAGCGAAGAAGCCGGCGTATACGCGGTCTCCAACGACGGAGGCCGGCAGATCTTCATCACCGGCCACTCGGAATACGACACAGACACCCTGCGCAGCGAATACCTGCGGGACAAGGCTGCCGGGCTGGACCCAGAGATCCCGAAAAACTACTTTCCCGACGACGACGACACCAGGGAACCCCTATGCACCTGGCGCAGCGGGGCAAACCTCCTGTACTGCAACTGGCTGAACTACTTTGTCTATCAGGAGACGCCATACTCCATCCGCAATATCGAAGCGATCTGAATCTGTCTGTAACGTCGCGGGCGCTCCCCAATGGGGAGCGCCCGCCGATTCTTGTCCTCTCAGGCAAGGAAAAACAGATCCATGCTCGGATGTTCACATTTTATTCCCGAATATTTCCTGATACAGGTCCTCTCCGTAGGCCGTTTCCAACGGTTCTCCCGGGACGATCCTGTAGGTCCGTTCCCCACTCTCCAGGCGCTGGGCCCGGAGGAATTGGACATCCTCCCGCCCGCGGAAGGCGGCGGCATAGGAATGGAGATGGGAAACGGAGAAAATCTCCACGCCGCACTCCGTCAATGCCTGGGTCACCTGCCGCAGCATCTCGCTGCCCTCACGCTCGCTGGTGGAGGAAAAGGACTCGTTGAGCAGCAGCAGATCTCCCGGACGGATGCGGTCCGTGATCCTGCGCATCCGCTCCAGCTCCTCGTCCAGCTTGCCGCTGTTCATCCAGCGGTCCTCCTCCCTCTTGAAGTGGGAATAGACAGCGCCCCGCAGCGGCGCGGAAAAGCCGGAGGCCCCCACGGGCATACCGCACTGGGCCATGAGCTGGGCCTGGCCCAGACTCCGAAGAAAGGTGGATTTGCCGCCCTGGTTTGCGCCGGTGATCATATAGATGCGCTTATCCTCCGCCCGAAGGTCGTTGCCGGTCACGGCGGCCCGCTTGGTCACCACCAGCGAGATATCGTACAGGCCCTCCCAGCTGCGTGTCTCCGATCCCCGTCGTTCCACCGTGGGGTAGCACATAGGCATCGACTTGCTTTTCATCCCCTCCATGAGGATGAGGCAGCCGATATAGAAGGCCAGTTCCCTCCGAAGGAGGTCGAAGAAATCAAAGAGATACACGGCGGATTGGGCCAGGGCATTGGTGACCCCGTTCACCGCCCTTGCCTGCCGCGCCGGGATATCCTTGCCGGAATCGTCCTTTTCATCCGGGCGATAGGAAGGCGCTACGGTCAGCTCCAACAGCTGTTTTTTGCTTTTCTTCAGCAGGACGTAGTCCGTGCCCTGGAGATAGCTGCCCAGCTTTACGCTCACCAGGAAGCTGTCTGAGGCGCGCAGCTCAGCGACCTGACGCTTTACCTCTTCCAGATAGCCGTCGGTGACCTCCTCCTGCAGCATGCGGAAAAGAGCGCGGAAGCCCCTCGAGCGGAAAGCCCCCTCGTAAGTCTCCGCCAGCTTCCGCAGCTTCCGCAGCGTATCCGTCAGCTCTGTAAGGGATTCGACGGCTCCGTGGAAGGTGGCATTCAGGTCATAATTGCTCATCCAGTTCAGGGTACCCATGGTTCCCAGGCGCCGACGGTCTGCGCTCAGGCACAGGTCGTAAATAGCCCGGACCTCCTCCGGGTGGGCCTCTGCGTCCCGCAGGACCTCCTGCCGGTAGGCGATCAGCTCCGGGTCGGCAAGGGGCGAAAGGATGGCCTCGGTGAGGGACTCCAGGATAAAGTCGTCCCTTCCCGCGACGGCATTCAGGATGGTATCCAGCTCCAGGTCCTTCTTCAGGGCAGCCCTGGCAAAAGCAGGGATGCTTTCCGGCTTGGAGCTGCCCTCCGGCAGAAGCAGACAGACCTTCATCCCCCGACCCTCCTTTTCACTTCTTCATAGCCCAGGGCATGGCGCTCTGCAAGGCGCATGGCATAGCTGAGGCCGCCGGGTTTCTTCCGCAGAATGCGGTAACTGACCCGGCCGTTCTCCGGTGTCTCCGCAGCCATGCTCACGGTCTGAGGGCCGAAATCCGCCATTTCCTCCAGGAAGGTGACCAGCACGGCGCTGCCGCCCTTTTGGATGATGGCCTCCAGCATATGGCCGCAGAGGACCTGGGCGTCCCATGCGGTGGTGGAGGCGAAGATCTCGTTGATGACGAAAACGGAGCGGGGGGTGGCGGCATCCAGCAGTTCTTTCAGCCGTTTCAGATCGTCCCGCAGCTTGCCGTTCAGATCCTTGATATTCTCTTCCCTCTCAAAGTGGGTCATGACCCCGTCGCACAGGGGCAGCCTGGCAGCCTTTCCCGGCACCGTCAGGCCCAGGGAAGCCAGATAGTGGGCCTGGCCGAAGGCGCGGGCAAAGGTGCTCTTCCCCCCCTGGTTGGGACCGGTGACCACCAGGATCTGCTCCGGGCTGGTCAGGGAAAAGCTGTTGGTGATCACGCCCTCCCGTTTGCGAAGGGCCAGAGCCAGATCAAAGCCATCCTGTACAAAGCTCTCCTTCGCTCCATCCTCCACCGTGGGATAACAGAAGGAAAGCCCTTCTTCCTTCAGCTTTTCCGTCATTTCCAGCCAGCCGAAATAGAACTGCAGTTCCCGGGTAAAGCGGATGACGGCGTCATCGTCAAAACGCAGGTATTTCTCGCAGAAGCTCTGAAGCTCCCTGAATTCCTGGGGATAGCGTCGGGAAAGCAGCTGCAGGATCTCGTTCTCCATCTTTTCGGATACCGGCGTATCCTCCAGATGCTTTCGGAAATCCTGTGCGTCCCCCTGGCGAAAACGAGCAAACAGATCTTCGATCCGGGAAACATAATCCTCCTGCTCCTCATAGGGCAGCACCTTCACTGTGCTGCTGCCCGTCTTGAACCAGAGGCAATAGCGGATCTCACCGAAGGCGGCCCGCAGCCGCCCGGCCTCTTCGTCCATCTCACGGAACCGCTCCGAGCTGCAGTATGCTACCACATAATCCGCAAAGCCCCGCAGGCCGGCGGAGCGGAAGCGCATCTGTGCGACTCGCTCAGTGAAGGCCGCCAGGGTATCGGTGAACTGCCCCAGCTTTTCCAGCACCCTGCCCATATTCAGCCAGTCCGGCGTTTTTTTCTTCAGAAACGCGGAAATGTCATTTCTTGCTTTGGGCGCATGGCTCACCATAGGGTCTTTGACGCTGGACAATGGCCTCTCCCGCAGCCCATCCATGAATTCCCGCAGGGAACGAAATCGCTCCACGATGGTATGCAGCGCTTCCTTTACGGAGGGATCCTCCAGTTCCCGCAGCACCTCCTGCCGGTAACGGATCACCTCCGCGTCGGTTACCGGAGTGTAGTAAATATCCTCCAGGCCGCTGTTCTGGTAATCCCCCAGGCCCCGTTTCATGATGAGGTCCAGCTGGAGGTCCGCAAATGAATCCGGCGCGGTTTTCCGCCGGGGGCGGGCAGCACTTTCCTCTGTGGGGAAAAGCACGCTGTAAAACACGGTCACCACTCCTTGATAATGGTCAGTCCCAAACGTTCATAAGTCTGATCCCGCAGGCGGATCAATTCCTTGTATTCCTCCCGCTCAAACAGGGGCTTCAGCGCCGGATCGTGGAGCAGGCTGAAAGCAAAGAGGATATCCGGCCCCTTCGAAGATCCGAAGACGCGGCCAAAATATGGGCTCTCTGAACCTTCTCCGGACTCCGGCAGGGCATCCCATTGACGGGCCAGTTCCTTCACCCGGCAAAGCGCTGTCATGGCTGCTTCCGGGTTGCCATCCCGGCAATAAAGCACCGCCCGGCTGCAGCTGACGGCGGAAAGGAGATTCAGCCGATCCCGCGGGTCCCAGGGGAACTCGGTCAGCAGCTTCTCCGCAAGGTCCATCTTATCATGGGCGGGCCGCTGCATCAGTACCTGAAAAAGGCCGTAAGCCCGCTGCCCGGTCAGCCTGCGGAACTCCTTCTCCCTGGCCTCCCCCCGCAGGATCTCCAGGAGCGCGGTATCATAGTGCTTCAGGCTGCGGGCCCGGAATTCCGCCTCCTTCGTTTTTCCCAGGGCGTTCAGCGTCATTGCCAGACGATAGGCTGCATCTTCGTAATCCGGGAACTGCCGCAGGATGGCCCGATGATGCTGCTCCGAAGCCAGCAGGAACCTTTGCCGGTCATCCTCCGTCTGTGCACGGAGGCCCGCCAGGAACTCAGCCTCGGCCACGCGGCAGAGAAAGCGGGTATCTCCCGGGAATTGCTCCAGCGCCTGCAGGGCGGTGACCGCCGCCTGGACGGGATCCCCGACCTTGATGGCATGGTGCCAGTCCGCATCCCACTTTTCCGCGGCCTGACCGTTGTCCAGCAGCTTGTCGGCACTGATCTGGAAAATATTCGCCAGGGGAATGATCATGGAAGCATCCGGGACGCTTTTCCCGTTTTCCCACTTGCTCACAGCCTGAGGGGTGACCCCCAGCTGCGCAGCTACGGCCTCCTGGCTCAGCCCCTTCATGAGCCGCAGATCCCGGATCCTTTCTCCGAAGCCCTCCATCCCTGTCGCCCTCTTTCCGTTTTTCCGATCTTATCTTATAGAATATCAAATACGAACGTCGGCGGTCAAGGCCCGCTTTGTTTATCTGATACAACCGTCAGTTGAGTTCCCGGAATGAAAAAGGGAAAAGGCCGCATCGCGCTCTGCCTTTTCCCTTTATTGTAACCCTTTTTCGCTGCAAATCAGCTTCCGGTCAATCACCCTTCTCCGCGTCATACATATGGCGCATCAGATCCAGGCACTTGGCGGCATAGCCGCACTCATTGTCATACCAGGCGATGAGCTTCACGAACCGGTCCCCCAGCATCATGCCCGCCCGGGCGTCGAAAATGCTGGTATGGGTGTTGCCGATGAAGTCGGCGCTGACCAGGTCCTCGTCCACATACTCGATGATCCCCGCCATTTCTTCTGCGGAAGCCCGCTTTACCTCCGCGCAGATCTCCTCATAGCTGGTGGAGGAGGCAAGCTGACAGGTCAGATCCACCACGCTCACATCCGCCGCAGGGATGCGCATGGCCATGCCGGTGAGGCGGCCATTGAGCTCAGGGATCACTTTTCCTACCGCCTTGGCTGCGCCGGTAGAGGCGGGGATGATGTTCCCCACGATGCTGCGCCCGGAGCGGCGATCCTTGCCGGAAGCGCTGTCCACCGTTTTCTGCGTAGCGGTGGCGGAATGGACCGTGGTCATCAGGCCCAGCTCGATGCCGAACCGCTTCTGGATGACCTTCGCCAGAGGGGCCAGGCAGTTGGTGGTGCAGGAAGCGTTGGAAACGATATCCATCTCCTGGTCGTGGGGGCGATAATCGCCCAGATTTACGCCGCAGACGAACATTTTCGCATCGGAGCTGGGGGCGGAAATGACCACTTTTTTTGCCCCGGCATGCAAATGGGCTTTCGCCTTTTCCACGGTGGTGAAGATGCCGGTGGATTCCAGGATATACTCTGCGCCGACCTCCGCCCAAGGGATCTGCTCCGGATCCCGGACAGCGAAGGTGGCGACCTTCCGCTCCCCAACCACCAGAGCGGTTCCCTCTGCACGGCAAGGCCTGGAGAAACGGCCATGCACCGAATCATATTCCAACAGATAAGCCATATAATCCGCATCCAGCTGCGGATCGTTCACCGCGACGATCTCCACATCGTCCCTGCCCTCCGCGATGCGCATGGTCAGGCGCCCGATGCGGCCAAAACCGTTGATGCCTATCCTTACTTTGTCCATTCTGCAGCCCTCCTCGGAATCATCTCACTTGTTACATACATCTCATATGTTTTATAACATGTTTTCCCTTCCCTGTCAAATTATTCTTTCACTGTTCCGCAAAAATATGCAGAATGATTTGCAAATGCTGACAGATACGAGTATATTGGTGTTGTCCCGACTGGGCTGACAGCCATGCGAGGGACAAAGGAGCAAGTGCATGGAACATGATCCCATTCTGGAGGCCACTCTTTCCGCTGAGGACGGGCTTCCCCTGTATCTCCAGCTGGCTTCCCTGATCCGCCGCTGCATTTCCTCCGGGCTGTTGAAGCCCGGGGATCAGCTTCCCTCCGAGTTGGAGCTTTGCAGGCATTTCGCCATCAGCCGCAGCACCGTCCGCCAGGCTCTGGGAGAGCTGGAGGAACAGGGGCTGATCCTGCGCAGGCAGGGTCTGGGTTCCTTCGCGGCAGAGCCGAAGCTCTACCGCCGCAGCGAAAACATCTATTCATTCACAGCGGAAGCAGCCGCTATGGGCCGGAAGCCGGGGAGCCGCCTTCTCTCTTTTGAGGTCATCCGCCCCTCCGCTGAGATCCGTCAGCTCATGGAGCTCCGGGACGAGGGCGTGGAGGTATACCGCTTTACGCGCATCCGCCTGGTGGACGAAGTCCCCCTGATGCTGGAAACCTCCTACTATCCCTGCTATATCTATCCGGGGCTGACGCGGGAGCTGCTGCAGACCCACTCCTTCTATTCCCTTCTTTTCCAGCGGGGCGTGGTCCCCGGCACGGCGACGGATGTATATGAGGCCATCCGCCTGGAAAAGGGCGAAGCGGAGCTGCTGTGTACCCGCCCCGGCAGCGCGGGCTTCAACCATCAGCGCATCACCCGCACGGAGGATGGAGCCGTCTATGAACTGACCCAATCCATCATGCGGGGAGACAGGACGAAGCTGGAAGTGACTCTGCAGCGGGGCGGCGTCAGCTTTTCCCGCAGCTTTGAGAAATGAGGGTCCATCATGTCGGTTGAGAGAGCAAAGACTGCCCTTGCCCAGCGGGGCATCGACCCAAGCCGGGTAAGGGAATTCGATGTATCCAGCGCCACCGTGGCGCTGGCGGCCAAGGCCCTGGGCTGTGAGGAAGCGCGGATCGCCAAGAGTCTGGCCTTCCGCATCCCCGGTGAGCCGGAGCGGATCCTGCTGGTCATCGCCGCCGGGGACGTGAAGGTGGACAATGCCAAATACAAGGCGAGGTTTCAGACAAAGGCCCGGATGCTGAACCGGGACGAGGCTGCCGACTGTGTGGGCCATGCGGTGGGCGGTGTCTGTCCCTTCGGTGTGAAGGATGGCGTGGAGGTCTATCTGGACCAGTCCCTGCGCCGCTTCGACACGGTGTTCCCCGCCGCAGGCAGTTCATGCAGCGCCATCGAGCTGAGCATCCCCGAGCTGGAGCAGGCTTCCGCTCCTCTGGGGTGGGTAGATGTCTGCAGGGAAGCCTGAAGGCTGCCGAAAAATCTTCGCCAGTGTTGACACTTTCATTGTTTAGTGCTATGATGATCCCGATTTGCGGGGGCGAAGGCTCCATGTGTTCGGATATGACAAATCGGCCTTGGCTGTTTCGCCGGGGCCCTTCTTGTTCTATCATACATTTTTTCAAATAACGTTTGAAAAGGAGAGATTCCAAATGAAGAAAACTCTGGCCCTCATTCTGGCGCTGGTCCTGTGCCTGGGCCTGCTGGCCGCCTGCTCCGGCAACAAGGGCGGAAGCACCACCCCCACTGCGGCGCCCGCTCCCGGCGGCTCCGACAATGCGCCCGCCGCCAATACCGAGCCCATCAAGATCGGCTATCTCGGCCCCCTGACCGGCGGCGTCGCCCAGTACGGCATCGCCGTGCAGAACGGTGTGAAGCTCTATGTGGACCAGCTGAATGCTTCCGGCG
>JAEEGL010391651.1_pt1 | contig 10710 bp, 10 predicted proteins | sample 9134231 | NCBI WGS metagenome assembly JAEEGL01 (sample SAMN16246548, study PRJNA631951) | gut metagenome | biome: gut microbiome; feature: rumen; material: fiber-attached | host: Bos | place: Iran: Karaj | collected 2018-10 | reverse complement strand
CATCATGCCCATCGACATCGAGGACATTCCATCCAAACGCCGACCATTTCGCCGCGAGATTGTCAAGCGCCAGCACTTTCTCGGTGTCACCGTCGTACTGCAGTCCATTCTTGTCCACTATAGCAACAAGGTTGTCCAATTTGTAGCTCGCCGACGACATGGCTGCCTCCCACACTGAACCCTCGTCACATTCTCCATCACCCAACAGAACGAATACCCGTGATACCAGGTTCTTCTTACGCTTAAGCGCTAACGCCACACCGACACCTTGCGAAAGTCCCTGCCCGAGACTGCCAGATGCAAATTCGATGCCAAGGCTAGGATTGAGCGACGGATGTGCAGTAACGACACTTCCGGCTTGTTTGTAGGTAAACATCTGCTCATCCGTCAGAAGTCCAATCTGCCGGAATGCCGCGTATTGCGCCATCACGCCATGTCCCTTGCTGAAAATGAACCTGTCGCGCGTTTCGTCCGCCGGGCACTTTGGATCAAAGTGCATCCCTCCACCATACAATGCAGCGAGTATTTCGACAGCAGAAAGTGATCCGCCTAGATGCCCCCCCTCGCGCTTGGCCGCAAGCGCCATGCGCAGGACGTCCCTTCGCATTTCTATACAGTCGAGAATCATGCACGCCCTCCATCCACGCTCACGATCTGACCGTTCACGAAAGAGGCGTCGTCCGAAGCCAGGAACACAGCCGCCCGAGCGATTTCCTCCGGCCTTCCAAGCCGATTCATCGCGCTGCGTGCAATCATTTCCTTTCCAGCCTTCTCTTCCATCTGCGCTCCCATGTCTGTCGCAGTCAATCCGGGGCAGATTGCGTTCACTCGCACATCCAACGGACCACATTCCGCCGCAAGGGTCTTTGTAAACGCTATCATGGCTGCCTTGGAAACCCCGTACGCGCAATTTCCTACCTTCAAGTCGATTCCGGAGATCGAGGCGATATTGATCACGCTACCATGTCCACACTTGACGATCCAACGTAAAAGCAACTGTGTCAACTCCATGTGGGCGAAGAGATTGACGTCAAAAACCTCGCGAATCTTCGCCATGGACGTCATCTGGAAGAACCCGCCGTGCGCAACCCCTGCGCTGTTAACAAGAACATGAACAGGAATCTTTGCCATCGTGATTTCACGAATTACGTTCTTCATCGCAAGAGAATCGGTCATGTCAAAGAACACCGGCGTCACCGTTACATTGTTGTTTGATGCCATATCAGTACAGAACGCAACGAATTCAGGCGTCTCCCGCCGCGCATGGGCAATAACATTTGCTCCGTTCTTCGCGAACTCCTCAAAGAATGCTCTGCCCAAACCGCGATTTGTTCCTGTTATGAAAGCGGTCTTTCCTTTAAGCATTTCCGCTCCTATAGTATTCAATCCATTCCCTGATTCGCTCTTCCCGCGTCGGCATCCCCTCAGGCATCTTGTATAACCCAATGCCATCGAAATGAGCCTTCGAGAAGTCCGCCACGGCGAAGCCCCAAGAAAGCCCAACGCCGAACGTCGCAAGGCAAACTGAAGACAACGCCCCAGCCTCCATGCGGTTGACAAGTTCCATCGTCACTGCAGCCGCGCCACAATTGCCGTATTTTGTGAATGCATCTGCAGAATACTTGCCCCTCGGCAGATCCGCAAAATTCGCGACAGTGCGGACAATCTGCTTGTTCGCCTGATGAATTGCGAAATAATCCACGTCGTCCTTGGTCTTGCCAGACATCTCCAAAATATCTGCTATTCCCTTTGGTCCAACATCCGTCGTGAACTTGAATACACTCATGCCCTTCATAATATCGTCATACATGCGCCAGACGTTGCCGGTTTTATCAACGATTTCTAGATCGGCATTATCGCTTCTCACCGGCAGCGCATAACCCCCGGCAGGCGCAATCAAGGTATTCCATCCCGAACCACGTGTACCGGTGATGAACCACGCCGGGCAGTCTTCTTCAACACGCTCCACAAGCGTCGCAGTTCCCGCATCGCCGAAAAGCATGTTGGAATTGCGATTACGTCGATCTGAATGTGTGCTCGTCAAATCCCCAGCCAGTACTAGGCAACGGTTCGCCACGCCGCTCTCCACAAGAGAATGAGCCAGCCATAACCCATGAACATACGCCGAGCAGGCCAATCCTCCAACATCAAAGCTTGAACACGCCTCAGACAGACCCAGACGGCCATGCAGAATGCAGGCGGTCGCAGGATAATGGTAATCGGGTGATGATGTGACAACGATCAAGGCGTCGATGGACGAGCGATCAAGCTTCATGCCGTCGAACAGGCGGATAGCGGCTGCGCCCAGCAAATCGGACACCGCCGTTCCGTCTTCAACGACATGCCGCGTTCCTAACCCAAGTATCTTCTTGTTACGCTCCAGCAAGGACTTGTCGTTGTTAAAGAACTCGATTTCGTCGTCGATGCTGATGCACTTCTCCGGCACGACCGCCGCGATGCCGGACACTCGACCGTGTCTGAATACCGATTTCGCCATTTACGCCATTCCACAATCAATTAGATAATTTTGCCCAGAAATCCAACGAGATTGTTCTGCAAGAAGATAGACAATCATGTTGGCAACATCGGACACCTTTCCAAGTCCCATCGGATACTTACCCTCTGCATACTGGCGAGAGGTCTCGTCAGCCATATTTGTCTGGATTAATGCAGGCGAGACGCAGTTCACCCGTACCCCAGCAGGAGCAAGTTCTTTTGCTATTGACTGCATAGTCGCTATCAGCGCACCCTTTGTCCCAGCATATGACGTCATGCCAGGGTCGGTTCTGACCCCACCCCGCGAGGCGATGAATACCATCGCGCTTCCTGATCCGTTGTTGTTACGCTTATCAGCGAAGCCCTTGGCCATAAAAACTGGCGCGAAGTAGTTCACGGCAAACATCGTCTGCATGCCGTCATAGTCAACAGCTCGAAGCGGCATGATTCCGCCCTGACCAGCGCAATAGGCCATACCTTGAAACTTGCCGTACTTCTCCTTCAACGCCTTGATGTATGCGGGGAGGCCGGGGATGTTCTCGGTAAGGTCTTTTTGCTCCAGAAATACTTTCTCTGGACACTTGGCTTTCGCCTTCATCCCATCAAGCCGCTCTTGATTACGCGCAATTCCAATAACGGTTGCGCCAAGTTCGTTCAAAAGCAGAGCGACACCCTCACCAATTCCAGATGAGGCACCCGTTACAATGAAGCGCTGTTCCGCTGTAAATGAGACCAAACTACACCCCCACCTTAGCCATCAAATCGGCCATCGTATTTATCGCTATAAAATCCTTGATTCCGACTTCCACGCCAAAGTTCTTTTGTAGGAATGCCATTGTCGCCATAACGGCAAGCGAATCCCACTCCACGAGGTCTGTCAAAACAGTATCCTCTGCCAGCCTTTCTTCAGTCTGCAGGACATCCTGCATTTCACCTAAGAATTCATCACGCGTCATTTTGACTCCTTGCTTTATTGGTTAAATCGCAAGATATTATATCATAATAAGGTCACATGTGGCTACTAGCTTCCCGTCATACATCGATCCCCGTCGTAAGGACCAAAGAACCAACCGAAATGGGCAGCGTTAGCAAGCGCGCGCTGCATTTCAAGCGTATGGGCTTTATAATTGGTGGAATTGTTTGGCGCCTTTCGTGAAAACGGCAAATGCCGATGAATGATCCCCTGTACGTCCATACGAAAACCGATGCATTCCAGAAATGCAGCTGAGGGAATCTGCCGCAGGCAGCATATAGCATCCCTAAACAGGTCTGATAAAACATCCTTATCATTGCCGAGAGCTATGCAGTCCGCAATCATCCATCGAGTACGCGCCGCATTCATCGCACGAACAACAATATAGCCACATAAACGACTTTCGTTTTCACGTACACACAGCAGATTACGACCAGTAACCAAGTCATCGCCAAACATCCATTTGAGTTCTTCGGCGGTTCGTGAAAGAACAACGCCATCATTCCCTTCCAGATACTCGGTCCAGAAGTCATCAAATCGCTTTGAATCAAAACTTTCCAACCTTACGCCTACTGTCTTGCTTCGAACTCTACGGAAGGTAAAGAGGCGCATAAGCATACCCAACCAATTAACAAGATGAACGAGAACCGCTGGCAACCGCCCATGCAGACAGAAGTTAATGAATCCCCCCCATCTCAAAACGGCAAACCGTACGACACCACACGAAGGGCATCCCACACCATCAACACCGAGCATTCGATTCAACTTCATACTAATAGGAATAGCTGTATTCCCAAAAACGACCTCACTTCCATGTCTTGACGAAACAGTCCTCTCCATAAGACTAATCACCGAAGCAGGAGAAGTCCCACGCTTAGCGGCCAACAGTCCTCCTGCAATACCAAGGAATAACTTATTCTTTATATAACCTTGCCGAGGTATTGCGGCCTGAAAGGCAACAGGATGTCCGTTTTCGTATGCGATATCCCCAACATTAGGGCAGACACGTCGTATCGGGTTATCCAATAACTTTTGAACTTGCTGGCATGCCGACTCGCCAAATCGATTGCGGACAACATCCAAAGCATCGTCCAAAGTCTGCTCATTGAAAACACGAAAATCGGCCATGTAATTTTGCCCTCCTAATCATCCAACTCCATAAATAGAGCCGCGCCTATGCTTTTCCATTCAAATGTCTGAAGTGAACCTTCTTGAATGTCAAACGCAGATATGTACGGTAAATCATCGACCCATCGATAAAGCGCCATGCTCGAACCATGAAATGCATAAACTTAGACATCCTATAGCCAAGTTTCTTTGCAATTGCACGTCCTTCCTCGACAAGCTTTCGGCGGGACTCTTCATCCAACTGGTGCTCGTCAAATTCCGCAGTCTTGGATGCCGTGTGCATTCTAAAGGCCCAAATCATACAGTTGATCCGGCGTTGCTTAATTCCGGCAGTAATAAATTTAAGCCAAAGATCATTATCCATTGCGTAATACAATTGCTCGTCAATCTTGCCAACCCGTTCGTATATCTCCCGCGCAAAGAATGAAGTGGGGCCAAACACGACGAGGGGAGACGACTTGCGCTGAAGGAATTTCGGATACCAGACAGGCCCCCAATTCGATGCCATAACTGTACCATCCCCCAAAAACCTAAACCCATTACCCGTAAACCATTGGCACTTCGGATGCCTAGTCAGAGCCTTCAGCACCTTGGATAAACTCCCTGGCATCATCAAGTCATCGGCATTAAGCCATGTTAGGTACTTTCCGCGTGCATGAGAAAACCCCTTGTTGAACGCTGCCGACTGTCCGCCATCCTTCTCGCTGCACCACCACGTGATCATTTTAGAGCTTGGTGTCTGAAGTTGAGAATTGGGGGCGTTCCATTCATACCGTAGGGTATTGGGCGGCAAACCACCTGCATACTTCTTTATGATATCTGCCGAATTATCTGTAGATGCCGCATCACAGATTATAAGCTCCGCCCTGTCATCTGCTTGGTCAAGCACCGAACAGATGGCATCTTCTAAAAAACGACCGTAGTTGTAGTTCGCTATTACTATGCTGAGAAGAATGTCCATGTATCTCCTTTATCAATTTTTTGCCTTAAGTTCAATTTCTTGAATCATCTCTGGCGGAAGTTGAAACCTACCTAATCGGACAGCACGCGTCATCATAATAAGAACAATGAAAATAGCTGTTGGCACTCTTGCTCCCAACGGACTAAAAAAGAAGTTCCATAGGAATGGCACGGCAAATACACCCACTGGACCAAACCATTGCGGAACTGTCGCCAGATCCTTCTTAAAATACCTCATAAAATGGAATAGCACGTACAACCAAAAGATTAACCCTGCGATCCCATACCAAAGCCAGAACGAAACAATATGCGAATGGGCAGGGATAAATCCTACGCGCCGATAACCCACTCTCTCATGCCATTTCTTTACTTTATCAAATTCGGCGATGTCATCAGAATCTCCATACTTGATAATGAAATCCTCATAAAGGCCGTCTTCATCAAGCGCCCAAGGCCCATACCCTGTCAATGGTTTCTTCAGGCAGGCATAAGTTCCAACGAAAAATTCCACACGGCCAGCCATAAGCATCGCTAGAATGCCCATTTTCTTGCGTCCCTTCGTCTGCCTTTCATACTTAACAAGAGCACGTTCTCCCAAGATGCCAGCCTTCGCAGTCTGCTTATAAACAGACGATATACCCATCATAGCAGCAGCGGCAAGAATTAAAAGAAGGCCCCAATTCCGCGACAAAGATTTAAGTTGTCTAATCTTTTTCCCCCCACACAAGACAATAAAAGACATCATCAGTGTTGTCGCAGCTGCAGACCTTCCTGAAATGGAAGTGAAAATCGAAAATATCGCGAAAGCAAAAGGGGTAAAAACTGAATAAACAATTGGAGTCTGCAAATACCATCCGCGTATAGGCAAGAACAACCATTCCTGCAAACGAAGAATCCAGAAAATTGGCGATTTCATAATACCCTCTGCTGCATCCAGACCTGTTTCACCACCACCATAAATGCTTAATTCCGTTCCCGACTGAAATGCAAAGATATTAATGACAGCAGATATTGCTACGCCAAGGTAGAACCATTTAACTCCCGTCGGACATTGCCGTATTAACCGATGTCCTACGACCAGTGCTGAAAACATCACGTATGTCGTCGCAAGGCCGCGAATAGCTGCAAGAAATGGAGTCGCATTGCTTATGCACGCGATCACACACCCCACCATAACAAGAATCGAAAGCCATGTGACCTTCAACATCTTATCTCGCCGCAACTCATGATAGTCAGTAACAAATACAAACGGGGCAATAAGACAGATTACAATCTCGGAGATACCGATACTACCACCCAGACGTATCTGCGTCGCAGAAAAAGTTCCAAGCAGGAAAAGATACCATCCGTACTTTTTCTTAGTATTGTCAGTCATCATCTTTAGCAGTCCTTACTTTCCCGTCCTGCAAACGATACAGGCTGGATTGCCTTTCACCAACGAATCTGGTGGAACGTCCAGCCCAAACACGACGCTACCAGCGGCTATCACAGATCTTGCGCCAATAGTCGTACCCTTGAGAATTATTGCATTGGTACCGATAAAAACATCATCGCCAATCGTCACCCTTGCGGATCTGATCTTGCTTCCGTCTGTCCCGCCTCGCCTCAGCACCGGATCCATCTCATGGAAATCATGGTCGAAAATACGGACATTTCCCCCAACTATAACATGGTTCCCAATTTCGATACTTGCACGGGATGACATGACCACACTTGAAAAGCCGCAACAATCGCCAATCGTGATCCGACCGCCGGACAAGACATCCAATATGGTGGGGTTCATAAGTCCCACAAGGTTGTTCTTTTTTATCGCATTGAAGACGACATCATTCCCTATTTCAATGCCATATCCACGCGTACGCAGTATCGTTTTTCCTTCGAAAAGGACATGCTTCCCAGCGCGAATCCCCCAAAGCGACAAAAGCAATTTTGACGATATGATGTCATAGATCCGTCGAATCTTTGACACGATCCTGTAAAAAGCAATGGGAACAACAGATGGAAATTTGTATTTCATCTTATCTCCTAGATCATTGTCTTGCAGAATTATTTTCATGTGGAAACATAAACGGCACCTCTACATTTTATTCTGTCGGCACATCGTAATATCCCAAATACGGATTCGTGAAAGACGACCATATAAATAAACACGTTCGCTACTCTCAATAATCAATAACCAGCCCAACACAATCACAGTTACAGCCGAAATCAATCCTGTAAGACAGAATCGTACGAACGAAGGTTTCATCATAAACCCTGTAGATTTTCCCAATGCCATCCCTACCATAAAAATAAAAAGTAAGGGAAGAGACACTTTGCATATCCAATATCTCACAGAAAAATCAAGAAACTTATATGAAAAATAGACACGTCCAATGTTTATTAACAGCACAGAAGCAAGAAATACATACCCGATACTCAATACCCCAGCCCCACATCTGTAACAAATAATAGCAGCAGGACATGTTGCGGCAAGTGTTACACATTCAAATGTCTGCCAAGCACCAATCACACCATGCGCCGAGAGAGCAATAAGATGTCCGGTTGTAATTGATTCGAAGAAAGTACATAATGCAACAAAGACACAGAAACCTCCCGCAAATTGTGGAGGATCTTTAAGCCAAAGGGCAAGAACATAATCAATCTCACTCATAAGCGGGACCGCTAGTATCAGAACAAGGAGACCTGCGAAACGACACGATTTCATAGCATAATCTCTAACTTTATCTGTCTGACCTTCACCCGTGATAGATGTCAAGGCCGGTGTGAGCGCCGTCATTAGACTTACAGCTACTGCCGATGTGTGGGCCGCGAACTGAATAGCAATAGAATAAGCTGCATTGGCTCTTGCACCAAAATTGAGATTAATTATGACTGCAGATCCCTGCTGCTTGAACAACCACCCCACAACGCCCAAAAGCTTGCAACCGGCAAAAGACCCGATACTTTTTATTCGTCCCATTTCAAAAAGCCGTGCAGGAACGATGCGCGCAAAACTAAATTTACGGTAGGCAAAGATAATCTGCACGATCAATACGACAGACGAAAAAAACATCATAAGAATCGCATAGAGTATAAGTCTGTCGCCCGAAGCCGTCAACAGCCAATAGGCCCCAAAGAACATTCCCACAATCCGTATGAGGTCAAAGACAGTCAAGATGGCGATATACTGATACGCAGTATAGAGTGAACCGTACGGTACCGTTATCAATGAGACACATGCGGATATGACTGATATCCGAAAAACCCATACGCTTGCCGACAATCTATCAGGAGGTATAACAAGGATATGCCGTACCGCCCATTCTCCCGCAGTTAGACCTACCACTAAAATTAAGATGGCAAACAATGCATGAATCGAAAATGCCGTATTAAACCATTCGGACAACTCACGCATCCCCTCTTCATGCGAAAGATTCTTTCCTCGACCTATGGCGTATGCATAGAATCGTTGAACGGAAGACGAAAGCACGGATAAGATGAAAGTCAAGAAACTAAGTAATGCACCGACAACCCCATAAAGACCAAAATCCGACTGACCCAAAGCCAAGAGGACCCATCTCGCGGTAAAAAGTCCAAACGCCAAAGAGATGATCGACCTTGAATACGTAGCAACCGTATTCAGCACAATCCGTTTATTTGGAGACAAGGTCATATCGCAAAAGGCTTCCTTGCCTTGTACAGAATCCTCTGATAAAGATGACGCCACTGCGCTCCGATAGCGTCTGGCGTGTAATCAACAGCTTCATTGTGAACAAAAAGGGATGTTTGCTTCTCCCAGAGTCGCAAGAACCAACGGATTCCTTCCGTATAGGCACCAATATCACCTGCCGGCGCAATCCAGCCATTTTCCTGATGGCGAATTCCTTCTGCACATGCAGCCTGATCAAACGCAATAACTGGAGTTCCGCAGCATAAAGCTTCCGTCTTCACCTGTCCCCAAGTTTCTTGCCGAGAGGGCAGTGCGAACAAATCGGCATCTCGGTACAAGGGAATAAGGTGTTCTGTTGTTAAAGTTCCCAAGAAATCCACGTCTACTCCATGAATTTTCTGCGGCAGCATATCACATCCGAACACCCTGATCCGAATTGCTGCGCGTTCGTTATCTGTCAGCCGATCAATGGCAGCCATCAGTCTATCCCAACCCTTGATCGGAGACTCTATGCCAGTTGTCGCTCCAAAAAGGATCGTAAACTTATCAGTGTGAGGTTTCCGCTCTGTATTGTAGTTCTTACACGCATTGACAAGCACCTCATTCACGGGATATTTGATACACTCACATGGGGTATTCCTAAAGATTACACTCTCTTCTGCTTGTCGCTTGGCCCATTCGCTCGGGCATACGACAAACAACCGCCCTTCCAATCGGCTAACAACATCACGTTTCACCTCCCATGCCTTTCGATTGATCCATGATCCTTTAGGCGCTCCGTTCTTGTACCATTCATCTGCCGGATATGGCTCAACACCAGACATAGGCCAAAGATCATGAGTAAACCAAACAATAGGCGCATGAATTTTTTCCAGCTCCCTTATGCCAACCGTATTCAACTGTAACCAATGGAGTTGGACTATGTCTGGGTGTAACGAATTCACAAAATCGGCCATCCCATTTACAAGCAATCCTGTCGAGTAACAATGCCCAAACAAAAGCTTCATCGCAACCTTGGAGAAAAACTCCTCGCCCCGACGAAAGATGCTTGGTTCATATTTACACACATACTTTTCTTGCGATAAGGTTCGGCATACGACAACAGAATCAATTCCTACCTTGCGTTGCGCCTCAATTATACGAAACATCGCTATGGATGCTCCCCCATATTTGGCTCCATAATAATTGAGATGAACGACCCGCATTGCAAAAACCTAACTATCCGTTCTCTTGGGCAGGTCGCGGAAGATCTTGTTCATCAGCTGGGACTTGGGGAATACGATCACCCAGGCCGTGAGGAAGATGAGCCAGGCATCCGTCCAGATGTTCATGTGTTCCTGGTACCACATCTCCAGCGCGCCCTTGTAGGGCGCGATGATCTTGGCGTATGCCTCGTCAAGGTCCATGCCCTTCGCGGCGCATTCCGAAAGCAAGGATTCCTCGTCGCGGAACACCACCGAGCAGATACCCGTGAGGCCCGGCTTCACGTTGTAGATCTTCT
>JAEEGL010160335.1_pt1 | contig 10710 bp, 11 predicted proteins | sample 9134231 | NCBI WGS metagenome assembly JAEEGL01 (sample SAMN16246548, study PRJNA631951) | gut metagenome | biome: gut microbiome; feature: rumen; material: fiber-attached | host: Bos | place: Iran: Karaj | collected 2018-10 | reverse complement strand
TGAGAATCGAGCTGGACAGAGCGAACAGCGTAAACACCAGCAGCAGCGCCTTCGATAGGTCGCTCGTGATAAATTCCATGGCGGGATTGACGCGATCGATAAAGCAGAAGACCAGAAACATTCCGGCCAGTATAATGCACGGGTAAGAGAGAATTTTAATCCATCGACGCATATCAGTCTATCTCCTTGATAAAAATAATATCGCTGATTTTGCGGCCGCCGCCGGCAGGTTGGCTGATTAAACCGCTTGCGGAAGCCATGATAGCCGACTGACCGCCGTCGAGGTTGTACGCGTACGTACAGCCGAGGTCGCTAAAAAGGTGCGAGAGCTGCTGTAGCGACATGCCTCTGGAATAGTCGGCCTGTCGTCCGTCAACGGCGACAAAGCAATAATGCCCAGGCTCAAAATATCCAATTGCGCTGCGCGGGTTTTCTCTTTTAATGCTGCTGTTAAAACTGTCTATGGCGTTTCCGTCGGCCAGAAGCGCGGGACCGAAATTCCACGCCTGATAAGCGCCGTTTTCAATGGCTTCCTGTACGGAAAATTCTTTTTCCGAGTAGGTGCGCATTACGCCGTTCCAATACAGCACGCAGACATCTCCCGAAAACGTGTCGCGGTATACGTCGCCGTTTCGGATGACAAGGCTGCGGCTTCTGGCGCCGTAATAATCGCCGGACAGGGCGACGATCGCATCATGCTCTTTGGCCATATCGCTCACGTGCGCGGTGAAATTGCGACCAAACGTGTTCTGCGCGAACGCGGTTTGCAGATTTTGAATGTTGCGAATCCATGTATCTGCGACGAAACACACGCTCCCCTCGCGCGACAAGCGATAAACGTTCAGCTTTACCTGATCGCTTGTGTAGGTATAAACGGCGTCGCCGTCGATCGTGAGCGGTTCCGCGGTCATAAAAGCGGATGTAAAATCTCCTACGGGCGCAGGCGTGGGAACGGAAGGAGTGGGCGTAGCCGTAGGATCCGGCGTTGCGCTTTGCTGCGGTGCGGCGGAAGGCGCAGGCGTGCTGGTTATAGCCGCAGCAGAGGCGTCCTCAGATGTCGGAGGAAGGATATGCGCGATGGGCTGACCGCCGGCGGTTGGCAGCACATGATGAAAAAGCGCAAACACGCAGAGCGATGCGCCTAAAGCCAGTATCGTAAGCAATACGACAAGCCAGCCGGGAAGCAGTTTGGGAATGTGATGCCGCATTAGCCACCTCGTTGGTGTGAAACGAAATTGTACAACGTTCACGTAATGTGTGTATTATATCACAAGACGCTTGTATGAAACACTGGATTTTTCAAGCATAAAAAAGTAAAATATATAAAAATGTTGTTATTTGTCGACACGCGAAAGCGTTTTATGATAGGAGAAAAATATGGACAGGACGTACTTAGTTCTTCCTGTGTATGAACCGGAATCATCCGTTTTGGAGCTGGTGCGCGCGTTAAAAGAGCATTTTGCGATCATTGTGGTGGATGATGGCAGTTCATACGCCAAAAAACAGCTGTTTGAGCAGCTGGAACCAATGTGCACGGCAGTGCTGCATCACGAGAAAAATCGTGGAAAGGGTGCAGCACTGAAAACCGCGTTTTTATATTTAACGGAACATGACTGTCACGGGCGGGGGATCACGGCGGATTCTGACGGACAGCATCGCATAGAGGATATCCTTCAAATCGAAAAGGAAATGATCGAAACGCCGGACACCATGATTTTGGGCATGCGCGATTTTAGTAAAATGCCGCCTCGATCGCGGATCGGGAATACGCTCACCTGCTGGGCGTTCCGGCTGGGTACCGGGCTGAAGATTCGCGACACGCAGACGGGTCTGCGCGGCATGCCCGAATCGATCTGGGGGAAGCTTTTGGAAGTGGAAGGCGAAAGGTACGAGTACGAAATGAACGTGCTTTTGCAGTTGAAGGCATGGCAGCTGCCTTTTAGAGAAGTCACGATCGAAACGGTCTACACGGACGGAAACGGTTCCTCGCATTTTAAGCCGTTGCGGGATGGGCTGCGCGTCTTTTCGCGCATCATCAAGTTTTGCGGCTCTTCGCTGATCTGTACGCTGGTCGATTATGCGTTTTATACGCTTTTTTCTCTTTTCCTCGCGCCGCTCTGGAGCTATATATGCGCGCGCATCATCAGCGCTTCGCTCAATTACCAGCTTTCGCGCCGCCTGGTTTTTCACGGCGCGCCGTCCGTCAAAAGCGGGTTGCAGTATGCGCTGCTCGTCGTGATCGTGATGGCGATCGGGTCGTTGGCGGTAAACGGATTTGCGCTGCTCGGCATCAATCATTTCCTTGTAAAACTCGTGGTGGATATGGCGCTGTTCTTTATGAATTATTTCATTCAGAAAAAAATCATTTTCAAAAAGAAGGAAAGAAAGCCCGCAGAATAAACGCGGTACAGGACGGCAAAATATGGCGATCGCAAGCGCGGCGGATGTCTGACGCTTGCGATATTTGTTTGCATGCCCTATAATCAAGTAGGGCTAAAAGTAGGATGAAAAGAGGACTGTTTTTTGAAAACCAGCGATTTTTACTATGAACTGCCGCAGGAGCTGATCGCGCAGACCCCGGCAAAGGAACGGGATCAGGCGAGGCTGCTTGTATACGACAGAGCGAGCGGGGAAATGCGCGACGATGTTTTTAAGAACATCACGCAGTATCTGCGTCCTACGGATGTGCTGGTGAGAAATACGACGAAAGTCATCCCGGCGCGGCTGTACGCGCAGCGGGAGAATACCGGCGGGAAAATGGAGTTTTTGTTGCTGCGTCCTTTGGAAGACGACCGCTGGGAGTGTCTCGCTAAGCCCGCGCGACGTGCGCGGAAATCGGATATATTTGTTGTCAGCGATGAATTGCGCGTGCGCATAGAGAACAGGACGGAGGATGGGAACTGCATCGTTACCCTGCTCTACGACGGCATTTTACAGGAAATACTCGATCGCGTCGGCGAGGTGCCGCTGCCGCCGTATATCAAATGCATGGCGGATCGCGACCGTTATCAGACCGTGTATGCAAAGCAGCGCGGTTCCGCTGCGGCGCCGACGGCAGGCTTCCATTTTACGCCGCAGCTGCTGGAAGAGATCGAGCGGATGGGCATAGAGATCGTGGACGTGCTGCTGCATGTGGGATTGGGAACCTTCCGCCCCGTGAGCGCGGAAACGATCGAGGAGCATGTGATGCACGCGGAATATTACGAGGTGACCGAAGAAGCCGCCGACAAAATCAATGCGGGACGCGAAAGAGGCGGACGCATCGTTTGTGTGGGGACGACTTCGTGCAGAACCCTTGAGAGCGTGACGGACGAGAGTGGAATCGTACATGCGAGCTCCGGGTGGACGGATATTTTCATTACGCCCGGATATCGCTTCCGCGCGGTGGATGCGCTCATTACCAATTTCCATTTGCCCGAATCGACGCTTTTGATGCTTGTCAGCGCCCTGTGCAGCAGGGAAGAAATACTGCGCCTGTATCGCCATGCGGTGGAGGAAAAGTATCGCTTTTTTAGCTTCGGGGACGCGATGTTTATTTTTTAGGGGAAATTATGGCGGTTACTTATGAATTGATCAAAACCTGCAAGCAGTCCGGCGCGCGGCTGGGCCGATTGCATACGCCGCACGGCGTCATTGAAACGCCGTGCTATATGCCCGTGGGTACGCAGGCGACCGTGAAGGCGATACTGCCGCGCGATCTGAAGGAGATCGGCGCGCAGATCGTTTTGTCGAATACCTATCATCTTTACCTGCGTCCCGGACATGCGCTGGTCGAGGAAGCCGGCGGACTGCATGCGTTCATGGGATGGGATCGGCCGATACTGACGGACAGCGGCGGGTTTCAGGTGTTCAGCCTTGCGAAGCTGAACGAAATTACGGAAGACGGCGTTTGGTTCCGTTCGCACATGGATGGCAGCAGGCACTTTTTTTCGCCGGAGCTGGTCATGGAGATCGAGCAGGCGCTCGGCGCGGATATCGTGATGTGCTTTGATGAATGCGCGCCGTATCCGAGCGATTATGAATACACAAAGAAAGCAATGGAACGCACGCATCGCTGGGCCGAGAGATGCAAAGCCGCGCATCATAGGCCCGATCAGGCGCTGTTCGGAATCGTACAGGGCGGAATGTATCACGACCTTCGCAGAGAAAGCGTGGAAACGCTGAAGGATATGGATTTCCCCGGCTATGGCATTGGCGGCCTTTCGGTGGGCGAGCCGAAGCCGATGATGTATGAAATGCTGGAGAATATTACGCCGCATATGCCGGCGGATAAGCCGCGGTACCTGATGGGCGTGGGCAGTCCCGACTGCCTGATCGAAAGCGTGATACGCGGCGTCGACATGTTCGATTGCGTCTTGCAGACGCGCACGGCCCGGAACGGTCTGGCGCTGACGCGTTTCGGGAAGCGCATGCTGCGCAACAAGGAATTTGAACGGGATTTTGCGCCGATCGAAGAGGGCTGCGGCTGCTATACGTGCCGGAATTTTTCGCGCGCGTACATCCGCCATTTGATTAAGGCGAAGGAAATTCTGGCCGCACAGCTGATTACCATACACAACCTGTATTTTACGCTTGAGCTGATGCGGGAAATCCGGCAGGCGATCATGGAAGACAGGCTGCTGGACCTAAGAAGAGAGTGGAAAGAAAGAGGCGGAATGGATTGACGGAGAGCGTATTCGTGACGCGTTCCGAAGCGGAAACGGAGCTGCTGGCAAAGAAGATGGCGCAGGCCCTGTTTCCCGGGACGTTTATCGCGCTGAACGGCGAGCTGGGAGCGGGGAAGACCGCCTTCGTGCGCGCGCTTGCGCAGGGCATGGGCATCGAGCAGGTGAGCAGCCCGTCGTTCGTGATCGTGCAGGAATACGATGCATCGCTGCCTCTATTTCATTTTGATGTGTACCGTCTGTCGGACAGCGGTGAATTGTACGACATCGGTTTTGCGGATTATCAGGCGCGCGGCGGCGTCATATGCATGGAATGGCCGGAGCGTGTTTCGGACGTCCTGCCGGAGGAACGTCTCGATGTTTGGATAGACGGAAGCGGAGAGCAGGAGAGGACGATCACGTTCTGCGCGCACGGCGAAAAACACGCAGCGCTTTTGCGGCCGCTGACGGAGAAGAAAGCATGAAGATACTTGGGATTGAAACTTCATCCGGCGTACTTGGCGCGGCGCTGATGGAAGACGGCGCGCTGCGCACAGAATATACGCTGAACAATACTTTGCAGCATTCCCAGTCGCTGATGCCGGCGGTAGAACGCCTTCTTGACGAAGCGGGCTGGCAGGTAAAGGATTTGGACCTGATAGCCGTCGACGTCGGACCGGGTTCGTTTACGGGCGTCCGCATCGGTACGAGCACGGCAAACGCGCTTTGCTACGCTGTGAACATTCCCGCCGTGGGCGTTTCTTCGCTCGAAATCCTATACGAAAACGTGCGCGCATACCCGAAACGCGTCTGCGCGCTGATCGATGCGCGGAATGCGAACATTTACGCTGCGCAGTATGAGAACGGGCGGTGCGTAAAGGAACCGGAAGCCGCCGTGCTGGATGAATACATCGCCGCAATGCCGCCCGAAACGCTGTTCGTGGGCGACGGGGCGGAAGCCTATCGAGAACGGATTGCGGAAATGGTACCGGATGCGCAATTTGCGCAGGCGGAAATGAATCTTTGCCGTGCGGGCGCGCTGTGCGTGATCGCGGATCGGCGCGGAAAAGAAACGGACGGGGAAAAGGAAAACGACGCTGTGGGCGTACTGCCGCTGTACCTCAGGCCATCGCAGGCGGAACGGCTCTTTCGGGAGCGTCAGGGGAAATAAAATGCCATTTTGCGAAGAAACGGTTTGTCGGGAAATGACGAACGCCGACATACAGGCCGTGCATACAATTGAAGTGGAAAGCTTTCGTTCGCCGTGGTCGCTGCACGCGCTGCGCGGGGAGCTGAAGAACAAACTCGCGCATTATCTGGTGATGGAGCACGAAGGTACGATCATCGGCTACGGGGGCATGTGGGTCATGTTCGACGAAGCGCATGTCACGAATATTGCGATCGCTCCCGCGTACCGCAACCAGCATTGCGGCCGGCAGCTGCTTTTAAAAATGATGGAGTGGGCGGCTGCGCTCGGCGCCGAACGCATGACGCTGGAAGTGCGGGAAACGAACGAACATGCGCAGCGCCTGTATACAAACTGCGGATTTCAGATGCAGGGCAGGCGGCCGAGATATTATATCGACACGGGCGAAGCGGCGCTGATCATGTGGAACGACGACATTTCCGCTACGATCGATCGGAAGAAAATGCCGCGCTGACGTTTCTGTGACTTGTGCGCGGCGGCAGGTTTAGCATATAATAGAAAGGATTGTTAAGTAGCGTTGTTTGTGCCGGTCAACGATAGGAATATCCATTGCGATGTGCGCGGAGAAGGTTCTCCGGTACTACTGCTGCACGGTTGGGGAGCGAATATCGAAGCAATGCTCCCGATCGCAAACTGCGTCGCCGCGATGGGTAAAAAAGCGATCACGCCGGAGTTTCCGGGATTTGGGGAAAGCGCCGCGCCGGAGGAAGTGTGGGGCGTGCCCGATTTTGCGGATTGCATACGCGAACTGATGGAAAAGCTGGAGATCATCGGCGCGGACGTCGTATGCCACTCGTTCGGCGGACGTGTGGCGATTTGGCTTGCAAGTCACGAGCCGCAGCTCTTTAAGAGAATCGTGCTCGTGGATGCGGCGGGCGTGCGCCCAAAGCGCGGATGGCGCTATTATGCGCGCACCTATCGGTATAAACTCGGAAAGCGCCTCAAAAAAATCGAATGGATGAACGCGCTTTTTAAGCTCGATGAACGGCAGAAACAGGCCGGCTCGGAGGACTATCGCGCGCTCAGCGGCGTGATGCGCGGTACATTCGTGAAGGTGGTCAATCAGGATCTGACGGACCGGCTGCCGCTCATCAAAAACCCGACGCTGCTGATCTGGGGCGAAGAGGATCGGGACACGCCGCTGTACATGGCGCAGATCATGGAGAAGAAAATTCCGGATTGCGGATTGGTCACGTTTTCCGGCGCGGGACATTTTTCCTATGCGGATCAGTATCCGCAGTTTTGCGCGGTGCTGAAAGCGTTCCTGAAGGACTGACAATAGGAGGCAAACGTTTTGGAAACGGCAATCAATATCGTGTATGTAGTGCTGATGGCGCTGGCGGCGGTGTATGCTTCGCTGAAGTTTCTGCATATGCTGCAGCTGGAAAGCTATCAGGGAAAGATGTACCTGAAATGGCTCCGGCGCGCGGGCAAAGCGGATTGGATCCTGTTGGTGTTTTTCGGCTTGTTTTCGCTGGTGCTGCGCATCGGATACGTTCTGTTTGCCGTGTCGATGCCGACGATTGCGAATATCCTTTGGTACGCTTCGGACATCGTGTACGTATTGCTCCTGGTCATTTACGGCGTCACGACGCAAAAGCGCCCCGCCAAAAAGAAATTGCAGTTTACCGGCCGTATGATACGGATGATGGTGCTGCTGGGGATCGTCTGCGCGCTGTTTAATTACGCATTCTTCATTCGCTTTGACATCTCCACGTGGGGCGGTTTCCTGCTGATGAATATCATCAGGTACCTGCCGATGCTCCTGCTGCCGCTGTTTGTGCTGCTGGCTTACGGAATCATGCTGCCGGTGGAAAACGGAATCAAGCGGTACTATTTTCGGGACGCGCAGAAAAAGCTTGCTTCGCGTAAAGACGTCATCCGCATCGGCATTACGGGAAGCTTCGGAAAAACCAGCACGAAATTTGCGGTTGGAACCATTCTCGGGAAGGCGTATCAGGTGCTGGTGACGCCTGCGAGCTACAATACGCCCATGGGCGTCACGCGCGTGATCAGAGAACAGCTCACGGACGCGCATCAGGTGTTCGTTGCGGAGATGGGCGCGCGCTATACGGGGGATATCGCCACGCTGTGCGATCTCGTGCATCCGCAGTACGGCATCATCACTGCGGTGGGAAAACAGCATATGGAGACGTTCCGCACGTATGAGAATCTCATATCCACGAAGGCGGAGCTATTGCGCGCGCTCCCTGCGGACGGTGCGGCGTTCATCAACGGCGACAACGAAGACTGCCGCGGGATGTACGAAGCGTGCATGCTGAAGAACAAATACCTGTTCGGCATCGACGGAGAAGGCCTGTATATGCGCGCTGCGGATATCCGCGCGAGCGCGCAGGGCAGCCGGTTTGTTTTGCGGGCGCAGGACGGCGAAACGGTCGAATGCACGACCGTGCTGTTGGGCAAGCACAATATTCTAAATATCACGGGCGCCGCCGCGCTTGCGCACTATCTGGGCGTATCGATGCAGCAGATCGCAGAGGCAATCGCGGAACTGAAGCCCGCCGAGCATCGTCTGCAGCTGATACCCGGCGAGGTGACGGTAATTGACGATGCGTTCAACGCCAATCCGGCGGGCACGAAAGCGGCGCTGGAGGTTCTGTCCATGTTCCCGGGCAGGAAGATTGTCGTTACGCCGGGAATGGTGGAGCTGGGAAGCGAAGAGGAAGCGCTCAACGAAGAGTTTGGCCGCGATATGGCTGCCGTTGCAGACGTGGTATTTCTGGTAGGAAAATCGCATGTGGAGCCGATCCGAAAAGGCTTATTGGCGGCGGGATTTGATCCGGACTGCATCGTGCAGACGGACGACCTTGGTCAGGTAACGGAGAAATTGCCGCAGTACACGCAGGCGGGCTGCGTGGTGCTGTTTGAAAATGACCTGCCCGACAATTATAATGAATAACAGACAGGGGGGATTGCTGTATGATCAAGCTGGGCGTGATATTCGGCAGCCGCAGCGTTGAACACGACGTGTCGATCGTTTCCGGATTGCAGCTTCTTGAAAACGTAGACAGGAGCATGTTCGATGCATTTCCGATTTATATTTCCAAAGAGGGCGAATGGTTTGTGGGAGAACCTCTGCGTTCCGTAAAAACCTATCAACCGTTCGATCCGGATATGAAGGGCCTCAACAGGGTGATTTTGGCGCCCGTTCCCGGGCGCAACGCGCTGTATTCCGCTACGGAAAGCACAGGCGGACTGTTCAAAAAAAGCGCGAAAATTGCCGATATTGACTGCGCAATTCTCGCCCTGCACGGTATGCACGGAGAGGACGGAACCGTACAGGGACTGCTGGAGCTGGCGGACATTCCCTACACGAGCGCGGGTGTGATCGGCTCGTCCGTGGGGATGGATAAGATCGTCATGAAGGCGCTGTTTCAGGGCATGGGGCTTCCGGTTTTGCCGGCCAAATACTTTTACAGGAGCGATTGGCAGGATGATCCGGAGCGCGTATTGTACGAAGCGAGTTCACTGGGATTTCCTCTGTTCGTGAAGCCGGCCAATCTGGGTTCCAGCATCGGCATCAGCCGTGCGACGGATAAGCTTTCCCTGCGTGCGGCGATGGATATTGCGGCGAGCTACGACCGGCGCATTATCGTGGAAAAGGGCGTTGATCATCCGCGCGAGGTAAACTGCGCATGTCTGGGCTTTGGCGCAACTTGTACGGCCTCCGTATGCGAGCAGCCGATTTCTACGGATGAATTGCTCTCGTTTGACAAAAAGTATCTCGAAAATCCCGCCGGAAAGGGCATGAAATCGCTTGCGCGCGTCGTGCCGGCGCCGATAGCGGATGAGATGACGAAGCGCATCCAGCTCATGACATGCGAAATATTCCGCATGCTGGAATGCAAGGGCGTTGTGCGCATCGATTACATGATCGACGATGCGGCGCAGGAGCTCTATGTGAACGAAATCAATACCATTCCCGGTTCGCTGGCGTATTACCTGTTTGAACCGCTTGGGATTTCGTATAAGGAATTGATCAATCGGATGGTGGAATACGCTTTTATGAGTTATGCACAGAAGAAGGAATCGGTTTACGCGTATGACTCCGATATACTCAAAAAGGCAGGATTTGGCACTAAGGGCGCAAAGCAATCATAAACGATGGGAGAAAAACAAATGAGTCTTTACAGCGAATGGACGGAAATGTTGCAGTCGGACCGCACGCCCGCACAGGCAAAAGAGTTTAAGCGGGAATATTTTGATAAGGAGACGGCGGTTTATAAGCGTTTATTGGCCGATCACAAGCAGGTGTGCACGGGAACGCTGGGCGATCTTGCGGACCAGTTCGATATGGATCCCGTTGTGTTTACCGGTTTTATGGACGGCGTAAACACGAGCCTGAAAAAGGAATACGACTTGGACAGCCTGAAAATCACGACGAAAATCGAGCTGGACATAGATTGGGAAAAACTGTATTTCAATATGCACGACGCAAAGGCCAGCTGGCTTTATACGTTGCCCGAATGGGACGGCGTGCTCACCGAGGAAAAGCGCAAACAGATTACCAGAGAATACCGCGCATCCAAAATGTTCGTGAAGACCGAGAATATCGGCAGGAACGATCCGTGCCCGTGCGGCAGCGGCAAAAAGTACAAAAAATGTTGCGGGAAACAGGATTGAATATTTTGGAATACCATTGACACAAGATATAATATCTGTTAAAATACAAAACTGTCGACAACGTCCGGGCGATGCCGAAGCGCCGAAAAATAGCTCGGCATCGTCAGCTCAGTCGGCGGAAATATGCAAGCCTGCGCCTGTAGCTCAGCAGGATAGAGCAACGGCCTTCTAAGCCGTGGGCCCCGGGTTCGAATCCCTGCAGGCGCGCCAATTTTA
>JAEEGL014171541.1_pt1 | contig 10711 bp, 8 predicted proteins | sample 9134231 | NCBI WGS metagenome assembly JAEEGL01 (sample SAMN16246548, study PRJNA631951) | gut metagenome | biome: gut microbiome; feature: rumen; material: fiber-attached | host: Bos | place: Iran: Karaj | collected 2018-10 | reverse complement strand
TCAAAATCCAGGGTTCCGAATCCGGTGGTGGTCATAACCGAAGTCACCGCAAAAAGCGCATGATGGAAAGATAATCCGGCATGATCAAGGACTCCCGCCCTGTAAATATTGATGGCTATAAGAGAAGCAGCGATCACTATGGTTGCGAAGTAATATTTGACCTCATCGATAGCGAAGGCTTCCTTGGGCTTCTTATTCAGAAGAAAGTAGTAAACGGTGAAGTTCACACCGCAAAGTGCCATGAATACAATGATAATTGCCTGGCTCACAATGGGGTATCCGCCGATTCCCGCATTGTTAATGGCAAATCCTCCGGTTCCCACAGTCGAAAAAGAAATGGTTATGGCGTCGTATATGGGAAGTCCCGAAATGAAAAGGCATATGATCTCAAAAAGGGTAATACCGAAATAAATAAGGTACAGGATCTTGGCCGTGTCCTTTACCTTGGGAACGATCTTACCAACTACCGGTCCCGGGCTCTCCGCCCTCATAAGATGCATACTGTAGCCGTCAGCCATGGGAACTACCGCCAGGAGGAATACAAGAACTCCCATACCTCCAACCCAGTGGGTAAAGGTTCTCCAGAACTGAACACTCTTCTCCACCCCATCCACAGAGGTGAGAATACTTCCTCCTGTGGTGGTAAAGCCTGAAACAGTCTCAAACATTGCATCGATAAAATTGGGAATGGTGCCGGTCATAACAAAAGGGATCGCACCGATGACACTTATGCCAAGCCAGGCTACTGCAGTGATGGCAAAGCCCTCTTTTGCGTAAATAACCTTGTTTGCAGGCTTTTTTACAGAGCCCACATAGCCAACTGCAAGACAGCTCAGAATAAGGATAAAAAAGGATCTGGCACTGTCATACTCCCCATAAATAAGGGCCACGAAGAAGGGAAGCAAAAGCAACAGTCCCAGGGTCCTGAGAAGCCTGAATAATACGTATCTGATCATTGAGTAGTTCATTTATCGGTTCTCCAATATGTCATTGATATCCTTGAGTCCAGTAAGCATTGTGACTACAATTACTGAATCTCCTGCCCTTATAACGCTCTCACCACTGGGGGATATGATCTCGCCATAGTGGCTGATGCAGGCTATAAGGATTCCCTTGCGAAGGCTCAGCTTGGAAAGCGGAACTCCTATAACAGGGCTTCCCGCTCTGACTATGAACTCAAGCGCCTCTACTCTCTCATCATTAAGCTTGTACAGAGTCTCTATATTGCTGTCCGCAGAGGCAGACATTCCACGGACAAACTGGACGATTCTGTCCGCAGTGATGTTCTTGGGGTATATGATACTTCCGATGCCAAGAGAACCAATGATATCTCCGTAGTTAACTCTGTGAACCTTGGTGATAAGCTTGGCCTTGGGATTGATGCTCTTAACATACATGGAGAGCATGATATTCTCTTCATCCAGGTTGGTGAGTGAAACAAAGGACTCAGCGCTTGTTACACCCTCCTCCAGGAGCATATCCTTATCTGTTCCGTCGCCATTGATAATAAGGGCCTGAGGAAGAAGCTCTGAAAGCTCCTTGCATCTGACGGGATCCTTGTCAAAAATAGTAACCTTGATACCAAAGTTAAGAAGCTGCTTGGCCAGGTAGTATGCGGTTTCTCCGCCTCCGATGATAATGGTTGAATGAACCTTGGCTGTGGGAAGTCCCAGCTTTTTGAAAAATCCGAGAGTATTCCTGCCGGAACCCAAGATAGTAACCTCGTCCCCTTCTCTCAGAATAAAGTTACCGTCAGGAATATAGACCTCATTTCCTCTGGAAACAACAGCCACGATCACCTGCTTCTTAAGATCGGAAGGAATGTCCTTAAGGGCCAGGTCGCAGAGCCTTGATTTCTCGTCGATGACCATTTTGACCAGCTCCGCCTTGCCTCTTGCGAAGGTCTCAATCTTGGTGGCTGAAGGGAACTTAAGAAGACGTTCAGCCTCAGTGGCAGCGGCCTCCTCAGGATTGATTACCATGGAAAGTCCAAGTTCTTCCTTGATAAAGTTGATCTCCTTTTTGTAGATAGGATTACGAACACGGGCTATGGTATGGCAGTTACCTGCCTTCTTGGCTATAAGACAGCAAAGAAGATTGAGCTCGTCGGAATCGGTTACGGCGATCATCAGATCAGCCTTCTCGATTCCCGCATCCTTCATAATGGAGTAACTGGCTCCATTACCAACGATTCCCATAACGTCATAACTGTTGACCACGTTCTGGACAACACTGCTCTTCTCCTCGATTACAGTGATGTTATGACCTTCCTTGCTAAGCTGCTGTGTAAGGGTCTGTCCTACATTGCCGCAGCCCACAATAATAATATGCATATATTCCCTCCGGGACACTTAAAATATGTATCTAAATCTCACATAAATCTCACATAAATCCACATTACATTATATTTATAATGCAATATTTTATCAACCTTCATGGTTTTTTAATCATAATTTATCGGTACTTCATTGTATTTTATAGGCTTGAAACCTACAATTATCATGTCGGAAGATGGAAACATCCCGATTCTGCCTATAGGAGATGCCTATGAAGAATTTTTTTATCAGGTTATTCCAAGGGCGCTACGGTTCATACGGAACCGATAAACTGACCAAATTTTTACTTGTTGAGGCGTTTATATGTCTCCTTTTGTCAGTCCTTGCCGCGCCGCTTAGCTTTTTGTATTATGTTGCGTTCTTAATACTTATTTACTGCTATTTCCGGCTATTCTCCAGAAACATTACAAAAAGATATAAGGAAAACCAGCTGTATCTAAGTATTAGAAAAAAGGTTACAGATTTATTTAAAAGACGCAAAGGATAGCTATGCTGAAATACCTAGTTATTTATGCCAGCGAGACCGGTAATACCAGACTTCTGGCGGAAGAAATATATAACGCTCTTCCGGTATCCACAAAGGAAAAAAGACTTGTGGATGTCCGTTCATGGCATGGCGAAAATGACGCTGAAACCTACCTTGTGGGCTTCTGGGCCAACCGTGGATCCTGCACTCTGGAGATCATCGACCTTTTGTCCTCTCTCCACTGCAGAAATGTGGCCCTCTTCGGAACCTGTGGCATGGGAGCCGGAAGCCGCTACTATGATGCTCTGGAACAAAACGCAAGAGTATGGCTGTCTGAGAGCAACAATTTCCTTGGTTCCTATTTCTGTCAGGGCAAAATGCCCATTGAGATAAGGCAAAAATACGAATCCTACAGAGGAAAAGCTGATGACGCCAAGATCGATCAGATGCTTAGCTACTTCGATGAAGCCGCATCTCATCCCAATAAGCAGGACTTTATGTATGCCCATATGTTTACAGAAGATATAGTAAGCCGGGTTAAACAGTTATCCTTAGAATATGCTTGATGTCAGGATAGTGCCCACATTCCAGCATCACATATACATATAAATGAGCCGGGACTGTGCAGGATCACAGTTCCGGCTCATTATTATGTGCTTTATATTATGGCTTTAATACGCCATTCTCATCAAAGTGATAGGTCTTGCCCCAGATCTTATAATCTCCGGTTACCATTACACCATCGCCCTTGAAGTAATATTTCTTACCATCAACTGTTAACCAGTATGATTTCTTAAGTCTGCAGGTGCTTTCAAAGAAGTAGGTATCATTTCCAACCTTGGTAAAGCCCTTGGCAAGAATTCCGTCCTCATGAGCGTAGTAGGTAGCAGACCACTTGGTAAAGAAGCCTGTTGCCATCTCACCTGTTTTCCTGAAATATCTCTTGCCCTCAGTAAAGTCAACAAATGCATCTGTTGTAAGGTTGCCGTTGGCCTTGAAGAAGTACATTACTCCGTCGATCTCAGTAAGACCTGTTGCCTTATTGCCGTTTGAATACTCATAGTACTTAACGCCCCACTTGGTCTTCCACTGACCTGTAACAGGTGCAGGTGTAGGCTCGGGCTCGGGTTCGGGAGTAGGTACTACGATTTCCTCTGAAGATGCCTCACCGGATGCATCTGAGCTTCCCTCAGATCCGGCCTCTGATGTAGCCTCTGAAGCTGATTCCTCAGATGATGCCTCGCTGCTGGCCTCTGAGCTGCCCTCACCGGGCTGATCGTCTGAAGGCTTGGGTTCCTCTGCAGCGCCTTCTGTCTCAAATACCATGTAGAACAGATTCTCAACATCCTTCTTGGTAAGCTCGTGAGCGCCCTTCTTGATATCAAGGACCATTACATTGCTGGCATCCTTCATTGCTGTTCCGTCAAGCTTGATGGAAGAATCCTTATCTCCGAATACAAGAGTAAGCTTGCCATCAGCAGGTGCTGTGAATGTGATCTTGGTCTTGCTCTCGATCTTAAGGCACTGAGTAAGTACCTTTCCGTCATAGTTTACAGATCCCTTAGCTGTTGAAAGAGTTCCTGTGATAGCAAAGAACTCATCGTTAAGTCCTGTTGCTGTAAAGTTGTGAACATACTTGCCTGTTTTTACTTCAGGCTCTACAACGATCTCTTCCTCAGAAGAAGCTTCGCTGGAAGCATCTGAACCACTGTCCTGTGTAGAACCTTCGCTGGATCCCTCGGAACCGGGTTCCTCTGTAGAAGCCTCACTTGAAGCCTCGCTGGATGCCTCTGATCCTGAATCCTCACTCTTTACTCCGTTGCCGCCTACAGAAATAAGCTTGGTGCTGTAGGAATTAAGAGCTGCCTTAAGAGCCTTGTTAACGCCGTAATCTGTGTCATCAACTTCGTCGTTGAACTCCCACTTGAAGTCTCCGCCATTCTCTCTTCCGGCAAAGGTCTCAACCTTCTCTTTGGCAACTTCAGGTGAATCTGCTTCGTAAGAGTACATGATTGCTGAAGTATCGAAGTTGTTATATGTAGATCCGCCCTTGTAAGCCTTAACTTCTGAAGGAACGGTCTCTGATGCAGATGAAACCTCATAAGCATCGAACTCTGTGTCATTCTCCTGGTAGGTTACATAGGTCTTGGCATCAATGATTACGTTGTTGTAGCTCTTGATGATACCGCCATCCTCACCGGAGAAGGTTCCAAGGTTCTTCTCATCTCTTGTAAGAGAATTCCAGTCAGAAATGATATCTGATCCCTGATAAGAGATAAGCATAGGGAACTTGCAGTGTCTGAAGTAGTTGTTCTCAACAAATGCAGATGCTCCCATGGTCACACCAACACCGTACTTGGCATTGCCGTCAAAGTAGTTGTTGTAGATATGAACTGAACAGGTTCTGATACGAGGGTGTCTTGAATCAGAGTGATCATACCAGTTGTGGTGGTATGTGATATAGTTGCTTGTTGTCTCTGACTTCATACCCTGCAGGTTACTCTTACCTGTGTCATAGAAGTGGTTGTAAGAATGTGTTACATATGTAGACTTCTTGGTATCAAGTGCGCCGTCGCCCTTGGCCTGGTCTGCATCACCACCTGCAAGTCCATAGAAAAGATCGCAGTTGTGAACCCAGATGTGCTCGTTGTCCTGCTGAAGACCGATATCATCGCCTTCGTTACTGTCACAGTTCATGAAGCCCAGGTTTCTGACTTCAACGTTGGCTGCATTCTTGATTCTGAGTCCCCAGCCATCTGCTGTAGCATCCTCACCTACACCTTCGAAGGTGATTCCGCAGCTAAGCTTCTTGGAAGCACCGCTTCCGCTGATGCAGATGTCGCCGCCTTCCATTGTAGCAAAGTCAGTGATCTGACCGATAAATCTAACATCAAGAGGACGTGAATCATAGCCCTTCTTGTATAAATTCAGAATATTCTGAAGTCCTGAAGCAGTTGTTGTTGCACCCTTGGCATTTGTAACAACATCCAGAGATACGCTGTCCTTGGTATCCTTGGTGATGTAAAGAACTACTGCGTCCTCACGAAGAGTTCCGTTCTCATTGTATGCACCGCTGCTGGTTCCGTTAACAAACGCAAAGCCTGAACGGTCATGAGCTGAAACATATACATCCTGAGAAACAGCTCCTGTCTGTGGCTTACCATTCTCCACAGGAACAACCTTAAAGGAGTAGCTGCCCTCTGCAAGTCCAAGAGCATCAGCTCTGTAGTAGCGTCCTCCCTGTCCGTCAGAATAAAGTCTGATAAGTTCGTCATCAAGCTGAGTGCCGTTAACATATACGTTATAAGCATCAGCATCCCCTGCAGCCCACTCTACATAGGCTGACTCAAGCCATCCGCCGCACTCTGTGATAACAGGTACAGCAGGCGCCGCACTAACATCCAATGATGGTGCAGCCAAAAAAGATGTGGCCGCAAATACACCGGCCAACGCGAGCCCCATTTTGTTGTATTTTTTCCCCAACATTTTTTCACTCCTTCCGCGCTATAATAAGCGCACCCTCTAGTATTACTCTACAATCATAGGCTACTCCCGCCCTTTCGTCAACGAATTTATGGAAGCGTTTACATAGAAATTCTGTAAGGCTTTTTGTTAAAAACACACAATTGACATCTGTAAGCCATTACACCATAAAAAAACTCTTTTGACGAACCCTGTAAATATGCTTATAATCATAGTATTATTGGGCTTTTAGGGGGATACATATCTTTGGATAACAAATTAATTTCCGTAATAATTCCTATATATAACAGAGCCGAATATCTCGACAAATGTATCGGAAGCGTTCTTGAGCAAAAAGACGTCAATACAGAAGTGATTCTGGTAGATGACGGAAGCACAGACGCATCAGCGCAGATCTGCGACAAATACGCCGCTGAACATGATAATATAACAGCCATACATAACACCAATCACGGTGTGGCCCATGCGCGAAACTGTGGTCTTGATGCTGCCAGGGGAGATTACATTTTCTTTCTGGACAGCGATGACTGCATTGCTCCTGATGGTCTTATCAGTCTGAAAAAAGCTCTCGAAGACAATAACGCTGATTACTGTGTCGGCAAAATAGTATGGTATACAGTTGATGGCGAGCTTTACGATGAGATCAAACTCACCCCCGCCTTTTCCAATAAACTAATAGATGAAGCTAAGGCCTGGGATATCATCATTGATGTCAACAGTTTTTTAATTGTCACTGTGACAGGCAAGCTATTCAGACGCTCCCTTTGGGAAAATCTTCGTTTACCTGAAATACCGCTTTCAGAAGATGACTATGTACTGCCGGCTTTACTGTCACAATGCAGCGGTATCTATATACTGGACAAGGTCGTATACCTTCAGTATCTAAGTCCGGTCAGCCTTGTCAGAAACCCGCCCTCCTATAGAATTCTGTATTCTTCCGGCACTATCCTGGAATCTGTCAAATATCTTATCAGTAAAGGTTACTACCGAGTTGCACTTTTCAGATTCGGCGACGGAACCCGCAGGCTTATCAAATGCAGACAGCTCCTGGATTCCAAGGAAGCCAAGGCGGAAATAAAGAGACAGTACCTGGGCTATAAAGCCGTTTCCAGACAGCTGGCTCCACATGTAAATGCCAAGACCAAAGTGCGCCTTGCTCTTTTCAGACTGAACCTCAGCTTATACAGCTTTTTACGCAAATTAAAATAATATGTTCAAGAGGGCCAAAATGCAGACAGAACTTATATCGATACTAATACCCTTTTACAACAGAGAGCGCTATATTCGTTCATGTATAGACAGCTGCCTTTCGCAAAAGGATGTTTCTTTTGAAATAATACTGGTGGATGACGGAAGCGATGACGGATCTCCGGCTATATGTGATGAATATGCCCAAAAATACAATAACATTACCGTTATCCACAACCCTCACATCGGTGTAAGCCATACCAGAAACTGCGCTCTTGATGCAGCCAGAGGGAATTACATTTTCTTTTTGGACAGCGATGACACCATCACCTCTGATGCTCTGATAACCCTGATGGACTATCTGAAGAAGTATGACCTTAATTGTGTCGCAGGAAACCGGGCTATATATACCACTAGCGGCAGCCTGGATCATGTAGTTGAGATCAGTGACTATGCCAGAAATGTTGTCATTGATGATGACACGATTTTAAGAACCATGGTCGACATGGATTACCCCGTCATAGAAACCATTACAGGAAAGCTTTATCGCCGAAGCGTCTTTGATAATCTGCGCTTCCCTGAGGGAATGACATGTGAGGATTCCTACATCCTTCCTGAACTTATGAAGCGCATCCCCAGACATCTTATGATCGATAAACCAATTTATAATATTGTGCTTTCAGATAACAGTATCGTAAGGTCTGTCACCCCCAAAAAGCTTCTGGATTCAACAGAGGCAACCTATATGATGATCGATTATATAGCTGACAAACAGCTCTATGACATTGCCATTTACAAATTTGGACTCGGAACCAGGAAACTTCTGAATGCCAAAAGGCAATTCAAGGACAAACAGACAAAAAAAGAAATAAAAAGAATCTACCGCCTATACCGCAAGGTAGCAAAGAAATTCATTCCACATGTTAATCTGAAAAACAAAATGCGTTTCATTCTCTTTGTCTGCAACTTTTCTGTTTACGGGAAGGTCAGAGATTTCTTTGGAGAATAAATGACAATGGCTGTCGTTGTAGATTTTTTATCTGCAGCGACAGCCTATTTTAATGCATAGATATATTTTTCATATCTCAAAGCTGCATTTATTTGGAAGTATCCTATCAAAAGCCTCATGCAGCAATGGTTTATGCAGGTTGAATTGCTCTTCTGTTTCATTACTTGAATCATTCAGAAGAAAAACCTTTTCCTTTTTGTTTATTATCAGATCTACCAAATAGTCGATGTCATAGTCTAAATCAGTATAGAAACCCAATTTGGAAACATCTGACGGAATGAAATTACCGGATGCAAGGTTCCAATATCGCATTAGCCACTGATTAAAATCATAGGGAGTTCTGAAGCGATTATGGCACATCCCGTCAAGCGCTTCGTATTCCTCTTCCCATACCTTTTGAAATACACTCTTTTTATGAGGAATCGGTAAATGCTGATCCTCAAAAGCAGAATATCTTTTAGCGAGCCTATTAACCAAATTACGAATATTATCTTTTGGCTTATAATGTAGATTTACCCATTTGGTAAAATGCTTTTTTCCATAAAAATGCTTATTGATAATGCCCATGTCATTAAACACCGTGTAATAGATCAGGTGCCCAAAAACATAATTCACCATAGTCCTGGAGTTTAAGGTATCGCAAGGCAGATTATTCCTAAAAAACTGATCCTCCCTAAGCTTATCAATGACAAAAAAATCATCATTGAAAATGATAAAGTTTTCCGAAAGATCCTCAATCCTATGAAAATTCAGCTCTATAACGCTGGAATTAAAAGTAGGCAAATATTCTTTTGGGATAAATTCATCATGCCTTACTATTCTTAGTTTCGGATTATCGGTATTAAGAAACTTCGGCAAATGCCCCCAGGTCACAAAGAATATCTTATTGATCCAAGGCATGTATTCTTCTATTCCTCTGAAGAAATATTTCATTAAGCCATAGTCTCTGTAGCGGCTTGCATCATTGTCGTGCTTTTCGACATAGTCAGTACTGTACTTAGCCTTCTCCTTCAGCCATTCCTCGTCGCTTCCGTCTACCCATGGCACTACTAAATCAATCTTCTCATTTTTCATGGCTTGTCCCCCTATTTATCCATAAAAAACATCATTACTTTACCTTAAATGAATTGTGGCTGCGCTATTTTCAAAGAACTCTTCACAGTCATCATCTTCTGCTCTCTGATAGGTCACAGTAAACATCCTGTACCTGGAGATCAGCATATATACTGTCTGGTGTATAACCTCTTCATTCGATGGCTGATAGCTTGATACGATCTTGAAGCCCGGATAGCCGTCCACCTTGATCTTCTCAAATTTCTCAACCTTAAATCCCACCTTCTCCTGATAGGCATTGTCATAGGCCGCTGACATGGTCTCCTGATAAATCTCTTTGGTCAGATTAAGGGACTCGTCAATGATCTCCATCTCGCCGGAAGCCAGGAATGCTGCCTTCTCTCTGTTGGTAAGGATCTTGTCCTTCTCATTGTCGTAGTAGCTATACTTGATGGAAGAAGATTCCATGGGATGATTCTTGTTGATAAAAAGGCCCTTCTCAGGTCCCGGAACAAATTCATTGGGGATTACGAAGCTGCAGGAAGTGGCAGTCTTAAGATCCTCCTGTGCCAGAACATCTATGACTCCGGAAAGGCAAAGTGCGGAAAGAACCGCAAATGCTGCTGCCCCCAGAAGGCCAACAGAATATTTAATTAGCTCAAACCCACCAATCTTTTTCATGTTTACTCCTACTTTTAAACAGGCACAGTACCTATGGCACTGTGCCTGCAAATATTGTACTTTTTATGCCTCGTAGCTGTCAATGAGATCCAGTGAATGCTCACTGTTCATCTTCTTGCACATCTCTACAAGTGCCTCAAGAGGTACGTTCTGGATCTGCTTGTTGGAGCCGCGAACGTTGATTGAAACTGTTCCCTCTGCAGCTTCCTTGTCACCGATAACGATGATATATGGATCCTTGTAGTTCTTGTACTTCTTGATCTTCTCCTTCATGTTGTTGTCAGAGTAATCTGCCTCAACACGAATGCCGGCATCCATAAGAGCCTTCTCAACCTTCTGAGCGTACTCATTGTGCTCTACTCTGATAGGAACGATGCCTACCTGATAAGGGCTGAGCCAGAAGGGGAATACTCCCTTGAAGTTCTCAATGATGATACCGATGAATCTCTCAAGAGATCCGTAAATAGCTCTGTGGATAACAACAGGCATCTGCAT
>JAEEGL013827093.1_pt1 | contig 10711 bp, 11 predicted proteins | sample 9134231 | NCBI WGS metagenome assembly JAEEGL01 (sample SAMN16246548, study PRJNA631951) | gut metagenome | biome: gut microbiome; feature: rumen; material: fiber-attached | host: Bos | place: Iran: Karaj | collected 2018-10 | reverse complement strand
GAGTAATCTGTCTGACCTGCAGCAGGATCTCACGGAAGAATTCCGGATTCATATCCTGCGCTGTCCTGTATTTTGCTGTACAGAAGGAGCAGTTCAGGTTGCAGCGGGATGTGATTTCGATATATACACGTCTGATCGTCCGTTTCATACATTCTTCCAGTCTTTGCCTTTGACCCAGAGTTTTGTCCGTTCGGTATTGCTGAGAGAAACGAGAAAGCTATGCCGGGCTTCGGGAAACTGCCGGTATGTGTTTTCCAGGTATTCCTTGATGGACTGCCGGCTGGTGTTGCCGTCGACGGGACACGTGCTTGCCACGACGGGAATGTATTCGAGACGGATGACATTTTCAATATCCTTTTCGAACACATAGATCAGCGGACGGATAAAATCGGTATTGTTATGAGTCAGATGCATGGCCGGATCAAATGTGTTGATGCGGCCGCCATAGATCATGTTCATGAACAGTGTTTCGATGGCATCGTCCGCGTGATGGGCATAGGCCACTTTGGTGAAACCGTATTTATGGGCTGCTCTGGCAAGAGCGCCTTTTTTCAGACGGGAGCAGAGGGAGCACGAAATGCGGCCGTTTTCGTCCTGCGGATGCAGTTTCAGGATTTCATAAATGTCCGTCGGTACATGAATCAGTTCGATGTCTTTTTCCTTCGCGAAAGCATCGACGTCACGGAAATCCATGTTGCCGAAACCAATATCAAGGTGCAGGCCGCAGACGTCAAAATGACGGCCGTCATAGCGGGCGATCATATCTTTATACAGACGCAGCGCGTACAGCAGAAGCATGCTGTCTTTGCCGCCGGCTACACCGATGCAGATCCGGTCGCCGTCTTCGATCAGCCGGTAATCCAGATCAGCTTTATGAATGGCTGAAATGATATGACGCATTGCCATAAAGATCCTCCCTGAACTTTGCCATTATATCATGCAGTTGCTATAATACTGAGTGATATTATGGATGCTGTCATTTTAGTGAACAAACCGACCGGTATGACATCCTTTGATGTCGTGAGAAAGTGCCGGAGAATATGCAATGAAAAGAAAATCGGCCATACCGGAACCCTTGATCCGGAAGCTTCCGGTCTGATGATCGTTCTGCTGGGCAGATACACAAAAATGCTGCCGTTTTGTGTGAAGGACCACAAATCCTATCACGCAACTTTTTCGTTGGGCACTAAGACGGAAACGGAAGATATCTGGGGTGCTGCAGTTGATCAGCGTGATTTCCGTGAACATGACGACGAAGAACTGCGGAAGACAGCAGAAGCGTTTACCGGCACCATTGAGCAGATTCCGCCGATGTATTCAGCTGTGAAATACAACGGCAGGAAACTGTATGAATATGCAAGAAAAGGCATTGAGGTCGAAAGACAGCCGCGGCTGGCAGTCATTTCGTCTCTTTCCTGCCGCAATCTGGGAAATAACGTATACAGCATGGATGCCGTCGTTTCATCCGGAACGTATATCCGCACCCTGATCACCGATTACTGTGCGGCCATGGGGGAATACGGTGTTATGACTTCCCTGGTCAGAAACGGTATCGAAGGATTACGGCTTGCCGATGCCTGCACACTGGAACAATTGGCGGAAAAGGTCAGTCCGATCGACCCATTAAAGGTAATCTCGCCTGATTTTGAAATCGTCGAATACCAGGATGAAGCGCGTGTCAGAAACGGCCGTCATATCCGTCTGAGCGGACACCGTGATCAGGTCATACTTGTTCACAACGGTGACATTATGGCGGCCTATGAGAAACGGGAAGACGGTTTGTACCACTGTCTCAGGGGGCTGTTCTGATGCGTATCATTACAATCGGCGTAAACAGTTCGAGCCGCCATCATACTCCGTTATGCGCCTGTATCGGCTATTTTGACGGTATGCATCTGGGCCATCAGAAACTGATCCAAAAGACACTGGAACTGTCTGAAAAATACCAGTGCGAGAGTGCCCTGATCACGTTTGATCCCGATCCCTGGGTGACGCTGAAAGGGCTGAACTCCATTCAGCATATCACGACGATGCGGCAGAGAATGAATCTTGCCGTTCATTTCGGCATTGAGAATATCGTTATTCTGAAATTCACACAGGAGATGAGTCAGCTTTCACCGGAAGATTTTGTTACCAGGATCCTCGGCAAACTGAATCTGAACGGCCTCGTCTGCGGCTTTGATTTCCGCTATGGTTTTGAAGGCAAGGGAGACTGCGAACTTCTGAAGGAACAGATGGGCTGTGAAGTGCAGGTCGTGGATGCCGTTACGGACAATCAGGGAAAGATCTCCAGTACCCGGATTTCCGCTGCTCTCAGAAAAGGGGAACTGCATAAAGTCAATGCCATGCTCGGCTATCCGTATTTCATTGAAGGAACGGTCATCCACGGTAACCATAAAGGGACCGGCACGGGATTTCCAACGGCGAATGTGCGGTATTCACAGGAAAACATCCTGCCGCGCGGCGGTGTCTATGCCGGCTTTGCCATCGTTGACGGAAAACAGTATAAGGCCATGATCAATATCGGCCATAACCCGACACTGAATTATCGTCAGATCATTTCAGTCGAAGCCCATCTGATCGGCCTCGACAGTATGATTTACGGCAAATATATCCGCCTTTATCCGCTTTATTATCTGCGCAGTGAAATGCGGTTTAAGAATAAAGACAATTTATGCATGCAGCTGTATCAGGACAGAAGAACTGTCATCAGTCTGCTGAAAGACTATGAATGAATTATTTCTGCAGCAGATGCGGGAGCTTCTGAAAGACGAATTTGATGCTTATCTTAATGCTCTTTCCGAAAAGCCCCGCAAAGGTCTGCGCGTCAACACACTGAAAACGGATGCGGAAACATGCCGGCAGGATACCGGCATTTTCATGGTGGAAAGTCCTTTCGCCGTAAATGGCTTTTATGTGGAAGAAGAAAGAGGTCTTGGCCTGACACCGGGTTATGCCTGCGGTCTCTATTATCTGCAGGAGCCAAGCGCTTCAGCTGCCGTTACGGTGCTGCGGCCGGAAAAGGGAAGCAAAGTGCTGGACATGTGCGCCGCGCCGGGTTCCAAATCGACCCAGATCGCCGAATACCTCCAGCAGACAGGACTGCTTGTCTGCAATGAAATCAATACCCAGCGGGCAAGGATACTCGTGGAAAATATTGAGCGGAACGGCACCGCCAATTGCATTGTATATAATAACGACAGCAGTGATATCGCCGCGTCATTTGCCGGATACTTTGACTATGTACTGTGTGATGCGCCCTGCTCGGGCGAAGGCATGTTCCGCAAGGAAGAAGACGCAGTGACCATGTGGAGTCCGCAGAATGTCGAACTCTGTGCCCAGCGGCAGAGAATGATCATCGAGAATGCGTACAGATGCCTGAAAAAGGATGGTGTGCTGGTTTATTCGACATGCACTCTGAACAGGCAGGAAAACGAGAAGATGCTGGCCGGCTTCCTGAATGATCATCCGGACATGCGGATGGAAGATGCCGGCGTTTCCTTCGGACGGCCGGGTTTTGATGAAGGCTTCGGTACGGACAAAGCGATTCGTATCTTTCCAATGGATGGCGGTGAGGGACATTTTATAGCCCGTATGAGACGGACAAGCGATGCGGACGGAAAAGAACCCGCTGTATCATCGGGACGTCTTCCTGCGGCCGCTGCGGCCGTTCTGAAGGATCTGCTGGAAAAGCAGTATCCGTATTATTACACGTATCAGAACCGCATCTACGGCGGCATCTGTCCTTTTCTGATGCCGAAGGGACTGCACCTGATGCGGCATCAGGTTTATCTTGGCGAAATGATCCGGGATCGGTTTGAACCGTCCCATCATTTGTTTGCTTCTGCATACACGGCCTTCAAAAACTGTTATGATATGAGTGATGATGAATGCCGGCGCTATCTGCATGGCGAACAGCTGAGTGCCACTTTGCCGAAAGGCTGGTATGCGATGCAGTGGAAAGGCCATACGGTAGGCGGCGCAAAGTCCGACGGCCGGGCATTGAAGAACAAATATCCGAAACAATACAGGTTAAAGTAATATGCGTATCCAATTATTTGATTTTATCGATGACACCCTTGAGTATTACGAAAGGAAGATGCCTTCTTTTGAGTATGCCCAGAAACAGGTCATGACAGCTTTTCAGAACATGTTTTCTGATAAGACGGATTCGATCGTCAATTATCATACCCGGATCAAGAAGCTGAACAGTCTGAAGGAAAAACTGATCCGCAACCAGTTTTATCTTGATTATTCGACACCGGAAGAAGCCATCGAGCATCTCTCCGATCTGATCGGCATCACCATTCAGTGCCGTTTTATCCGCAACGAAACCGAGATCTACAAAGAACTCTTCAATTATTTCGAGAATGCGGACAATGGCTACAGTGCCTGTATCATTGACAAGAACATTTTCATGAATCTGCATATGCCGCAGCCGCAGATCCAGCGCAACGGTTTCACGATTTTCCGAATCGACGGCTATTACATGTTCAACTACACCCGCATCAATTTCGAACTGCAGATCAAGTCCCTGGTGCATACTTTCTGGAGTGAGATCGAGCATGAAGTCGTCTATAAGAATCCCGGTTTTGTCATGTATGACAATTTCAATCGAAACATGCTGGGTGCGATCCGCGACAATCTTGACGTCGTCGACCGGCAGCTGGAAATCATGTACAACGAGATTTCCCATGAAAGCAAACGCAATCAGATCGGTATGGATGAGCAGGGCTTCAAGCTGTTTGTTTCCCGCAGCATCAACGATCTGGTCAACCGCAAGATGAAGGATTCGGTCGGTTTCGCGACGGACTTCAAGAAATGCAGTGCCACGATTTCCCAGTATATCTATCTGCACGATTTCATGGGAGAAGGGGAAAACCGCATCAAGATGGTTGACTATCTGGAAAAGATCTCGGTGATCAATGAAGATGATCTGGATTTCAGTGAAACGCTGCAGCTCAGCGGTGAATACCATTCGCGCGATATTTTCTGCGACATACTGGGAAAATACATGCAGACAGTGATCAATACCAATTTCCGCTGGCATGTTTTCTTCACGATGCTGTTTGAGCTGGAGGAAAGCGACAACATCGTGGTTCTGGATGATTTCCTCAGTGTCATCAAAAAACTTCTCATTCAGCCGCGCTGGTACCGTTCGACATTCTCTTCGTTTGACAAGGATGTGCAGGATACCATGCACTTCGAACTGAGCAAGACCATGGCAGAGGCACTGGTCGATGTCGACAAGATCGATATCGTGCATGAAGACAAGCTTTACCGCTGCATGAATATCTTCCGGGCGTTTACCGATAACCTGCAGAAAAGGTATAAAGACGGAAAAATCATGCTGAGAGATATCGAAACGATCCGTGATGATCTGTATCATCAGATCGCGATGCTGTTTAAATAATGAAAATACTGTTATAATAGGACAGTCGAGGTGATTAATATGGCACAGGATTATGTAGTACTGAATGAAAACAACGGCAATGGCATGATTGCCATCAATAAGTCCGTATTCAAAGCAATCTCCGAACTCAGCATTGATGATATCGAGAATTCTGTCCGTATTCCGGACACCAGATTCAGCAAGCCGCTGAATGTAAGAATCGAAAAGAACAAGCTCTATATCACAGCGGATATCAAGATTAAATACGGCGCCAACGTCGAAGCGACATGCGAACTGGTGCAGAATAAGATCTATGAAAATCTGCTGCTGATGACAGGCTTCAAAGCCAGCGACGTAACTGTCAATGTTACCGGTTTTGAAATCTGAAATCATGCTTGACAAGCGATAAATATAGTAGTTAAATAAACAAGGTAATTGAATTTCGGAAAGAAGAAGCACCGCTTCTCACCTGAAGTCCATCAGGACCTGGGTAGAAATGCCGCAAGAGATTGATTGAACAGTTTTCTGAGGGCAGGTGCGTATTCCGTATCTGCTTTTTCAATTATGATAGGAGGGTTTACTTGGGAAGACCAAAAAACAACAAAAACAGACGTAAAGAACCGCAGGATATCGTAAATGAAGATATCCGATTCAAAGAAGTGCTTGTTATCGGACCGAACGGAGAACAGCTCGGTGTCATGATGCGCCGTGAAGCACTGGAGAAGGCTTATGAGCTCGATCTGGACCTGCTCTGTGTCGCGCCGAACGCACCGACCCCGGTATGCAAGATCCTGGACTATGGACGCTACCGTTTCGAAGAACAGAAGAAAGCCCGTGATGCCAAGAAGAAGCAGCACGTGACAGAGATCAAGGGACTGCGTGTTTCACCGGTCATTGATCAGCATGACTTCGACACAAAGCTGAAGAGAGCCAGAGAATGGATCGAGGACGGTCAGAAAGTCAAGATCGACATGCGCTTCCGCGGCCGTATGATCACACGTCAGGAAGTCGGCAAGGAGATTCTCAATCAGTTTATTGAGCAGATTTCGGATATAGCTGAAGTTACCAAAGCTCCTTCTCTTGAAGGAAACACGATGTCCGTAGTATTCTCGCCAAGAAAAGGTAAAGTAAAGGAGAACAAAAATGAAAGCGAAAGCAAAGAAGCCAAAGAAAATTAAGATGAAGACGAAGAAGACCTTCGCTAAGCGCAGTAAGATTTCCGGAAGCGGAAAACTCATTGTTCAGCACAACTACGTTTCACACTTTGCAGCAAACAAGAGCCACAAGCAGAAGATGCACCTGGCTAAGAGTACAACTGCTCACGATTCCGATTACAAGCGTGACAAGCAGCTGTTACAGGGTTGATCAGGAGGGCTAGAAGATGAGAGTAAAAGGATCTACACCAACACGCAACAGACGTAAGAAAGTACTGAAGCTTGCCAAGGGTTATTTCGGCAGCAAACACCTTCTGTACAGAACCGCCAATGAACAGGTAATGCGTTCATTGAGATATTCCTATATCGGCAGAAAGCAGACAAAGCGTGAAATGCGCAAACTGTGGATTGCCCGTATCAATGCCGCATGCAGAATGCATGACCTCAGCTACAGCAAGTTCATGCACGGCCTGAAGCTGGCCAACATCAATGTCAACCGTAAGATGCTCTCCGAAATCGCCATTCATGACGAGAAGGGCTTCGCTGATCTGGTATCCGCTGCCAAAGCAGAACTGGAAAAGGCATAATCAGGTTGTCATCTGAGCCAAAATATAGTAAGATATCAAAGCACTGGGAAACTTTATGAGAGTTTCCCGATCCTGGCGCGTTGGTGAAGCGGCTTAACACACCGCCCTCTCAAGGCGGCATTCACGGGTTCGAATCCCGTACGCGTCACTGAAACTGTATCTAAAGATACAGTTTTTTATTGTTCATCCCGTCATTAATAAAACGGCACACTGTGTCGAAATGGTGTTTTCCTGCCTTCCGCAGAGAAAGACACAGGTCGGCATATACGACAGAATGTGTCGAAATAAAGGATGGTGAATTAAGCTGCCGCACAAAAGAAAAAACCGGAGTATTTCTCCGGTTTGGTGTTTATAACTGGCTGATGGCGATATCAAGCCGGCGCAGAGTTTCTTCCTTGCCAAGGATGGAGGCGATTTCGATCGCTCCGCCCGGGGTGGAAGGAAGGCCTGTAATGGCAACTCTGAGCGGGAAGAGAACCTGGCCGTTTTTCTTTTCCAGTTTCTTCGGCAGTTCCAGAAGGACCGTGTGAAGAGCTTCCTGGGACCAGTCTTCCTGATTCTGCAGGACCGTGCGGCATTCCGGCAGGATTTCTTTCGCGACATCCGCGTTTGTCTTCATCTTCTTATTGAAGTAGAGATCATTTGTGAAAGACGGGAATTCATCAAAGAATGTCAGCATACCCGGAATTTCCTGAAGGGTATTGGCACGCTGCTGAATGATCGCGGCGATCTTGCGGCGGTCATAGTCACCTTTGACAGCCTGATCGATATACGGTGTGACCAGTTCAGTATATGTATCGAGGTCCATCTGCCGCAGCCACATGCCGTTAAGCCACTTCAGTTTTTCCGGATCAAAGATGGCACCGACTTTACCGATGCGTTTGACATTGAATGCCTGCACCAGTTCGTCAAGTGTGTAGATTTCTCTGTCTTCTTCCGGTGCCCAGCCAAGCAGGGCGATATAGTTGAGGATCGCTTCCGGCAGATAGCCTTTTGCGACAAGATCCTGGAAAGAAGCATCGCCGTTGCGCTTGGAAAGCTTGCTGTGCTCGTCTTTCATGACCGGCGGGCAGTGAATGTAGCGGGGGATATCCCAGTCAAAGGCATTGTAGATGAGGTTGTATTTCGGCGTGGAAGAGAGATATTCCATACCGCGGACAACATCGGTAATGCCCATCAGATGATCGTCAATGACATTGGCGAAATTGTACGTGGGGAAGCCGTCACTCTTCAGAAGAACCTGCTCGTCAAGCGTGCTGTTGTCGACGGTAATCGTTCCGAACACTTCATCGTCGAAGGATGTCTGTCCTTCCGGAATCGTCTGGCGGATGACATATTTCGCACCTTCAGCAATCCGCTTCTCACACTCTTCCGCGGAGAGAAGCTTGCAGGGATCATCGTATTTGAAACTGTCGCCTTCCGCTTCACGCTGTGCCTGCAGCATTTCCTCGTCACAGAAGCAGTAGTGGGCGCCGCCGCGCTTGATCAGACGTACGGCATAATCACGGTAAAGGCCGCTTGTCACACGCTCGGACTGAACGTATGGGCCATAGGCACCGCCGACATCCGGTCCTTCGTCATGTTTCAGGCCGCAGGCACGGATGGTGTCATAAATAATATCTGTCGCGCCTTCGACAAGACGTCCCTGATCAGTATCCTCAATACGGAGAATGAATACTCCCTCCGGGTCTTTACGGGCGACAAGATAGGCATAAAGGGCGGTACGCAGGTTGCCGATATGCATATATCCGGTCGGACTCGGCGCAAATCTTGTTCTGACTGTCATGTTAATACTCCTTGTTTTTTACCTGTCAATTTTACTCTAATTCAGCATTGCTGACAATTGAAAGAAAAACCTCAGATTACTCTGAGGTTGATCCGGTTCTTCATTGATACTGCGCATACATTCACTTTCGTGAACAGCTGCCGATATAACGAGAGCCTTAGGCTGGGATAGAGAGATTTGAACTCCCGAATGGCTGGTTCAGAGCCAGCTGCCTTACCACTTGGCTATATCCCAATATTTACTGCAATAACTATTATAGCCATTTGCCAAAAAACATCAAGAAAAAGTTTATTCAGTTTTGCGTTATGTTTTCATTGCTTCAGAACGGCCGCAGATCCGTGTTTCCAAGGTTCGATCGATACGATGTTTTTTGTCCGGATGTGACATACTGTTTGCCGCTTCCAGATTTCAAAAGAAATACTGTTCTATAAAAGAGGGGGTTGATATAATATTACCGGAAATGAGGAAAATACATATGGAACGAATGATTGGCACCGTTTCACGCGGACTTCGCGCCCCGATCGTCAAGACAGGCGACGATCTCAAAGCAATCGCAGTAGATACTGTTCTCAAGGCAGCCGCGGCCGGTGAATTTGAAATCAGAGACAGAGATGTTCTGGCCATTACCGAATCCATCCTGGCCCGTGCCCAGGGCAATTACTGCAGCATCGACGACATCGGCACCGATGTCAGAAACAAACTCGGCGGTGAGACAATCGGCGTCATCTTCCCGATTACCAGCCGCAACCGTTTCGCCATTGTTCTGCGCGGCATCGCAAGAGGCGCGAAAAAGATCGTGCTGATGCTCAGCTATCCGTCGGATGAAGTCGGCAACCCGCTGTTTGACGTCGAACTGCTTTATGATACGAATATTAATCCGTACTCGGATGTCCTCACACAGGAACAGTTTGAGGCCGCTTTCGGAAAGGCTTCGCATCCGTTTACCGCAATGGACTATGTGACATACTACAAGGAACTCATTGAAAAAGAAGGCTGTGAAGCGGAAATCATTTTTGCCAACAATGCCGTTTCGATCCTGAAATATACAAAGAACGTTCTCAACTGTGACATTCATACCCGCCGCAGAACCAAGAAGATCCTGAAGAGAGCCGGAGCGGAAAAAGTATTCTCTCTTGATCAGATCATGGACGCGCCGGTAAACGGCAGCGGCTATAACAGTGAATACGGACTGCTCGGTTCCAACAAATCCACCGAGGATACCGTAAAGCTGTTCCCGATGAACGCACAGGAATTTGTTGAAAGCGTTCAGGCTGAACTGATTGAAAAGACTGGCAAGCAGGTCGAAGTCATGGTCTATGGCGACGGCGCCTTCAAGGATCCGGTCGGAAAGATCTGGGAACTTGCGGATCCGGTTGTTTCACCGGGTTATACATCCGGCTTGATCGGCACACCGAACGAACTGAAACTGAAGTATCTGGCTGACAATCAGTTTGCCGGACTGAAAGGGGATGAACTGCGTCATGCTATCCGTCAGTCCATCATCGAGAAAGACGCTCAGCTTGTCGGCAAAATGGATTCGGAAGGAACGACCCCGCGCCGCCTGACGGACCTGATCGGTTCACTTTCCGATCTGACCAGCGGCTCCGGAGACAAAGGAACTCCGTTTGTCTACATCCAGGGATATTTTGACAATTATACAGACTGAACATAAGAAGGACATTCCAACTCATATTCTGATGAAAAGCGATTCTCCTTGAAATCTTTTCTGTATCTGTGCCTGGCACAACAATGAGAAACAAAGGAAATAGAGAAGAATCATGGAAGAAAAGAG
>JAEEGL013329654.1_pt1 | contig 10711 bp, 8 predicted proteins | sample 9134231 | NCBI WGS metagenome assembly JAEEGL01 (sample SAMN16246548, study PRJNA631951) | gut metagenome | biome: gut microbiome; feature: rumen; material: fiber-attached | host: Bos | place: Iran: Karaj | collected 2018-10 | reverse complement strand
CTGCTAAAATGGCACGAACTTCTTCTGGTGTTACTTCTGCAGTTTTTTGTTCTTCTATTGTTTCTGCAGCTTCAGAAATTTCAGATTCCTGTGCAGATGCAGCTGTATTTTCAGTAATTTCTTCTGATTCTTCTGTAACGGTTAAAGCTTCATTTTCTGTTTTTTCAGAAATGCTCTCATCAGAAGGATTTTCTTCTGTAGCAGGTTCTTCTGTAATAGTTTCTTCATCGGTTTCTGTTTCATCCAATGAATTTTCAGTTTCTGAATTTTCTACTTCTTCTTCAAATGAAATCACATCTGTAGTATTAGCTTCAACCATATTCAGATAGATAATCATAATAACGGTTATTATTGTGATTATGAGAATCATCAGGAAAGAAACCCGTGCATAATAAAAGATAGAATCTGGACGAATCAAATAAATATTACAGTCTACAGTAACAGCCTGTTTGTTTACTGTAAGAGATGTTGAAAATGATCTGGTTAGTCTTGAAACAGTTTCTTCTTTTAGTTTTCCGGCAGGATAAAAAACAACGGTTTCACCGTCTCGGCGTACCTGAATAAAAGAGTAGGCTTCCGCATCGCCAACTGCATTTTTAATTGCCTGTGAAAATGCAGTTGTATTTTCTGCCTGATTATAACTTAAGGTTCTTATATCGTTTACAAGGTTTGTATATCTTGTTTCTGATTTATTAAGATTTGTTGAATATTCTTTATAAAGATTAAATCCAAAAAAACTAAGTGCAAAAATAAAAACGGCTGCTGCAAATACAGTATAAACAATAATAAATCGGTTTTTCATATCATATATTATACCTTACAATATTGTTGAACGCAAGTTTTAGTAATTCACTATAAGAACAGAATTTATGTTTCTTGTTATTTCTGAGCCATGCAATATAAGGTAAAAGCAAAAGTTCTGCTTCTTCTGGACTAGATTCCTTAATTTTTTTAAAGAACGATGAAAGTATTTGCAGATTTAGAAAATTACCTTGTAAAGGAAAGTTTTCATTTGTATCGGAAGAGCAGTTGAGAAAATAAACATCATTTTCTTTTCTAAAAATTATGTTACGGGATTGCATATATTTTTCCATTGAGAGTTTATATGCTTCTAGAATTTGTGTTGTCATTTTCTTTTCTGATTTTATAAGTTCTGTTCGAAACATCAATTTTGAAAAGTTCTTTTCTGAGCTGCTGATTTTTGAAGAAGAACTATTATATAAAGCATCGAGATAAGTTCCACTTGCATAAGGCTTTCCATTTGAATACGAGAAATCAGCTCCAAGAATTAAAATGTTTTTGAATCCTGTTTTTACGGCAAAATCTAAAGCAGTGATTGTTACTGTACCGGCTCCAGAAAATATACAAGGAAAACGATTTTCACAACATACATTTATTGCATTTGCAAGCGGATGTCCTGAACTGAAAAACATAATCTGGTTACCTGATTCATATATATGTTTTGCTGCAGAAAAGTTTGCACATAAATCAAATGCATAAAGAACGGAGTTACTGTTTATAAAATGATTAAAAGAGACATTTTGTCCGTCAATAGAAATAAGAATATCCGGAATAATTCCATATCTATGTAAAGTTGATCCGGCTGTATCCGTTGAAATAATAAAATATTTGGTTCGTTCTTTGAGTATAGAAAGATTTTTTTCTAAAGAAGGTCCTGCCGCAACTATTACAGCTGTTTTATTTAAATCTGCATTAATTAAAAAAGAAGAAGATTGTGCAAGTCTGACATTATTTAAAATATTAAAAGTCCAGAGTTTTCCAAAATGTGCCTGTACCGAATAATCTGCAGAAATAATCCCCAGGGATTTTTGTAATATATAATTTATTTTTTCTATTTTACTTTGATTTTCATTAATCCAGGCTCGTTGTTCTATAATTTTAAGCTCCCCATGTTTTGCAGGCATATAAGTCTGGCTTAAAATAGTTTCCAGATTTTCAAGATATGTTAAGTGAATGGATTTAATATTTTTGATTTTTTGAATTAATTCAGAAGTACTCAAAAAATCCAGATCTTCTTTTTCAAGTTCAACTCCAATTATTTTGGCTTCAGGATATTTTTCTGATAGTTTTTGAATGAAAATTCCGCTGCCAATCCCAAGTACCAGAAAAAAACTGAAAGTTTCGTTTATAGTATTGCAAAGAGAGTCTGCATCTCGTTCTGGATTATAGCGGGATTCCATAGTTTTGCCGCTGAGAAATACCGGGATATTAGTACCATTTTTTGCAACTTCAAAGGATTTATAAATCATCTTTCAAAATACCGGAAAGTTTATTTTTTAGTTTATACCACTCATTTTCTATTTTTTGAATCATTACTTCATTTCCATTGTTATGTATGAGTGAAACATAATCAAGTGGATACAACTGATGTTTTATATTTTCTGCTTTTCCTTCATCATTTATTATATTAAAAAGTTTTGAACAGTCACAATGGAATTCTGAATGAATGAAAGGATTTTTTTTTGTTGAAGAATTATTTTGTGTTAGTTTTGAAAAACAAGAAAAATCAATGTCTTGTATCCAGCCCAGATTATTCTTTCTGTCTGCTTTTTCAATTACACGGTAAACCTGACGATTTATGCATTCAATTTTATTTGTGCTGAACCAGTTTTTGTATATATCCAAACTACCGTTAGTTAGTTCTGATTTAGACAACCTTGTTTCTTTATTCTTAATTCTATTGTCTTTAAGTGTGGAATTTAATTCTAATTCATTTGGCTGAGTATGCTGAAAACCTTTCTGATTTGCCATATCCAGTCCGAACATAAAAATGTTTTTTGTAAAGTATTGAACAGCAAATAAAAGGGCAGTGCCACTGACAGTTCCGTTTCTTACAGCTTTTTTACAGATAATTCCACTTGTTTCAGTAAGTTCTTTTGAAATACCATCCCCATATATAAGGGGTAAAACGTGTAACTCTTTTAATAAAGCTTTTGAACAAAAAGCTTCAGAAGGCATAGCAACAGGAATATGTTTACCTTTAAGCTTTTTTAAGTGTTCACCAGCCCAAAAACCACCATCAGTTGTCATACATAAATCAGGAATGATTTGATTTTCAAGGCAAACTGAAATTGCAGAAGAGAGACAAAGAATGAAAAAATTGTTTTGATTTTTACGAATATAATTTATATATGGTATTAAGCTTGGACCAGAAGAAATTATCAAAACATCTTTTTCAATTTTATTATTAAAAGTTAAAATATTATGTACATTCCTTAAAAAATAGCAGGAATTTACCAGCCACTTTTTTTCAAAGTATTGTCTTGTAACAAGAAGCGTTTTTGAACGTTCCATTGAATTTTTTATTGTCTGCCAGACATCATTCTCAGTCTCTTTAAAAACTTGTGACGAAGCCGGCCAGCTGATAAAAAATGTTGAAAGAAGTTCTTCTTCATTAAATTTTTTTTCAAGAAAAGTTTCAAAATCTGGAGTTTCAAAATAATTTAATATAAAATCAAATCCGCAGTTATATTTTTCAAAGTCTTTATGATATCTAATTGCTCCAATTCGAATTTCTGGAAATTTTTTATGAAAAAAATCTGCACAGTAAGAAAGACATGGTTCTAAGACAATAATTGTTTTAGGAGTGTAGGGAAGTTTTAGATTTTCAACAAAACGCTCGGCTTCTTTTACAGGTGCATAATTTGAATGAAGAAAATATCCGTCTGCAGTAGCAGTATTTTCTCCATTTTTTGCTTTTTGAATTGTGATTTTCAAAATTATTCCGCCCGCAAAAAGTTTTGAATCTGCTCACGGGAATCAGCTGAACCACAATAATTTACAGAAATAAGTTCAGCATAATTTCCAAGAACTTCTTTTAAGTTTATAATCAGATGGTTTGTAATTAATTCAACAGAATATGCTTTACCAGTAATAAAGACTGTTTTAATTATGTTATTTTTTGCCTTTATAGAAGAATCGGGAGTATTATAAAAACTTATAAATCTATTATAAATTTCATCTAATATTGAATCCTTAAATAATTCTGTATAATTGTCATTAGATTTAAATTCAGAAGCAAGAAAACCTTCAATTGATTCTGATAATTCAAGCATAAATTTAAGAACACAAGAATTTTCTTTAATCTGAGGATTCAGAGCAAGGACATTTACTTCGTGTATTTCATTGTTAATATTCTCAAATGCCTCAGATGCTTCTTTTGAAATTTCAGTTAAACTTATTAAAATCTTAGAAGAACTATTTTTGTAAACATAAAGTTCTTTTACTTCATCTTTCAGATTTATTGAAAAAAGTTGAAGAAGCGGAGAAATCTCATTTCCTGAAAATTTATATATATGATTAACTGCAGGACAAATTCCATTCCAAAAATCACATGTGGAAATTGAACTTAAAATTGAGAGTGCATCAAAGCCAATGCTCTGCCTGATAAAGTATTCTGTATTGTTTCGTTCAAGCAATGCACAGGCTTTTAATGAATATTTGAGAATGAAATCAGAAAAAGCCAGTCCTGGATTTGTTTGGTTTTTATCCAGGTTACTGACCCGCGAAAGAAGTCCCATATCAAGAAAGTCCTAATTCTGAGAACAATTTTTTATAAGTTACAAATTCATCTGATTTAGCGAATTCAATAATCTTTTCTTCAGGAAGATTTTCAAGGAGCTGATCCATATAAAGGAGAACAGACTTAATATCCTGCTTAAGATCTGCATTTGCCATTGTATCAGAAGCTGTGTTCTCCTGCTTATCAAGGTAAGCAAGATTGCTTTCAGAAAGTGAATTATCAAGATTGTCAACTTCGGCGAAAGAAACTTCATTTGACTGTTCAGGTTCTTCTGCAGCAGTTTCTTCAATTTCTGTTTCTTCTACAGACGTTTCATCAAATACAGGTTCATCTGCTGTAATTTTTTCTTCAGGTTCATTTGCAAGAAGTTTGTCTACAGTAGGAATGTCATCATCAATTTCATCTTCAATTTTTATTTCTTCTTCCGGAGTTTCTGTAGATTCTTCAACAGGAATCTCTACTGTTTCTTCAGATTCAAACGGAGTTTCGATTGTTTCATCCTCTGCATCGGAAACTTCAATAGTTTCTTCAGCTTCATCTTCGGCTACAGATTCTGGTTCTTCAACTGATGTTTCAAATGTTTCTGTTTCAGAAGTTTCGAATTCTTCAGGAAGTTCAGAAGGAAGATCTGTCGTATCTTCTTCATTTGATTCTTCTTCAATAAATTCTGGAGAAACTTCAGTTTCTTCTGTTGTTTCTTTAACAGAATCCATAAAGTCAGATGATGTTGATTCTACAAGCAAATCTTCTTCTTTTGGAATAGAAATTTCATCAGGAAGTTCTTCATTTTCATACAATTCATCATTTCCATCAGGAATGAATTCATCAATTTCCGGCTCTTCAAGTTTATCATCAGAGAAGTCAAATGAAAGATCTTCTTTTGATTCTTCCTCATCAAAAGTAATATCATCAAGAGAGGTATCACTTTCTGAAGAAACAGCATTTTCAATTTCTGATTCAATAGAATCTGATGTTTCACTGTCATCGGTATCGAGTTCAGAGTTGATGATTGACTCATCAATTACAGTATCATCAGCAATTGGAGTAATATCTTCTGTCTCAGTTTCTTCTGAAATCTCATCAAATGCAGGAGCTTCTTCTTCAGAAATATCAAAGTTCTCATTAACTGTTTCAGAAGGTTCTTCAACAAAAGTTTCTTCAATTTCAGGTTCTTCAGAAACTTCTACAACTGGTTCTTCAGCTTCAGTTTCTTCAATAACCGGTTCTTCTGTTATTTCTTCAACTGCAGGTTCTTCTATAACAGTTTCGCTTTCATCAATAGAAGTTTCATCAAATACCGGTTCTTCTTCAGCAGGAATTTCGACAGATTCTTCTATTGTTTCTTCCGGAATTGTTTCTTCAGCAATTGTATCCTCAATTACAGGTTCTTCTGAAATAGTTTCTTCTGCTGCAGATTCTTCGGCTACAGGTTCTTCAGTTTCTGTCGATTCCGGAGTTTCACTTGAAGCTTCAACTGGCTCAGTGAAATCTGCTGTAGTCATGATATTATCAAGCTCATCGAAAGAGAGGGCAATAGTATCATCACCATCATCATCACTGAAGAATCCGCCTTCATCTTTTGCTTCTGGAATCTCATCAGCTTCTGTAGTGGCAGCAATTGCTGCTCCAGCGGCAAGACCGGCAGCTCCGGCTGCAACTGCTGCCGCAGGACTTACAGTCTTTTCATGTGTTTTAATTTCTTCAATGTTAGACTTAAGTCTGCTCATTTCATCTTTGAGACTTGAAAGTTCAGAAACAATCTGCTGTAACAAAGAATTGTCTACAGAAGTTGTATTTGCTGGTGCTGCAGGTTCAACAGGAGCTTCTGCTACAGGTTTTTCTTCTATTGTTTCCTGTTCAGCAGCTTCAGACTTAATTTCATTTACGACAGGTGCGGTTGCGGTGTTTTCATCACCAACAGAAAGATCGTAATCAACAACTTTTTCTTTATTTTTTGCTTCTTCAACATCCTGAACAATAGGAGTTTCTTCTGCATCGGCATCAATACCAAAGTCAGAAAGATCAACTTCTTCTGTACTGATGCTTTCTGATGAAGAAGTTGAAGGAGTTTCTTCTGCGCTAAAACTTGTTCCAAAATCATCCATAGAAACTTCTTCTGTTTCTACTGTATCTGATTCTTCTGATTCAAAATCATTATCATCATCATCTATGATATCGAGAGATACATTATCTTCTGTTTCAACTGCATCTGCAGAATCATCAAAACTGATGTCCATATCGAGAGGAGCTTCATCTTCAATAATTTCTTCTTCTTTTTGAACTTCAGCAGGTGCTGATTCAAAAGATGAGTCATCCATAAAATCATCAAGAGAAAGTTCTTCTGTATCTGATGAAGAAATTTCAGAAGGTTCTGCTCCGGCTTCATAACCATTGTTACCGGCTGCAACAGATTCATCCGAGAATCCTCCATCCATAAAATCATCAAGAGAAATCTCTTCATCTTCACCAAAAGTTACTTCTTCTGATTCAGGTGATACATCATCTTCTGCAGGAGTTTCTTCAACCACAGGTTCATCTATATCAAAACTTATTTCTTCAGATGGAGTTTCTTCTGTTGTAAGTTCATCAGCTGAAATATCATCAAAATTAATTTCTTCTGTAGAATTAGCTTCTGTAATAATATCTTCAGTTGTAATATCTTCTGACGATTCTGTTTTTTCCGAACCAAAATCCATATCATCAAGATTCAAATCTTCGGTTTCACCAGGTGCGTCTACCTGTTCAACTTCAAAACCATCAGTTATATTTGCCAGCTCATCGGTACTGAGAGTAGTGTCATCCTCGCTGCCAAAATCGTCAAGAAGTCCACCTTCAGCGGCTTGCGGCTCTTCTTTAAACATATCAGAAAAATCGGAGTCATCGAAATCTGGTAAATCCAACCCGCCGTCATCAAGATTCAGTTCATCCGATGTGTCTGCTGAGGTCTCAGGAACTTCTTCTTTTCCTGCTGAATTTTTGACCCAGACACCATAACTCTCAAGTTCATTTGTATTGTCATCAGATTTACTCATATAGCTCCTCTCGTTCGGATATTAATATTCTTTTTTATTATCGGCATATGGATCCTAAAATAATAGAGAAAAATTAATATTACTTTTTAATATTATAACACATATTTTCGTTTCAGAAAACAGAAATTATTGCCGATAAATAAATTATCTATGAATCGTGTGAAGTATCTGGCAGCATTATTTTTTGGAACCTTTGTCTATGTTCTTCTTTCTGTGTCGTTTGGACAAAACAGTATTCACTGTTTTAATCAGATGGAAGAGCAGAAGCGTATTATAAGCAGACAAACTTCCGAAATCCAGAATATTAACAGCGAACTGTCTCTGGAGCTTGCGGCATTAAAAAATGACCGTGCAGTAATTGCGTCTTATGCTCATAAGCTGGATTATGTAAGTGACGGGGAAAAGCTTGTTAAGATTACGGGCCTTAAACCTGCTCAAACAACATTGTATGATACCGGAACTGTGCTTCGACACGAGGAGCCTGCTTTTATTCCTGAAAAGGTTTGTAAAATTGTTGGCGTAGGCTTTACACTTCTTTTTATGATTATATTCCTGTTATATGATATTAGTGCCGGAAACATTGTGTTCGGAAAAAATAAAAAACCGATTGTTACCGGTATTCCTGTTTATGATCTTCCACAGATTTAATTTAATCTTGTCCAGGTTACATTAATACTTCCTTCTTTATAGCTGTCTCCGTCTGGAAGCAGTGTATCTTTTACACCTTTTAATGTATTTGTATCAGTAAGCGAAAGGGTCCATTTTATTGGGGCTGCAGAAACTGCAGCAGTTAGAGCTGCGGTTCTTTTTAAGTCAGGGTAGAACGAAGCGTTTGAATTTCCTTTTTGTTTTATAAGTACCTGCCGGTTGTTGTCCTGACCGGAAAGTTCTACGGTAATATTCATTGAAGCACCATTGTTGAAAATTACAAATCCATGGCCGCCTCTCATTATTACAATTTTGTTGATGTTTTCTTCGCCACCCCAGGTTCCGGAAAGTTCTTCGGTTGATGTAATTGCAGACGCAGTTGATGCTGATTTTTCCTGAATCGAAGCAGTAATTGCAGTAGCTGATGAATCGTTTTCAATAAGCTGCTTGATTGTATCTTTAAGAACATCTTTTGATTCCATCAGTATTTTATAGAAAGAATCATAAATTTTCTTTTTTGAATGTTCTTCGTTGTGCGCTTTATCTACAACATAGTAGGTTGTAATCCATTTGTCTGAATTGAGATCTTTGTTTATAAGTGTAAAAAATGAAAGTGAATTACTTGAAAAAACTTCTGCATCAGGTCGTTCAGAAAGGCTTGGGGTAGTGCGTTTATCTTCTACAGAAAAATTATTGATTTCAGAAAGCTGAGTATAATAGAGGTCACTTGTCATTTTTGACATATTAGAATCTATTTCCGTAGAAACGATTCCGTAATAGTCAATGCTGTAACTCTGAGCGTACAGTTGAAGTGCTGGTATAATGAGAAAAAGGGAAATAAATATTGATTTTTTTGAAAAATCCTTATTAACCTTCAAATCAGCCTCTCAGTTTGCCTGCGAATTCACGCTGTATGTCGCGTTGAATATCGCGGTCTTTTATGCTGGCTCTTTTATCGTACATTTTTTTACCTTTACATACACCTAGTGTAACTTTTACACGGCCATCTTTAAGGTAAAAATCCAGAGGAATGAGTGTACAGCCTTTTTCTTCAACCCGACGTGTAATTCTTTTAATTTCTTCAGCATGGAGCAGAAGTTTTTTAGGCCTGTCCGGATTATGATTAAATATTGAAGAGAAAGAATATTCAGAAATGTGAAAGTTTTTTACCCAAACCTCGCCGTTTACTATCTCTGCAAAAGCGTCAGGAAATGAGATGTTTCCATTTTTTACAGATTTAACTTCTGTTCCCTGGAGTACAATTCCACATTCGTAAGTGTCTTCAATAAAATAGTCAAATCTGGCTTTTCTGTTTTCTGCAATAATCTTTCTGTCGCCCATATCCTTATATTATAAAGTATATGAATATTGCTTTCAACTATCAAAAAAAATTATGTGAGATAAGTTACAATTTATAAGTATAAATAAAAATCTGAACTGCTCCCGCTGCGGTCAATCAGCAAACGCGCTGGCGTACCGTTTTTGTGTAAGAAAAAAAATGTTTTTACAAGTAAAATCATTTTTTTTCTTTTTATGCAAGTCTGCAAAGACGTTACGATGCGGTTTGCTGCTTGCCGCTGCTCCGCAGTTCAGATTTTTATCAATGTTAGTACATTTTTTATATACATAATTTTTTACAACTTGTATGAAAGTATTTTTTTTGATAATTTATAATATAAGTACTAGAAGGGTGGGGTGAACAATTGAAGCATAATGGTGAAATCTTTTCATATCAGATTCAAAAAGAGCGACGCAGACGTATTGGTTTTATAATTCTGTTTTTTATTTGTCTTTATATCTTTATCAATGTTGTAATTAGTTTTCTGATTTACCCTGTACGCCAGAATTCGGTTTCTATGATTCCCGATGTTCCGGAAAAATCTGTTGTTATGGTTTCTCCTGTTGCAGCTAATTATGAACGTGGAGATGTTGTCCTTCTGAACCCCCGCTTTGCTGCTAAAAAGAATTTTCTCATTTCGCAGATAGACCGATTAGTTCGTTTTTTTACTGCACAGCAGATTTCTCTTTTTGAAAACAGCGGACTTCCTTCTTCAAAATCTCATATAAGACGTATTGTTGGAATGCCTGGCGATACAATTTATATGCGTGACTATGTTTTGTACATTAAACCGGCCGGTGAACGTCACTTTTTAACTGAATTTGAAATTGTAAAAGAACCTTATAACGTAACTTTTTATGTTCCTCCTGCAGACTGGGATACAGAAATTGGTGTAAAAGGTTCTTTTGAAGAAATAACACTGGGATATAACGAATATTTTGTTCTTGCAGATAATAGAAAGTCTTCAGATGATTCTCGTCTCTGGGGAGCCGTTGATAAAGATGAAATTACTGCAAAAGTTTTAATGTGTTATTTTCCATTCAATAGTTTTAAACTTTTGTAAAATTGTGATGGATAATATTTCTTCTCTTTATATTCATATTCCTTTCTGTATTTCTAAATGTGCTTATTGTGATTTTTTCAGCAGGG
>JAEEGL013216761.1_pt1 | contig 10711 bp, 8 predicted proteins | sample 9134231 | NCBI WGS metagenome assembly JAEEGL01 (sample SAMN16246548, study PRJNA631951) | gut metagenome | biome: gut microbiome; feature: rumen; material: fiber-attached | host: Bos | place: Iran: Karaj | collected 2018-10 | reverse complement strand
GCGGCAGATAGTCGTGCTCCTGCCCGCAGCATACCTGCTGGCGAGGTCCGGGGATGTGAACAAGGTGTGGTGGTCATTCCCGATAGCCGAGGTCATGTCACTGCTGTGTACCCTGTATTTCCTCTGGAGGATCTACAGGGAGATCATATCTCAGGTGCCCGAAGGGACGGACTGAACACTTATCGAGGTTATTACGGATGATTAGAGAGGTCACTATTACGAATCTGGAAGAGCTGGCGGCATTCATTACCGAGCAGGAATACCGTGAGGACCTGGACAGATACAGGAATTCATATCTGTACAGGGGTATGCCGAACTCCTCGTTCAAGATGGAGACGAGCCTGCACCGTAACTGCAAGCACCTGCAGAAAGAACTCGAGCCTGCCATTCTGGAGAATTTCGCCAAGTATGCGGTCATAGGAGATCCGACCATAGCGGAGTCCGTATGGAGGCAGATGATCCTGGGCCAGCACTACGGCCTGCCCACGAGACTGCTCGACTGGACCCACTCGGCACTGGTAGGACTGCATTTCGCCACGGCAGAGGATAACATGGCTCTGATGGAGGAGCATGACTGCATGGTGTGGCGTATAGATATGAACGAGATGCACAGGCTGCTCCCGAACAGATATCAGGAGATAGTCAACCGCAAGCAGTCGACCATTTTCTCGGTGGATATGCTGCTCGAGGCGGCCGATTCACTTGCCGAATATGATTCGGACATGGGAGATAAGGCCATGGTCATCATCGAACCGCCGTCCATCAACCAGAGGATCGTGAACCAGTACTCGTTCTTCTCACTGGTACCGATGCAGATGACGGATATCGAGAGATTCCTGGATGAGCATACGGAGAATACCGTGAAGTACATCATCAAAGCTGACCTGCGGTGGCGTGTCAGGGATATGCTCGACCAGCTGAACATGAGTGAGAGGATCGTATATCCCGGCCTCGACGGGCTCTCCAGATGGATAGCCAGACATTATTACGTGAAATAGGAGCCTGCCATGGGTGTGATCGAAGATCTGAAGGGCAAAAAGATCCTGATATGGGGATACGGACGCGAGGGACAGTCCACGAGACAGTTCCTGAAGCGCTGCTGCGAGCCTGCGAGCGTGGAAGTGTTCGAAGGCAAGCGTGAGGAGATAGATGAGGATAAATATGATCTGATCATCAAGAGTCCGGGCATACGGATGGATGACGATTCTCCCAAATACACATCCCAGACGGAACTCTTTCTGGAGGAATACCGTGACCGGGTCATAGGCATCACCGGAACCAAGGGAAAAAGCACCACATCCTCCATGCTAAATCATGTTTTAACTCGTGTAAGAGAGGGTAAAACCATCCTTTTAGGAAACATCGGAGAGCCGTGTCTGAACTTCTTCGATGAGATAACGGATGATACGATAGTAGTATTTGAGATGTCCTGCCACCAACTGGCACATGTGCACGTCTCCCCGCATATAGCAGTGTTCCTGAATCTCCACGAGGAGCACCTCGATTATTACGGGACGATGGACAGATACTTCGAAGCCAAGAAACACATCACCTCATATCAGCGTAAGGGGGATATATTCCTGTCCGGAGAGGGTGTGCCCGAGATAGAGACCGCAGCCGAAGTTATCCACATGCCATATGACACGAGCGGGGACTATGATCTGCAGATCCTGGGCAAACATAACGTATGTAATGCCAACTTCGTACTCAAAATAGTGTGCGATGTACTCGGATATGACAGGGATGAAGCGGTCAGATCGCTGGCTGATTTTAAGGGACTGCCCCACAGACTGAGCTATATCGGCGAGAAGGACGGGGTGAAGTACTATGATGACTCCATCTCGACCATACCGGATGCCACCATACAGGCGCTCGAATCCGTGCCCGGTGCATATACGGTGCTGATAGGCGGCATGGACAGAGGCATAGCGTATGATGTCCTCATCGATTATATGAAGACGCATCCGGAGTACAGATATATATGCTCGTATGATTCCGGCAGGCGCATATATGATGAGGTGAGCGGCCTGGACTACGTATATTATACGGATACGCTGGAGAATGCGGTCAGGATGGCCCGGGATATCACACCTGCGGGCAAAGCCTGCATCTTAAGCCCGGCATCCGCTTCATACGGGTATTTCAAGAACTTCGAGCAGCGCGGAGAGATGTTCGGTGACTATGTATTCGGAGAGGACAGGCCGGATAAGGCATGAAGATCGTGATCCACAGATACAACAGCATATGTGAGCCCGGCTATATCGACGCTTTCAGAGCGCTGGGCATGGAAGTGATCGAAGATGATCTGGAAATGACCGAGAAATCCATTCCTGCGGATGTCAGGATAGGCACTGTCGCTGAGATGATACTGACGCACAAGCCCATGTTTGTCTTCAGTATCAATGTTTTTCCTTATATATCCGACATATGCGAGCGTCTGCACGTGATGTATGTATGCGTGAGCGTGGACTGCCCCGTGGCGGAGCTCATGTTTCCGGCCATACGCAACTCGTGCAACAGGGTGTTCCTCTTCGACAGGAGACAGTACGAGGAGGTGGCCGCTGAGAATCCGGGACATATCTACCATCTGCCCCTGGGTGTCAATCCTCTGATAGCCGCACCGGATACGCATGAGATGCTCTACGACGTCTCATTCATAGGATCTCTATATAATGAGAAAGATCCGTACACGGATATATCGCCGAAGCTTCCCGACAAGGTGAGGGGCATGTGCGACGGACTGCTGGCTGCACAGGAACTTCTGCCGGGGCTGGACGTGCTCGAAGCCGTAGTGGGAGATGAAAAACCCGGCACAGATATTAAATCCGAATTTAATAAATACCTGCCCCCGGCGCTCTCCGGGATAGAAGATCCGGTATGCGATCTGGACGCTTTCTGGACCGTGAACGGGTGCCTGGGAGTCGAACTCACGGTCAGAGACAGACTGATGCTGCTGTCATCCCTGGCCGAGAGCATTAAGGACATGGGGAAGGTCCATCTGTTCACCAGGAGTGATACGGGGATGCTTAAGACACTCAGCCCGTCGATAGTGTGTCACGGCGGAGTGAGCACGCTGACTGAGATGCCGGCAGTTTTTGCATCCAGCCGTATCAATATCAATACTACGATGCGCCCCATACGCAGCGGCCTCCCGCAGCGTATCTGGGATGTGCTGGGATGCGGTGGATTCCTGCTGACCAATGCCCAGGCCGAGATCCCCGGATTCCTCGAGCCCGGCAGGCATCTGGCCGTATATGAGACCGTGGATGAGGCATGCGAGCTGGTACGTTACTATCTGATGCATGAGGATGAGAGAGCCCGGATCGCCGCGGAAGGATACGCAGAGGTTACTGAGAAGCATACGATCCCTGCCAGAGTGGCGTCCATGATATCGATGATCATGGAGGGCATGCCGGGATGACGGGAGAGGCATACGTTATATGAGGATACTCTATCTGCTGTGGGAGTGTTGCGGCAACCCCGAGATGATACAGGCCATGCGCACGGCCGGACATGATGTGGTGGTACTTCAGACGTCTCAGGACGGGCTGCTTGGTCCCGGTATCGCGGACAGCATAAAGAAGGCTGCCGCGGAGAATGCCTGCGATATCGTGTACGGGTTCAATTACTTCCCGAATGTCGCCGAAGCGGCGAAGGCATGCGGTATGGACTACTACGCATGGGTATACGACAACCCCTGCGTACAGCTGTATTCCTATACCGTCACATATCCGACCAATCATATATATGTATTTGATTCGGACACATATCTGAAATTCCATGCCGAGGGGATAAACACGATCGGCTTCCTGCCGATGGCCGCGGATCCCGACAGGGTTGCGGCACTGTGCCGGGATACACGTCCCGGATATGCGGCGGACATCTCGTTCGTGGGTTCTCTCTATAATGAAAGACATGATTTCTATCACAGAATGGTTGAAAAGGGACTTCCCGACCGGACCTACGGATATATCAGAGGGATCATAGAGGCACAGAAGTCCGTCTACGGAATGGATCTGTCGGAGCATCTGCTCACGGACGAAGTCCTTGAGGATATGCATGCCGCCCTCCCTATGGAAGCTTCCGCTGGCAGCGTCATCACCCGGAGAACGCTTTTTTCGCAATATATGATAGACAGGCAGGTCACGGTAGAGGAGCGGCACCGGATGCTGACCGAACTCGGGGAGAGGTTCGGAGGACAGCGTGAAGTGGCGCTGTATACTCATGATGCAACGGCGTCATTCCCGGGAGTGGCCAATCACGGCCCGGCCGACCAGTTCAATGAGACCCCGGTCATTTTTAACCGGTCCCGGATCAATCTGAACATCGCTCTCAGGAGCATAGTGAACGGTATCCCTCTCAGGTGCTTCGAGATAATGGGAGCCGGAGGATTCCTGCTGTCATCCTATGCAGGAGATCTGGCAGACATGTTCGTGCCCGGAGAAGAGTTCGTATATTACGAATCCGTCGATGATATGCTCGCCAAATGCGCATATTACCTGGAACATGAGGATGAGCGTGCGGCGGTCGCAGCCGCAGGCCTTAACAGGATCAGGGAGTCGCACACCTACTTACACCGTGTGCGGGAAATGCTGGGCTGACCGGCCGATTACTAAATGTAGGGATTGTTTTGTATATTTATTCTAAATGTTGTATTATAACTATGTATGATTAAAGATCACCAGAAGGCCTTCAACCACCTGCATCTGATACTGGACGCGGTAGTGGTTGCAATTTCATATTTACTGGCGTGGTATCTGAAGTTCGGAGCACCGTGGCAGAACGAGCCACCGGGACTCTCCATGCAGCAGTATATGATGGCACTGTGGTTCATAGTGCCCGGCTATGTACTGCTCTATTACCTCATGAACCTCTATACACCCAAGAGGGCCACGCTCAGGCGGTATGAACTGGTCAATATCTTTCAGGCCAATCTGTTCGGCATGATAGGTATCGTAGTAGTTCTGTATGTGATCAAGCAGATACATTTCTCGCGTTCCATGATCCTGATGTTCTTCGGGATCAATATGGTACTCACCACCATATTCAGGAGCGTACTGCGCAGCGTTCTGGAGTATTTCAGGCGCAAAGGCTATAACGTCAAATACATCCTGATGGTGGGATATTCACGGGCCGGTGAGGAATATATCAACCGTGTCAGCAACAACCCTCAATGGGGTTACGTGATCAGAGGCATCCTGGATGACCACGTACCCGCGGGCACTCTGTACCGCGGAGTCAAGGTCATAGGCCGTATAGAGAATCTGGAGTTCATACTTCCGGAGAACAATCTGGACGAGATAGATATATCACTGGCATTAAGCGATTACGACAAGCTCGAGAGCATCGTATCGATGTGCGAGAAGTCCGGAGTCCATACCAAGTTCATCCCGGATTACAATTCCCTCTTTCCCACCAATCCTTATACCGAGGATGTCCTGGGCTTAAGCGTGGTGAACATACGTAACGTGCCTCTGTCGGATCCTTTCAACAAGGCGATAAAGAGGCTTATGGATCTGCTCGGGTCCATCGTGGCCATCATCCTGACCTCACCGATCATGCTCGTGACCGCGATAGCGATCAAGTTCACATCCCCCGGTCCGGTCATGTTCAGACAGGAGAGGATAGGCCTGCACAATAAGCCTTTTGAGATGTATAAGTTCAGGTCCATGGTCGTACAGAAAGAGGAATCCGAGTCCAAGGAGTGGACCACCAAGGATGACCCCAGAGTCACATCCGTGGGAAGGTTCATCAGACGTTTCAGCATAGACGAGCTGCCCCAGTTCTTCAATGTACTGAAAGGGGACATGAGCATCGTCGGGCCCAGACCCGAGAGGCCTCAGTTCGTGGATAAGTTTAAAGAAGAGATACCCCGTTACATGGTCAAGCACCAGGTCCGTCCCGGACTGACCGGATGGGCGCAGATCAACGGATACCGCGGAGATACTTCCATCAAGCGGCGTGTGGAGCATGACATATATTATATCGAGAACTGGACACCCGGCTTCGATATCAAGATCATGCTGCTGACCGTATTCAGGATGTTCATAGATAAGAATGCATACTAGGTATGCAATAGCAACAGGAGGATAGGAATGAGTTCATCTGACAAGAGGAGACGTAAGAAAAAGAAAAAAAGAGGAATGAGCACCGGTGCGAAGGTTGCCATTTTTCTCGTTGAGCTGATCATACTGGCAGCTGCCGGAGTCATACTGTATGTCACGACCAGGACTACCGAGGCCGGCAAGGTGGAGATCGCCGAAGAGGATATCGTGATCAACGATACGGTCAAGCAGGCCGAAGAGACCACGATGAAGGGCTACTGGAACATAGCTCTGTTCGGAGTGGACTCGAGACAGGATGCCCTGACCAAGAATACCAGGTCGGATACCATCATGATCGCGAGCATCAATCAGGATACCGGAGATATCAAGCTCGTCAGCGTATACCGTGATACATATTTAAACCTCGGTAACGACAGCTATAACAAGTGTAATGCGGCTTATGCCAAGGGCGGTCCCGAGCAGGCCATCAACATGCTCAACATGAACATGGATATGAACGTGACCGACTTCATAACCATCGGTTTCCAGGGCCTGATCGATGTGGTAGATGCACTCGGCGGCGTATCCATAGATGTACAGGATGCCGAGATCGAGCATCTGAACAACTATCAGCGAAGCATGTTCTTAGACGAGGGAGGCGGCGGCAAGCTCAATGACAACATAGTGCCCGTCACCAATGCGGGCCTTCAGACACTGAGCGGATTACAGGCTACGGCTTACTGCCGTATCAGATATACCGCCGGTGATGACTTCAGACGTGCCGAGAGACAGCGTACAGTGCTCCTCGCCTGCATGGACAAGGCCAAGACCGCATCTGTGGGGCAGCTGACCGAGATCGCGAACAACATATTCAAGGAAGTGTACACTTCACTCGACTTAAACGACATCATCGCTCTGCTGGGCGATATATCCAGATACAACGTGGTAGGCCAGGACGGATTCCCGAACGAGAGCCTGCGTGCCACCGGATCCATCGGATCCAAGGGCTCGTGCGTAGTACCCGTGACACTGTCGGATAACGTTAAGTGGCTGCACTGGTTCCTGTTCAACGATGAAGGATATCAGCCGTCATCCACCGTACAGCAGTGCTCCGACAAGGTATATGCGGATACGCATGGATATGTAGGTAACTAAAGATGACAGCGTCGGCAGGCAGATCGGTAGATGTGATCATACCCACATACAGGCCTGATGAGAGATTCATCAGGACTCTGGAACTGCTCGGCGCTTCCTCTTATCCCATCGCGCACATCCGTATCATCAATACGGAGCGCAGATATTTCGAGGACCTGATGGAGGAACGCTCCATCCCCGCTTCCGTGAGATCCATCACGAGCGTTATCCATATCACGCCGGAGGAGTTCGATCACGGCGGGACGCGCAGGATGGCCGTGGAACAGTCTGATTCGGATTATTTCGTGATGATGACACAGGATGCGCTTCCCTGTGACGGGACACTGATAGAGAAACTGATCGCTCCGCTTGACTTAGATGACGGTATCGCGGTCTCATATGCGAGACAACTGCCCGCTCCCGGAGCATCGGAGACCGAGAAATATATCAGGGGATTCAATTACCCCGCCCGTCCCGTGGTCAAATCCTCGCGGGACGTATATACGCTCGGCGTGAAGGCGTACTTCTGCTCCAACGTCTGCGCCGCTTACAGGCGCACGTATTATGACGAGGCGGGCGGATTCGTTTCAAGAACGATCTTCAACGAGGACATGATCCTGGCGGCGGCCCTGATGAAAAAGGGCTATTCCGTATCCTATACCGCCGGTGCCTGCGTATATCATTCGCACAACTATAACTGCAGACAGCAGTTTAAGCGCAATTTCGATCTGGCCGTATCCCAGGCCGAGCACCCGGAGGTATTCGCCGGGGTGTCCTCCGAGAGTGAGGGCATGCGCATGGTCAGAGGATGCATCGCGCACCTGAAGAGCGTACATAAGCCGTATCTGATCCCCGGCTTCATACTTAACTGCGGAGCCAGGTTCCTGGGATTCAGACTGGGCAAAAAGTATAAACTCATCCCCAAAGGGATACGCAGATTGATATCATCACAGCCCCTGTACTGGGCATAGAGGACGGACATGGCGGACAGCAGAGAATACTATATCGATGTGGCCAGGGTCTTCTCCATGATCTCGGTCATCCTGATACATGTGGGTGCGGTCGTATGGTACGACGGCCCGTTTTCCGTATATCCGTGGGGCGTCATCAATCTCTTCGATATCATGGCCAGGTACTGCGTGCCGGTCTTTCTGATGATCAGCGGATATCTGTTCCTGGATCCTAAGAGAAACATACCCGTTAAGAAGATCTATACCAGATACCTGCCCAGACTCCTGGCTGCGTTCTTTTTCTGGTCATTCCTGTATGCCATCATAACGAGCGGGTTCGCCACGCAGCGCACACTGTCGGGCGGAGTGGGACTCAAGCTCCTGCAGGATACATTCTGGGGCCACTATCATATGTGGTACATGTACATCATCATCCCCATGTATGTGATCACGCCTGCACTGCGCGCCATAGCAGCCGACCGTAAGGCTCTTAAGTACTTCCTGATCGTATCGTATGTGATCTCCTATCTGATCCCGACCATAGAGATGATACCGGTGATCTACGAGCATACCGCGAAATATACGCACAGGCTCGAGTTCCAGTTCATCACCGGATATGTATTCTACTATCTGGCCGGATACTGGTTCGGTTCCGAAGAATTCACGGACCGTGCCCGCAGGATCGTATACGGCCTGGGACTGGCGGGCTTTGTCTTTACCGTGGCATCCACCACGATATACGTCCTGACCATGCAGTTCCCCAATTCCGAGCTGCATGAGTACTATACCGCCGGGGTACCGCTGTATTCCCTGGCCGCTTTCCTTTTCTTCAGAGAAAGATTCGCATCCGTGGACCCGTCGTCACGTATCATGAAGATCGTGCTGTGGCTGTCGGGCTTAAGCTTCGGCGTATATATGGCGCATGATTTCGGCATCATAGTGTTTAAGAAACTGGGGATCACCGCGTCCGTATACTCACCCTTCATATCCATGCCGCTGCTCACTTTGGCGGATCTGGTCATATCCGTGCTGATCGCGTGGGTCGTAAGCCTGATCCCCGGTCTTAAAAAATGGGTAATCTGATTAAATTTCCGTAAAATCTCTTCCTATCCCGCGATAAAAATGTAAAAATGTAGTCATGAAAAATGATGACTATAACAACAATGACTACAGAGAAGTGACGGATGACGTCCCTGAGACTGTCGAAGCAGCGGAAGACAGCGCTGCGAAGGACGACGCTGCGGAGGATAAGACCGGCGACGGCCCGGAGGATGACAGCGACCGAGAGGACGTCTGCTTCGTGTGCAGGAGGCCGGAGAGCAAGGCGGGCAAGATGTTCCATCTGATGCAGGGCATATGCATATGCGCCGACTGCATGAACAAGACCATGACCACCGTCTCCACCAACTTCGATTATCAGGGCCTCTTAAACAATCCGAACATCAGCATCATGAACATGGCCGATCTGCAGGGCGAGGGAGGCATCCCGAACAAGCAGAAGCTGAAGAGGCGCAGGAAAGGCGAGAAGCCGCAGCCGATCATAGACATAAAGGACATACCGGCCCCGCATAAGATCAAGGCCTCTCTGGACGAGTACGTCGTAGGCCAGGAGCATGCGAAGAAGGTCATGAGCGTGGCCGTCTACAACCATTACAAGAGAGTGGCCACCGATACGATGGACGATATCGAGATAGAGAAGTCCAACATGCTCATGATAGGCCCGACGGGATGCGGCAAGACATATCTGGTCAAGACGCTGGCGAGACTGTTAAACGTGCCGCTCGCGATAGCCGATGCCACATCGCTGACCGAGGCCGGCTATATCGGAGATGATATAGAGAGCGTGATCAGCAAGCTGCTCGCGGCTGCGGACAATGATGTCGACAAGGCCGAGCAGGGCATAGTGTTCATAGATGAGATAGACAAGATAGCCAAGAAGGCCGAGACACACTCCCGTGACGTGAGCGGTGAGTCGGTACAGCAGGGTATGCTGAAGCTCCTGGAGGGCGCCGACATAGAAGTGCCCGTGGGCTCCAATTCCAAGAATGCGATGGTGCCCCTCGTGACGGTCAATACGCGTAACATCCTCTTCATCTGCGGCGGTGCTTTTCCGGATCTCGAGGATATCATCCGCAAGAGACTGAACAAGCAGACCGGCATCGGATATTCCGCGATCATAAAGGACTCATCGGAGAAGTCCGATGACATACTCATGCAGGTCAAGACCGAGGACCTGCGCAAGTTCGGCATGATCCCCGAGTTCATAGGCAGACTGCCCGTGGTATTCACTCTCAAGGGGCTTGATAAGGACATGCTCGTACAGATCCTGAAGGAGCCCAAGAACGCCATTCTCAAGCAGTATCAGAAACTCCTGGAGATAGACGAGGTGAAGCTCGAGTTTACGGATGATGCACTGGAAGCGATAGCGGAGAAGGCGCTTGAACGCGATACGGGTGCGAGAGCGCTCAGATCGATCATCGAGGAGTTCATGCTGGACATCATGTATGAGATCCCCAAGGACGATAATATAGGCCGTGTGACCATCACCGGAGACTATATAAACGGCACCGGCGGACCCCTCAT
>JAEEGL012474973.1_pt1 | contig 10711 bp, 8 predicted proteins | sample 9134231 | NCBI WGS metagenome assembly JAEEGL01 (sample SAMN16246548, study PRJNA631951) | gut metagenome | biome: gut microbiome; feature: rumen; material: fiber-attached | host: Bos | place: Iran: Karaj | collected 2018-10 | reverse complement strand
AAACAACCGCCTGCCGCCTCATTCCTGCTCCTGGCAAAAAAGCCGGAGACTGGGTAGAATTTGGCGGATTACTCGGCGGTTGCCCTGTAATGCCAGTAAGCAAGTTTGGCTGTGCAGATTTCATTAACCGCGGTGGTAAGATCCCTGCACCAATTCATTCCTTCAGGAACTAATCCAGATTCAACTTCTTAGTAAACATATACTGGGTCACAGCAAAGTATACTGCCGAAATCAGAACCAGAATCAGGGAGAAGATTCCAAATGCTTTGAAAAGAGCTCCTCCTACTGCAAAGTCTGCTATATAGCGGGAATCGAAGTTTGGAATAAGGCGGAAGATCCAGCCGTTGATATAAAGCAGGCCTATGATAATCAAAACCTTCCAGAAGCTGCGGCGGCTCTTTATTACAAGTCCAAAGCTGTTTACTACAAAAATCAGTGTGATAATAAAGCAGGTTGCAGCAACAGTAACCATAAGTCCAAGCCAGAAGATTTTTGCAATCGAAAGGTTATAAGCTCCCAGTTCCTGGCTTACTTCAGGAAGGACTTCAAAGAATTCCCGAATCATTTCAGGCAGGTCAAACCTGATTAAACACAATAAACCGGAAATAGAGTTTATAATACAACAGCAGAACATCCAGATAAAACCTGTGATGAATTTGCCCCATAAGTGTTCACCCATTGTTACAGGGAGTGAAAGATTAAGATAAGCTTCTTCTTCAAGCATACTCTGCTTAAAACGTCTTGCTATAGCTACAATAGTCATTACACAGGCAACGCAGCTGAAGATTATATAAAGAAAGAAGAGGGACATAGTTATGAAGTCTCTTGAGCCCATTGCATAGCTTGAACCTCCACCATTAACAAAGATATCTCTCTGGTTTGGTGAAATGAAGAGTCCTACAAGCAGACCAAGTGCAAGCAAAACTCCATAAAGAGGCAAGAGTCTCTTTGACGAATGTTTAAGATCATATTTAATTACTTTTCCAATCTGTGGAAATGGATTTCTCATTTTTAGCCTCCTATACCTAGCACCTGAATTCCTCGCGGAACAAGGCATCAATTGATTTACCTGTTTCTTCGCGGACATCGTCTACATCACCCTGGCGGACAATGCGGCCTTCCTTCAAAAACAGAATATGATTCAAAACCGGTTCTACATCTGCAATAAGGTGTGTAGAAATAATTACAGTTGCATTTTCCTGATAGTTAGAAATGATTGTATTGAGAATATAATCACGGGCTGCAGGATCAACGCCTCCAATAGGTTCATCCAGAAGATAAAGCTCTACATCACGGCACATTGTTGTAATGAGCTGAACCTTTTCTTTTGTACCCTTAGACATTTCCTTAAGCTTGTCCTTTGGATTAATATTAAGGCTCTTTAACATATCGAGCGCCTTGGCCTTGTTGAAGTTTGTATAAAAATCACCAAGCATCTGCATAAGATCTTCAACATTCATCCAGTCGTTCAAATAAACCTTGTCTGACTGGTAGGCAACTAAATCTTTAGATTCTGCGCCAGGCTTAAAACCACAGGCAAGAACTTCGCCTTTTGTCGGCTGAAGAAGGCCTGTTGCAAGCTTAAGCAATGTTGTTTTTCCACTGCCGTTTGGACCAAGAAGGCCTACAATAGAACCGCGGGGAATGCTCAAAGAAACATCATCAAGCGCAGTTTTCTTTCCGTATTTTTTTGTTATGTTCTTAAATTCAAGAATAGATTCCATACTTAACCCTCCTCATAGTCTGTAATCATTTTAACTACAGACTCTTTTGTAATTCCCATCTGTTTCATTTTTTCAAGAAATGCTTTGATTTCTTTTTCTGCAAGTTCCTTCTTCATAGAAAGTATAAGTTCCTCATCATCTGTAATATAGCGTCCAGATGTTCTTTCTGTACGTACCAGTCCTAATCGTTCAAGTTCAGCCAATGCCTTCTGCATTGTATTAGGATTTACCTTGGCAACAATGGCAAGATCTCTTACCGACTCCAGGCGCTCTCCTTTTGGAAGTTCACCGGAAACTATTGCTACCTTGAAAACATCCATCAGCTGAAGATAAATTGGTTTATCGTTACTGAATTGATATTCCATATAACCTCCGTATTACTGTATTAAGTATATAATACAGTAATACAAACCATTTGTCAACTTTTTTTTGAAAATTTGTTATAATAATTTTATGGACATAGTCAGCGCACAGGATTTTGATTTTTCTCTTTTGAAGGCCTTTGTGGAGCCCTGGGAAGATAGCTGTGTTACCCTGTGTTCATTTGTAAGAAAGAAAAAGGAAGGGCTCTATGTGCTTACAGGCTCAGGGACCGCAGACATAAAAGGTATTCTCTACCTGAACAAAAGCTTCTTCTACTGTATTCCCCAGGCAGACAAAATCGAAGGCCTTGTGCAAAAGCTGGAGGCCTTCCTCCAGGACAAAAAGGTTTCCTGCCTGAACGGAGAAGCACTTGCCGGCAGCATCATTTTGCAGGCTCTGCAGGAAAGCGGGCATAGACCCTACCAGACAAACCACTACAATATAATGACACTTGAAAATGCACCTCTGCCACCCCCGGAAGAACTCAGCTGTGACGATGAAATCAAACGTTCTTCTGACCCCGTAAATGACACAGAGCTTCTGCTTCCCCTGCAAAAAATGTATATGGCCAAAGAAGTAGCTCCCCAGGGAAAACAGGTAACGGATCTTGAAGCCGGGGCCCAGTTAAAATCTATCTTAAAGGACCAGCTCTGTTTTGCCCTTTATACAGATGGTGAAGTTGTTTCAAAGGCAAATACAAACGCCATAGGCTTTAATTATGTTCAGCTGGGAGGCGTTTATACTCATCCCCTTTACCGGAAAAACTACTATGCCTGGCATTTAATTTATACAATATGTACAAGAGTTCTTAAAACCGGACGAAAAATCAGCCTTTTTGTTAAAGAAAAAAACAATCCGGCTCATCAGCTTTATGAAAGGATTGGTTTTATAACAAAAGGAAAGTACCTTATTGCATATTTTTGATGCAGCTTCCCAAAAATGTAACCATCAGCTATAAACAGTTGTTTTATAAAAAGGAGAAATTTATTCATGAAAAATGTAGTAAAAACAATTCTTTCTACCATTACCTTATTATTTTTATGCAGTTCAGCCTTTTCCAACGATTATGTAAAATTTAAAGGCTGGAAACAGGCAGAAACCAGGCACTTCCGTTTTATTTACGAAGCAGCAAGCGAAGAAGCCGCAAAAAAATATGCTGAATTTGCAGATGAAGCCTGGGAAAAAGTTGCAAAAATTTATTCCATGCCTCAGGAAAAAACAGATGTTTATGTATTCAGCCGCCTGAATGTGGTTAATGCCTTTACATATTTTATGCCGCCTGAAATTGTTATGTTTGATGCACCTGTCACAGACAGCTACTTTGGTCTGCGTGACGACTGGATGAAGCTTTTCTTTACCCACGAATTAATTCACATTGCAAACATCACCTTTGAAGACAAGGATTATCTTACTTCAAAAATATTCGGCGAATTGATGAGGGGCTCCGAATACTCTTCTTTGCCTGGCTGGGCTCTTGAAGGCCTTACCACTGTCCTCGAAACAGAACTTACCAATGGAGGTCGTGGAAGAAGCCCTTATTTTGAACTCCAATTCAAGGCCCCTACTCTTGATAACAACTTTATTCCATACCGCCTCATTGGCAGCGAACAGGAGCCTCCACACAGCCAGATTTATGTAATGGGTTATCTGATTATGCGCAGTATTGCCGACCGTTGCGGTATTCAGGCTCTTGCGGATATTGAAAGAAACAGAAATGAATATATGACCTGGGAAGATAGTGTAAAGCTTGTAACAGGCAAAACTCCTCAGGATATTTACCGCGAAGTAAAGATTGCCCTTGAGAAAAAATACTCAGACGAAAGAAAAATTCCGGAAGGAAAAATCATTTCTCCAAACAGCACAAATTCAAACTACTGTCAGCCGGCTATTATCTTTGACGATGGTTCCATGATAGCCCTTTGCAATTCTCCAAATATTGGTTCTGCTGCAGTTTATCTGGATCCAACCTGTAATGATGGCGTAAGATACTACGATGCAAACAGTTATAAAACAAAAGAAACAATCCTCTTTACTGCAAATTTCCCCGACAGCCGTTCCATTACAGCAGATGAAAACAAGACAGTTTATTTTTCGGCTGCAGACCAGCGCTATGACCGAAACCCTGGCTATGAAACAAAATTCAGCCTTTATAAATGGACAGACGAAACAGATATAGTTCAGCTTACAAAAGACGAAAGCTCATATTTCCAGCCTACAGTAAGCCGCGACGGTAAAATCCTTATTGCAATGGAACAGAAGGGCCTTAAAATGCGCCTTGTTCAGATTGATACAGAAAGCGGAGAAAAAACTGTAGTTTTTGAAGACCCCCGCTATAATTTCATTCAGCCTGCTTTGAATGCAGACGGTTCTCAGCTTGCCTTTGTGCTTGTAAAAGAAGACCGTGCCTGTATAGCCCTTGCAGACATGAAAACTAAAGAATATAAAATCGTAAACAATACAGATTATGATTTTATTACAGACCCTTCTTCTCCTTCCTTCAACAAAGACGGTTCTTTGAACTTCTGCAGCAATGACCGTGGCCGTCTTGAAGTATTTGAAGTTACTCCAAACTCAGACGGAACTACCTTCTCTTATACACCGGCAGTTTCTGACCCTATTGGTGCTCTCTGGGCCTACAAAAACGATATAGGCGTCTTCTATACCTCTTATGCCTCAACCGGAGATGTAATTAAGATTAAACCTCTTGAGGACTGGAAAAATGTTCCGGACTTTGAAGGACCTTCACCAGTCGGCCAGATTATGACCTTCAGGGAATTAGAAGATGACTACCCTGATTTTGAACCTTTAAAACTCATGTCAGAAGCCAGAAAAACAGTCCAGGTTCAGGACCAGGAAGAGAATACAGAAACAATAGATCCTCAGGCAGCCATAGCCCAGGTTACAGACCAGACTGCAGATGAAGCAGAGAAGACAGAAGAAGACCAGGAAGAAAAGGAAAGCCCGGCAGCAGAAGAGAAAAAATTCGACGACGGTATAAAACACCGCTCTCAGGAAAAAATTGACCAGCTGGAAAATCTGGACCCACCTATAACAGAGCTTCAGAATGAAAAGCGTTTCTTAGGAAAAATTACTCCTCTTTTATACAGCCCGTTACCAGCCTTTACTTCCGACAAAGACCATACCTATCTTGGTATAGGAGGCTTTTTCCTTGGACAGACTTCCCGCCTTCAAATGAAACAGGGCTTTATCATACTCGATGCCTTCTACTATCCTAAAATGAAAAACTTCACCGGTGACTTTGCAGTAGAATTACCGCTGGGCACAGGAACCTTTGATTTTTATCTGGGCCGTTCTTCTTCTATTTCTGCAGGACTCCCGGGTTATGACAAGGATCTCTACTCTCTTACAAACATAGCTCTTGCCGGCTATACTTATCCTCTGATTTCCAGAAGCGGTATTAAAAATACAAAAGTTCTTTCCCTGCTCTTTTATGCAGGCGGAATTTTCAACCAGCAGGACCAGAAGGCCTTTGCCATAAACGCAGACCTTCCTTTTTCAAAATCACTAACCTTCCATACAGGCTTTGATTTTTCAACCTGGGCTAACCAGGGCCGCGATTCTTCTGCAGAATATTCCTTTGTAAATCTTCTTCTTGGAAACTTTGATTTTGATACCAAAAAGCTCAATCTTGGTTATGAGGGAGAATTCTCCTTTAAGACAGGAAACAAAAAAATGGACCAGGAGCTTTCTGCTGTAATACGCTACACAGATTTCCCTAGCGCCACAATTCCTTTCTTAAGCCGAGCCCACTTTGCAGGAAAAACAGAAAACTGCCTCTATCCTGGAAAAATCCTTATGAATTATTCTTATATTTTCCCAGGTATCCTTGGTGGTGTGGCAGCTGGAAATATCAAGCTCCAGGGACTTGCATCCTTTGGTAAGAATTCAGACGGAACAACTCCAAAGCAGAGTGATATAAACTTCCTCAACTTCAAGCTGGAAAAGAAAGTTGCTCTTGATCTGGAACTTGATTTCCCTCTTGCCCAGGGCCAGAAATTTACCGGCGGATTCTCAATGCTTTTTGATCTTGATAAGAAAATTAAGCAGAAGCCAGATATGACCTTCTATCTTGCCTGCAAGATGAACTGGCTCCGCTTCTAATTACTTGCTTATAAACTTCAGATAATCTTCCGGAGTAAGTGGATTAGAGAACATAAAGCCTTGGATGTAATTGCATCCAAGGTATACTACCATATCATATTCGCCCATATTTTCTACACCCTGAGCAACAACCTTCATATCAAGGTCCTGTACCATAGAAACAGTTTTGTGCAGAATAATACGGGCTTTTTCGTCATCTACAGCAGCCCTTACAAGGGTCTTATCGAGTTTTACATACTTAAAAGGATACTTTACCAGGGTATTTGTATTCGAAAGACCGGTACCATAATTATCAAGAGAAAAACTCATGCCGTGGTTAAGCATGACATTCATATTTCGCAATAAAGTTTCGTTTGCAATAATAGTAGTAGTTTCTGAAACATCCAGATCTACAAACTTATAATCAATTTCATAGTGATCCATTATGTCAAACAGAAGTTCATAGAGCTTTTCCTGCATACACTGAATGACAGAAAGATTCACATGAATATTTTCTATGCCCTTTTCCCAAAGCTTATTAGTTGCAATAAACTTACATACTTCCTTAAATACAAAGTTTCCAATCTGAAGGGCAAGGCCATTCTTTTCGGCCAGAGGAATAAACTCATCAGGAGTGATGTCGCCAAGCTCGTCTGAGCGTAAACGCAAAAGGGCTTCGGCAGATGTATATCTTGCCTGTGAAATATTATAAATAGGCTGATAAACAATATCAAAAGCCTTATTATTCATTGCATTTTCAAGAATCTGAACAATCTTGTGTTCTCGCCTTCTATGTTCAAGGATTTTTGGATCTGCCCTAAAGAAATGATTGTCTTCAAGACTGGTTTTGTCTTCAAGGGAATCTTCGATTAAATCCAGCAAATCTTCAAGATTACCAACATCATCCGGATAATAAACAGTTCTTACATTCACCGAAATGGAGATTTCAATATTTCCACATTTTACCGGTTCTTTAAAATAATTATGTATGTCGCTTACAATTTCTTCACAATTTTCTTGTGAATCTTCAGTTAACAAAATTGCAAATTTCTCATAAGAAAGACGGAAAACATTTTCTCCTCCGCCAATTTCCTTCAAGTATGAAAAAACAACTTTATAAAAGAGCTTTCTGTTTTCTTCACCAATAGATCTAAGAACATGCACAAGTGTATCACTGTAAAGCCCTATTATAAACATAGGGCGGTTAAAATCTATGTTATCCTGAACTTTTACCATAAAGGCCCTTCGGTTATATAAATCAGATTCTGTATCAATATAGTCCGAAGGATTTTCAAGTGACAGGAATGTTATGAGAATTGTAAGTGAGAAAACAAAACCTGTAATCAAAAGATTTGGAATAAAGGTCTGTATCATTACAGCAACAAAACAGGTAAAGGTAAAGAACATGAGCGACAAAATCTGATTAGTTGTAAACTGTTTACGATGTCGCAGGAAATGAATTACACCGTTAGCTACATAGAAAATATCAAGTGCATAATATCCATAGAAAAGTGGTCCGTGTCTAAAAATCAGATTTTCATCAAACCAGAAAACAAGATGCGTGAAAGGCGATGTCACTGTAAATAAACTGAAGAAGAGATAAATACCAAACATTATCCAATACTGCTTGAGCGGCATTTTTCTGTTTCGTTCAGAAAGGAACCAGAAGCACATATAATAAAGCAGTGGCATTGCATTAAACATAATATAATATGCTACAAGAACAATATAATTAAGCCAGAGGTTGGCCAGAGAAATATACTTAATTAACAGAACAGACATAATATCAAGAATACAGGAAGTAAAACACTGGCCTATAAGAGCAGTAAATGAATCCGAAATTTTTGTCTTAATCTTTTTTTCTCGGAAGTAACTGAACATTACTGCTATTGAAATGAGAGCTGCTGCAATATCAAATCTTATAATATAATTATTCATAACCCTTGCGCAGCTCCGTATCATCATTTACTAATTGTAAAAAATCATCCCGACTTATAGGTTTAGAATAATAAAAGCCCTGTACAAAATCCACACCCATTTCTTTTAGTTTTTCTATCTGTTCAGGACTTTCTGCTCCTTCGGCAACAATTTCCATATTAAGCATTTTTACCATTTCTATTGTATTCTTCAGAATGATTTCTGCCTTTTTGTTATGCATTGCTTCCCAGACCATGCCCTTATCCAGCTTGATTGTATGGAAAGGATACTTTATAAGCGTTGCCGTATTTGAAAAGCCTGTACCAAAATCATCAAGTGAAAAATTCATATTTCGTTCAATAAGACGGGCCATATTATCCATTAAAACTTCACTGGAAGCAATTGCGGCAGACTCTGTAACTTCAAGATTTATATAACGGTAATCAAGGTTATACAAATCCATAATGCGGAAAAGTTGGTCTGCAAGTTTTTCCTGCATACATTGAATTACAGAAAGATTTACATGGATATATTCTATTCCCTTTTCCCAAACTTTATGATGAAGAACAAAACGACAGACTGTTTCAAAAACAAATTCTCCTATCTGTAAAATCATTCCATTCTGTTCTGCAATAGGAATAAATTCTTCGGGACTTACTTCGCCAAGTTCGTCATTCTCCAAACGAACAAGGGCTTCGGCTGTTGTAAAGCGCTTCTGTTCAAAGGAATAAATCGGCTGATAAACGACATAAAAATCTCCGCGACGAACAGCTTTTTTCATTACCTGAAGAATCTGAAGTTCCCGACTCTTTTTTGCAAGTATTGTTTTTTCAACATGAACGACAGTACCAGGCTCTTTATCATAAATAGAACTGAGGGTAGACCGGATTAAATCTTCCATATCGGCAATTTCAGTTGCATCATCGGGATATTTATAAACGGCAATATGCGCAGTAAGCGAAATCCGGAAGTCTCCCATCAGAATTGATTCTTCAAAAGCTTTCCTGATAGCATCTACAATAATATTTTCAATCTGATCATCATCTGGAATATAAACATAAATGCGGCTACCGGAAACTCTGTACAATTGATATTTACCACAGGCATTTTTTAACTTATCAGAAAACTTTCTTAATATTTCCTGTTTATTTTCAAGCCCGATTGTTTCTATAAGAAATCTTATACCAATTATCTGGATACCAATAATTCTAAAGGGTTTATTCTTAAACTTATTTTGTTCAAAAACATCTCTGAAGGCAGCAAGGTTCATCAAATCCATTTCTTTATCAAAATAGTTAGTTGGATTTACAAGAGAAAGAAAAACCATCATTGTTGAAACTGCAGCAACAAATCCAATAACTACAAGGCTTGAATTAATTCCCTGGATGAGCGCGGCAGTAACACACATTGCAATATAAAAATATACCGTATAACGTTGTGAACGGCTTGCTTCTTTTCTTAGAAGAATAATTTTATATACAGCACTCAACAGATAAATAGCAGCCGAAACATACATTAAAATATAGCCCCAGCCTGTCTTGAAAATCATTTCTTCATTAAAATAGAAAATTACGTGGGTCCAGGGAGAAGAAACTATCAGAATTGAAATAACACTGATTGGAACAGCATATCTTACCCGCTGAAATCTGTTTCTTAAGACATTTCCCGAAAGTGTAGTTCTTATACAATCGTAAAATATCATTGAAAAAGCTGCATTTAAGAGATAATAAAGGATATTTACAAGATAACAAAGCCAGACAATCTTTTCGTTTATATGATTATTCAGTTCTATAGCAATAAGATCAATTGCACTCATTGAAAGAACATCTATAACAAGCAGGAAAAAGACTCTTGTTAATCTTGTGTTAACAAGTTTTTTTCTAAAAAAACTGAAAAGTACTGCAAGAGACAATATAACTGCTGCTATTTCATATTCAACAACAAACTGCATTTAATCAATTTTACACCATTTTTTTCAAAAAAGATAGCAGAATAAAACAAAGGGTGGTATAATGATACTACTAAATCAAAAGTCCTTAAGGGACTGTTTCAGGAGTTTTTACATGAAAAAATTATTTATTATGGTTATTCTTGCTGTAATGGCAACTGGTCTTTTCGCTCTCGATCTGGGTGGAATTAAAGGAACATGGAAAGATGCTAAATGGGATGCCGACTGGACATTCTCTGCAGACGGACACATCGTTCTTTCTCTTTCAAGCACAGGCGAAAAAATCTATGATTTCAATGAAAACACAATCCAGGATTTCAAAGTTGATGCCGGTACAAAGGGTGTAACAATTTCTTTCTACTGCAAAGACACAGAACGCGCTTACAAGTTCACAAAAGGTGTTTCTTTAAGCACAGATCTTGATATGGTAATTAATCCAGACTGGACTGATGAAGATTACAGCGTTTCAATTAAATTGAAATAATCTTAATTGACCTAAATTAAAAGGGGGCTGTCCAAACGGGCAGCCCCCTTTTTTATGTTATGGTTTATGCCGCGCATAGCGTCGGCATGAAACTAATTTCTCCCGCACGAAGTGTCGGGAGATTAAACATAATAGACTGCAGGCACGAATGTGCCTGTCAGTCTGATTATTTTT
>JAEEGL012441895.1_pt1 | contig 10711 bp, 8 predicted proteins | sample 9134231 | NCBI WGS metagenome assembly JAEEGL01 (sample SAMN16246548, study PRJNA631951) | gut metagenome | biome: gut microbiome; feature: rumen; material: fiber-attached | host: Bos | place: Iran: Karaj | collected 2018-10 | reverse complement strand
GATATTGATCTAGTAGTAGTTGCAAACACCCTATCAAGAAATAACCCTGAGCTTGAATATATGTTATCTCAAGGTTATCGTTACACTAGTTTTCCAGGACTTATGGAAGAACTTTTTCTAAAAAAAATGGACTCTATTGTTATCTCTGGAACTCATGGAAAAACCACGACTTCTGCAATGCTAGCCCATGTTTTATTAGAGCTAGGAGAAGATCCTTCCTATCTTATAGGAGGAGTTCCTCAAGGAGAAAAATATAGTTTTAAACTGGCAGGTAACCTCTTTGTAATAGAAGGAGATGAATACGATACAGCGTTTTTTGATAAAAACTCTAAATTTCTTCATTACTGCCCTCGCTTTTTAATCCTTAATAACCTCGAGTTTGATCATGCAGATATATTTCGTTCTATCGAAGATATAAAGGTTCAGTTTAGAAAACTTATCGGTCTTGTACCCGATAAGAAAAATATCATCTGTAACGTAGATGATCCGGTACTTACTGGTCTTATACACGAACACGGAGTAGATAAAGATTGTATCCGTGTATCAACTCTCGGAAAAACCTCCAGTGCTGATATTATGGTTACCTCATCTTATCCAGTGAGTGCTTTTAACTGGGGATGCTGTTTGGAGCTAAAATCAGATAGAATAAAAGAAATATACAAAACTTCTACAGTTGAGATTCAAACAAAACTTTGTGGAGTACATAATATGGCAAATGTTTCCCAAGTGTTTGCACTGATTTCAGCTTTAATAATGGATGGAAAGATAAAATCTCATTCTCTATCTTCAATTCAGAAAGCTTTTTCTACTTTCTCAGGAGTTAAAAGAAGACTCCAGTTTCTTGGATCTAAAAATCAAATTGAAGTATACGAAGATTTTGCACATCATCCAACAGCTATAAAAACCGTGATTCAAGGAATTAAACAATCTTTTCCTAATAAAAGACTGACTGTTGCATATGAGCCAGCAAATGCTACAGGAAAAAGAAACGTTTTAATGAAAGATTTTGCTTCTTCCTTATCTTTAGCAGATAGAGTACTTATTGGAGTATGTCCTGAAGATAAAAGAATTCCTGAAAAAGATAGACTAAATACTTCCACCTTAAAAGATCTAGTAGGATCTCAAGCTATAGCTTTTAATAAAAATGAAGATATTCTAGATTATCTAAAAGATAACTCAAAACCAGATGATATCATAGTATTTATGTCTTCATCTTCTTTTTCAGACATCCAGCATAAAATACTGGATGTACTGTAAAAGAAGTGCTGATCAAAAAGACTAAAAATTTAGTCTATATTAATTCCTCTAATTTTTAGTTCTAGATCAAATTCTATTATCCATCTTAAAAATTTCTCACTATCTTTCATCATAGATAAATTAACCTTTAAATGACCTTCTTCATCTACTCCGTAATCATCAAGTATTCCGACTACTTCACCATCTGGTCCAAATAAAGGAACTCCCCTTTTAATATATTCTAGATCAGATTCGCTTATAGATTCACTAGATTTAAAAGCACCGTAAATATAAGGAGATCCTTCATCATCTTCATCACTAGAATCCCAAATAGGATCCAAAGACATTTTAAAAACTTTACTATCTTCTTGTTGTGGAATTACTAAACTTCCATTTGTTATATCATCTAATAATTAAAGGAAAACTTCACTAATATTACTTTCTATTAAATCCTCTAATTATTAATGCTTTATCAAAAGCAGTAATTTTTTCGAAGAATTTTATACTATCTCCCAATAGAGAAAAACTTCCAGAACCATTGGGCTTTACGCCTTCTTCATCAAGCACTGCAACAACTTTTTTGTTTGGCCCAAAGAAAGGAGCTCCTTCACCTTCAAATACTATAGGTTCCTCATATCCAAGTAGTGTAGACTTAGGCAAAGGTCCAACAGCCTTAAACTCGCCATACTGCGTACTTGAAAACTCATCATCCTCTTCTTTTGTCTGTTGTCGAGACATTTTTATAACTTTATCTGTCAAATTTTGAGGAAACATTAGTTGTCCTTCAGTTATATCTTTTGAAGTACTAATTTTTGCTTGAGGCATACCATCAAAAGTACCTTCAGGAAAACGCACTACTGCTATATTATTAAGAGGAATTCCATAACCAGATTCTTCCGAATAATCCGTTTTTTCAAAATCATTTTTAAAATAACCAGGATCAATATAATAAGCTACGGCTGAAACTATTTTATTGTCTTTTAGAATAAAAATTTTGCCATTCCAATTTAATTTTGCTAAACAACTTGCAGTAGTAATGACTGTATTCGAAGATACAATGGTTGCAACACATGAAGAATGTACAGGTTTATCTTTTATATTGTCCAGTAACATCTTAAAATTCTTTGCCATTTGTAATTCATCTTTATCTACTAATTCCTCATCTATATCTTTAGCTAATTCCTCCTCTATATCTTTAGCTAATTTTTCTGCTAGAGTTAATTCATCATAATCTTTATCTATAAATTCATTATCTATACCTAATTCTTCTAAGAATATATCACCGCTTTTATCTAAGCCTAATTCTTCTAAAAAGATATTTGATTCTTCTGTATTTTTATTCTCTGAATTTCTTGTTTCAGATGTTCTTTTAGCATGTACTTCCAAAGCTATGTTCCATAGATATAATTTTAATACTCTTTTTATTTCTTCTATTATTCTTTCTTTTGTAAATTTTTCTTGAGTCTTTTTTGAAATTTGTAATTTCAATATTTCTAAGTCTCCATCCCATAAAATAGTTTCTATTAATTTCTTAATCTTTTGATCTAACTCCATACTTTTTTCTTCAGACAAAGTCGGTAGCGTTACTCTAACTTCAGTACTTTCTCGTATAAATTTTTTAGGATTTTGTAAAATATTTGCTATATTTGTTGGTTTAAGAATTTTCACAGCTTTATCCAGTTCAGAAGAAAGATCAGGGTTTTGAAGGAAAACTAGTTCAACTATCTCATACACTGTTTTCATAAAATCTTCCCAACGTGGTGATAGATCCAGTCCCCATTCCTCTGCCATTTTTTTACGTTGTGCCATAACTTCATCGACATACATTTCTTCATTCATCAAGAAAGTAAAACTTGATCTACTACTATAAGCATCTTCCAACCGGAATGAAATTCTTTTTAAAACATAGTTTGCTATATAAAAATTTTTAAGAGATTCTATATTCTTTTCATTTTGTTCTACCTTGAAATCATAATTAACATTAAAATCAGGTTTACCAAAATATTCTAGATAATATTCTTCTAGTTTTGGTAATAGAAAATCATCAGTAGTTGCTTCAATATATATAACTGATCCTACTGGCAACTCATCATTAGATGTATTATTACCTCTAAATTTACCAAAAAAGTCAGAACACCATGAAGCAAACAAAGGAGAACTATTAAAGCATAAACTAGCAGCCATAATTAAACATAGAACATAACGCATGGATTCCTCTCCCCAATTGACTTATTTAAAACTTTAAAGCCAAAAAATTAGTCTATATTAATACCTCTAATTTTTAATTTAGGATCAAATTTTACTACCCATTTTAAAAATTTTTCACTTTCTTGCATCATAGAGAATGTGTGTATATTATCAAAACCTCCATTAAACACTCCAACTAATCTACCATCTGTTCCAAACAATGGAGTTCCTATAAAACTTGAATTATCTTTATAAAAACTATCTGCAAAAGATTTTTCAGATTCATATGGTTCATATTTTCCATACATATCATCATCATAATCTTCATAATCTTCAGAATCTTCATAATCACCATAATCTTCATAATCTTCTACAGATCTGATCATTTCAATACTGTCTCTTATAGTTTTAGTTATCTTATGATCATAAACTTTTTTAACTGTAATACTTGTACCTTTATTTACATTATAAAAACCAAGTTTTACGTGTTCTACGTTATCAAAAGTACCTTCAGGAAAACGCACTACTGCTATATCGTAGGAATATATTTCGTAGCCTTTATCTGTTTCATGAATTCTACTAGCTTCTGGTTTAAAATAATCTGGATGTATATAATAAGCTATGGATTTAATTTTTTTTGATCCTTTTTGAACAAAGATCTCTCCAGACCAACTTAACTTCTTTAAACAAGATGCAGAAGTTATAATTGTATTTGAAGAAATAACAGTTGCAGAACATGATGAATCAAAAACTGTATCCTTATGTGTATATCGTATTTCTTTTGCTAAAGCCCTTAGCAATCTTTCAATTTCATTATCTTCATTTTCTTTATCAAATGCTGTCTTTGTCTCTTCATGAATTATCTCATCTATATCTTCTTGCTGGTCTGATAAACTCTCTTGTTCTTTTAAAGAAGACTCGCTACTTTTAGTTCTTTCTATGTAATTTTTTTTACCAAACAACCATACAAGTTTTTTAAGAACTACTACTACTTCTTTACTTATTTTTTCTCTTCCAAATCTTTTACCATTTGCTTTTGTCTTTATAGCTAATACATGTACATAATCTTCATCCATCATTAGTTTCACAAGTTCATTAATCTTTTGATCAACTCCTACTACATAATCTTCACATGGATAACTTAAATCATATTCAGATACAGATTCAAAAGCTTCTTGTAAATTAGAACTATTTGTATTTCCATATTTCTCTAAAAGTAGTTCAGAATTTATTATTTCCTTGAAGGTTTTCATAAATTCTTCCCATCTTGATGATTCTTTAAGTCCCCATTCTTTTCTTAATTTTTTTGTTAGCTCTTGAATCTCCTCAGGATCTTTTTCTTCATTTACAAAAAGTGTATATCCTGCTTCTTCTTGATAAGCTGTTTCTAAATTCTCTATAACTCTTTCTAAGATTTGTTTTCTTATAACATTATCATCCTTATCATCTTTACTAAATTTAGCTTGAATTAAACGAGGGTTTTTTAAATCAAAATATAAACTTTCTAGCGGTACCATCGTAAAATGAGGATAATCACTACGTTTTAAATCGATTTGTAATACAGATTCTTCAGATAAAGACGTAGATAACTGATCATTACTAGAATCCCCAAATAATCCATTACAATTCAAGGCTATAAGCGAAGAATTATTAGTAAAAAAAAGTATAAAAATTACAAATAGATACGTAAAAAAATTCACTCTTCTGCTCCCTTATTATCTGAATATAAGTACTAATTTTAGGCAGTAGATACTATATTTTTATCATTTTTACAATATTATTTAATTTTAAAATAAAAGAGAGAAGAAAGTTTGTTAAACCCACTTATTTCAACATCTTATCCCGAATAAGACCATACTAAGATAAAAAAAAGTAGATGAGTTATCACAGGATCTCTCATCTACTTTACTAGTTTTTTATACTTTATATCTTCTTTTGTACTAAAAAGAAGATAGGTAACGTTTAATTACTTTTAGTAACGGTATATGTTTTTTGATATGCTGAAGAACTAGTAATCTTCATTAAAGCAACACTATACTGTGTAGAACCGGTATCTTCTTTATAATAACACCAATAATGATTATAGCCCTTATTGTTTATAAGATCTTTCAGTGTAGCTACTGTACTTGATCCTATTTTATTACTAAATTTACTTGGACTACACCAATCAGTAACTTTTGTCCATCCACTCTTACATACTGATTTACCTGATTCAAATACTAACATCCCATCACATTCATCTACTGCATTTAATAGATCTTGTTCATAGGTTGTATCATTATCATCGCTATTATTATCATCATCACCATCATCATCACCATCGTCATTATCGTCATCATCGTCATCATCGTCATCATCATCGTCATCATCGTCATCATCAGAATCAGTATCTTCATCATCATCAGATGTTGAAGATGAGGATGAAGCTGTTGAATTAGAACTTGATCCACTATCAGATTTTTTATCACCTTCATCTTTACAGGATATTCCTAATAAAGACATCGCACATACAAGTAAAAAAATGTTTATTATTTTCCATAGATTTGACATATAATTCTCCCAAACTCATCGTCTTATATGTCGGTGAAAACCATAAAAAACTTTAAAGATATTTATAATTTTTAAAAAAGATAAATTTATTATGATATTACATCAACGGACCAAAGACAAAATCTCCGTGTTTTAGGTTTACTCTCAAATTACATACTAAAACACTTGCTTTGTATAAAAATACTCGATTTATAAAGAAACCTTCTAATTATTTTGATGTTTTTATCTTATAAAAGAACTGTTGTTTATATTGTCCATCATTAATTTTTAAAAGACTTACACCAGTTCGTACTCCATCAGCTGATTTAAAACAAACATCCACAGTATATCCATCATTTAAGTATCCATTAATTTCTGCAACTTTTGCTTCCGAGAACATCTCAGAGAAATGTCCTTCACTACACCATGATTCATTAACAAGGCTACATCCAGAGTTACATCCCTTACTTACAAAATACAACCTACCTTCACTATGACATTTGTTAATATAAGATTCCAAAGTTGGTTTTTCTGCTTCTTCACTCTCATCATCATTTTCTTCTTCTTCTGCTACTTCTTCTCCTTCTTCATCTTCAGATTCTTCTTTTGATTCTGTAGTGAAATTATACAGGAAAGTTCCACCACAAAGTTGATCTAACTTACCTTCTTCTGTTGGAGGCTCTTCAGATGAAGGAGGTACTTGTGATGAAGGATCATCTTTTCCATCTTTTGAATCACTATCCTTATTCTTACAAGATATTGTAAATATCCCTACGATAAAGCACATAAAAAATACTTGTAATAGTCTTAAAAAAATACCCATAACTTTCTCCATACTTTTATACCTTTAGTTTCGGATCTGTATTTAGATTATTGAGTGGGTTTAAAATTATATATGTTATTTCAATAGGTTATACATAAATTTAGTTAATTCTTATCTTTAATTTGTAAATTCCACAAATACTCATAAAATGCTTTCTTTTTCTATTATATCAATAAGATACCCTCGGGGATCTTATTGATATAATATATGTTTTTTATTGTTAGAATAAAAAATAAAAGGTAGACTAAAAGCAATGTTTGTATGAATTAATTTTGTACTTGAGAAAGATATAGATAAAGACAGGATCTTGTATGGTTGTAATTCGCAGAGATAAAAAATCTTCAGTTGAGGATTTAGTTTTGGCGATTGAAAAATTTTGTTCTCTACTAATAAAACAAAAAGAAGATGAAGCCTCAGCTCAACTTTTAGACTGTGCGACAGAACTTAACTCAAAACCTTCATCTGATGAAGTTTCAAAGATAGCAAAGAAAATACTACAAATTTTTCAAGATCAAGAACTTGAAGTCTATATGCAATCAAAAATAAATTATTCATCATGGACAGATTCTGATGATCTGTTGGAAGCTTGTTCCAGAGTATATACTTTGGTAAAAAGACTCGTATAACTCCTAGATCATATCGTTTCACCTGTTTTTGATTGGATTTATTTACTATGAATAATACTGCTAATTCAAAAGGAAATTTCATATCAGAAGATCGTTTTTTATACTCTTGTTTGGAGTATGAAGAAAAAATATCCCAAATTCATCTTAACTCTAAAGAAAGAATATCCTGGCCTAATCTCAGTGAAGATGATTTTCTTGAAGAACATAGTTTCGAAGAATTGTTATCCAAAATGCTTAGCTGGTACAGCGAAAACTATCCTATTTTAAGTCAAGATGATATTCTTACCCCTAAATTAGTAACAGAATGTGTTCCTCCACTGGTTTCATTACTGAAAGATACTTCATATCTTTATTCTTATAAAAGTAACACACCTTTTCCTTTGTATAATTTCCAGCAAGATTCTAATCATGAAGTTTGGACTCTTTTTTCAAATGTAGTCTTGAAGATCTTTCCTAAGAATGCAAGACTCTTTGAAAAATATTTCCATTGGTCTCATGCTCAAGAACAAAAAAGTTCTGCTACGGTGCATAACCCATATAAAGAAACTCCATCTCAAGATCAACCTCAAAAAAGATGGAATCCTAAAAAGAACCCTAAAGGTAAAAAACCAAACCATAAAAAGTTTAATAAATTTAAAAGAGATCCTGAAAAAGATAAAGAAAGAGAAATTCTTGCTCTTGCAGAATGTAAAAGTGCTATAGAAGAAATTAAATTAAATGCTGATATCGATCAGATTGTTTTAAAACCTCAAAATAGTTATATCCGTAGACTTCAACACTCTGAAACAGGAGCTTCAGGGCTATTTTCTCTATCTCAAGGAGAAGATAAATCCCGTGCTGTTGTGATATATAGATATAAACCTCAGACTGGTGAAGAAGATGACAAAGAATAAGAACAAAATGGGATAATCCCATATCTTATCTCGGAATAAAAAAACTCCGAAAATATTTCGGAGTTTTTTTATTATCTGTATCTAAAATTATAAAGCTGTCTTTCTTTTATCCAGTCCGTATTTTTCCACCTTCATTATCAGCCCAGCTCTACTTATTCCAAGTTCTGCAGCAAGTTTAGATTTATTCCAACCGTTTCTTTCAAGTCCTTCTTTTATTAGTTGACGCTCCAGTTCATCAACAGCATCTTTTAATTTTCCTCCACTAGAACTGATAGCATCTTGTACTTTCATCTGAGAACTTTTCAGTATTCTTGGAGATAATTTATCTGCCTCTATTTCAAGATCATCTCCTGAAAGTACACAGAGTCTTTCTATTTCATTTTCTAACTGTCTAACATTTCCTGGCCAATCATGATCAAACATCATAGCTAGACATTCTTTACTTAGGTGTTTTACAGGTTTTGAATTAGCTTTAGCATATTTTTCAAGGAATGCTTCTGCAAGAAGAGGAATATCCTCTTTTCTATCTCTAAGAGCAGGAACTGTAATATTGATAACATTTAATCTATAGTATAAATCTTCTCTAAAGGTACCTTCTTGAACCATTTGTTCTAGATTTTTATTAGTAGCTGCTACTACTCTTACATCTGCGGATCTTACCTCGGTACTTCCTACTGGAGTAAAGGTTCCTTCTTGAAGTACACGAAGAAGTTTTACTTGCATTGAAGGAGAAGTATCTCCTACTTCATCTAAGAAAAGAGTTCCTTTATTAGCAGCTTCAAACAAACCTACCTTATCTTTATTAGCTCCTGTAAAAGACCCTTTTAGGTGTCCAAAAAGTTCACTTTCAAGTAGGTTTTCATTGAAAGCTCCACAGTTAACTATGATAAATTTATTTTTTCTACGTTTAGAATTATAGTGAAGTGCTTTAGCAATAAGTTCCTTACCTGTTCCGTTCTCACCTTGAATAAGTACTGTAGTTTCTGAATCTGAGACTCTTTCAACCAAAGAATATAGTTTTTGCATAGTATCAGATTTTCCAATCATATTAGAGAATACAAAACGACTTCCTAACTCTTTATTTAGTTCATCTACCTTATTTACATGTTCTTGAATACTCTTTTGCATCATCACCATTTCATCTACTACAACTGCTACAAGTTCTGATAGATAATTTACATCTATAGAATTAAGTACAGGAATATTTTCTAAATCCTTTAACATCAAATCATAAGAAGATGGAAACAGTTTTTCTAAATACATCTTAATTCTAGTTTTTTGTTCTTTTTCTGATTCTTTTAAAACAAATCCATCTGCAAATACACAACCTAGATATTTACCATCTACTCTTATAGGTACTGATATTGCTGAAAACCCTGTTTTATATCTTAGGATCCTAGCACTTTTAACACTCATAGTATCTATAGTTATCTGACGTGTTTCTTTTACACAATCATTGAAACCATCTTTATCAGCTACTATAGCTTTACTGATAGGATTTAAAGGATTAAAGAATTTCCCATCTGGTACTCCTCTTAAAAATCCTTTAGAGTCAGTAAAATTAATCTGAACTCTCCACCATTTACCTATTATTTCTTTAAGTCTTCTAACAACATGATACTTTTCAAACTCATCCCATCTAACATCTTGACTTAGATTAGCTGCCATAATTCCCTCTTGGTGTTTAGTTTTTTTTCAACCTGTATAAAATATATCGACTAGGCATACAAAAACTTTACACCTAAGGGTGTTTTTTTGTGTCTAAATTAACCCGCGAGTATCTAAGATTAAAATAATAGTTTTTATGTTTTTACCATAAAAAAATATCATTTATTTTACAAATCGGTAGTAATTTTTACACCTTTAGGAGCCTTAAATTTAAAAGTTGAAGCTGGAAGTTTTTTGGTAGAAGGATTAGAAAAAGAAAACTCCCAGTTTTTCTTATCAGTATAATAGATCTTAAGATTATCTACATAATTTTTTACGGTATCTATAGTTATATAAATATCTGATACGTTAGAATCTTCTTCTTTAGGAAAAAGTTTTAAAAATATTGTAGTATCATCAAGTTTAGATTCTATAACCTTATACTTTTCTAGAAGAGTTCCAGTATCAAGAATCATATCTGTGATATTTTCTACTTCCTGACTTCTATCTGAAGAGGCGTTAAGTTTCATAGCTGTTTTTTCATCTGGTTTATATATAACAAGATTAGATCCATTATATATAATTTCTTCTCTAACAGGTTTTTCTCTTACCCATTTGAATTTATTAGGATATGAAAAATACCCCTTACCTTCTACAACCCTTGTTTTATTTCTCAAAGGGGTATAGATTTTTTGAACAAAATCTACCTCAAGATTTTCTATTTTTTTTAACTTAGATTGAATTTTATATATAGCAGGTTTTTGTTCTTT
>JAEEGL012244585.1_pt1 | contig 10711 bp, 18 predicted proteins | sample 9134231 | NCBI WGS metagenome assembly JAEEGL01 (sample SAMN16246548, study PRJNA631951) | gut metagenome | biome: gut microbiome; feature: rumen; material: fiber-attached | host: Bos | place: Iran: Karaj | collected 2018-10 | reverse complement strand
TTAGATATCTCATAAGGGAGATTAAAGTCGAGTCATAATTCCTTTAGTGACTCTAAGTCATTAATTAAGATAGACCTATCGTACGGTAGGGTGATATCTAATTTAGTAAAATTAGATAGGTTCTCTACTATTTCATTCCAAAATACTTGGATAGTAGGCTTTTCACTAAGATGGTCTATTATCTCATTGACTACATCAACCATTCTATTATAGTCTTCTATTTTAATAGGTCTATAAATAGGGTCTAGTTTTTGCATAGTATTTTATTAGAATGTAAATTTAGTAGAGATTGAATAAGCATCTCAATTATATTTATTCTTTTTTGGTGTAGCTTGTTTAGGTGTAGCTACAGGTGTAGATTGAACTTGGGGCTCTTCGATAGGGGCTAGCTCTGGTTTATATGCTTGAGCTTGTTCGATTCTCTTATCGAGTTCCTTGTTCTCTTTCTTAACCCTTTCTAGGGTTTCTCTCTTCTTTTTATTCTTTTCAAGGTAGTCTTGTAGAATAGCTTTGTTTTCTTTGACGATTACCTTGAAAGGAGCCTCGCATTCACTAGCAGCTTGAGTAAAGAGCCTCATCGCTAATGTGGCAAGAGCGAACTTATCTATCCCCATCTTATTCTCTTGGAGATATCTATCACAGACTTGAATCAATTTATCATTTAAATCATCGAACATTTGGTCCGAGTCAGACTTATTAAACTTAAGTTGTATCTCAACTCAAATTTTATCTAGCTCGAAATTGATTAACATTTGATACATCTCTATATATTGACTCAAGCTCTTTTGACTAGCTGTTGCTGTGGTAATCATCTTCTAGTAATCAATTATCTTTAAAACGTTTTATTTTTTCTCTTATCTCATTACAGATAGTTCGACCATATGAAGGACTTATTCAAATAAGTCTAGCCACTTCTCTAAAACTATTTCATTCTTCTAAGAGCTTTACTATTTGGAGTTCCTCTTCAGAGAATTCTCAAGAAGTTTCTAATGCTATATAGACTTGATTCAACTCAGGAGGGTTATCCACTAGGGCTAACTCACAAACTTCTCAGTCATTATCATATGTGTCTAGGTTATAAGATACTCTTTTTGTGATACCTAGCTTACTTTTCTGTGGTACATTTGTGAATCTACTACAGGCAAATAATTTAATGATTTTATCTTTTCTAGGTAGCTCACTCCTAGCTATTTCATCCATAACTAAGAATGTTTCACTTAAGAAGTCCTCTTCTTTGATATAAGATGGGAGGCTCTTCTTAAGGACACTCCTGCGTGTAATCTTTTCTATCACATCATATAAGAATAATCTTCATTCGGAATCGCTAATCTCATAATGGTCTAAGATTTGGTCAAAGATTCCTGGCATAAATAGATTTATTAAGGGGTAAATCTATCTTTCATTTTCTAATTCATCTTGCAAACATCTTGCACAAGTAACTGGTTCTACTCAAAGCAATCTACTTATACATTCATACATATATTGGTATGATTTTTCTGCAAGAGACATATATGTTTCATTCTCCATATCTGTGTTCAACACTTCTTGGCTAAACTGATATGAAGCAATGCTATGTTTACATATACACCATAGGTGAGGATTATATTCTTTAGCCATAGCTTTCAACTCTCTCATAGTCTCTCTCCTAAGACTAAGAAGTTCCATCATTTTCTGATAATGCCAAGCACTATCTTCTATTTTAGATTCAGTTTCTTCCTCAGATAAGACTTCAGAGTGAAGTAAATCTGATTGAAGAGAATTATAGATTTCACTATGATGAGAATAGCTTGCTATTTGATTAGCGATAAGTTCTATTAGCTCAGTAATCACTCACCTTTGGCTATCTTTATTCTCGCTCATTATGATTTTGTTATTAATTAAAGCCTATCTAATGCACTTGATTTGTATTCTAATGTTCAGCTATGTAATCATAGTAAATAATTATACAAAGCCTCCCTTACAAATCACTCAGCTTCATCAAATGAGATGGTGTTTGTAAATTCTTGAAGTTGCATTTTCTTTTGCTTAGTAGTAATTAGATAAACAAAAGATAAATCTTTTACTCAAGGATTGGCTAACATATTCATCCAACTATAGAAGCGAGCCTGGTAGCATCAGGTAGCTCGACGTTCTTCCGTCTTCCATTTTTGCCTAGCTGTTTTATTATCAAATAGCATAACTCAGTTTATACCTCGGTCTAGTTCACCTGTGAGCAGGACTTTATATCAGCTAAAGTCTATCTCACATAAGGCTCTATAACTTCTTAAGTCATAATCTCACTTCCAAGGTTTATATAGAGTAACTACTTGTTCCATTCAATCATAGAACCATTCATACTGCTTATCTTCAACCCCACTTGATGAGAAGAATCTCATTCTATCTTTATCCATATAGCTTCTAGCTACTTGGCATTGTTTCAATCAAGCCTCTTCTCATTGAGAAACTGTAGCCCAAGCTATCTGTTCAGCAATAGTCCCTATCCAAAATGTACAAGCCACTTTTCTAGGGTCATCTTGCTTCATAAAACTAGGAGTAGGATTAAGAGCTTTTTCGATTTCTGATACCGAAATAGTAATGGTTTGATAATCCGGCTTAAGCTCGGCGAATTGTTTATAAAGCATTATTAGTTATTATAATAAGGTAAATTATCTAATACGATTATGGTTATTCTCTAGTGCCGTAACCCACCTACAATTCTCTTTGTTATAATTTCAGTTATTATCTATTCTATCTATTTGGGTATTTTTTCTTCACGTTCAATATTCTTTAACGTGTTGATAAAAAGACTCACTCATATCATTTAAAAAGTCTTGCAAAGTAGGTCGTTCACACTTAATTCATCTTCATCCATAAATAGGATACTTTACATCATTAGGGTTGTTACACCTACGCCTTAATAAATAATATGTTCTACGGAGAATGTTATATTCTTTATTATTTTCCGCCCATTTTTTGTAATTACTGTTCCATAGTTCTGGGTTTTGTCTCCTTCTCTCTCTTGCCCTAGCACGATTTTCTTCTAGGTTTTCATAATATCTTTTTTTATTCATCTCTCTATTTCTAGCCAAGTAACATTCCTTACAAGTTCATTGTCACTTATAAAAGTCAGAAATAGATTTTTCTATATGGCACTTTTTACAAATTTTTGTTTCCATAATAGTAATTATTACCTATTAAAACTAGAAAGGTAATTCATTATCTGCTTTCTTGATTTCAGCTATGCTTTCATCAACAGAAGCAGAACGTTCAGCATCATAATTAGCAAGTTCAGTAGCAAAAGCTTTCTGCAGAGTGTGGTCTCATTCAGATAAAGCTTCTCAGTTTTCGAATGTAGGGAAACTCCATACAATTCTACCTTTCTTTCACTCTTCAGCACCTTTGAATTTAATCTTATGATTACGTGGGTCTATAGTGTGCTCTTTAATTCATTCTCTCCAAGCTCCACTTCCTGCAGGTCACATCTGGAGTGTCTGTAAGTCTAATGAGTCTGGTGTAGCAATATGGATATTTCTTACCAATTTACCACCAGCATTCTTTACTTTCTCACCAATCTCATCCCAAGTTCAAGAAAGCCAAACTTCTCAGCTATTCTTTCTAACCACGAATGGTTTATTGAATGAGAAGATTTCATTACTTCTAACTCAGCAATTCAATGAATTAATATATCCATTAATTGCCCATCCCTCAGCAACAACAATAAATTCTTTAGGCATTTCGAAATCAACATATTGTTGCTCCTTTGGAAGTCATTGCTCTTTTAGTTCTTTCTTCCATACCTTAAATTTTTTATCATCACTTTTCCATTCAGCCCATAGCTTAGAAGGATGTGGAGTTTTTTCAGTTGAAGTAGTTTCTGCTCAATAAAAGGTCATTGTTATACGGTTAATAATAAATAATTAGAACGGCATTCAATTGTCATCCGTTATGTCTCAAATGGATTCTATATCAAATTCCTCTTCATTATGGTGCATATAAGGATTATCGATTCGCTTTTGTCTTTCATCTGAAAGGCTAAATACTCTTCCCATAGCCATATCACATCAGAGATTTATTGGGGTAGACTTAACCATCCCTCATCTATTCTTAAGAAGATATACCTGTAACACTCATTGGAGTTCTTTAGGGCAGTCATCTTTCTCTCAGAATTCTGGTCTCCATAATCACAAAGCAACATTAGCGATGTTCTCAATATCTGAAGACCCATTAAAGTCTGACATTTTAGGCTCTTGTATAATCCTTTTATCTAAGTCTCTATTAAATTGAGAGATTAAGATAATACATACATTTAATTCTTGAGCAATTTGTTTAAATCCATTAACTATATCTCATATATCTCTTGCACTTGTTCAAGTCTTCTTTTGTGATTGTACCAAGATAATATGGTCTACACAGAATATCTTAGTTCAATTAGAAGCTTGAGCATAGATTTCATTACAGATATGTTCATATCTATTTATCTTATCAAAGATAACTAATCTCTTTAACATATCTGCTCTCTTTTCTCTTTCTTCTTTCACCTTTGCTATTAACTCTGGAGTGGGCTCTGCTTTATAAGCTTGAGAAGGTATCCCTCATAGGATACTTACAGCCTTTTGGGCTATCTCACTTCTATCTACCTCTAAGGTAAACAAGCAGGTCTTCACTCATTGGAGTGCGGCATTGATTAAGAAGTTTAAAGCTAATGTAGATTTACCGTGGGAACTTCTAGCCCCAACAACTCGCACTGCAGTCTCAGTGAATCATCATACATAATCATCTAGTTCTTTATATCAAGTACGACAGATTGGCTTAAGTCATCATTCTTCTAATGATTTAATCAATCAATCATAAGCTTCTTCTAAAGTAGCTCATCAGTTTTCAAGTGATTCCCCATTTAGGAAGTTATAATAATCTAGTCTAAGATTAGCTAAGATTTTATCACTTGACTCGTGCTCCATAGCTTTTGCTGTGAGTGTATTCATAGAACTAATTAACATTCTAAGTTTATAATTTTCTAATACTACCTTCAGATATTCCAAGAATGGTGAAGTAGTGATTGAGAATGCAGCTAATTCTAATAAATAATCATCTCATCAGACTTTCTCATAGTTTCATCTCTTAGTAAGCCTATCCCCTATTGTTATATAATCCATTACTCATCCATCATAGAAGATATCAAGCATAGCTTCATAAATCATTCAATGCTCTTTTAGAAAGAAACACTTAGGTTCTAGCTTATTAGAGATTGCTATAGACATATATGTGGGTTCTATTATTAAGCAAGATAATAGTCCCTTTTCGGCCTCTACATTACTAGGTAGTGGACCATACATTAATATTTTTTTTCTAATATAAACTATAAAGACTTTCAGAATTCATACTTAAGAGGGTCTATCTCTTTTGTTGGAATTATAGTCTTCATTAATCTTTTTTGTTTATCATCTCTAGCTTCAAGAATAGCTATCCAACGTTTCTGATTTATCCAAGTTTGTGGCATTGCTATAAATTCTGGTTTTCTTTCCTTGAGATAAATATCTAACGCTTCCATAGCTTGAGACCTTTCTTCATCAGTAAGTCTGTTCCATTTCTTTTCAGTACCAAGTTTATCACCTTTCTTGTAATCATACTTGTCTCGGAACTTCTGAAAAGGAATATTTATTTCGTGGCTTAGTGCCTTAATCAATATAGGGTGGTCCTGTAATCCCTGTGATTCTATAAACTTAATAAGCTCTTCTTTCGTTAGTCTTGATAAATCATTCATTTTATCTTAAGGTATATGATAAATTTTTTAAAGTGAGATATCGTTTCTTTTCATCAGGTGAATAGACAAAAGCATCAACATATCATTTCACTTCTTCATCTAAAGTAACCACAGCAATAGGTAATGGCGATGGTATAGCCTGATTAATTACCCAGAGAATTAAGTTTTTTGGTAGCTCTAGTAATCAATCCATTGGGTCAAGTTTGTTCTTAGTGATGACCTTTAATATCTGTTGGTCATACACCACTGAATATCCTTGACTACTTTTATAAGTCTGTGGTATCATTTGATTCTGTCTTAGGATTAAATCTCTCAAAGAGAATTTCACTCACAGCATCCACTAAATGGTTAATTTTAACTGATGTATACTTTGCTGTCCCTACTAAACGAAACTTTGCATTATATGGATAGACCATATCTACCATACATAATACATATCGTCATTTATAGCTTAGCATAAAATCTACATAGTCATAATGGGTGAACTCATCAGACCAAGATATTCCTTTATCTTTAAAGGCAATTTTAAGTTTCCTTAAGGTCTGCTCTAAATTCAGCCCTATGTATTCGTTCTTTGCCATTCCATAATAATAAGTTAGATGAATCCTCTATCTCTCATAATGTTCATCCCCATATAGAACTTGTGACTAAATAATATAGTTTACTGTTTTCCCCTGTTTTGTATCATCAGATTTCATATATATTATCTTGAAATTTAATTATAGTACCATTGGGGAGAATATTATCTAAGAGAGAATCCATTAAAATAAATTATTTTTGAAAGCTAAAGACCAATCAATTCTTCCACCTTTTTTTCTGTGGATTTGTAGACTTCTAAAGATATGAGGGTCTGCATTATTATGTTTCTCTAAGTTAATAATCTGATGACGGCAATTTGTTAAAACTCAAATTGTGTCATTAGCATTAGCTCAGAACACATAAGCATATCCTCATTTGTCATGCTTAGTAGCTCTCATTAAGAAGTCTGGTCAGAGAGCTTTCTTTATCCTTGAGAAAGGATAGAAGTTGTGTGTAGACATTTCAAATAAGAAATATGAGATAAAAACGAACGCAATAAGACACGTTCATATTTCAGAGTGAAACAATCATCCACCCTGAGAGATGAACGCCTCTTATTTTAATTTTGATAACGGTAGTACCTAAGGTTTCTAATTAATAAAGTATGCAATTGTCTCTTTCTTCGGACGTTTTTCTACCCATTCTACATCAAGTCAATCATATGAAACTGGATAAGTATAGATTACTCCAGATGGGTCTGGCACTTCTATAAAGTCGCTATAATCTGCTCTATCGATATCTCTACCTCTATTTTCCCCCTGTAAAAATGTCTCAATCATATACTCTTGTTCCCTTTGAGCCTCAATTATATCTGCCATCTGCCTTAAAGTTACAAGCTCTTCATTGGCTGCTTCATAATGATGAGCCTCATTAGCCGTGATTCTCCATTCTACTGGAGTTCATCCTATATTTACTCTTCTCATTAATCATCCATATTATAAGGTAAATAGCTTCAGTCTTCATTCTCAACGAAAAAACCTCAATGAAAGATAAATGCTTGTCACTCTACCTGTACCCTTAAGATTCATCAATCTATTCACAATACAGTTGCTAAAATATCTTCTCATTGAGGTTGAGGTATCCTTATTGTATCTCATTTTTTAAGTAATATATGTGGCACGATAATCATATCTGGTTCCATTATTAAATAAATTAAATATAAAGATACCTTAATATATAATATTTAACATCAATTTCAAGTCCTAGATGATTCCATAATGAATTAATGCTAAGACTATTACTCCAAGTAATGATACGGTTCCAATTAACCAACTTAGATAAATCCATCTATTAAGTTGTCCAAACTTTCTTATTACTGTTAAATCAAATTCATTTTGTAAACTGTGTCTCTTCTCTACGATATCCATTGATTCATTATAGACATCACTAAATCTACTTAAATAATTTTCAATGTGTCTTAGGTAGCTTGATACTGCTACAGGGTTTTCAGCTTTTCTCATTGTGTTAATAAATAATAATATAAAAGATTATTCAATTACTCTAGGGAAGTAAGCTAGATAAAGCTCACTATAAATTTTCCCTAAGTAAGTATCCCTACGACCACCCCTATGGATGTAGGGTCGATTAGCTTTACTTCATAAGATTAAACGTAGCTTTCTTTTTCGCATTCTCTCATGAAGCTTTTCTTCGGCTTTAGTTATAGTGGGGAGCTTTCAAGTTCAGGTGGATATGCTTGTATCTCCATACAATCGCTTGTACCACCTAATCCATTCCATCTGTTGCTTCTCAGTTCGCATCAGCATTCCATCTATTAAGGACTAAAATATATTCTCAATTTCTAGGGAACCATCATTGCTCTTTCATCTGTGTAAGTTTCCTTTGTAGCTTATCTATATCTTTTTCCACCACCACATAGGTTTCTAATTGTGGGGTCTTTAGCTGAGAATCTTCTTGCTGAAGAGTTGTAAGTAATTTTGTAGCCATTTTAATTATTTTAAGAAACTAAATATGTGTGCTATAGTATCAACAGTCCATCAATTTCCTAAGGCTTTATATCTCTGGCTCATACTTATTCATTCAGTATAATTATCTGGCAATGTCTGAAGTCTTTCACATTCTATTGGAGTGAGCTTTCTAATCTTCATAGGTTGAGTTCATTCGATTACCCCATTAGGATTACAAGCTCTTAAGGTATAAGCCTTTTCACTTCCATAAGCATTACCAAAGTTCTTACTATTCCCTATCTGAGTAGCACAAGGAATCTTTACAAGTTTCATTCATCAAGAATCTTTTCCACAATGGGTTGTAAGTGTATCAGACTTCTCTTCTCAAGTCTTAGCTCTTTCTAAAGGTTTCTCATAGCATTTCCAATTAGCTATTTGGCCTATCTTTTCTTGGGTAAAGTAAAGTGATTCATCCACTTCTTTCTCAAGTATATCTCTTAAGAAAATTCCTTTGTCTTCTGGCTGAGGTATCTCTACTTTAGTATAGGTTCCATCTTCTTGGAGTCTCCCTACTCGATAATTTCTTTCACGATGTTGTGCGGAGAGTCTAGAACTATCTATCATAACACAATCAAATTCTCTAATCTCCCCCGTTTTTTTGTTTTTAAATTTCATCTTTGAATAAATTATTATATAAAGATTTCACATATTGTTTAAATCATTCTAGTGTCATAATACCTTTCATCATATTACACATATAACAACAGGGCACACAATTATCTATAGAATATTTACCATTAGAATCAATTCTATCAATTCAATTTCACCTACTATTTTTACGTTTCTCACTAGAAAATCATCAACAATAATAACAGGGCTGGTTAATTAAATCCTTGAATTCATCAACAGTTAATTCGAATTCAATTCCTCTCTTCTTTGCATTATATCTATATTCACAATATCTATCACATCAATGTTTATATTGTGCATTATTTTCTCAAGACATTCTATGATTAGCACAGGTGCTACATAGAGTTTCTCAGGTTTTTAAATATCACGAATTACTTCTATAAACTAAGTCAGCATACTCAACGGTCCTTATTTTTCAGCAATCCTCACATTGGACCTCAATTTTTACATTAGATGATGGGAGTAAGTCTCATATTTTTACACTAATTGTGGTTCATTTTTTAATAGCAATTCTACCTTTAGAGTCTTTGTATCTCGGTATAGTATATCATAAACTTTCAAAGTGCTTTACATTATATCAAGCAAGAACCACATCGACATATTCAGATAAAATCATATTATTTTTTTAATCATTTAAAATTTCTCGGTCATCTCGACCATCCTCATTTGGTAATAGCATAGTAGCTAGGCATTTATTTATAGTCTCTATATATTCCTTTTTCATTTTTACATTCTCCCCTAAAAAGTATTTAGGTTTATAATGTCTTATAATTTCTAAAAACCTAAAGAATAACTGTCACCTAGGGTCATCAAAATTTAATTGTTTTCAAGCTAAGCTGAAAGATTGACATGGAAAACCTCAGATTATCATATCAATTTCTCACAAATCTCGTTCTTGCCAATTATTCACATCCCCGATTTCTATAATATCTGGATGATTTTTTAATGCTACTTTGATTGCGTGTTTATCAATCTCACTAGCATAATATTCATCCACAGGGATTCAAGCTCTTATAAGAGCCTCATACCCACAAGAGATTCAGTCAAATAAAGATAATACTTTCATAGATAAATATATTAATAATAAATAAAGGCTTAGGTGAGATTCGAACTCACGTCGTTTCTTATGTGAGACTTTGCAGGTCCCTCCAATCGACCACTCTGGCACCAAGCCACGTTAATAGGGGAAGTGTGTTTAAGAATTCTTCCCCTGTAATACATGTTCCCCAGGCTCGAACTGGGCCTATTCCAAGAAGTCAAGTCCCAGGAGAATTAAATTGACTCTATATAGTCCATCTCCCTACACCTCTAGTCCCTCAAGCCGACCTGGTTCACAGGTATGTATCGCACAAGAGAGTTCATAGGAAATCCTAATATCACCGCAGACATTCATAGGGTTCTGCGGCCCCCCACCAAAACAATATTCAGAGATATTACTGTTCTTTATGGCATCCAGCTTTCCAGAATTTACTTTTAAGCTTATAAAGAAATAAAGTTAAAAATCAAGCTAAAGTATGTTTCCAACATAGATGGATTATCCATCATCTATCTATCCATATCTGATAACTATGCTTACCACAATACTGACAACACCTTTCACTCTCATCTTCAACTTCCTTTAGCAATCTATCCACAATTCAAGGCTTATCTCAGAAGTAAGTAGTATCATAACGACCCCATTTCTCTTTACAATAACAGTGGTCATCTCCTATAATAGATTTCTTAACCTCATCAAACTTCTTCCACCAAGTATTACATTCTTGGAAGTATTTATTCCTATAAGGAATTGGATTTATTG